>Ga0070765_100000768_pt1 | contig 19148 bp, 10 predicted proteins | sample HubBroMetageWFT5_FD_71516 | JGI IMG/M metagenome (GOLD analysis project Ga0070765, IMG submission 71516) | Warmed and freeze-thawed soil microbial communities from the Hubbard Brook experimental Forest, New Hampshire - Hubbard Brook CCASE Soil... | ecosystem: Environmental > Terrestrial > Soil... | reverse complement strand
TCACGAACGAAGAGAAAACTGTAATTTCACTTCGCGCCGGGTTCCTGTTTGCGAGGTTCCACCCGTACCAGGCCCATCATCCCTCCGTCTTCGTGCTCCAGCAGATGGCAGTGATAGACGAACGTGCCGACCGCTTTGGGATCGCGGAAATCCATGCGCAGCTTCACCATTGGATAAACTTTCGCCTTCCCATCCCAGAAAGGCACGTTGACGGTGTCGCGCAGATAAGGCTCGTTGACCGGGAGGCCGAACCATTGCAGGACCATGAAATGAATCTGATGAATGTGAAAGGCGTGTAACTCCTGCGAGCGATTCTCGATGATCCAATCTTCCACGTCGCCCTGCTGGACGATGATGTTGGGGATCGCCGAATGGGGATCGAAGACTTTGGGAGTCTCGCCATCCACGGTGAGGTAGAAGGTGGTGGGACTATTGGGATCGCTTGGGTCCTGCAAGGTTTCGGAAAAGAATAATTTGCGCGTGCGGGAGGGTTTTACGTCGCCAAGCCAGACGGTGGTGGGCGGCGGGAGCGGAGAAGGATTCGACGACAGCTTTGAAGCAGGTTCAGGCGCTTGATCGGTTGCGGCGATATTCGCCAGAGGGCGGATGGGATCGTTTTCGCCGCCCGTCCCGGTGTTTACGCTGAGCGTGATCAGGCTGCCCGTGACACCTTCGGGCGGAGCCTTCAACGTAAATTCGATGCGGCCGCCGGGAGGCACGCCCACATGTTTCTGCCAGATGACACGGCCACTGGTCACGCCGTTCTCGTTAATCGGCGCGCCATCCAAGGCCACTACTCCAAGCGGTTGAATCGTTCCCTTGTAGGAAACTTCGAGGTTGAGATACGTGATGGCCGAAGCGTTCAGGACGCGCCAAAATTCCTTCGCTGACGGCTTCATCTGGATTAAAGCGGGAGCGTAATCGGGATAAGGAACCGGAACATAGTTGATGGAGAGGTCTTTCGCGGGCTTGCCTGTGCCGGTGCCCGTGTTCATGACGTCGCCTTCCGAATCGAGAATGACGGGCGGCGCGATCGCGGAATCGTTTTTCGCGGGCTGTGCGTTTGGGTTCAGCAGGTCCTGGTCGCGAATGACAAGCACGCGCTCGGGGAGGCCTGCGAGGTCGCGATTTGCTCTTTCGATGCCTTCCACGATCAGCGCGCCGGATGCGCCGCCGAGCACCTGAACTTTTGTGAAGCCGTGAACGTGCGGGTGATACCAATACAGCCCGGGCGGTTGGTCCGGGGGAATTTGGAAGCGGTATTCGAATGGCGGGTCGCCAGGCTGAATCCAGGTTTTGAGGACATCGTCTGCATGGCAGACCGGTGGCACGGTGAGGCCGTGGAAATGCAGATTGGTTGAGCTTGAGGTCATTTCGCCGGATGCACAGGCGTCTGAAGCAGGAGTTGCTGACGGCGTCATCGCCATGGAGACACCAGGCTGGATGGGAGCCGAAAGCTCATTTTTGAGAGAAAGAATCAGCAAATCGCCGGGGTTGACTCGGAGAGTAGGCGCTTGCGAGCCATCCTGGGACAGGTAACAAAAGCGCGTGTGTCCGGCGGCATCGACGTAATCCCTGTAGATGAGGTCGGCCTTCAGGACGCCATTTTCGCTGCGGAGGTCGGCGGGTTGAGAGACCGCGCTACCGATGGCAGGTCGCGGACACGGCTCGACCGCGCGAGTCTGCGCATGCGTGCAAACCGGCGCGAAAGCCGCGAGCGCGACCACTCCAAGACAGAAGACAAGCATTCGCAAATGTGACCTGCGCAACGGCGATGACATGATGAGGTGTTGCTCCAGCCAAGCTCATCATATTGAGGGGCCTCTGTTACAACAAGATGAAAGCGGAATTCTAGGCGGGGCGGGTTTATCTCGCAGAATTTCCTTCGGGCGAAAAGAAGGAAATTCCGCGCGCATTGCCAGGGGAGGAGCGTGTGGATTAGTCGTGCCGCAGCGCGATCATCGGATCTACCTGCAAAGCACGGCGCGTTGGCGACCACGACGCAAGCACGCCCACAAGAATCGTTGTCAGCCACACGGCGGCCAACGCTACCGGATCGCGCGCCGAGACCGCGTACACGATGCTCGCCAGCACCTGCCCGGCGGCCAAGGCCAGCACAAAGCCGGCAGCGCATCCGGCAAGCACCAGCGTCATCGTCCTGCCCAGGACGAGCCGGAGCACCTGGCGCTTCTGCGCGCCGAGCGCGACCCGGATTCCAATTTCGCGCACGCGCCTGGCGACCGCGTACGAAACGAGTCCGTAAATTCCCGTCGCGGCCAGCATGATGGCGAGCAAACCAAACGCACTCAGGGCAATTGCGGCAGCGCGCGCGGGCAGGAATGCGAACCCGAGCATCTGCTCCATACTTCCTGTCCCATAGAGCGGAATGTCTGGATCGAGCCGCGCCATCGCGGTGCGCATTTCCTGCACCACCTGGGCCTCAGGCCGTGTGGACCGAATCGTCAGCGTGGTGGAGGTGTTGAAATGCTGCAGGATCGGAAAGAAGAGTGCGGGCTCAAGCTTTTCCACCGGGGTATCGTATTTTCCGTCTTCCACGACGCCGATTACTTCAATCAGGGGAGTGGTGCTTCCTTGCCGGAACCGTTTCCCCATCGGATTGTCCACGTGCAGGATTTGCTTTCCAAACGCGACGTTCACAATCGCAACGCGCGGGTTTTTTCGATCATCCTCCCAGACAAAATCCCGGCCTGCGAGCATCCTGGTTCCAATGGTCTGAAACAATCCCGGCGAAACTTCATACACCACCGCCGTCCCCGCATCGGTTGGCCGGACATTCGCCTGACCCTCCGTAAAAATCCATGTGTGTGATTGATCTATGCTCAAGGGCACGGAGTTCGAGAACGCGGCAGAAGTGACACCCGGCAATTGTTCCGCGGCGGCCAGCGCGCGCCGCTGAAAATTGCGCCCGTCCTCTTCGTTGTATCCTGCGAGGCCCACATCAAACGCAACCATCGAGACGCCCCGCGGCTCGAATCCCAGCCGGATATTCATGGACTCCTGCAGTCCGCGCAGCGAGAGCATGCACCCCGAAACGAGGACGAAGCACAGCGCCACTTGGACGACCACCAGCGCATCGCGGAAAGCCAAGCGCCGGCCTCGCCATTTTATTTGCCCGCCTTTCAGCACGGCATTCGCGTCAGTTCCGGAAACGCGCCACGCAGGAGCGGCGCCGAACAGAATGCCCGCCGCCATCGAAACTCCAAATGCGAAGGCGAACACGCGCCAATCGGGGTTCACGTTGAACTGCACGGGAAAATCCATCGGCGCATGCCAACGGCTCAACGTTGCAGAAAGGATTGCTGCGAGCGCGTATCCCGCCGCTCCGCCCGCAGCGGACAACACGATTGTCTCCGTTAACACCTGACGGATTACGCGCTCCCGGCTGGCTCCGATCGAAAGCCGAATCGCGATTTCACGCTGGCGGTCCGCGGCGCGCGCAGTAAGCAAGCTCGCCAGATTCGTGCAGGCCGCTAGCAACACCAGCCCCGCAAGCCCGAGCACGGCAAATCCAAACGTTCGCGCCGGGCCGCCGATGACGTCTCCCATCAATCCCGGCTTCGCCAGCTTGAACGACATCCCCGCATCGGCGTCGGGATATTGGTGCGCCAATGCGTCCGCGATGCCGTTCAAATTTGCGGTCGCCTGAGCGGGCGTAATCCCCGCTTTCAGCCTTCCGATCAGCCACGTATTAAACGTCGCTCTGTTTTCGAGCCACGGGTTTCCGACTTCGATTTGGGCTTCCATCATCATCGGGACCCAGACGTCGGGCCAGTAAAAGAGTTCCGTGCCGTGAAACTCGCGTGACGCTACTCCGACCACTCTGTATGGCAGGCGGTTGATTCGAATTGTTTTGCCGACGATTTCCGAATCGCCGCCGAATCGCGCCTTCCAGCAACCGTAGCTCAATACCGCGTAGGGGCTCGCGCCCGCGTGCTGGTCGTCCTCTTGATGGAAAAAACGCCCCATCAAGGGCGCTGCGCCGATTGTGTCGAAATAATTTCCCGTGGCCAGATATCCCCAGATGCGGCTCGCCCCCGTGCCGGTTTCGAGTTCCATCGGCGCAATCCTGTATCCGGCCAGCCCGGCGAGCGATTCGTTTCGATCTCGAATGTCTCGATAGTTGGGAAAGGACTGGCCCACGTGGCCCTGTTTGTCTTCGACGAAAACAAGCCGCTCGGGATGGTCCACGGGGAGCGGCTGCAGCGCGAGCGCATTCACTACGCTGAAAACGAAAGCATTCGCGCCGATTCCGAGAGCTAGAGTCAGAATGGCAACGCATGCAAAACCTGGATTCTTGCGCAGCATGCGTAGCGCGTATCGAATGTCCTGCAAAACAGTCTCGATGCGCGGCAGTCCCCATCGTTCACGATGCGTTTCGCGAAGCTGCGTGGCGCCGCCGAGCCGCACCCGCGCCATACGCAGCGCTTCGTCCGGAGGCATACCGAGCGCGATGTTCTCTTCCGTGAGCATCGCCAGATGCGTTTCCAGCTCTTGAGAGAAATCGTCGTCCACCGCGCGATTGGAAAACATGCCGCATATTTGTGCTGCAATCGTGCGCAATCGCGCCAGCATATGTTTATCTCCGCACGGCAAGCTGAAGCATTCGACCCATCACGCCCGCGATCCGTTCCCAATTTTCGGCTTCAGCCGCGAGCTGCTTGCGGCCTGCTTTCGTCAGCGAATAAAATTTCGCTTTGCGGTTGTTTTCGGAAGTGCCCCAGGCCGACGAAATCCATCCCTTCTGCAGCAGGCGCACCAGCGAGGCATAAATCGTCCCCTGATTTACCTGCAGCACCGCCTGGCTGATCTGTTCGATGCGGCGCGCGATCCCGTAGCCGTGGAGCGGGCCCATGGATTCGAGGGTTTTCAGCACCATTAAATCGAGTGTTCCCTGCATGATTTCCGACTTTACTTCCCCCATCGCGCCTCCTGTCGTAGGTCCACAGGAGTATCCGCGCGCTCCTGTGGCATGTCAACAGGAAAATACTTCAATTATTTGCTGCGCTTTGCGATTCTGCATTCCAAAGTGCAATCGTGAGCGGTTTCGTTGACTTGCCCCACCATGCGCCCTAATATTGACGAACTTCCATTGACGAAATTCCATTGACGAACTTCTATCGACCAACTCCCCGCGCATGATCGGCCAAACCATTTCGCATTACAGCATTGTGGAAAAGCTCGGCGCCGGTGGCATGGGCGTCGTTTACAAGGCCGAAGACACCAAGCTCCGCCGATCCGCGGCGCTGAAATTCCTACCGGAAGGTTTTGTACCCGATGCGCATGCGCTGGCGCGCTTCGAACGCGAAGCGCAGGCGGCCTCCGCTTTAAGCCATCCCAACATTTGCACGATTTACGAAATTGGCGAGCATGACGGCCGGCCGTTCATTGCCATGGAATTTCTCGAGGGGCAGACGCTGAATCGGCGGATCTCGGGCAAGCCGATGGCGGTGGAGCAGGTGCTTGATCTGGGAACCCAGATTGCCGACGCGCTGGATGCCGCGCACGCGAAAGGCATCGTTCACCGTGATATCAAACCGGCCAACATTTTTATCACCACCCGCGGCCAAGTGAAAATTCTGGACTTCGGTCTTGCAAAGCTGGCGCCTGCCGGCGGTTCACGGAATCTTTCCGCGATGCCCACGGCCACGTCGATTGACCATCTGACTCGCGCAGGGACGGCAATCGGCACCATGCCGTACATGTCGCCAGAACAAGTACGCGGCGAGGAGTTGGACGCGCGGACGGACTTGTTTTCTTTCGGCGTGGTTCTCTACGAGATGACGACTGGGGTGTTGCCGTTCCGTGGCGACACGACGGGCGTGATCGCAGAGGCAATTCTAAATCGGGAACCGGTTGCGCCAGTGCGATTGAATCCGGACCTGCCCGCGAAGCTTGAAGAAGTGATTCACAAAGCGCTCGAAAAAGACCGAAAGCTTCGTTACCAGTCTGCCGCGGACATTCGCGCTGATCTGGAGCGGCTCAAGCGCGATACCACGTCGAACCGGCAGATTGCAGCGACTGTGCAAACGGAACTGCCTCGGAAAGCTGCGGCAAAATCCGGGTGGCTCCGTTGGTTGTTAGCAGGCAGTGCGGGATTCGTTGTGATCGCGCTGCTTGCCGGCGCCTGGTTGCTCCGGGAGCGCAAGGTTTCCGCACTCACGGAGAAGGACACCATCGTCCTCGCCGACTTCACCAATTCCACGGGCGACGCGGTATTCGACGGCACGCTCCGCCAGGGACTCTCCGTTCAACTCGAGCAATCGCCATTTCTGAGCAGCATCTCGGACGATCAAATCCAACAGACTCTCAAGTTGATGGACCTGAAGGCGGATACAAAGCTGACGCCAGAAATCGCGCGCGATCTGTGCCAGCGCACGAGCAGTACCGCCGTCCTGAATGGCTCGATTGCCCAGATTGGCACGCAGTACCTTCTGACGCTGAAGGTTGTCAATTGCGTCAGCGGCGAGACACTAGCGAGCGACGAGACTACAGCGAGCGATAAGAATCATGTGCTCGACGCTCTGGGAAAAATGGCGACGGAAATTCGCAACAGACTTGGCGAGTCGCTTAACACCGTGCAGAAGTTCGACACTCCTCTCGAAAAGGCGACCACTTCGTCGCTGGAAGCCCTCAAGGCTTATAGTTCCGGCGGTATCGTTCACCGCACTTTAGGGTCAGCTGAAGCGATTCCTTTCTATAAGCGTGCCGTCGAAATCGATCCAAATTTTGCGATGGCCTACGGATTCCTGGGACGCATGTACGCGGATATTGGGGAATCCAGCACCGCTGCGGGCTACACACGAAAGGCTTACGAACTCCGCGACCGTACCAGCGAGCTGGAAAGTTTTTTTATCTCTTCTTCCTTCCATATCGTTGTGACAGGGAACATGGAGAAGGCCGAACAAATCTGCGAACTTTGGGTACAGGCCTATCCCCGCTCCGAGGAGCCCCGCACATTTTTGCCCGGAATAATTTATCCACAGTTGGGACAATATGAGAAAGCTGTTCAAACAGGCGTGGAGGCCGTCCGTTTGTTCCCGAATCATCCCATCCCTCATAGCGTGCTCATTTTCGGCTACATCGCGATGAATCGCATTGATGAGGCGGACGCTGCTTCCCGGGAAACTCTCGAGCACAAACTTGATGAGCCTATCTTTCATATGGCCCAGTACCAGATTGGTTTTTTGCGACACGATGCGTCGAGGATGGCGCGGCAGGTAGCATGGTCGGTGGGAAAGCCGGATATTGAGGACCCACTCCTTGCTCTGGAGGCGGACACAACGGCCTATTCCGGGCGGCTGAAAATGGCGCGGGAGTTCACGCGGCAGGCGGCGGAATCTGCCGAACGCGGGCACGAAAAGGAAAGCGCCGCAACTTACGTCGCAATATCTTCTTTGCGGGAATCATTGTTCGGCAACGCGGATGAAGCGCGCCGCCGCGCCACTTTGGCAATGGCGCGCTCGGATGGCCGTGATGTGCAGTACGGCGCGGCGCTCGCCCTGGCGTATTCGGGCGATAACGCTCGGGCTCAAGCGGTGGCGGGCGATTTGGACAAGAGGTTCCCAGAGGACACGATCGTGCAGTTCAACTACCTTCCCACGCTCCGTGCAAAGCTGGCCCTCAACAAAGGGAATACTTCCGAGGCACTGGAGGATCTGAGAGCTGCCGCTTCCTATGAATTGGGTGAATCGACCTCCAGCGCTTACGGTTGGACCGCCTTGTATCCCATCTATGTGCGCGGCGAAGCCTATCTCGCAGCGCATGAAGGGAGCGAAGCCGCAGCGGAATTCCAGAAGATTGTTGACCATCCCGGAGTTGCCGTGAATATCGCTATCGGCGCGCTGGCGCGATTGCAGATGGGCAGGGCCTTCGCCATGCAGGGTGACACGGCCAAGGCCCGTGCGGCGTATCAGGATTTTCTTGGCCTCTGGAAAGACGCCGACCCCGACATCCCGATCCTGATTGCCGCGAAATCCGAGTACGCGAAACTCAAGTAGGCGTTTTCTTTGCTGCGCAAAATTCTGGTTTCCAAAACCGCCTTTTCTGACTAATCTATAGTAGGAATCTAGGGGGCAAGTGTGGCGGGAACTTCTGTAGTCGGGGAGGGGTTGGGCAGCACGCAACGCAAGGACGCCTGGTGGGTTGATAATCTTCCTTTTGCCATCGTCCTGGGCGCCTTTGGCCTTTACACAACATTTCGAGCTTTTGAAAACAAGTTCTTCTGGATTGATCCGTACCTCTCTCCCTTTTATTCACCTCTAATTGATCCCAAGCATAATTGGTGGCCGTTTTCGCCCGCTTTTCTGATCCTGGGCGGGCCGCTCGGTTTCCGCATGACCTGCTACTACTATCGCAAAGCCTACTACCGGGCTTTTTTTCTCGACCCGCCGGGCTGCGCCGTAGGCGAACCAAAGAACCGAAAGTATCGGGGCGAGACGCGTTTTCCGTTCATCCTGCAAAATGTGCACCGCTATTTTTTCTACATCGCTGTGTTGTTCGTGGTCTTGCTATGGTACGACGCGATTCGCGCATTCGATTTCGGCGGCCACTTCGGGATTGGCGTGGGCACGCTGGTGATGCTGGCGAACATCATTCTGCTGACCACATACACATTTTCCTGCCACTCGCTTCGCCATCTTGCAGGGGGAAATCTCGACTGTTTTTCCTGCGCGGCGTTTGGCCCGGCGCGATATGGCGCGTGGAAATGGGTGACCAAGCTTAACGAGCACCACATGTTTTGGGCCTGGGTGAGCATGATATCCGTCGGCCTCACGGATCTTTACATTCGCCTCGTCGCTTCCGGCGCGCTGAAGGACATCCGAATCCTGTGACCTCCAAATACGAGACTCACGAAAATGATGTGCTGATTATTGGCGCGGGCGGAGCGGGACTCCGAGCCGCTGTGGAAGCGCTCGCCCAGGGCGCTAGCGTTGGGGTCGTGTGCAAATCGCTTCTGGGCAAGGCACACACCGTGATGGCCGAGGGCGGCATCGCCGCGGCAATGGGCAATGTGGACTCGGGCGACGACTGGCGCACGCATTTCAAAGACACGATGCGCGGCGGAAAATTCCTGAACAACTGGCGCATGGCTCAGCTTCACGCGCAGGAATCGCCCGACCGGATCCGCGAACTCGAGCAGTGGGGCGCGCTTTTCGATCGCACCGATAAGGGCGACATCCTTCAGCGCGCGTTCGGAGGCCACACGTACAAACGGCTTTGCCATGTGGGCGACCGCACCGGCCTGGAAATGATTCGCACGCTGCAGGATCGCGGAGTGGCGCAGGGAATTGACGTCTACATGGAATGCACGATTACGGGCCTGCTGAAAGATGGCGACCGCATCGCCGGGGCTTTCGGTTACTGGCGCGAGCAGGGCCGCTTTGTGATTTTCAAGGCGAAGTCTGTGGTGATCGCCACCGGTGGGATCGGGAAGGCATGGAAAGTCACGTCGAATTCGTGGGAATGCACGGGCGACGGCATGGCACTTGCCTACGACGCCGGCGCCGAGCTTTTGGACATGGAATTCGTGCAATTCCATCCGACGGGAATGGTGTGGCCGCCCGGAGTGCAGGGCCTGCTGGTCACCGAAGCGGTGCGCGGCGAAGGTGGAATACTTCGCAACAAGAATGGCGAGCGTTTCATGGAAAAGTACGATCCCAAGCGCATGGAGCTTTCCACTCGCGACGTGGTGGCGCGGTCTATCTACACCGAAGTAAAGGAAGGCCGCGGCAGCCCGCATGGCGGGGCATTTCTGGACATCTCGCAGAAGCCAGCCGAATACGTAAAGCGCAAGCTGCCCAGCATGTATCACCAGTTCAAAGAGCTTGCGGATGTGGACATCACGAAGGGCCCGATGGAAGTTGGCCCCACGTGCCACTACGTGATGGGCGGGATTCGGGTGGATGCCGAGACGACCGCCTCCAGCGTTCCCGGGTTGTTTGCCGCGGGCGAAGCAGCCGCAGGACTTCACGGCGCGAATCGGCTGGGAGGAAACTCGCTTTCGGACTTGCTGGTCTTCGGGCGTCGCGCGGGCCTGGCTGCCGCCGAGTACGCGAAGAAATCGACCGCGCCCAATATTGATAACGCGCAGATTGAGGCCGCCGAGAAACAATTGCTGGCACCCTTCGAGCGGACCACCGGTGAAAACCCTTACACCATTCATCAGGATTTGCAGGAAATGTTGCAATCGCTGGTAGGAATTTTCCGCACGGCGGATGATTTGACGCGCGCGCTGGGCGAGCTGGAGAAATTTAAGGCACGCGCAGCGCTGATGCGCGTGGAGGGCTCGCGGCTGTTCAATCCCGGATGGCACCTTTCGCGCGACCTGCGATGCATGCTGACGGTTGCAGAAGCTGTGGCGCGCTCCGCGTTTGCGCGCCAGGAAAGCCGAGGCGCGCACAGCCGCATCGATTTCCCCAAGACCGAGGATGCCTGGGGCAAGAAGAATCAAGTGATCGCCAAAAAGGGAGAGGCGATGACGCTCTCCGAAGTTCCGGTCCGCGAGATGCCCGCGGAGTTGAAGCAACTGCTTGCGGAAGACAAGTAAGCGCTGAAGAGAAAGCGGAGGCTGGAAAATGTCTGATGTGACCGTCCGAGTGTTTCGAGGCGACCGGAACGGCGGCGCGCCGGTGGACTACAAAGTCCCGCTCACTGAGGGCATGGTCGTGCTCGACGCACTTCATTCGATTCAAGCGCACCAGGCCCCTGATCTTGCGGTGCGCTGGAATTGCAAAGCTGCAAAATGCGGTTCGTGCTCGGCAGAGGTGAACGGGCGCCCGCGACTGGCCTGCAAGACGCGCATGGATTCGCTTCCGCTCGACCAGCCCATCACGGTTTATCCGATGAAGACTTTTCCGCTGATCAAGGATCTGGTGACGGACGTGAGCTGGAATTACAGAGTGAACGCGAAGATTCCACCGTTCACACCGCGGCCCGGCGTGGAATGGAAGATGTATCAGCGGGACGTGGACCGCGTGCAGGAATTCCGGAAGTGCATCGAATGCTTCCTTTGCCAGGATGTTTGCCACGTGCTCCGCGAGCACCATCTGCAGGAGGAGTTCGGCGGGCCGCGCTTTTTTGTGCGTACGGCTGGGCTCGACATGCACCCGCTTGACGGGGTTTCGCGCGTAGCGATGGCACGCAAGGAACTAGGCATCGGGCTTTGCAATATCACGAAGTGCTGCACGGAAGTGTGCCCCGAGGAAATCCACATCACGGACAACGCGATTATTCCCATGAAGGAACGCGTGGTGGACGAGTTCTACGACCCCATCACGATGCTGGTCCGGAAAATCACCGGCGCGAAATCCACTTAGCGCGCCGTATCTTGCCTCGGCCCTCGTAGCGCTGGCATCCCGACGCTTCACCCTTTGCTTCCGCTTCAAGAACGTGCCCTCGCCCGCTATGCCGAAGCAGAAAAAATCCGCCCCGCCACAACGACGACGCCCTCCTCCGCTGGAACTAATGCGTCCGCCTCCTCCAATCTCCCGGCCCTCGCCTGGGCCGAAGAATTCGCCTCCCTCGACGCCACAGACGCCCGCGCAAGCCAGCTTCCTCGTTATTTCCCCATTCCGCCTACGACATCGCGAATCGTGCACATCCGTGCGAAGTTGTTCTCAATCAACGTGAGGCAACGTTCGTCGGAATTCTTCCTCCCTGCAATTTAGGCTGAAACTTCGCGTCGCAACATTTCGTATTCATCAAAGGTGGTTAAGACGCGGCGAAGGTAGGGGAGCGACCGATGACGGTTGAGAGACAGGTGGGCGAACGGTCCCCAGGTGAAGCGCGATTTCTGCTCGCGTCTGCGATGTTCGTGGGCGCTCTCGTGCCCTACCTGTTTGCGTTGGCGGCGCTGGCCGGTTCGTTGAAGGATGGGTTCGACATCTTGTGGCGCTGGTCATTGTGCTATTTCCTCTATTGGGCGCCGCTGGGCATTTTTCTGTTTCGCGGGCGGCCCCGCACAGGGTGGAGGCTTCTGGCGGCGTACCTGATGTCCTTGCCCCTATATGCAGTCTGCTTGTGGGCAGTTTACCCGACGGCAGGGGGTTCGTTTCGGCCGTTTCGCGCTGGAATCTGGCCAATCTACTTGTCCGCGACGCCCACGATTTTTCTGTGCGTGGCCTGCTTGTATTTCATTTGTAGGTCGCGGGGATTGCTCGCGAAGTTTGTAACCTGGCTGGCGTGCATTGTGTTTCTCGCTGGCGTATCGGCTCCTGTCGTCTTGTGGGCACGGACAGACCATTACACGTGGCCGCGCACGGGGAATGGGCGCTTGGCAATTGTAAACGCGCATATCGTGAGCTTGGGAAAGGAACCGGGATCCGCCACCTTGGTGGACGGAAACGCCGTGCTGGTGGAAGGTGGCAAGATCACAGGCGTTGTCCCGGTCGCCGATGTGACCACCGATTGGCCCAAGCTGGACGCCGCGGGCGCGTATCTTCTCCCCGGCCTGATAGATGTACACGCGCACCTGTTTGCCCCGGTGCGGTCGGTGACGGCAAAGTTCGATTACCCGTACCTGCTCGAATGTTTTTTTTCCGGCTACGCTCCTCACCGGCGGGAGTATCTGGAGAACGGAATCACTGCGATTCGCGACGATGGGGGACCGGCGGCGAAGGCTTTCGCGTTACGCGCGGCAATCGTCGATCACCGGCTGCTGGGGCCCCGGCTCTTCGCCGTTGGGCGTTTGGTGACTGCGCCGCAAGGGCATCCCGTGGCGACGATCTGGAAGGCCTTCCCCGCAGTGGCTCGCAATGGAGCAATCCTGGCGGATAGCCAGGAGTCCTTGTCACGAGGCCTGGAGAGAAACTACCAGGAAGGGCCCCCGGACGCCGTGAAATTAATCTACGGAACCATTGGTCTGGCTCCGGAACTTCTCGCACCGGAATTTCTGCGGGCAGGTATCGCATGGTCAAAGGAACACCATTTGATCAGCGTTGTTCATGCGGAGACGACCGACGAAGTGAGCGAAGCTATTACTGATGGCGCGACGGGTGTCGAGCACGTGGCATCAATCGACACGTTGCCCGAGAGTCTCTTGACCCTGATTCGAACGAAGCGGCCGTTTCTGGATCCGACCTTTGGAGAATTCGACACAGCCATGAAGCTGCGGCACGTAGATGACTCGGGTCGTGCGGAATTGATTCAGCGGAAGTATGGATTTGTTCGGCAAATGTACGAAGCGGGAGGAGTCCTGGTGATTGGGACGGATGCGCCGCTGGTGGCGTATGGTGCGGGGCTCCACGATGAATTCAAACATTTTCAGGACGCAGGGTTCAGTCCGGCGGAAATTTTGACGTTCGACACTCTCAATAATTCGGCGTACCTCGGCGCGGCAGGCCATCTTGGCAAGATCGAAGCCGGCTACGACGCGGATATAATTTTAGTGCGATCGAATCCATTGCAGGATCTTTCCACGCTGCGGACGCCCGAGTGGGTGTTGCGGGACGGCGTAGCCGTCGTTCGCCCCTGAGCGTCACATGCTGGGGCGGCTCGACCGAGCCCTGGCGCAGCACTTCCAAGTTGAACTCACTTCTGCCAACGCCGTTTTTACGCGATCTTCACTTCGAATTGACGCTTCCAGAACCGCAGGAGATTCAATCCAGCGTGTGAGTAACGCGGAGGCATCTTCAATTTGTTGCCGAGGCAAAATAAAAGCGGGCTCCGGAGTGCGGAGCCCGCTTCGGCGAATGAGCAGATTTGACCGCAGCTTAGAATTTCAAGCGCAACGACATCTGGAGGATGCGCGGCGTTGAAACCGAACCGCTTATCTGCCCGAATGTCGTCGAGTTGATGACCTGGTTTCCCATCGCGAATACGTTGTGATTCGTGACGTTAAACGCTTCCGTGCGGAAGGTCAGCTTGAATCTCTCCGTAATTCTAAAATCCTTCGACGCCGAGAGATCCCAATCGAAGTACGCGGGACCGTCGAAAGCATCCAGCGGCAAGTTTCCCACGAAACCGGGCTGAGGATTGCAGAAGCCTCCCGAAACCGCCGGCGCGCAGGCTAACTGGGGCGAGGAGGGGGCGCCGGTGCCGTCTGAACTGATGAGCTTCGGATTGATGCCGTAGACCGTAATACCGCCTACACCGCTGCCCTGGACGGTGACGCCTATGTCGCTGCCGAGTTCCTGATGAGTCTGTGTAGCATAAGCTGTGTTGTTCACAGAACGGGAGCCGGTGCGGTTAAATGTGGCCCACTGAGAAAGAATCGAGAATGGGGCACCACTTTGCCACGTTATGAACGACCCAGTCTGCCAACCATCCACCAGAAGCCCGAGGAGGCGGCTTGGAGTGCCGAACAACCGGTGGCCTTCACCGATCGGCAACTCGTAGGTGAAGTTGGTCTTGAAGACATTGGTGATGTCAAAGGGGGCGCGGGATCTTTCAAGGAACGGTCTCGCGTTGTCCTGATAGGGCTGGAATTGGCTCTGCGAGCCGCCGAAATCGCTGATTACCTTGCTGAAGGTATAGTTCGCCTGGAAGTAAAGGCCACGGTCCAAGCGACGGCGGATCTCAATGATACCGGCGTGATAAGTTGAAAACGACTGGTTCTTCAGCAGGTCGGCGCCCATGATGTACGGGTTCGGGAAAAGGTTGATAACTTCATTCGGGGCCCCCGGATTGGCGAAATTCGAGTCGAACTCGTCTTCGTGGTAAACCGCTTCTAACGCGCCAACCTGCCCTTGGTAAATGTAATTCGTGATGAACGGGTCATCGATGAACCCGTTGCCATAGAGTAGCGGGAAAATCTGGAGTGGTTGGCTGCCGGTGATGGCCGGATTATAATCCGGGACAAATCCGCCACTGGGGTTCGCCGCCAATGCAAGGAATCCGTTCGAGCGGGCGCGGTTGAAGTCTGCCAGGAAGCTGCTCTGTCCCCCCGTTCCCAACGTGTTCCCGTTGAGTAACAACTGGTTAAGATCGACGGCGCGGTACAATCCCACACCGTGGTTTCCCAAATAGCTGACGCTCAACGAAGTGTTCCAGCCTAGGTCGTGTTCGACGCTCAAGTTCCACTGTTCGACGTAGGGAGGTTTCAGGTGTGGGTCGATTCCGTATCCCGCCAAATCGCCGATGAAACCGGTAGTGTTGGTCGCGTTGTCGGCGTTGATTGCGAAACTGGTCGGAATCCCGAATGGTGGGATGGGGACGTTCTGAGCGCCCATGGGATTGCTCACAGTGATCCCATTGGGATTGCCGGAGGCGGGTGCGGCAAACAGCGGTGCAGTTTCTGAAGTTACGGAGAGACCCGTATTGCCTGCTCCCGCGTTGTTGGTCGCGGCGATATTATCGTCATTCACGCGATTCATGCTGAAACCGGCACGGATCGAAGTTTTTCCGTTGCCGAAGGGATCCCACGCCAGGCCGATATTCGGCGAGAAGGCTTTCCAGTAAGAACTATAGAGGCCGCGTGAGCTTGGTCCGCCTGCAAAATCGATTGTGGCATTCGAGAGCATGGCTTGTTCAATCGTCGAGCCGGAAGGGACGACCGGGAGGAGAAAGAGACCGTTCTTCTCGTCCACTGGACTGTAGTAATCCCAACGGAGTCCATAGGAGAAAGTCAGCTTGGAGTTTACTCTCCAAACATCCCCAGCATAAAAGCCAAGAGTGTTCTGGCGATAATTTAGGTTCTGCGGCGATCCCGGGACGTAGCCGGACTTCTGAGTTGTGGCATAAAGAGATTGTGAGATGTCGCTCAAGATGCCGGTAACGCTTGAAAGAATATTTCCCGCGTTCGCCAAGGCTGTCTGGCCGATCGAGGCTCCCGACGGAGCCGGGAAATCAGTCGTCTCAGGCCCGTACGGGTTGGAGGTGCTGAATCCAAGAGCATATGTCGGGTAGATGCCGAACGAGTCGGTATCAAAGATTGTAATTTTCTGGAACTGCGTGCCGAACTTGATGACGTGGTTGCCTTTGACCCAGCTCGCATTGTCCAGCCACTCCCAAGTATGCGTGTCGCGGCCTTGGGGAAGGAAATCGGGGTCGGGATTGGTAAATGCGGTCCCAGAGATAAGGTATCCCGAGGCAAAACTTTGCGATGTGGAGAAAAATGCGGGAGCGAGATCGAATCCAAAGCGCAGCTCATTGGTGAAGGTCGGGCTGGGGTTCCAGCGCCAGGCCGTAGACAAGAAATGGATCGAATCGTTATTCTGAACGAGCGGAATCAGATCAAAGGATGTATCAATGTCCGGCCGGTCAACAACCTGGCGGTTCCAGGAATAAGTTCCCGTCAGCGTATTCCGAGAATTGAGATTGTAATCCAGTCGGAAGCCGTAGTTGTCCTGCGTTGCGTTGGCGCGTTCATTAAATAGGTAGCCAAGAAGATTCACTCCGTCGCAACTCCCGCACGAATTGCTGTTGGGCGCAGCCGTGGGCTGCCGATTGAGGAGAGCGAGCATGGTAGGATCAACGGTGAAAGCTGGCGCGCCCGGGCTGCGCGTGCCGTTTGTACTCTCCAAAGTCAGGAGATCGACGGTCTCCGGGGAACCAGAGGGTTGACCCGTCGTATTATCGAAGGGCTGGTACGTGAAAGGCAATGTCGGAGTCGAAGCCGACAACGCAGAAACGATCGTGGGGCTCAACTCGGTGGTGAGATTGGCGGACTGCTGGCGGTCACGAAGGAATTCGTAGTAGCCATAAACGAACAGTTTGTCCTTCTTGATTGGCCCTCCCAAACTGCCACCACCTTGCTTCTGGACGAGGCTGGGCAAGGCGACTCCATCGGCATTATTGAACCAACTGTTTGCCCCCCAAGAGTTGGTGCGGTAATAGATAAAGCCCTCGCCGTGAAATGTGTTCGTGCCCTTCGGGGTAACGACGCTGACCTGAGATGAGCCGCCGCCGTTTTCGATACCGCCGTTTTGTGTGGTGACGGTGAACTCCTGGGCCTGGCTGCTGAACGGGAGGTTGGGACTGAAATCCAAATCGTTTTCGCGGAAGAGATTGTCCTGAATGTTTATGCCGTCGAGAGTCATGTTCGAGAAACTTGGACGACCACCGGCAATCTCAGTTCCTTCGCCGTAATTGGTCGAGGTGAATCCCATATTGATACCGGGCTCGAGTTCCAATAGGCCCAGGACGTTGCGGTTTAGAATCGGCAAATCGTCAATTTGCTGCTTCTCAACAGTGTCAGTAACTTCGGGAGTGGTGGTGTTGACCAATTCAGCGCCTGCCTCGACCGTGACGGTTTCACTCTTTGCGCCAACTGAAAGAGCGATCGGGGGGACGGAGTACTCAGTGGCGGCATCAAGCTTGATGTCGGCGACCACGGCTTTCTTGAATTGATCCTTAGTTACTGTAACCATGTAAAGGCCCTGATCGATTCGGAGGAATTCGTACCCACCTGCGGAGCCTGTAACCGCGGTATACGAATAGTTGGTGCCTTGGTTCGTCAGCGTAACAGTCGCGCCATCAATGGGAAGCTTTTGAAGGTCAACGACGGTTCCCACGATTGAGCCCGTGGGAGTTTGCGCAGTGGCCTGACCGGCGCCGAGTGCGAACAGGAGAAGCAGTGAGGCGGCAAGCAAGAAACTCGCTACGGTGCTACGGCGAAATCGAGCGTTCATTTTCCCCCCAAATGAGCCGGCGCAGACAGAGCAAGACGAATCACCTTTGCTGCAGCCGGGCTAAATTCTGTTCAGGATGCTGGAATCGTTAACGCAATTAGCGTTCCAATACTCGGATGATATTGTAAAAACTGAAATCCCATAACTTGCTTTAGATCCAGTGAGTTACTGAGTGCTGGGGTAAGGGCGGGCGTTTCTTTAACAAGAATATACGCATAATGGAATAGTGGGCCGCTATAAGCTCCGCTAATAAGAAGAATGGCATGCCGAACGATGGAAGAAATGCTTAGATGACCTCCCAAGGCAAGTGCGCACCCGCGCTCAGCGGCTTCACGCGTTAGGGCAGATAATTCGCGGGGCAAGATTGGTTTTCCACAGGACGCCTCTGAAAATGGGCTGCAGCGCTGGAATCAAGGCCTGCGCAGGGGTACCATGGGAGTTGCTTTCCTGCTCCTCAGACAGATTGGAAATTCCATGGCACTTTCATTTCCCATTCACACAGCAGTCACGACGAAGCGCATTGGACTAGACGTGTGGATGGAGCGCGTGCCGGAGTTGGCGGAACGAGTCCAACAGGGCTGGGGCGCGGATGACGTTCACGATCTGAGGGTGGCGCTGCGGCGTTGCCGGACGATGGCGGATGCGCTGAGCGAAGTGAATCCCGTCTCCGGCTGGCGGAAGCTGAAGAAGGCGAGCAGAGACCTTTTCGACGCGCTGGGGGACCTGCGGGACACGCAGGTGGAGCGCGAATGGGTAAAACGACTGGGAGCGGCCAGCGATCCGGTGAGAAAACAGATGCTTCGTGTGCTGGGGCGCGATGAGAAAAAACATCGTGTGGAGGCGGAGCGGGCGCTGGAACGGTTTGACCGCAAAGAATGGCGCAAGTGGCGGCGGAAGCTGCCCGAAAAGGCGCAGTTTTTTCCAGTCGAGAGCGTCGTGTTTCAGCGGCAAGCTTTGGCAAAGCTGAATGAGGCGGTGGAACTTTATCAACGCGCCCGGCGGGGACGCAGCCGAGTGGCATGGCACCGGTTGCGGATCGGGATCAAGCATTTCCGTTATATCGTGGAGAATTTTTTGCCACAGCGATACGAGGTGTGGGCGGGAGATTTGAAGCGGATGCAAGACCTGCTCGGGGAAGTCCACGACTTGGATGTGCTGCGCGGTGAAATCCGGCGGCACGCGGCGGCGCTGGATCCGGCGATTGTGGTGCAATGGTATGAGCGGATCGAAAGCGAGCGCAAGACGCGGCTCGATGAATTTCGCGCAAAAACGGCAGACAAGGAGTCCCTTTGGCTTGTGTGGCGCGCGGGATTTCAATGGGGACATGCGCTGCGGACCGCCGAAAGGGCGGAAAAGCAAATCGCTTAGCGGCATGCCTCGGCTTGATTCTTCCGAAAATTCCCACTCGACCTAGCTGGTGAAGCTTCAGTGCTCCGAAGGCGATAGGAAAGGGCGGGCGCTGTATGCAGTGCCCCCACGAGAAGCGCGAGGCTAGGGGCGTTCGGCGGGCGCGACTTCGCGCTCGGCGAGGACTTTGCGAGCGTTCTGATAGAGCGCGCG
>Ga0070765_100000767_pt1 | contig 19151 bp, 15 predicted proteins | sample HubBroMetageWFT5_FD_71516 | JGI IMG/M metagenome (GOLD analysis project Ga0070765, IMG submission 71516) | Warmed and freeze-thawed soil microbial communities from the Hubbard Brook experimental Forest, New Hampshire - Hubbard Brook CCASE Soil... | ecosystem: Environmental > Terrestrial > Soil... | reverse complement strand
CGACGACGCTCAACTACAACCTCGCCATCCACTCCAACGACCCCTTCTGGATTGTCCAGAAGGACCAAGCTTCGCTCAGCGCAGTCCGCCTGACCACACCTCGCAGGCCGGTTCAGCCCGGACGCTTACCGTAAAGCGGCCGTATGGCGACCCGCTAGCCGCCGGTCATCGGACCGAAAGCCAAATCTCCCGGCGTGCCAGAGGACTTCGGTTTGTGGATTGGCCGGGTTCCAAGGCGGCGGCCAGCCGGCACTCAAGCCTCGCGTCTATGGCGCCTCACGGTTTCGGCACGGCCATCGGCCGCCGGCGCCTAGACGGGAGATTCACGCCGTGCAGTCTGCATGCGCAGAAACCGTTGGACGAGGCCTCAGCGGCAAGATTGTCGCCAAATGTCCGGTCGCCAGTCGCCCCCTGTCGGCGAATATTTGATACAGGGTGGTCGATGAGGCGCGCGATCCCGGCCGCCGAGCGCGGCTCGTTGAGACCAAGCCGGAATCGCCGTCGTGAACCGGTTGCTGGCGTAGTTTCGCGCAGGCCTCGGTGCCGGCGCTACTCGGCGGCCGACGCCCAATCTTCGCCGGGCACACTCTCATAGGGCCGCAGCACCAGCCCGAGGCCATGTCCTTCGATCAATTCGCGGGCAAGCTCATCGACGACGCCCGCCTCGACCCGATCGACGGCGTCGCCCGTCCTGAGCCGCCCCTTGGTGCGCCGCTCGATCTCGTCCATTGCAGAGCCGTTCGGAAAAGACTTGGACAGCCGGCGCAGGCCTTCGCTGAACCCCACCTTCTCGTAGAGGCGATTTCTGAGGCTCGTGTCCCCCGGTGTGGTGGACAGCGCCCAGAGCTCGACGGGACCGAGCGAGTTGACGAGGAACTGCTCGTAATGCGCCTGCTCGGCGCGGAAGATTGCGAGAAACGGCGCGCCGTCACGACGCGGCCCGGTCAAGCGGTGCCGCACGATCTTGGCGCTTGCCTCGGTCAGCCCGAAGCGTTCGATGATCTCGTCGCGCTCGCGCTGGTCATCGGCGCCGAGCACGAAGCGCCCGGTCGACTGCGCAATGAGGCCGTCGCCCATATCGGAGAGGCGCTGGCTGGCAAACCCGAGCTGGACGTTGTGCTTGCGGCCTTCGCGGACGTCGAGCTCGGCCTGGGCGCGCACGAGCGGGCTGCCTTGCGTGCGGTGCCACTCGTCGTAATCGAGGCGCTTGACGGTCTCATAGACCTCGGTGAACCGCTTACGGTGATAGCCCTTTACGCGATCCGGCACGAAGGCGAGGTATTCGGCGTGCAGGAAGAAGTTGCGCGCGAGGATGTGCCGCGCGAGCAGATACATCATCTCGGTCTGCCGGTTGGCTGCAGCCGACCCGGTCGGCGCCACGTATTGCAGGTCGAGGACAATGATCCGGGCTGGCCCGAAGTCGAGCCGGGTCGGCGCGTTGAGGGTCGGGAAACGGCGGATCAGGTCGGCGATGTAGCGCTCGAAGATCTGCGAGGCCTTCTCGCTGGTCTCGGCCAGCTTGAGGCTGTCGAACATGTCGCGGACCTGGTCGGTGCGCACCGCGCCGATCAGGTCTTCGAGGATCGGCACGGCGTGGCGCTGTGCACGCTCGGCCAGGCGATATTCCCCGACATCGCACAGCGCGTTCACCGCGTCGCGCCAGTAGGGCAGCTCGTGGTGGAGTTTGATGCCATAGCTGTCGATCGCGCGATCGACCTCCGGTTCGGCTCCGGCGCGGTAGTGCTTGGCGCTGCCGCCCGCCTCGGTGCACAGGCGATAGGCCTCGTCGATGACGAGCGAGATAAGCTGCGCCATCCCCTCGAACGGCGTCGACTGGTCGGGCGGCAATGTGGCGAGTGCGAGAAAGTTCTGCAGAAAGGCGCGCTCCAAGGGCAGCGGATACTCGCAGCCGACCTGCAGGTCGAAGATGTTGAACTCGTGACCGGGTGCGAACTGCAATGAGGTGAAGATCGCCTCGTGCCGGCGCCTGGGCCCGAGCGCCTCCTGGATCAGCCGCACAAAACCTTCCGCACTCTTGCCGATGTCGGCCTTGCCGATCAGCGGCAACTTCGCGCCCTGGGTCCCGAGCACCGCCGATGAGAGGCACAGCCCAATGTTGATTGTGTTGGCGAGCACGGATTTCCCGGCGCCCGGCGGAGCGACGAAGATGTCGACGACCAGCGGGCGCTTACGGCCGCCGGCCGGGTCGTAGGGCCAGATGCCGCCGTCCGGCCGGCGGAACAGCACGCTGCCGCTCTCCCACGGCGAGGCGGTGCGGTTCCACGGCAGCATCAAGAGCGCGTCGCCGAGCAAACCGAGGGCAGGGTTGGCGGTCGAGGCCAACGCCAGCCCGGGGGCGGTGCTCATCACCCCTTCGAGCGGGTCGCCCACGACAGTGGTTGCCTTGGCGTTGCCCCACCCCTCGATCCGCTGCGCCAATGTCGATATGCGGCGGCGGAGTTTGGCGGCTTCTTCGACCGATGCCCAGGTCGCAAAGCTCGCCCGCAGGCGCACGCTGATGTGGTTCTCCTGTTCGCGCGCCTCCCTCAGGAACTTGAAGGCGCGTCGGAGATCGGCGTTGCCGGGGAACATCGTCAGGAAGCTCGCGCCGATATCCTTCAATTGCATCGCTGACTGTCCGCAGCCCTCGATGAAGACCGCGGCCCGCCACGGAATGCGGTCGAGGCCCAATGTTGCGGACAGCTCGACAAAAGGCCTGACGTCCTCAGGGCCGAGGTACATGTCGACGCAGCCGTAGGCGTTGTCCCCGAAATCGACCCGCTGGCCGCCGCGCGTTACCGCGTCGCAATAGAACAGCTGGTCGCAGAGCGGCGGCCATAGCAGGCAGTCGGCCTTTGGCCTCGTCACGTCGTCCTCCGGACAGCGCGCCATCACCTTGTCGCCCGGCAGGCTCGGCCGCCACTCCGAGCCCGACATCTCGCGGTACATCGCTGCGCGGCTGATCCGCAGCGCCTCGTGTGGCTCGATGACCGCGGCGGCGACGTCATGCGCCCGCAACGCCGACAGCACCCGCGAGGTAAAGGCGGCATGGCGTGCGGCCATGACCTCGCTGCGCAGATAAAACCGCTGTGTCTCCCCGATCGCCCCGGTCTCGCGGGCATTGGCCGCATATTCTGCCTTGAGCTGCTTCTTCTCCTCCTTGGTCAGCACAATCGTGAGCGTCCAGGTGATGAAGTAGGCCGCCTCCCAGCGCATCAGCTGCGGCCAGAGCCGCGCTCGTTCCTCGAGAATATCGTTGAGGTCGAGGCCAACCTCGCGCGCAACAGCGCGGCACGAGTTGAGGTTGAGCCGCTCGATCTCGACCAGGGCCGCGTCGGGATCGGAAATATACCAGCCGACGATGGCATGCCCGCGCGTCTCCAGGGCACCGGAAAGATCGAGCCGCATCGCCTCCGTCATTTCGACGAAGTCCTTGCGCTCGGCCATGCGCTGCATGCCGTCGACGCGGATCCAGGAGAGATAGTGACCGGTCTTGGTAATCAGCGCGTCATCGTGCGCCGTCTCGAGCTCGCAGAATGCGGTCAGCGGCTGCTTGAGGGCGAGCGACAGGCTGGCAAAACCGCGGGCAAGGAACGAGAACACGCTCATGCGCCGAAGGGCGGGGTAGGGGGCACCGGAGCCAAACCGGGAGACGGCTTGGAGATCTCACGCCAGCTATCGACGATCTCCGGGTAGACATCCTTGTTGCCGGCATAGAAGCGGCCGAGCGGCAGAAGCCGCACCCCGTCGAGAAGCTTCGCGCGATTGGCATAGGCACCGGGCGAGAGCCGGCAAAGCGCGCCGGCGAGCTCGCTCGGCTTATCCGTACCAAGGCGGCTCGCGGCGGCTTGAGCACGCGCGCTGAGCGCAGAGCGCGCGTAGTAGAGCCGCAGTCGCTCGGGAGTATCGAGACGCAGCCGACCCGCATCGTAGAGGTCCTCGCCGAGCGCACGGAGCTGCAGATGGATTTCGCGCATCGCGACGTTGAGCGCCGGCTGGCTCATCTCCGTCAACCAGACCAGGGCTGCTTCCTCGTCGATGCGGGGCCGCTCGAGGTGGCGGCAGAGGTAACAGAGCACGCATGCCGCAACACAGTCGTGACTACGGCGCGCGGGCGCGACGAACCTCTGCCAGCAGCCCGAACGCATGCCGCAGAACGCGCAACGGGGTTCATTAGAATTGTTTAGCGTCTCCCCGGCGGCGCCGGGGGGACCAGTAGCCTCGTCGCCAAAATTTGCCGACAGAACCAGAGGCCGCAGCCTTATTGTCATGGCTCTGGCGCAGCCATCGGGATCCCATGCGGTGCAGTGGCGAGAATCATTATGCCAGTCAGGCCGCGCTGCAGGCGAGCATTGAGCCGCTTTGGCGGATCAAGCCAAAGTGTCCCGATGATGATCCGGCCTGTACCGGCCGAGCAGATGAGGGCTTCCAATGCGTGACCCAGGGACAAGGGATGCAGGAGGATCGCCATTGCCGATAGTGCGCATGCACCAATTGACCGGACCTGTCGCCGGGCGTGCGAGCCGTTGCCCGCAGCCCGGCGGCAGCCCCCCTCTCTCCCCCGCGAAGAATCAGCCGCCGGTGCCGAATTGCACCATCTGCGGCGTGGTGTTGATCGTGGCGTTGCCGCCCGACGCGGTGATCGACGCCTTGTTGATCCACACGCCGGCCGTCGCAAACAGCCCGCACAACACAAGGCCGGCGAGACCCCGGCCGACATGGCCGGTCTCGCGGTTCTGCGGCTGGCGGCTCTGCCACAAGGCCCAGACGCCGAGGCCGAAGCACACCGCCGCGGCAAGGTAGCAGGCCATGCCGAAGGCCGTGCCGCCCGAGTTGATCGCTTCGCCCGATATCGTGTTGAGCTGTGCGCCAATGCCGCCCGACGGAGAGCTCGCCTGTGCCAGCGCATGACCCGCATAGGCGAAACCAAGGGCGCCGCCACCGGCGATCGCCGCGAGGACCTTCACCCGGAGAGGCGCGAAGTGCGGTTGGTTCGCGGCGACCCGCGCGTTGACGGTCGAGAGTTTCACGCTTCTCACTCCTGGCTACAGAGGGAACCGCCCCTCGTGCCTCAGGCTCGCCGAGCAGTCTGCGAACGGCGCGCAAAAAAACGAGACGGGGAAGCGTCAACCGCCTGTTTGGAAGAAGGACACGACCCCATTGGCGACAGTGACGATGTTGATGCACAGCACCCCGAAAACGAACTGCACGCCGCATGCCGTCGGCGATCCGTTGATCCGGCCGTTGACGATCGCGCGCCAGGTCATGATCGCCCAGAACACGCAGGCCGCGCCGAACGCCTGGAAGAAATGCTGGAACAGCGTGACGACGTTGACCACCGTGGCCGTCGGCGCATTGCCGAGCACATTGGACGCGTTCGGCGGTGTCGTCGGCGCGTAGCTCGTGATCGAGACGGCGAGGCTGGTCCCGGCACTCACATCGGCCATCGTCAGGAACTGCGGGAAGCTCGCGAAGACGCCAGACAGGATCAGCGACAGCCACGGCACCCACGGCCGATGCCAGTGGTGGTGATGGTGGCGATGCGGCTGCGACCACGTCCACAGGGTCCAGGCGAAAAAGAAGAAACAGCCGCAAGCTGCGAGGTAGCAGAACGCGGGCAGAAGGACGGCAATCCCGTCGCCGATCGCCGTCGCGAAGTTGACCAGACCCTGCATGACCGCGATTGCCCGAACGCGGGTTTCGAGGCGAGCTCAGAAAGCGCAGCCCGGGCTCTTCTGATAGGGTTGCCGGAAACCGCCGGTCATTGAATGTTGCCGTGTTCCGTCGTGACCACCCAGGCCGTTCCGCGCTGCCCGATCGAGGTGATCTTGCCGTAGCCGGGGATCGTATCGCCGACCAGGACCTCGAGTTGAGCGCCGTCACCGCCGCCGCGATCAATTTCGGCGAGCAACGCAAGGCCGGGGGAGGCTGCCTGGACCCGGTAGCGCTTGGCTGCGCCTTTATCGGACCCAGGCAAGGCCGCTGCCGCGGGTGTCACCACGACGGGTGCGGTCACCGCTGTCGCCGAGCCTGCCCGCCCCGCGCTTGATCCGGAGGGCGCAGGTGCTTCGCCAGCTGGCGCCGGGGCTGAGGCCAGCACCGAAGCGAGCGGCTCGCCGGCAATCTGCGCCGCCGAGAGCGCATGACGGGCTTCGGCGAGCGCCAACCGGCGCTCGAAATCCCCAAGTCGCGCAGCATTGTCGGCCGCGCTCTTGCCGAAGTCGGCGCGCAGCTGCGTCTGTTGTGCGCGGACATCCCGCACCATCGAAGCCATCTGTGTGACCAGCTCGAGCACCTGGACCTGGTCCGCAGGCGTCAGCGGTGCTGGACGCAGCGCGCCGGCCGTCTCGACCGGATCACGCGGCTCCACCGCCAACGCTGGAGTATGCGGGGCGTCCGCCTGCGCAGGTGGGGCAGTGGAGGGCAGGGCGGATCCTGCCGGCCTGGAGGCCGGTCCCAAAGCGGCCAGAACCCCTGCGGTAGCGTCGTGCGGCGGCTCGCCGGCGGGGAGCGCCGGCGCGGCCACGGCCGGCAAGGGAGGTGCAGCGTCGGCAGCCCCGACGACCCGCCGGGCGCCCGGCGTGGCAGGAATCGATGCCGGGTTGGCGCCGGGCTCGCTCGGGACGTAGCCTGGCGGCGGTGCATCACGATCGCTTGCACCAGCGTTTTGACCCGGAGCCGGCGCTACCGCTGCCGGCGGCATCTTCGATTTCCCGTTGCCTCGCGACCCCTCTGGAGCTCCGCCGCGCAGCGCGAGGACCTCCTGCAGCTGCTCGTCCTTGCGCTTCGGCTGGTATTTCTCGCGGGTTACCGGCTCGGCCGGCTCAGTTGGCACGCCCGCGAGCGACGCGGCCGGTGCCACCGGTTCGGTCCGCTGGATTCCCATTTCGGCTGCCCAATGCCGCACCGTGGATGCCATTTGCGGAACCGTGTAGACGCGGTTGTGGGGCGAAACGAGAAACGCGCTCGCTCCCGCTGCACTAAGCGCGATGACGGCGACGCCGAGAAGCAGCATCTGCCGGCGCTTCCACCACGGTGCCGCCGCCGGCAGCCGCTCGCCCGCGTTGAGCGCTACGGCCCCCGAACATTCCCCGAAATCCTCTCCGGGAAGCGGCTCTTCGGCTTCCCCGGGGAGCCGCACACCCGGCTCAGGGTTACCCTCCCGGAAGCCCCCCTCGAGGAACGGCGCATCCGCCTCGCCGGCAACGCGTGCACTCGGCGCGAGGCTCTCCTCCTCGACCGGCAGATGGGCGGTGACGGGCGCGTCCATGGCAGCCTCATGCAAAACGGGCGATGTCCAAGCATCGCCCGCCGTCCTGCGAATGGCGCCAAGCCTCTACGAGCCGCGATGCATCGTGACGTTGGAGAGAAACATCACGCCGACGGCCACGTTGGCCTCGAGCGAGACGGTCGGACCCTTCGGCGCCGCCTGGTTCAGCACCGCGCCGATCTGCCCTGCCGCCGCCCCGGCCGCCACTCCGAGCTGCTGGTTCAAGTTGAGGTGCGTCGAATACGCCGCGCCGCCGAACGGGCTGAGGACGGCAGCCGTGTTGGATGTCGTGGCGATCGCCTGTCCAAGACCCTGTACGAATGCAGCGGCCGCCGGCAGGATGAAGCGCGCCAGATAATGCTGATCGACATCGGACGCGACCCCCGCCTCCATCGTCTCCGGCGACACCACGACACCATCGGTGCCGATGCTCTGGCCTTGATGGATGACGGTGTTGATGCGGATCACCAGCCGATCAGCCTGTTTCGCGAAGGTCCCGATCATCCGATCCCCGGCGATCGGTCCCGAATCGGCCTGCATCACCACCGGGCTGCTGGCATCTGAGTTCACTGCCAGAATCGGATGCGCATAAACGCCGCGGCCCGCCGGGATCAGAATCTCGACCGGGTCAGCAGCATGGGACGCCGCGGGCAGCGGCGGCGGCGCCTTGCGTGACGCCGAACCCGCCGGCGCACGGCCTTCGGCGCCATCGCCGGAGGTTCCGGCGCCGTCCTCCTCGGAGGGCGGCAGCACAATGTCGGTGTGCGGTGTCCGCCCGCCCCATTGCGAGAACAGATCGCCAATCTGCTTCGAATACGCCTCCTCGGCCTTGGGATCGCCCGCCTCCGCGACCCGAATCGGCTGCGCCTGCGGCTCCGGGTGCGCTGCAGCCGGCGGGTCCGGCGTCAAGGCCGCCGGAAAGGCGACCGGAATGGGAACAGGTTTTGACGGTCGGCCGGCGAACACCGGTCGAGGCCGGGCAGTGTCCGGCGGCGCCGCCTTCTCGACTTGGGGTGGCGCGGGCAGCACGGGCACGCTCGGCGCCATCGGCGGCGTGAAGGATACGCCCTTCTCGAGCGAGGACTGCGCCCGTGCACCGTCGGCTGTGCGGGCGAGCGCGTCCTGCTCGGGCGTGCTGTTCAGTCCCCCGGGCAGCGGATCGACGTGTCTCATGCGCGCGTCGTGCGAGTTGGCAGGAACGTTGCGTCCCGTCATTGCAACAACGACGACCAGCGCCAGCACAGCCAGCGACGCGACCGACAGAATCACCAACCGGCGAGGACCGGCACTACCGGAGCCATTGAACATTCGGCCCGAGACCGATCCCCAGACCTTCAGACTGCTGAAGTTCGGCAGCGTACCGGACATCACGATGGGTCCTTGAGCAGGGCCGACACGGTGCGGCCGTTGACGGAGAGCAGCACGACCGGAGTGCTCGGAACGGCGTAGACCGTCAGCCCGCCCTCTGCCTCCGAAGCCGTCCATTCCGGGGACAGCAGCGTGTAACGGGTGCGCAGATAGACGTTCTTACCGAGACGCCAGGCGCGCAGATCATCCGGCGAGACGCCTTCGACCGACAGCGGGACCGCATCGGCCGGCGGGACGCCCTCGAGCATCCCGGTCAGGAACGGCGCACCCGTATCCGGCGCGTTCGGCTGCGTCATGATCTCGACCTTGGCGTGCGGACCGCGATCGGCGACGTGTATGCTCAGATTGGCGTCGTAGCGGCCGCCGCCGGAGACCAGCAGAAAGGTGATGGGCTTTTGCGCCGCCTCCAGAGAAACCACCAGGCCGCCGCGCGGGCTCAACGAAACCGGCGTGATCTCGATGACATTGCTGCCCTTGGTCGGCGTGCAGACATAGAAGCCGATCGCCGCCACCGACGGCCCGCCTGCTGTGCTGCTCGGCGCGTTGCAGTTCGTGCCGCCGGCAACCGCGGCCGGGTTGCTGTTGGTATCCCATTGAATGGGCCAAGGCTGACCAGTGCTGTCGAAGAACGAGACCGCCGTCGGATAGCCCTTGACGGTGTTGATGATGCTCGTCGCCGCTCCCGGCGCGAAGCTGACATTGATCTGCCGGTTGAGCGGCGCCGCGAGCGGCGTGACCGCTTCCTCGCGGGCCCGCTGCGTAGCGTTGAAACGGCGTCCGAGCTCCTCGATCATCTCCGGCGTCAGCGGGATCGCGTCCCGCATTGCTTTTTGTGCCGCTGAGGGCTTGCCGTTCGCAAAATCCTGTGACAGCGGCGCAGCCCCGCCGGGTAAGTTTCCGGGCGTCTGGTCGGGTGTCTGGGCGTGAGCACCCCCGGCGAGCACGAAGGCCGCGAGAGCCGCCCGCAGGAGGAGCGGTGCGCGCGCCGCGGCCGCCCGATCGCGCCGGCGCTTGCCGGTAGAGTTCACTTGCGGAGCCCGAGCCATCCTGTCCTCCCTGCCGCCCTCCTCAGCGCGGTGCTGCGACGAGCTGATCGATCGCCAGCCCATCGGGATGGTCGTCGCCGTTTATGCGAACGACGAGGGCGGTGATCACCAGATTGTTGGTGGACGTCTGGTTGACGTTCTCGCAGGTCTGCGTGATCGGAACCTGCACCTGATAGGCAAGCGCACCCTGGACGTAGCTGGTCTGATGGATGACCGCGGCGCGCTGCGATTGCGCATGGCATAAGAGGCGCGCGCGCTTCAGCTCATCGAAATTACCCTGGGCGATGTAGCTATTGGCGAAGGTGTTCCAGCCCTTCACCGTGAACCGGCGGCTCGCCGTGTTCAGCTCGACCGGATAGTTGAAGTAATCGACATTGTATGGAGCCAGAACCGCCTTGACGGTCCATTCGAGAAGCTCGGTGTCGTCCACGATCGGGCTGTCGAGCGCTATCGCGGGACGCGGCGGGTTCTTGCCGTCGACGAAGAAATAACGCGGCTCGATCGGGTTCATCCAGACAAAGGCGTCGTGGATCAGCGAGACAACGAGCAACGCGCCCATGCCCAGGGTGAGCGCCAGGCACCTGGTCACCAGCGAGCCCTGGAAATCCGGGTCGGACAGGCGGCGGGTAGCCGCTGCGTAGTGATTCCTCATGCCCAAGCCCGCTCATCCCTTGGCTAGGCGCAGCATCGCTCGGCCGTCTGCGAACGGGCCGGGATCAATCGTGCCGAAAGTTGGTCGGATCAGTCGCGTCAACAGAGTCCGGCGTCATGGCCGCCGCTGCTCCTCGACGCGCGCCGACTTTGACGGGTGGCCGGCTCTTCCTTTCCGGGCTCTTCATCTTCAAGAAGACGCCGCAAGCTTAATGGGCCTGCGCGGCAACCATCCCAGTGGTCAAACCTGCCGGGGGCCGCGGGCGGGCAGCGAATAAATGCCTCGCAAGACCGAACTCCGGCGCCGCAGATTTATGCCCGCGTCCCCGGCCGCCGTTCCCTCGCTGCGCCCAACGGGCTGCAGCAGAGACAGAGGTCCGCGACCTTCGCAACCCGCCCGTGCCTATGACGAGGTCCATCTTTGCGCACGCATCCGCGAACGAGGTGACGCTCCTTTCCGGAAGCGCCGCGAGATCTTCCCGCGTCAGCAGCGTAATCTGCTGAGATTCGCGGCGCTCGCACCCATCCTCCGCACCGATCTCTTCGCGCTGCTTCCGGCTGCAATGCACGTTCCGCCGGTCTCTCCGGTGACGCCAGAAAAACCGTCCTTGCTCGTCCTCCGCCAATTCGTAGCCGGAGAACTCGAGCGTCGCGAACGCACACTCGGCGTCCCATGAGGGGCCAAACTTCCGGCGGTCGAAATCGCGTGGCAACAAGCTGCGCGACAGCTCGGTCCGCCCACAGCCGCTGGTCAGCCTTGCATCAGCCGCGATCCCCCGCCAGTGCTGACCGCCCATTGACCGCAACCCCATGGCCAACACGGCGACACCGTTGAGCCGTAGCGACCGCAAATTCGCGATCCAGCCAAGGTTTTCGAGCAACAGGCCCACGTCCTCGGGATGCTCGCCGATCTTCCTCCAGTATTCGCAGTCGCCAGGCGGCAACTGCGCCAAGACCGACGGGCGGCAAACCAGCAGCATGTCCTGTTTTGCTGGTGGTAACTTGGCTGGATCGACGCAAACCAGCGGCAGCTCACCTTGCGCGTTTGCACTGTCGCCGGACGCCGATGACGCAACTGGTGACGGCAGTATCGCTGCCGGGCGGGAAGAACTGATCCCATCGGCGAGTTGGCCCGGCCGAACCGGAACAACACCGGCCACAGCGCCGCACTCGGCAGACGGTGATTGCGAGGGCGCCTCGGCTTCTTCGGCCGGCGCTACAAATGCGATGCCCGGCCCGGGATCCTTTAATTTGGCAGGGTCCACCCGCTGCAAGCTCTTGCGGTCGGGTCGCGGGAGGCCGAGCCGCCGCGCCTTGGCGCGCACCGCGTTCGCCGACCGGCCGAGACGCTGTCCGATCGTCTCGGGATGGATACCTGCGACCCGCCAGCCGATCAGGCGAATCGTGTCGAGCACCGACCACCCCCGAGGACCCGGCTTTCGCAGCGGCCGCTCGTGCGGTGTTCGCAGGCCTAGACGAACGAGATGTTTATCGAGCGCCGGGCGTGTCAGCCCGAGATAAAGGCAGATTGCCTGAATGCCCTGGCCGGCTGCAACCATGCCGGCCAGCACGGGATCAAAAGGAAAGCCGACGGCAGCGGCGGCTGCAGCCGTGCAGGCAAACAGCAGCCCCGAGCCCGAAATCGGGACCCTTTCCGGCTGCGACGCTCCCGAAAGACCTGCCGACACCAGCCACTCCGGTTCGAGAACCGGTAATAGCTAAATCGGTGACAACCTAAATGTCCAGCAAAATTCGGTGACAGCGAAAAGCTCGTTCAAGCGCGCCGCGCTGCCGCCCCACCACTAACCCTTCTTGGTCTCCGCAGCAAGACGCTCGAGGGTCGTTCGAAAGTGGGTGAGCCGATCCAAACGCGAGATCAGCTCCGCCTCCTGAGACTGACGCTGCGACAAGACGTCCGCGGCACGGTCGAGAGCAGCGATCAGCTCGGCGACAGCAGAACCGGTGAGGGCGTCCTGCTCACTCTCCGGCAGCAGGTCCCGGGGACCGAGATTGAGCGACTCGGCAAGCTTGGCCAGCGTCTTGAGGGTGACGTTAGCACCCTCGTTTTCGATTTCGAATAGGTAGGACGCTGCCAGCCCCGTCGCATCTCCCAGTTGGGCGCGAGTAAGACCGGCGCGCTCGCGCGCCTCTCGAACTTTTCTGCCGAATGCCTTTAAAAGTTCGTCTTCTGTACTTTTGGCCGTCTCCCGCGCCTTTTGACGCCTCGCCATTCAGCCGTCCTTTTCCTTGCCCCCGCGAAGAACGCCCGCGACTCACACCGCCGCGCTGCGAACGTCGCACCCCGTTAGGCGTCGCTTATCCGACACGCGTTCTAGTTTCGCAACCCCGTTCGCAAAAAACTGAGTCTAACAATCCCGCGTCGAACGCTGGAGGCTAAACCGATGCGCGGCAGCATGATTCTGACGGTCCTCGCCGCATCCGCACTTGGAGCGACCGCACGCGCAGACTTTGTGATTACGAGCATGCCGCCGGCGCCGGTCCCGCCCCCCATTGTCCAGACCAATCCCGACGATTCACCTGATACCGCCTCGACGCGCTTCAGGCTGGCGTACGGGTTCGGCGAAGCGATCCCGCTGTCCTTCGCGGTCCGTCAGATCGTGCCCCCCGCCGTCAAAGTGACCTACGGACCCGGCGCCGACCCCAATGCTCTCGTGGACTGGAAGGGCGGCCACGCCTGGAACCGCGTCCTGCTCGAGGCGGTGAAACCGCTCGGCTTGCGCCTCGTGATGACTCACATGGCCGTCGAGATTCGGAAATGACGCCGTTCGCAGATTGATCAACCACGCTGGTTCCGAAGCAGGGGAGGGAGCATGCATGCCGAATCTCGAACAGCACGCGGTCACCGAGTGGCTGACCGCACTGAGACCGGCCGCCACAGCGAACGAGTGGCCGCCGCCGATTCGTGCGATCGAGACCGAGGCCGACAACCCGCAGCGCCTGCAGACGCTCGGATCCATCCTCGATCAGCTCGCTCGACGCGAGTTGGGGATTCTATCGACCACCCTGAGGGAGACGCCGTTCCGGGATGACCTGCATGTCGTCATGGCGCAACTCGGTGCGGCAAGGCTGATGCGGCTCTTGCATTGGCTTGCCGAGATCGACCTCCCCGACTGCCCGAGCGTGATCTCCGCGCTCGTCGGCGGCGATGACGCGACCGGCCACGCGCTGCGTGCAGCGATCGCCGCCGTCACCCAGCGGGCTCTGCTCCGCCGCATCTTTGCCCCCGATCGTATCGCCGCCCTGCACGCGGCATGCGAAACCGCTCTCGAGAGAGACGCGTGATGCGCCCGCTCGCGACATTTGGCCTGTTGGCCCTGATTGCGAGCGCGACGCTCGGCGATACCGCGCGGGCTCAGACCACGACCACGGGCAGCACCGGCTGCGCAGCAATCACCCAGGCCAGTGTCAATGGGCTGAACGCCCGGATTCAAGCCGACGACAGCAACATCAACGCACCCCAGAGCGTGACCTCGCTGACCTGCCTCGACAACTTCTTCAACGGCGTCGGGCTCAACCTGGTCACCAACCTGCTCAATCCCGCCAATCTGCTGCAGGCGGTCGAGGGGAAGATCTGCAACCTCGTGCAACAGACCTGGAACTCGTTGCTCGGGAAGATGCAGTGCGGGCTCACGATCACCGGCTTCAATCTCGGCTTCGGCGGGCTCGGCGGCGGTCTCTCTTGCCCCAAACTATCCTTTGGTGGCGGCGGGCCGCCGATCGCGACGATCGGCATCGGCACCGGATCGACCGGCAGCGGCCTCTACATCAACGGCACCGGTACCGCGCCGACCGGATACATCCTGCCGGATGTCCCGCAAGGCACGTTCTGAGGAGAGGCTCATGCGCAACTTCACCCTTGCCGCCGCAACCGCAATCGGCATCGTCATCGGCGGCGTCCTGTTTAACGCCACCCCCGCTCAAGCGGATTTGCCGACGATCGATGCGACCGTGCTCGCGGCCGTCAACGCCGTCAAAGGCGTGCTCAGCGACATCAACGGCTACATTCAAGACGTCAAGGACTTTCTCAGCGCCACCGGCCCGATTGCCAGCCTCCTCGGCGACAACACCTTCGGCACGGTCGAGCAATTGCTTCAGCAAGGCTTCACGCAGACTGCCAACTATCAGAAGGCCTCGGTCGGCGCCCTCGAACAGATCTTCGACGCCTCCAACACCGCCAACGCGCGCTTCAAGCGCGACGTGCGGAACGCGCAGATCCGCGACGAGCAGACCCCGAGCCCGACCGCCTGCACCGCGCTCGACGGCGGCGTCAGCACCCAGGCGGCGGCGGTGCAGGCTTTCACCGTGGCGGCGACCATCGCCAAGATCCACGATCTGCGCGGCGAGGCCGGGCCCAACATGCCGTCCTACTATGGACAGGGCCAAGGCGTCGCGTCGATCAGTCAGCAACATCTCAATTACTACTGCGACGCCAACGACGTGGCTGCGGGACTTTGCGGAAGCGCGAGCAGCATCCCGGACGCCGATCAGCAGTTCTCGAGCCTCTTCGGCTCGGGAACGTACGCCGATCAGAACGCCGTCAATACCGCCAAGGACTACGCGATCAACCTGATCCAGCCGATCGCTCCCGCCGCCTTGCGGGGCGATCAGCTCAACTCGGCCGCCGGGCAAGACGCCGCTGTGCGCCGCCGCAGCTACAACGCCCGCATGTCGCTCGCCCAGAGCTTCGTTGACCAGGAAATCGGCATGCAGACGCCCTCGGTGCCGCTGGCCACGCTGCAGCAGCAGTACCTGACCAACATCGGGCTGCCGTCTCAGACCAACGGCTCGTGGCTGCAGGTGCTACAGATCGAGTCGGAACGGCGCATCAGCGACGTCACCTGGGCCGCCACGCTGCAGAGCATGCCACCCGCTTCGATCGAACGCGAGATCGCGATCGAGCTCGCCCTCAGCAACTACCTGCAGTTCCAGATTTTCAAGATGGGCCTGCAGCACACGACCATCACAGCAACGCAACTCGCCCAGTCGGTCGAGCGCGACTTCCAGCCGACCGTGCGGATGCCGGCGCCATCGATGGCGGCGTCCAACTGAGTAACCGGCCCAAATCCGTCAACGGAGATCGAAATGGCCGAAGAAACACCGGCAACACCGAACCACGCGGCCGAGACCCCGAACCCACCGGGCGCAGAAAACGCCGCGGGCACAAAGGGCACGGTAGAGCCGGCCGGAGCCAAGCCAGTGGCACAGGCCGACAAGGACCCGATGCAGGAGCTGCTCGAGCACCTGCAACACGCCCCGCCGCTCATCGCCAATATCGATCGCAACCTGGCCCAGACGATCCAGACCCTTGCTCAGCAGGGCGTCGACCCGGAACGACGGGCCCAGCCGGGGTTCCGGCACCAGGTCGCCTACGCGCTACAGGATCTCGAGAAGTATCCGGTCTGGCCCATCCCGATCACCCCCGAGTTGCGATCGGAGATGACACGGCTCGCAGCCGCGGCGCCTGGGCTCGAGAACGAACGCATGCTGGCCCTGATGCGCGAGACCGCTGTCCTCGAAGACAAACGCCTGATCAACGACATACGAAGAACGGGCACGGACATAGGCGTTCGGGCGGGTCAGAATGCTCCGGACATAGAGAGCCAGATCGAGGTGCTCGAGAACCGCGTACGGCTCTCGCAACGCCGCCCCGAACCCCCCGCGGCAGACCAGCACTCAGGCCACTCGCGACCGGCGGCGGCAGCGGATGGGAACACAGCACGCCGCGCTGACACAGCTCCCGAAAACCCACCGCTGCAGCGAGGCGCCACGGCTGGTCAACAACAGGTTCACGCACGGGGTCCGCTCGACACGATCTTCGCGCGCATGCGCGGTCGAGAGCAGGGGCCCGGTGCCCCCCGGGATCCATCCCATACGCCGATGGCCGGCCGGCTCGCTGCGTTCGAGAGGCGGATGCAGGAGAGCGGCGGCGAGCGTGCACTCCAGCGAGCCGAGAGGTCCGGCCGAGCGGCGCTAAACGCCCTCGAAGCCTTCCGCGCGAGCGAGGGCGCGACGGTGATGAACCGCATCCGCGAGGCGGCTCGCTCGGAACCCGGGGGCATGGCGGCGGTGCTGTCCGAGATGCGCGTCGGCGGCCGCTTCGCCGACCTCCGCCAACAATTCAACAACGCCCTCGAAACCGAGCGAGGCGTTACTGCTGCCTACGATAAGGCCGCCGCCGCACTTGCCCGCTACGGCCAGAACCGCATCGGGATCGAGCAAGTTATCGCCCGCCGGCCCGATGCTGCCAATCTCAGCGCCAAGTTCGAGCAGATAGACGCCCAGATCGGCGAAGCGGCCGCCAGAACGCCGTCGCGACGCGACGGCAAAAACATGGTGGACGACCTGGCGGAGAAGGCCGCCGAGCTGCTCCATCGCGCGGTCGACACCGTTAGGTCCGCCTTCGGCCGGTCGCAGTCCGCAGAGGCAACCTCGCGCGCCGCACCAGCACCCGCTATGAACCCATAACGAGCGCCGTTCGCAGACTCCCGTGACAGCCTCGCCGGCAAACCCCGCGAGGCCGTGATGCGCACACCCTGGCTCGTCCTCCTATCGCTCTCCTTCCTCGCCGCCGCCGGCCCCGCGTTCGGGCAAGCCACGAACCCTTACGATGTGAGCTGGAGCGCCCTCGACCCCGGCAACGATTGGGCGGCGCAGGTGCTGCGTTCGATCTTCCCGATCCCGGGCGGAACGTTGGGCACCTCGACCGGCAACGAGGCCACCGTCATCGGGCAGATCGTCGGTCAGCTTACCGGCTTTGTCGCGGCCATCGCCGCCGCCTTTGTCGCCTACACCACGATCATCAACATCCACCGCGCAGCCGAAACCTCGCGAATCCTCGGCAACGGCCAGAGCTGGATGTTCGTCGTTCGCGTCGGGTTTGCCGGTATCATGATGTTCCCGCTCGGCGGCGGCTTCTCCGCCGGTCAGGCGCTCGTCCTGCAAGGCGCGATGGTCGGTGTCGGAATGGCCAAGGCCCTCTACGCCAACGCCGTCCAGGCCGTCGGACCCGACGCCCTGGTCATCGCCCAGCCGATGGTGCCGGGCACCGAGCAGATCGTGTCGGGGTTGATCGACAGCGAGCTCTGCATGGATCTCGTCAACCTCGCCTCCAACACCACCACGACAGGCAGCGGCCAGCTCGTCCCGGCCCCGCAGCCGATCACTGTCAAGGACAGCAATGGCGGCTACACCACCTGGCGCTACTCTCTCTCCACCGGCAACCAATCGGGCAACCCGGTCTGCGGCACCGTCACTGTCCGCGAATCCCCGCAGAACGAGCAAACCGTCGCCGGCGTCAATGTCGACATGGCCGCGATCCAGAAGGCTGTGCTCTCCGACGTTCTCAACGGCTCGATCCGCAGCCAGGTGGCGAGCGTGGCACAGAACCTCTGGCAGAATAAGCAAGCCTCGGCCCTGGTCCCGCTCCAGAGCATCTTCAACAACGCAGTCAACAGTTACACGAGCGAGCTCACGACGGCTGCTACCAGCATCCAGAGCGCGTTGAACAGCGCGCTGCGAGCCAATGCGTCGCAAGCCCGAAACGGATCCCTCGATCTACTGCAGAACCAGGTGCAGCAATCGACCCTCGGCTGGACCGCGGCCGGCGCCTACTACCTCGAGATCGCCAAGCTCAACGCGACGACGCTCTCGCTGCTCAATGCGACACCCGTCACCACCGCGCCGAGCTACGACGGGCTCGGACCGGCGCTGTCCTACGACCTCGCACCGCTGGAAGCGGCGCAGAAGGATTTTATGACCACCCTCAAATACGTGGTTCAGACCACCGACGGCACCAGCACGCCGAGCGGCATACCACACACCCTTGCGGACCCGAAGGATGATTCGACCGGAGCCGGCATCCTCGACCGCATCCTGGGCCAGCTCAACATCAGCGACTGGCTGCTGCACAAGATCACCGATTACCTGCTGCCGACGACCCAGATATGGACCGACCCGTTCGGCGGGCTGATGCAGCTCGGTCAGACCTTGATCAATACATGCTTGATCGCAATGGGCGCTGCCGCCGTGTTGGCTTCCGGCACGACTTCCACCGGGTTGGCGATTTTTCAGGGGCTCACTTTCCAATGGGGTGCGGCCGCCGCAACGATAGCCGGCCACGCGGTCATGAACTTCATCGGCCTGCCGCTGCTCCTCGGTCTCATGGCGCTGATGATCCCAGGCCTCATCATTGCCTACGTGCTCCCAATGATCCCCTGGATCATGTGGATGGCCGGAGTCTGCGGGTGGATCATCCTTGTCTGCGAAGCGATGATCGCGGTCCCGCTCTGGATGCTGGCCCACATGACGGTTGGCGGCGACGGCCTCCACGGCCGCGCCATCGAAGGCTGGAGCCTGCTCTTCAATATCGTATTCCGGCCCACTCTGATGGTGATCGGCCTCTTCCTCGGATATTTCGTGTTCGACTGCATGTCCTGGCTGATCCGCGAAAGCTTCGGCATCGCCGCCGGCTTCGTGCTGCAGAACGGCTGGCTCGTCAGCAACCTCATCGGCATCACCGTCCTGCTGACGATCTTCGTGATGACCCATGTGGTCGCGGCGCTGATGTCGTTCCGCATGGTCGCTCTGCTGCCTCACCACCTGCCGCGCCTCGTCGGCTTTACCGCGGCTAACCGCGTCGATATGGAAGACTTCTCCCAGCGGGCGGCGTGGATGCCAAGTGGTCAAGTGGCGAATCTTACGGTCAACGCGATCGCTGAAGGCGCTCGGCGATCTATCGGCACTCAGCGCCAGTTGCCCCGAGGCCCCGCCGGATATATCTCTGGTCCAGCAAGGAC
>Ga0070765_100000765_pt1 | contig 19162 bp, 19 predicted proteins | sample HubBroMetageWFT5_FD_71516 | JGI IMG/M metagenome (GOLD analysis project Ga0070765, IMG submission 71516) | Warmed and freeze-thawed soil microbial communities from the Hubbard Brook experimental Forest, New Hampshire - Hubbard Brook CCASE Soil... | ecosystem: Environmental > Terrestrial > Soil... | reverse complement strand
GCCTGCCTCGCCTCGCAATCGAGCATCTGGCCATAGCTCGCGAAAGTAATCCGGCCAGAGAACACGTGCTTCGTACGCAGCCGACTGCGCGTTATCACGGTGATGTGTCCGCTTTCGTTGCCGAAGTTCGCGGAGGCATCACTGGCGGCGGACAAGTTCTCGTGTCCGGCGCCAGCACGGGCGAGTTAGAACGGCTCGCCGATATCTGCCACGAATTTGAAGTGCCCTACCGCATGGGCGAGTTGGACGAAAACACCACCGTGGCGCGGCTGGCGGAAGAAGGTTCGGGCGCTCCCGGCCCGGCCATGGTTCTTGTGCGAGCTCCCATTGAGGAGGGCGTTGTTTTTGTTGACGCCAAGCTTGCGCTGTTCGGGAATGGCGACCTGTTTGAGACTGTCGCCCCGTCTTCCAAACAACGCGCGCGCTCGCGTCCGAAAACAGCAAGCTTCTTCAGCGATTTCTCCGATCTGAAGCCTGGCGACTACGTGGTGCACATCGATCACGGCATCGGCCAATTTGAAGGTCTGCGCCAGGTCGCCGTAGAAGGCGCAACCGGGGAATTCATGCTTCTGCGCTATGCCGGCGATGCCAAACTTTACGTTCCGCTGGCGCGCCTCGACTTGGTGCAGAAATATCAGTCGCTGGGCGGAGTGGAGCCGGTTCTCGACCGCCTCGGAACTACAGTTTGGGAAGCGCGCAAAACGCGCGTGCGCAAATCCGTCACCGATATGGCGGACCAGCTGCTGAAACTTTACGCCGAGCGCAAAACCGCGCCCGGCCGCGCGTTCCCCGCGGACACGAATTGGACCCGCGAATTTGAGGACGCCTTTGAGTTTGATGAAACTCAGGATCAGCTGCGTGCTATCGCGGATGTAAAACGCGACATGGAATCGCCGTTGCCGATGGACCGCTTGCTTTGCGGCGACGTTGGCTACGGGAAAACGGAGGTGGCCATGCGCGCGGCGTTCAAAGCCATCGCAGATTCGAAACAGGTGGCCGTGCTTGCACCCACCACCGTTCTTGCTTTCCAGCATTATCAGACTTTCAAGCGCCGATTCTCCGCCTTTCCCGTGCGAGTGGAAATGCTCAGCCGCTTCCGTACCGAAAAGGAACAGAAAAAAGTGTTGGAAGAGATGGAAGCCGGAAAAGTTGACATTCTGATTGGCACTCATCGGCTGCTCTCGCGCGACGTGAAATTTCAGGACCTGGGCTTGTTGGTTGTGGACGAAGAGCAGCGTTTCGGCGTTGCGCACAAAGAGCGCCTGAAGGAGATGCGCAAAAACGTCGATGTACTGACCATGTCAGCGACGCCGATTCCACGCACGCTGCACATGTCTTTGGTGGGTCTACGCGACATGAGTGTGATTGAGACGCCTCCAAAAGACCGCCTCGCAATTCAGACAACCGTTGCCCCGTTTAGCGAGACGCTAATTCAACGCGTGGTGGAAGAAGAGCTCGCACGTGATGGACAAGTATTCTTCGTTCATAACCGCGTGGAATCCATCGATACGCTGGCAGCGCTAGTGAAGCGCCTCGTCCCGAAGGCGCGCGTGGTAGTAGGCCACGGACAAATGCGCGAGACGGAACTGGAAAAAGTAATGCTGAAATTTGTGCGCGACGAAGCAGACGTGCTTGTTTCTACCACCATCGTTGAGAATGGTTTGGATATTCCGCGCGCGAACACCATCGTGATCGATCGTGCAGACTGTTTTGGCTTGTCGGAGCTGTACCAGCTTCGCGGACGCGTGGGACGTTCCAACCAACGGGCCTATGCCTACTTGCTCGTTCCACCTGACACGGCATTAACCTCCATCGCGCGCCAACGACTGGCCGCCCTCAAGGAGTTCAGCGATCTGGGTGCTGGCTTCCGCATTGCTGCACTCGACCTCGAACTTCGCGGCGCAGGAAATCTGCTCGGCCGGGAACAGCACGGCCACATCGAAGCGGTTGGTTTCGACATGTATTGCCAAATGATGGAGCGCGCAGTGGCCGAGCGGAAAGGCGAGGCGGTTGCCGTGGAGCGCCGGGCCACACTCAACCTTGGGCAGGAAATACGCATCCCACCTGAGTACATCGAGAATGAGAATTTGCGTTTGCGAATTTATAAGCGCATCGCCGGCGTTACGTCCGATGAAGAGCGCGAAGAAGTTCGCCGGGAGCTGAACGATCGGTTCGGCCCTCCACCGCCGTCTGTTGAGAATCTTCTGGACTACGCGGTGTTGAAAGGGCTGGCTGAAAGGTTGATGGTGGCATCCGTGGACCATCGCGGGGACCAGGTAGCCATAAAATTCTATGAAGACACGCCCTTGGGTCCCGAAAAACTGGTCAAATTGATTCGCAAACGCAAGGGCATGCGTTTGGACCCCTCAGGCGTGCTGTGGTTTGAGTGGAAAGGTGAAAAGGGCGGTCCGACGGGAGCCACTAGAAACGTATTGCTACAACTGGAAGCGTAGAGATAAAATTCAACCTAGAGTGAATCCTATGAAAATCTGGAAGGTGTTTCCGGCGCGGCTTTCTGCTGGGATGATTGTGTTTGCTGCATTGTGGTTAGCCCTACCCTCGTCAGCTCCTGCGCAGTCAAAGGGCATCGTGGTAGAAGAGATCGTCGCTCGCGTTAATAATGACGCGATTACTCTTTCGGACGTGCAGAAAGCCGATCAGGGTTTGCACGAAGAGATTGTCCATGACTGCCAAGGCTGTCCAGCTGAAAAGATGGATGAGATCTACAAAGAAAAGCAAAAGGATTTGCTGCGCGACTTGATCGACCAGTCGCTTCTGGTGGAACGCGCCAAGGACCTGGGCATTAGCGTCGAGACGGATGTAATCAAGCGTCTCGACGACATCCGCAAGCAGAACACCCTGGGCAGCATGGAAGAGTTGGAAAAGGCGGTGGAGTCCCAAGGCTACGGGTGGGAAGATTTCAAGTCTCAAATTCGCAATCAGCTTTTAACGCAGGAAGTGATTCGCCGCGAAGTTGGTTCGCACATCAATATCCCGAATGACGACGTTAAGAAATATTACGAGGAGCACCAAAAGGATTTCAATCGTCCCGAGACGGTAATGCTCTCGGAAATTTTTCTGAGCACGCAAGGCAAGAGCCCAGAGGAAATGTCTTCCGTTGAAAAGAAGGCTGAAGACTTGCGCAATCGCGTGGTAAAGGGCGAAGACTTCAACGAAATCGCCAGGCACTTTTCGGAGGGCAGCACGGCGAAGGACGGCGGTGAGTTGGGCACCTTTGAACACGGGCAGCTAGCCAAGCAGCTCGAAGACATCGTGTTCAAGATGGACAAAGGCCAGATGAGCGATGTGATCCAGACGAAAGAAGGCTTCGAGATCCTCAAAGTGGAGGCCCATTTCCAAGCCGGCTTACAGCCTCTCGATAAAGTGGAAAATGAAATCATGAATCGCATTTACTCGCAGAAAATGCAGCCGACCATGCGCGAGTATCTTGGCCAACTGCGCGAACAGAGCTATGTGATGGTCAAACCGGGTTATACCGATAGCGCCGCTGTTCCGGGCGCAAGCGTGATTCAGGAAGTGGCGCCCACCCCCGACGCCGCGGACGCAAAAAAGGCCAAGAAAAAGATGGCCAAGCCTAAAGTCAACGGCCAGTGAAAACACATTTCATCTGTGATTTGCAGGACGGCCAAGGGGTCGCCACGCTTTTTCTCGTGCGCGAAAAGGAAATCCGCACCTCGTCCCGTTCCGGAAAATCCTGGCTCGAGCTCGACCTGGTTGACCGGACCGGAAGAATTTCCGCAAAAATGTGGGACAATTTCGCGGTCATAGCCGTCACTTTCGAACGTGACGATGTGGTGCACGTTCGCGGCCGCGTGAAGCTTTACAATGGCCAGAAAGAGTTGATGCTGGAGCAGATCATCCCAGCAGTCGAGCGCGATTATGACTTAGCCGATTTTCTGGCGCACACGAAATACGGCGTTGAAAAATTGTACGCGGAATTGCGCGCGTCCGTCGCAGCCATGAAAAATCCGTGGCTCAAGCGGCTTCTCAGCGGCGTCGTGGATGATCCTGAAATATCGCCGAAACTGAAGCGCGCGCCTGCCGCGATGACCATGCATCACGCGTTCATCGGTGGATTGCTGGAACACATCGTGAGCTTGATCGGCTTGGCTCGTGGTGTGGCGGATCATTATCGTGAACTCGATACCGACCTGCTCCTTGCCGGAATTGTGCTGCACGATATCGGAAAAATTGACGAGCTTTGTTACGGACGCGGCATCGATTACACCACGCAAGGACGCTTGCTTGGACACATCACCATCGGAGCCGCACTGGTTCGCGAGAAAATCCGCGCGATTCCGAATTTTCCTCCCGAGCTGGCCATGCTGGTGGAACATTTAATTCTGAGCCATCATGGATCGTACGAATTCGGTTCGCCATCGTTGCCGCAAACACGGGAGGCCGTAGCCCTGCATTTTCTCGACGACATGGATTCGAAAATGGGCGCTATTCGCGCGACGTTGGATTCGTCTGAAGGCAGTGCTGATTGGACCGCGCGTAATCCGTCGCTCCGACGTTCGCTGTTGCGCACCGAAAAGTTTTACACAGGCGGCGATCCAAAAGCTTGCTCTGATCCGAATGTGGAGTATGATGCCGCAAGGTCAGGGGAGGCTTCGCAAGGCAGCACGGGACAGCCGGCAGCGAAGCCTGTGCAAGGTTCAGTGGCGCGGTATGCGGCGGCTCCGGGTGATCAGGCCGGAGCGTCGCCTCAAACCACGTTTACGGGGTTCAATCCGCCTTCAGCTCCCGATAAGAAAAATAACGAGTCCTAATAAATGAACTACGCAAAGACGCCATCGCCACGGCATGCCCTTTTGGACTTGGCACCTCTCGAGCTTGATTGCCTCAACATGTTGTGGCCCATGGGGGAAGGTACGGTCCGCGAAATTCGCGACGCGCTCGCTCCGCGCCGGCCGCGTGCCTACACTACGATCATGACGATCATGGATCGTCTGGCGCGAAAAGGAATCGTCGAGCGGCGCAAAACCGGACGTGCGTACATTTATAAGCCGAATCTGACCGCCGAAGACGCGCGAGCGCATGCTCTTGCGCAAGTGATCGACAGCTTTTTCGGCGGGTCGAAGGAATTGGTGATTGCTCATCTGGAAGCAAGATCGCCGGCTGAGACAACGCCTGTCGTGCCCATGGCCAGCGCCGCCGCAGATTCCGCGCATCCAGCCAATGCTACTGCGGCTGCCGCTGCGGCGGGTGCCGGCGGAATTGGTCGTCCGGCAGGGAATTCCTCCTTAAAATAGAGATGCGTTATGTTTCCCTCTGAAATCAAAATTCGGGACCGCACGATTCAGCCTGCAACGATCTTGGCTCCCATGGCTGGAGTCACCGACACAGTTTTCCGTCGAGTGATTCGTTCGTTGGGCGGCTGCGGGTTGATCATGACGGAATTTACCAGCGCCGAAGGCTTGACGCGGAACTCCGAGCGCACCTTGCATTATTTATATTTCGGCGAAGACGAACATCCCATCGCTGCGCAGATTTTCGGCTCCGATCCGGACGTAATGGCCTCTGCCGCCGCTCTCACGCAAGAACTTGGCTTTGATCAGGTGGATATCAACCTCGGCTGCCCGGTGAAAAAAGTTGTGAAGTGCGGCGGCTCCGGATTGCTGCGCGATTTGCCGCATCTGGAAAAGTTGCTTGGAAAGGTTCGCGCCGCTGTAACGATTCCCCTGACGATCAAAATTCGCTCCGGATGGGACGAAAACAATATCGTGGCCGTGGACGTGGCGCGCATGGCCGAACGAATTGGCATCGAAGCTATTGCCATTCATCCGCGCACGCGCATGCAGGGTTACGCCGGCTCAGCCGACTGGTCCGTGATTCGCGCGGTGAAACAAGCTGTGCGTATGCCGGTCATCGGTAATGGAGATATTCACACGCCGCAGGACGCTGTTCGCATGATTGATGAGACCGGCTGCGATGCGGTGATGATCGGGCGCGCGGCTTCGTCGAATCCGTGGATTTTCTGCCAGATTCAGGATTACATCGCGACGGGGCATTACGACGAGCCCACCGAGCTGGACCGCTATCAGCTGCTCTCTGGCTATTTTCGAAGTTTGATTGCGGCAGAGATGCCTGATGCCATTGGTAAAATGAAACAATTTGCGAGTTTATTCACGCACGGCGTGCGGAACGGCGCCGAACTCCGCTACGCGGTGCATCACTCACATGCAACTGCGGAAATTCTGGAAAGCGTTGATTCCTTCTTCGCCCGCAGCACTGCTTCTTCTTCAGATTAGTTTTGACGATCTTCACAATCGAAAGGGATGTCGCGCAGAAAAGTGTTGACGCTCATTCGTCCCTGGTAACAAGAAGCTGTTTATAGGCTTCGCGTCGTGTCAGCCCACGCTCGCGGGCCGCTTGTTTCAGCGCAGCTTTTTGGTCTATTCCGCTTTCCTTAACGATCTCGTCAACGCGCCGCGCGATGGGCATCGTGCGCCTCGCGTCTTCCGGGGAAGCCTCGGTACGCGCGGCTGAGTCCGGTGGACCAATCAGCAGCGTGATTTCGCCTCGCGGAGTTTTCGCGCGTACAGCAGCGAGCGAATCTTCTAAGTGGCCGCGCAGAAATTCCTCGTACATTTTCGTAACTTCCCGCGCTATTACCGCAGGCCGGTTGCCCAAAATCTCAAGCGCGTCTTCCAGGGTTTCCTGTAAACGGTGCGGAGCTTCGTATAGAACGATCGTGCGCGGCTCGTTCATCAGCGTGCGTATCGCTTTTCGTCTTTCCGATTGCCGCGCAGGCAAAAAGCCGATGAAGGTGAATTCCTCAATAGCCATCCCCGACGCTGCCAGTGCGGCTACAAATGCCGATGCTCCCGGCACCGGGACCACTTCGATGCCATGCCGCAAGCAGAGGCTCACCAAACGATGTCCAGGGTCGGAAATGGCCGGCGTGCCGGCGTCGCTCACGAGCGCGACCTTCGCACCCTGTTCCAGGTCGATCACAAGTTCCGCAGCGCGGGTGATTTCGTTATGCTCGTGATAACTCACCAGCTTTTTCTTGAGATCGAAGTGCGAGAGTAGCTTCATCGTTTGGCGAGTGTCTTCGCAGGCGATCACGTCAGCCTCTTTCAAGATACGAAGCGCGCGCAAGGAAATATCCTCGAGGTTGCCGATGGGCGTCGCCACTACGTATAGGCAACCCGCTCCCGGCTCTTCACTCTTTATTTTTGTCATCGAAGCATCACGGACTCGCGAAGGCTCGCGATACGGCAGTCTAACATATAGCGACGGCGACCCTGCTTCCACCGCACGCCGCCTGCAGGCATGCTATTATTTTAAGTTCGCGGACAACGGAGGGAGTTTTCATTGCCTTTATACGAATACAAGTGCGAAAAGTGCGGCCACCAGTTTGAAAAAATCGAAGGCCATAACGCTTCCACCACGAAGAAGTGTCCCAAGTGCGGCGCGAAGGCTCAGCGCATGCTCTCGGCGGCAGCCATACAGTTCAAGGGTTCCGGTTGGTATGTGACGGACTACGCGAAGAAGAGCGGCTCTCCTGCCTCCAGTGAAAAGTCTGGCGACGGAAATGCTTCTTCCTCGTCGGAAAAGCCCGCCGAAACAAAATCTTCGGATTCAAAAAGCGGCGATTCGAAGTCCGGAGATTCCAAGTCGAGCGATTCCGGTTCGAGCGAATCCAAATCGTCTGAATCGACATCGAGCAGCGCGAAGAGCTCTTCGGAGAAAGGAAGTAAGAAGAAAAAATAGAACAGTCGCGATTCTATAGTTTCAGCTCACGTAGATATTCGCGAAAATCCGGTCCCAGCTTCGGATTCTTCAGTGCGAATTCCACGGTAGCCTTCAAGAAGCCAAGTTTGTCTCCGGCATCGTGAGTTTTTCCCTCGTAAACGTGTGCCCACAGTCCGGGGCCTTTCGCCAATTCTTTCAATGCGTCGGTAAGTTGAATTTCGCCGCCCGCTCCCGCTTCCAGCTTCTCCAGGTAATCAAAAATCTCCGGCGGCAGCACGTAGCGTCCAGTCACGCCCAGATTGGATGGAGCCTTGTCCGCATGAGGCTTTTCCACTAGATCGTTTACGCGCAGTAGCTGTTCGCCCCAACGCGGCTGATTTCCGGGAGTCGCAGCGACAATTCCGTAAAGGTGCAGGCGAGCCTTCTCCACTTCTTCCACCGCGATAGCGCCCTGGCCTGTCGCGTCCCAGACATCCATCAGCGAGCGCGTGGCGGGAATCGCGCCGTCCATAATTACGTCGCCCAGCAGAACGGCAAAAGGCTCGTCGCCCACAAGTTCGCGCGCACAAAATACCGCGTGGCCCAGTCCTTGCGCTTCGCTTTGCCGCGTATAGCTGAAATGCAAACCGCCGCTGATCTCGCGCACCATTTGGGCCTGATGCGGTTTGCCGCGCTCTTCGAGGAAATGTTCAAGCTCGGGCGCCGAGTCGAAATGATCTTCAATTGCATTCTTGCGCCGGCCGGTAACGAAGATGACGCTCTCGATCCCCGACGCAATGCACTCTTCCACCGCGTATTGAATCAGTGGCTTATCCACCACCGGCAGCATTTCTTTCGGCTGCGCTTTCGTGGCAGGAAGGAATCGTGTGCCCAGGCCGGCGACTGGCAGCACCGCTTTGCGTACGCGTTTTCGTTCCGAGCTCATACTTACTATTCTTAGCTATTCCCGTTGCAAAAGGGAAGGATGAACCAGAGAAGGGTTGCTATTTTTATGCCACCATGGGACCGCCAAACGAATCTCTTCGAACCGAATAAACCCGGCCTCGCCTGCGTGCTAACATATGAACAGCGGTTAATCAGAGGCAGACCGGTGAACGCACACAATAATCTGATACTTGGTATTGAGTCCTCGTGCGACGAGACGGCCGCCGCGGTTGTGGCCGATGGCCGCAGTGTGCTCTCGAATATTGTTGCGTCGCAAATCGCGATTCACCGCGATTTCGGCGGCGTTGTGCCGGAGCTCGCCTCTCGCGAACATCTTCGCCAAATCGTTCCGGTGGTTCGCGAAGCCATTAAACAAGCAGGGATCTCGCTTTCGGACCTCGACGCCATCGCAGTCACGCGTGGCCCCGGACTCATTGGGGCGCTGCTGGTTGGCGTTACCTATGGTAAGGTCCTCGCTCTCGCGCTCGAAAAGGCGCTCATCGCTGTGAATCATCTTGAAGGCCACGTGCACGCCGTCATGCTGGAAGCAGCGGCGGCAACCCGCCGGCCGACGTTTCCCGCGCTATGCTTGATCGTATCGGGTGGCCACACGGTTTTGTACGGCGTGGAATGCGCCTCAACGAACGGCAACCGCCATTTTTCGTACTCGCGGATAGCTGGCACGCGTGACGATGCGGCCGGCGAAGCGTACGACAAAGTTGCCCGCATGCTCGCGCTGGGTTACCCAGGTGGCCCGATTATCGACCGCTTGGCCGAGCACGGTAATCCGAAGGCAATCCGGTTCGGCGTGCCGCAGATGAAAGGGAACATTTACGATTTCAGTTTCAGTGGAATTAAGACTGCCGTGCTTTACCATCTCCGCAAGCATCCGGAATTTCGACCGGAAATCGCTGCACGGGAACAATCGCTCGCGCGTGGCGAACGTTCTGCCGACGTTTTACGCCAGCTTTCGACCCAGGCCACGCTCGATCTAGTAGCGAGTTTTCAGCGGGCAGTAGTCGAAGATTTAGTTACGCGCACGCTAGCTGCAGCTTCCCATCAGGGCCTCCGCTCGATTTTTGTTTCCGGCGGAGTCGCCGCGAATCGTGAGTTACGCACGTCCTTCGAGTCCCAGGCGAAGCGCGATGGTTTGGAGGTTTTCTTCCCTAGTCGCGCGCTCTCCACTGACAACGCCGCGATGATTGCTGCCGCCGGCTATCCACGTTTTCTCGAAGGACAATACGAAGATTGCACGCTCGATCCCGTAGCGAACCTTCCGCTCGCCTGAGACCGATCTCGAGCTAAGTTATCTGCGAGGAAATTCTTCGGTTAAAGTTAAAGCAGAGTAGGTTCGTAGATGTAAGCCATTCCGTGTTGCGTGGCAGCGTAGGCCTTGGAGCCGTCACTACTCCATCTAAGATTCACGACACCTTCAGCGGCATACTCGTCCAACACTTCCGTACGGTTCATATCGACGAGAAACAGCCGCCCCTTGGCCGAATTTTTCAACCACGAGCTGTAGCAGATACACAACGGCAGGTGAGGATGGCAAACGCACAGTTCCGCGCCAAACGGCAACGGCTCAAAATTCATTGTCTCGACTGTCAGGGAATACGCCTGCCCCGCCGCGCAATAAATAATTTTCTTTCCATCGTGCGTCCAACAAAGATCAGTAATGTGGCCCTGCGCCTGAAAAGCGTTTTTCTTTTTTAGCGTAGGGACAGCCAGCAGCGCGATGGAGTCGTCCGCCCAGTCGCCGTGGATTTCCACGACGCTAGCGAGCGTTTTTTCATCGGGACTAAACACCGTGCGCCCGTAACCGGCGAATGCGCCATCTTCGCCAAATTCCGCTTCATAGGTTTGCCGTTCGAGCCAGCCTGGCACGCTGAGTTCGCTGGTAGGCTGGCCGCCAAGCGGGCCACCGGGCGACATTCCGTCGTCGCGAACGCGCCAAAGCCGCAGGCAAGCCTGCTTGCCGCCCGAACACGCCTCGGCAAAATATTTTTCGGTCCCCGACCACACCAGATACTTCGGGACCGTCCCGAACTCCCCAAGGGTGCCCAAAAACATTTTCCCGTGCAAATCGAAAGAATGCAGTGCAGGTTGCCAACCGGCCCAGGCCGCTACAAGAAAACGCGTGGTAGGCGACCACGCGAACGCGGCTGCTAAATCCTGCGATCCAACGGCGGTCTCGTTCGGCACCGAGAGAGCCAGCATGTAAGTGCTCAGTTCCACATCGTAAACCACTACGCGCTGGCCGAAATCACCGGTGCGGTATCGTCCGCCGCGCTGAAATTCTCGCGAAATGAAACACACGTGGCCCAATCCGGAAATTGCGAGAGCGGAGCTATAACCGGTGAAAATCTTCTTGACGACCCAGTTGGAGTCACGGGTTAGATCGCGCAGTCCGCGTGCAACGAGCGCGGCAGAGCGCACCACCAACGCTCGCTGGCCTGCAGGAACGATCGACCAGGCACCGGTTTTTTCTCGAGTTTCCATCACGATCCCGATTCAGCAGTTGAAATTCAAAGTTCCAGCCGGCGTTTGGCTTGTGCGATTTGATCTTCCACTTTTTCCACCATTTCTCTTAGCACGTCGCGCCCATGCCTTTGCGCTTCATCGAGCCGCGATTTCAGCTGGTACAAGTCTGAGCGCAACAGCTCCTGCATTTCAGCTTCGATCTCGGAAAGGCGGCCGCGCGCCTGGCTGATCCTTCTGATCACTCGGACTAGTTCCGATCCTGCACCTTCACCTTGGACGGCTTCGGGACTGCATTCGTACTCCGTCAAAATTCTCGTGAGCTTCGATTCGTCTCCACGTTCGTACGCTTCGTTAGCCTCGGCCATCAATTGCTGGCGTTTGTTGCGGTCCTCGCGGTCGGAGGTTAAATCTGGGTGAACGCGCTTGGCCACTTCGCGATAAAGCCGTTTCATTTCAGGAGACGATTCAAAGGCCACCGGCTCTTCGTTACAATTTTCTCCCGCTGTCGATTTTGTTTCGCTGGCGGCAGCCCGTGCCGCGCGAGCATTTTGCTGCAGCCGCTCGACACCGGGATGTTCCTTGGCCATCCGCTCAGCGATCTGCGCTTTCAGTTCATCGAGCTCCGCGTAACGCACCCCGACGAAATGGAGGTAGCGTCGTTCAAACGCGCCAAGTTCCGCGCGAAGGTTTGCGGAACGCAACTCGCGCTCAGCCAGCTCTACTTCGAGCGTAGCCTGTTCCTCGCGCTTGCTGGCAAGCTCCCGCTCTTCCGGTTTTACAGTTTTGATATGCGTCTTCAACGTCACAAAGCTGGCCTCAGGCTGTTCGTAACCGGCGATGCGTCATGCGAAGCGATTCTCAGCGTGCTCGCTGGCTCAAAGCTTTCTCCTAATTCTAACGCCCGGGTCGGTGTCGTGGCCCTCTTCCGCAAAAGGGGTTTCCATAACTTGAAATATGTCTTTTGACACATTGGTTTCGAGGCCTCCGGCGGCCGTCTGTCGTGCTCCCGTGCCAACAAGCCAATTTGGTTGATGGCAAACTCCGCTGCTGCGGTTAGCAAGTCTTGTCGGCCCAAACTGCTGAATTACAATGATTTCGGGGCGAATTGAGTTCGAGGAGAAAAAATGAAAGAAACACCGCAGCAATACACCCAGCGCATTGTGAGCCGCACGCAAGGGCAGGAACCTCTAAAGATCCAAGCTGCCACGCCCAAGAAACTCCAGCGACTGCTGAGCCGCGCGAGCCCATCAAAATTGCGAAAAAGGCCGGCGCCAGACAAATGGTCCATTGCGGAAATTGTTGCTCATCTAGCCGACACCGAAATTGCTGGAGGCTGGCGAATGCGCCTCATTTTGGGCGCTCCCGGGTGTGCAGTAAGCGCATTTGATCAGGACTCCTGGGTCACCGCGCTTCACTATGACAAGCGAGATCTCCGAAAGGCGTTAGAGCAATTCCGCGTGCTGCGTGAGGCCAATCTCGCCATGCTGAAAACCTTGACGCCGGAGCAGTGGAAACATTACGGCATGCACTCCGAGCGCGGAGTTGAAACGATTGAGCATATGGCGCGCATGTTCGCCGGGCACGACTTGAACCACATCGCGCAAATCGAACAAATTCTGGCTGCGAAAAAGTGATTCGTTTGGCGGGCGAACATTTTGAAGGCCGGGAAGTTGTTCGTTGTTTTGCGAAGAGCGAACTTGTTAGCTACGCCGCCGAGCTTGCGTTCGCAGCGCGGGCCGGAGTCAACTGAACGATTAGAAATTCCATCAGCGCGCGCGGATTTGGATTAGACGATTTCAACTGGCTATCCGCTTCCGCCAGCGCCACCAGACCTGCAAGCAGATCTTTTTTGGGTATGCGATGCGCCTGCCGCACGGCCGTTTCCGCGGCTACGGGATTCATCCCCAGCGCTCTCGCGGCCTGAAACCCGCTGGTGCCCGCAGGCAAATCGCGAGCTTCAATCAGCTTGCGATACATCCAGGTAATCCCGCCCACCAATCCGATGGGCTCCTCCCCCTCGCGCAGCAAATTATCCAAGAAGGCCAGTGCTAAATCGCGCCTGGGAGTGGCCAACATATCGGCCAATTGCCAGACGGTATTCTTTCGCGCCGCAACTACCAGCTCTTCTACGTGGCTTGTCGTGATGCATTGCCCCTTCTCCACATAGGTGGAAAGCTTTTCTATTTCAATGCGCATACGCGACGGCTCGCTGTTCAAAATATCGGCAAGCAGGATCGCGGCGTCGCGCTCGATTTCCGCGCCGCAATCTTTCGCCATCTGCCTTGCGAGCGAAGCCGCCGATTCGCCGCCAATCGTTAGCTCGACGAAAAGCGCATGTTCAGAGAGCAGTTTGGAATATCTCTGACGCCGATCCATTGCCGCGGCTTCGAACAGCAGGACCGAAAACGGCGCCGGAGATTCAAAGTATTTGCCAAGCTCTTCCACGATCTCTTCGCGAGTTCTTTCGCCGAGTTTTTCGAGAGACTCCACGCCTTCCACGATAATCACTTGTCGACTGGCGAGCATGGGCTTGGTTTGCGCGCGCTGAAGCACTTCGTCCCAACCGCTGTCGTGAACCGATATGCGCGCCAGCGCCCATTCGCGCGCCGCTTCCGGCACGCACGCTTCAATGATTTTGTTGCGGCACATCTCGCGAAGATACGAATCGGTTCCCAGCAGGACGATAGCCGCCACCGGTTTCCCCGTGCTAAGGCGCGCAACCAATTTGTCCGCGGAAATCCCAGGCATCAGAAATTCTCCACCACGTTGGAAACGAGCTGTGCTGCGAAGTCCTTCGACATGCGTTCAAGCGCAGGATTTTGCTCTTCAAAAAAACTCTGCACGTCAGCGGATATCTGGTATTGGTCACGAAAAACCATATCGTCGTTCTTGTACACCACTTTCTCCGTCTTGGTATCGACCAATTGCACCTTGGTATGCACTTGCACCAGCATTAAGCTCACCTGGCCCGTTGTTGCGTTGAACAGCATCGGGTCTGTCTCGATAGAGATTACTTCGCCGTGCAACACAGCATCAGCGTCGCTGGGATTTTGAACGATCCTGTAGTTCGTGCGTTGAATGAATTGCCTGATTACGGCCTCGGTAAACCGCTGCTCAATTCGGTAACGCGTAGTGTCATTCTTGAATGCAGGCACCGCGATCGTTTTCCAATCAGAAGGTAGGTTTCCGGCGTGCCCGGCGACGTGATAGCCGCAACCTGAGGCAAACAATGTGGCAGCCAGTAAAATTGACAAGAAAAATGTTTGTCGCAAGAGTTTAGTTGTATGCAGCCGGTTCTTCAAACAGTTCCTCCGCGATTTGAACCGCATTCGTAGCCGCAAGCCGCAAATTATCCACCGCGCCCCATATCCACACGCCGTTTGCAATGCTGGGGTCCGCTTCTATTCGCGCGATTTGAATCTCACTTTCGCCGGCGACGCTTACATTGTTGGGCGCAGGATCATCCGGTCCCGCCACCTCAATTCCTAGAGTTCGAAACGCGCTTTCGAGTTGCTCCGTCTTCTGCGGCAAACCAAATTCTGCGTACGCGGCGAATGCGTACCCATAAAACACGGGTGCCTGCACCAGTTGAATCGCCGGGACCGGGGTGCGTCCTGCCAGGTAGCTAGCCACGTCACGAGCAATAACCGCGCGCAAATCTTTCAGCGCTGGTTTGCATTCTTCGCCGTAACCGGCCAGCAAATTGAACGCAACCTGCGCATCAAAGACGTTTTGCTCGATGGGCCTGAATGAAAGCAAATTCGTAGTTTGGCTTTCAAGCCCGTCCACGCCCGCCTGGTCGCGTTCCGATACTGGCGGAAACAGCATCACGGCAATTCGCACCGGGGAAAAATGTTGAAGGCCAGAGGCCAGCGCGCAGGTGATAATTGTGCCGGGAGCTGGAGAAGAATACGGTGCCGGCTTTCCCGGCTCGATTCCCGTAGCAGCGCGTCGCGGAAGGACGGACTCCAGCGCAGGAATCCAGGTCACTGCATTGCCCGTAGCGCCGATCGCTCCGGTCATGTCAATTACTTGAGCGCCCGAACGTTGCGCTGCCCGCCAGTTGCGTTCTGCGTCCTGCGTACTCCCGGCAAAGAACGCAAATCCAGCGCGCTCGAAACTGTCTTCATCCAGGGCCCGTATAAATGTGGGCTCGCCGCCAGCCTCGGTTAGAGTTCCAGCAAGGATTGGTTCATCGAGCAGGACGATTTCACCGGCAGGGAAGTTGCGATCTTCCAGAACAAGTTTCAGTTCTTTGCCGCGCAGAGAGGAAGCGCCCACAATCGCAACACGACTCGATTTTGCAGCGCCGCTTGCCATGCTTTAAGCGGTCCGCGAAGCGGTGCGGTGTCGAACGAAGCGTACGAGCTGCATAATTGGCCCATGCGCGGTGTAAGCGACCATGAGCGCGAATAGGGTTGGACCGGAGAATTTCACAGCTGCACCAACTACAAGCGCCAGCAGAATTACAGCAAGCGAGGGCCGCCGCCGCGTCCATTGAGTATCTTTGAAACTATAAAACCGCAGCGTGCTCGACATCAAAACGCCGAGCCCCAGCATCAATGCCAGCCATAAAATCGACCAGCGAACATCCGAAATCGGCAGCCCTTCACGCAAATGTACGGTCGAAGCAATCATTCCCGCAGCCGCAGGAGTCGGCATGCCCGCAAAATATCTGTTTCCGCCCGGCGCCATTCCCTGAATGTTAAACCGCGCAAGTCTCCATGCGCAGCACGCCACGAAGAAAAATCCCATCAGCCATCCGAGTTGGGTAAGGTGCAGGGAATCGGAAGCATTCGCGGCAGCGAGCGCTCGTACGCCCCACGCATAGGCGAGCAACGCCGGGGCGATGCCAAAACTTACCACGTCAGCAAGAGAATCGAATTCGCGTCCAAACGCACTTTCTGTTCCCATCGAGCGCGCGATGCGACCGTCCATGGCATCGAACGCGTAAGCGATTCCAATCGCGACGGCCGCATTGTCAAAGTCCGCAAAGCGGCCATCCAACGTAGCCAGCACGGCGTAGTAACCGCACAGCAGGTTTGCAACTGTAAGCGCGCTGGGGAGGATGTATATGCCGCGCCGGAGCCGCCCGTTGCGCAAGGGCCGTCGCGGTTCTTCTTCGTTTCCGACAGGATCTATCTCGTTAAATTCCATTTCGCCAGTATGCTCTCGCCGCCTTCTACTTTTTGCTTGAGCCGTACCACCACTTCAGCTTCCATCGGCAGCCAAACATCCACGCGTGATCCAAATCGGATCAGCCCAATGCGATCGCCGCGCGCAACACTTTCGCCTTCGCGCTTCCAGCATATCACGCGACGCGCGATCGCTCCGGCGATTTGTTTGAACACTAAACGACCCTTGGGCGTCTCTACCGTAATAACATTCTGTTCATTTTCCACCGAGGCCGCCGAGCGCATGGCTGCATAAAACCTTCCTGGCTGATACACCACACTCGCAATTCGGCCGTCCACCGGCGCCCGTTGTACGTGCACGTCCCATATCGCCAGAAAAATACTGATGCGATGGCCCATCACACTGTCGAGCGGCTCATCCACGATTTGCACCACGTGCCCGTCCGCAGGCGAGACCACCGCCGTGGGATCGGACGGAATCTTGCGCTTCGGATCGCGAAAAAAATAAAAAACAAACAGCCCCAGAAAAATCAATATCGCCGCGACGATCTTCCAGCCAGGAATCAGGCACAACCCGCCCACAATCAGCGGAGGCAGCGCAAATTTATACGCGTCTTTTACCATCAGCGAGAGGGAAACCCTTGCCTGTGAATGAGAAACGCCCCAACCAAATTTAAATGCAGGAGTATTGTACGACAGAAGTGAAAGTACTGCTGGGCCCGGAATAAAAACGAACGGCGCGCTCTAAGCTCAGTAATGCGCCTGGTTCTGATGCACTTGCTGTTGCATCGCACTCCGATTGTGACGATGGCGCGCCACAATCATCTCCATTTGATCTTTCAAATAGAGCTTCATCTTTTTAAGGGAAACTTCCAGTGCGAGGTCTTCTGAATTCCAGTAACTTTGTTTTACCAGTTGTTCAAGCTGGCATTCACAGCGGGAGTGTTCTTCGGCGAGTCTTCTGAATTCCTGGTTACTTTCTAACAACGCCTGCCGGATATCGTGCGTCGTAATCGGCATCCTTTCCCTCCAGGTTGGAAAGATCCATTCACATACCCGTAACAATTAACATAATTCGGCCTCCAAACCAATAGGATAAAAGTGGGAGTACCGGCGGCACTGTGGATATCCTAATTCGGGCTGCTGGTTATTGAGAGGCCAGTGCTTAGCGGAGTTTGACGCTTAAGAGCAGCGCGTCTTCAATTGGAAAATTGTAATAACGGGAACGCCGGCCAGCGGTGTGGAAATTGTGATGTTCGTAAAAACGGAGAGCTGCAGCATTTGAAGCGCGAACTTCCAATATTGCGTGCGTGGCATCGAAAGTCTTTGCCCAAGTGAGAGTTTCCTGCAACAGCATGGCCCCGACACCGCGTTCGCGCAGTTGAGGTAAAACCGCGAAATTTAGAATCTCGATCTCGTCCGCGATTCTTCGCGCAACGATAAAACCGGCGACGCTTCCGTCTTCCTCAGCGACCCACCCGGCCATTTCTCCGCGCGCAACTCGGTTGTAATCCCAGATCGTCCACTGCGCGATTTCCGGACAAGCCGCTTGAATTGCCAGAACGCGCTCAACATCGGCCTGCTGAATTGGGCGGCTGCGCAAAGTGTTTACTGCCTTTTCGCGTACACTTCCGCGTCTGTGCGCCGAACGTAATTCGCATCCAGCCTAAGCGCGTCTGAAACTTGGCCACGTTGCGCCCGCCAATATCCAAGCTGCCCGATCGACGGCGCGAGCACACGAGAAACGCGTTCAACGTGAGGCACGGGCAAATGTTCCTTCTCAATTCGAGACAGCGCTTCACCGAGAACCTCGGGTGTCGGCGAAATAATCGCAAATTCCGAGCCGCCCGGCCGCTCTGCAATCGTTCGCAAAAATTCCTCGGGATGCAAAACGCCCTCCTCACCTTCGAGTGCTAACGAATCTTTCCCTCGACGATATACGCCAAAATAAACCTGCCCGCGACGAGCATCAAACGCCGGTACCAAAACGGCGGAATCCGAATTAGATTGTGCGGCAATCGCTTCCAAGACACTCACGCCTACCACCGGCTTGTTGTAAACCTCAGCCCATCCCTTAGCCGCAACAAGCCCAACGCGCAAGCCTGTAAACGAGCCCGGTCCCGCGCTAACCGCGAACAGATCGAACTGTTCGAGCTTCAACGAAAGCTCTTGTAACAGGAATTCCAGGTGGCGAAACATGCGCGAAGAGTACGTTTCCTCGCCCAAAGTGGACACCAAACCGGCGAGTGTTTCGTCGCGAAGAACGGCCAAACTACCGGTGGTCGAGGAGGTGTCTAAAGCCAAAATCAGCACAGCACCATTATAGGGCAATTGGGGGGCCAAACCCGTGAAAATTAAGCCTTTTCCGGCCTGTTTATCCTTTGCGATATTGCTAGATTCGCTTGACGCGGTGACCTCTTCTGCCTAAGATTTCAACATGCCCTTCGGGGGGGCTGTCCACCTATGGAATTCAAGCTTGGTGAAAAAGTTGTGTATCCGAACCATGGTGTAGGGATTATCGAACAAATTAGTTACGGTTACTTAAATGGAAGATCGGAGCGATATTACATGTTGAAAATCGCTTCGAGCGGTTTGAAAGTAATGGTTCCGCAGTCTAACGTTGATTGCGTTGGATTGCGCCCGATCATCCGTAACACACAAGCAGCCGCTGTCCTCGGATTTCTCGAAAAGGGCCGCTCGGCTTCGCACCATGATTGGAAGCATCGCTTCAAGGAAAATTCGGATCGCATGCGCACTGGTTCGCTGATGGAAGTGGCCGCAGTTCTGAAAGGCCTGGTCGCCCTCAGCCGCACCAAGCCGCTTTCGTTCCGTGAAAAGAAGATGCTCGAACGCGCAAAGTATCTTCTGATCAGCGAACTTGCCACCGTGCGCAACAC
>Ga0070765_100000764_pt1 | contig 19167 bp, 17 predicted proteins | sample HubBroMetageWFT5_FD_71516 | JGI IMG/M metagenome (GOLD analysis project Ga0070765, IMG submission 71516) | Warmed and freeze-thawed soil microbial communities from the Hubbard Brook experimental Forest, New Hampshire - Hubbard Brook CCASE Soil... | ecosystem: Environmental > Terrestrial > Soil... | reverse complement strand
CATTCCGGCAAACTTGTTTTGCCTCGTGCTCTATGCCGTTAACCTCAGAGCATGGCGCAAAGCTGAGCCTTCTTAACTGCGAAAATCACCTCATCGACTCTTCGACTTCGGAGAGCCAATCGGGCCGCTTCAATACTTCACGTGGTTTCGGACCATCGGCGGCGCCCACAATGCCGTCTCGCTCCATTAAGTCGATGAGATGCGCGGCGCGCCCGTAGCCAATGCGCAATCGCCGTTGCAGCAGGGAAGTGGAAGCCTTGCCGAATTCAACGACTAGCTTCACTGCATCTTCGTAAAGCGGATCGTTCGCCGCTTCCTCATCGCCTCCCTCGCCAGCTTCCGAATTCCTGTCGTCGCGTTCTTCTTTCGGCGCCTGCAGGAACTGCTCCTCGTATTGAGCGAGGCCCTGCGCCCGCCAGAACTCCACAACGGCCGCGATCTCCTTTTCGGTAACAAACGGAGCATGCAGGCGGTGAACCCGAGCCGACCCCGACGGCAAGTACAGCATGTCTCCGCGGCCTAACAGGGCTTCCGCGCCATTGGCGTCGAGAATCGTGCGCGAGTCGACCTTGGTGGCCACGCGGAACGACATACGGGCTGGGAAATTCGCTTTGATCAATCCCGTGATTACGTCGACCGAAGGCCGCTGCGTTGCCAGGACCAAGTGAATTCCTACTGCGCGCGCCATCTGCGCCAGGCGCGTGATGGACTCTTCCACGTTGCTGGAATCGAGCATCATCAGGTCGGCTAACTCGTCGATGATAATTACCATATAAGGCAAAGGGCGTTCATCAGCACTATCGCCAAACAGGCTGGGCGTTCCGCTTTCATCGAACAGCTTGTTGTACTGGTCGATGTTGCGTACGCCTTTTTCGGCCAGCAGCTTGAGCCGCCGCTCCATCTCCCGCACGGCATTCCGCAGCGCATTCGCTGCCAGTTTGGGTTCGGTGATGATGGGTGTGTAAAGGTGGGGCACCCCTTCGTAATTGCCCAGTTCCAGCCGCTTGGGATCGACCAGGATCAAGCGTACTTGATCGGGCGTCGCCTTATACAGAATCGACATGATCATTGCGTTGATGGCAACGCTCTTGCCCGCGCCGGTCGAGCCCGCGATGAGCAGATGCGGCATCCCGTTCAAGTCGGCGGTAACGATGCGGCCATTTATATCTTTTCCCAGTGCAAGCGTGAGCTTCGACTTCGATCCAATGAATTCGGTGGATTCGATGTTCTCGCGCAGCCAGATGATTTCGCGCTCGCGATTTGGCACCTGGATGCCTACAGTTGATTTGCCGGCCATGCGTTCAATCAGGATGCTTTCCGCCTTCAGCGCCAGGCAGAGATCGTCCGTCAGGTTGGTAATGCGGCTGTATTTGATGCCGGCCTCAGGCTTGAACTCAAAAGTCGTGACCACGGGGCCGGGATTAATCTGGGTGATTTGGCCGTGCACATCAAACTCGGCATATTTTCCGGTGAGCACCTGCGCGAGCAGTTTCAACTCGTCAGCATCGATGGCTTGCTGCTCATCCGGACGATGCAGCAGGGAACTGGGAGGCAGCTTGAAACCGCCAGCAGCAATACGGGGCAGTGTTGTCTTCGGTTTCTGCGCGCTGTCAGCCCGCTCCGTTACTTCCGGGGAAGGCGCTTGCGGCTCAGCCGCTGACGCTTCTCCAACCTCTTCTGCAAATGTCCGGTCAATGCCGGTTCGGACGGGCTCCGCAGCCCGCGTCTGCCCAGGTGGAGTTGCAGGCCGAGCCGGAACCATCTGCGTCGTAATAACCGGCTTGGGCGCGGCGCGGCGCTTCTCCAGTTCTCTCTGCATACGCTTCTTAGCCCGTGCGTCTCGCCAATCTCTCCAGCGCTCCCAGAGGGCAATTGCGAAAGCAAAACGAGTGGGCGCCCAGACCTGCAGGGCCGCAAAAGAGAACGCGGTCGAGAGATACAGAGCGACAGCCAGCACGCTTGCGCAAACAATGTAGGCACCCGCCAGGTTGAAATAATGGATGAGAAAATCGCCGACCATCCGGCCAAACAGGCCTTCGATCGGGATCGCATTCATCCAGCGCAAGTGCCCAGGCAAGAGGGCCAGCAGTGCGGGGGCAAAGATGATCAGCCAAAATCCGCCCAGAACCTTCGCAATCGGTGAAGTGACCTTGCGCGAACGAAACCAGCGGATGCCCAGCACGGTTGCGAAGACAGGCAGAAGAAACGCTCCCATGCCGAAACCTTGCAGTGCCAGATCAGAGACCAGAGCTCCGACCACGCCGATCCAGTTGCGCGCCGCTCGCGACCCCGTGAGCACTGAGGCGCTGTTAAACGATGGGTCCAGTGGGGAATACGAAGCCAATGCCAGGAAAAGAAGGAGCGCGGAGATGCACAAAAGAAAGCCGATCAGCTCGTTGAGCCGACGGTTGCTGGTTGGGGCAAAGATCTGTCTGAGATACCTCATAGGCGTATTTAATCCTACGCAGGAACGACACTCCTGCCGGTCGTGCCAGATCTATGCCAGAGCCTTACAATTATGACAAGAATGAGAGAACACGACAACTCAGGATTCGCAGCAGTACTCAGAATGACAAACACCACCGGTACCGTTGACTGAATCGCGAACGCCAGTACCAGTGGATCGGGCGGAGGCTTATTGCAGGTGCCACATCAACGCCAGCCCGATGACAATCACACCCACCACGATGCGATAAACAATGAAGACCTTCAGGCTGTTGGATTGAAGATATCGAATCAGCCAGGCAATCGTGATGTATCCAACGATCGCCGAAACCAGCACGCCCACGAGAAACGGCATGTGCATTTCCACAGGCAATCCTTCTTTCCTGAGTTCGTGAGCCTTCAGCAGCGCCGCGCCAGCGATGATTGGGGTGGATAGCAGGAAACTGAAGCGCACCGCGGCTTCCCGCGTCATGTTTCTGAACAGGCCTGCGGTGATGGTCGAGCCCGAGCGAGACACTCCGGGGATTAAGGCCGTAGCCTGAGCGCAGCCCACAATCAGGGCATCGGCAAGGCTGATGCGCGTCAGCGGCTTTGTCAGCTGGCTGACTTTTTCGCCCCACCACATCAATAGTGCCACCACAATTAACGCCGCGGCGATCGAATAGATGTGTTCACGAAAATAATCCTCAGCCGAGTGTTCCAGCAATTTGCCAGCAATCGCGCCAGGAAGGGTTGCGATTGCGAAGAACCATAAAAGTAAACGTTCCTCCCGTTGCTCCTCCGCGGTAAGGTTCTCATCGGACCCGCCCGCCTCGGAAAAGCGGACCACCTTGCCACCCAACGCTGCTCGGATAATCTGAAACCAGGTTCGCCGGAAATAGAAGAGGACGGAGAGCAGCGTGCCAAAATGCAGCGCCACATCAAACGTGAGCTCGTGTGCCGGCGAGAGTTCGTTCCACCCCAGCAACCGGCGCACGATAATCAGGTGCCCGGAGCTGGAAACTGGAATAAATTCCGCCAGCCCCTGAACGATGGCCAGAACCACGGCTTGATAAATTGGCAAATTAGTTTACCCCGTTCCCATAGGTTGGAATGTTCTGCTCGATCATGAACAATAGCAGCTGCGCCCGCGCTCCCCAGTCACTTTGCGGGCCCTGCGTCACCGCTTTCTGGGCCAGAGCAACGGCCTTGCCTCTCGATTCGTCGGACTTTTTCGACTGATCTTCGGTCTTGTAAATCTCGATGAGGGCCGCCCGGCGCCATGCCGCATCGTACAATGCTTCTACCAGCGCCGGGGATTGCGGACGTTCGCTGGCGTACTTTTCATACATCTCGGCTTCTTTCTCAGGACACTTTGAAGAGGCCTGCCAGTCGCCGCACAGCTTATTCTCGATCAGATGGAAGGCGGCCAGATCAGCCCACTTTGTCCCGGGAAATTTCTTCATTACCTCCTTCATGAAGTCCTCGGTCATGCCCTCCCGAAGGTAGGCTTCCTTCTCTTTAGCCGAAGGACGCGACATCACATCCGCCTTGTCGATCTGCCAGCGAATATCCGCCGAACGGTACATCGCCTGTCCAGCCAGCGGCGAGTGCGGAAAATACTCGGCGGTCCGGTAGTACAGTCGCATCGCATCCTGCGCCGCATCGCGGCGCCCATGCCGCTGGCTGGCCTGGTCTTCGGAGTCCACGGCCTCGCCGAACACAATCTTGTCGCCGTTCGGCGTTGAAGTCTGCACTACGGTCTTCTTCATCATCCAACCGGTGATGACTTTCTCTTCTGTGAGCGCCGCTTCCACGTGCACCCAGTCACCGCTGGTCTCGAGAATCACCACCTCGCGTCCACGCTCGATTTCAGCGAGTTTGTTCGAGCTGGGATCGGGTGAAAGATAAATGGAAGCAACCCTTATTGGCGTGCCCCGTACGGTGTCCGCCCAAGCCGATGAGCAGAGCAGGACAGCGGCAACAATCATTAATCTCAGTTGCATAACCTCAATTCAGGGGACTAGTCAGTATGACGACAAACTCCTGTACAGACGTTGCTTGCAACGTATCACACGGAGTGTCTTACATTGACCTGATCTCCTGCAACATTTGCGGATCAATATTTCCTCCGCTGATGATTGCCACATTCACGGTAGTTCTCGGCAACTGGTCCTGATGGAATAAAAATCCCGCAACCGCCACGGCGCCGCTGGGTTCGGCCACAGTCTTAGGGTTGGTCGCCAACCATTGCATCGCTTGGCGGATTTCGTCTTCGCTGACCGTCAAAATGTCGTCCACGTATTGCCGGATGTGCTCGAAGTTGATAGGACCTATGCTTTGCGTCCGCAATCCGTCGGCGATAGTGCGCGAGGTTTCCTTGGCGGTTGACTGAATAATCTTTCCCGCTCGCAAACTAGCTTGCGCGTCTGCCGCCAGTTCTGGTTCAATCCCGATGACCTTTGCGCTGGGCTTGCTCAACTTGATCGCCGTAGCAACGCCACTCAGCATTCCTCCGCCGCCAACCGGTACCAGCACAGTCTCGACATTCGGCAGATCTTCCAGAATTTCCAGTCCCATGGTTGCCTGGCCAGCGATAATCTTCTCATCGTTAAATGGAGGCACGATAACATAACCGTAGCGCGCGGCGAGTTCCTCCGCTTTGGCTTGGCGCTCCTGACTGCCAGGGCCGACCAGCACGATCTCAGCTCCCATGGACGCTGTCGCTTCGCGCTTGATGGCTGGCGCATTGTTCGGCATGACGATGACCGCCTTCGCTCCCAGGGCCCGCGCCGCGTACGCGACGCCTTGCCCGTGATTGCCGCTGGAATAAGTGATCACGCCGCGGCTCCGTTCTTCCGGAGAAAGGGATGCGATTTTGTTATACGCTCCACGCAGCTTAAAGGCTCCGATCGGCTGCAGGTTTTCGGGCTTGAGATAGAGTCTACGACATTCGAGCCCGGCGGCATCTTCACCCAAAGATGCTTGGATCAACTCGGTGCGCACCGTCACGCCGCGCAGGCGAACCTGCGCTTCGCGAATGTCCTGTAGGTTCACCATGATTTACTGTTCCCCGTATTGTAAATGTTTAGAGGACAGCCCGTAGCCAGCAGTATGTTTGACATCATGATGCCTATAAGAATAGCATCATGATGTGCGCACCACTCTTTCCCTGGATGAAGATGTTGCCCGTCTCTTGAACAAAGAGAGCCGGCGGTCCGGCGCTTCATTTAAAAAGGTCGTCAATCACTTTTTGCGCTTGGGCTTAATGGCTTCAAAACAACCACCCAGAAAACCCTTCGTGGTAAGGTCCATAAATCTGGGACTTCCCCCAGGATTGAGCTATGACAATGTCGAGGAATTGCTCGAGTTCCTGGAGGGACCGGAGTACCGGTGATCGTACTCGACGCAAACATCCTTATCTACTCGTACGATAGCGGCTCATCTCAACATCCAAAGGCGCGGGCCTGGGTGGAAAAAACCTTCTCTGGGCTCGAATCCGTCGGGCTATCGTGGCAGACGGTGGCTGCATTCTTGCGAGTCATGACCAATACTCGATTGCCGGGACCCCGGCTAAGCCTGGAACAAGCGGCGCGGCTGATAGATGATTGGTTGGAGCAGCCCAACATACGAGTTCTTTCGCCCGGCGATGAACACTGGATTTTATTGCGGCGCATGATTGTAGAGGGCCAGGCTTCAGGTGCGCTGATTAGCGACGCACAACTGGCCGCGTTGACCATCGAATATGGCGGCGTGCTCCACACCACGGACCGCGACTTCGCGCGCTTCCCCGGCTTGCGCTGGACAGACCCGCTGGCGTAGAACTCAAATCTCTAAGATCACCGGCATGATCAGCGGTCGTTTCTGGGTCTGCTTCGAGATGTAGCGCTTCAAATCCGCGCGGATCTTTTCTTTAATTACGCCGTAGTCGGCCTTCTCTTCTTCGCTCGACGACTCCAGCGTCTGCATCACCAGTTGCCGCGCGCCGCTTACGAAGCCGTCTTCACCCGGAGCAAAACCGCGAGTCACGATTTCCGGCGAACTCTCAACTCGCCCCGAAAGCTTGTTGATGGCGATGATCGGCAGCACGATGCCATCTTCGCTCAAGTGGCGGCGATCCTTGATGATTAAATCTTCAACCACGTCGGTTCGCGAACCGGAGTCAATGCATACGCGGCCCACGTTGACGCGGCCCGCTTTGCGCGCGCCGAGTTCGTCAAACTCCAGAATATCGCCGCTTTCAATTAGCATCACGCTTCCGACTGAGCTGTGCATCGCGCCCGCCATCTCGGCGTGCAGCTTCAATTGCCGGTACTCGCCATGAATCGGAATGAAGTACTTCGGCTTGACCAGATTGATGATGAGCTTCAGTTCTTCCTGGCTTCCGTGTCCGCTCACATGGATCGGCGGGGAAGATCCGTCTTCGTAAATTACGTGCGCCTGACGGCGGAAAAGGTGGTCGATCATGCGGTAGATCGCCTTCTCGTTGCCCGGAATAATTCGCGAGGACAGCACCACCGTATCGCCCTTTTCGATTTTGGCGTGCTTGTGATTGTCCACCGCCGCGCGGGAGAGCGCAGACATAGGCTCGCCCTGAGTGCCGCTGATCATCACGCAGACTTTTTCCGGCGGGTAATTCTTCATTTCTCCAGGATGAATCAGCAGCCCCTCGGGAATCTCGATATACCCGAGGTCTTCAGCAATCTCGGACGAACTGGTCATCGAGCGACCGACAAACGCCACTTTGCGGCCGTGCTGCCAGGCCAACTCCACGGCCAGTTTGATGCGATGGATGGACGAAGAAAAACATGAAATGAACAGTCGCCGCTTGGTATGCGCGAACACCTCGTCAAACTTGCGTCGCACCGCCCGCTCGCTCGGCGTGTATCCTTTGCGCTCGACGTTGGTCGAATCCTGAAACAGAGCCAGCACGCCTTCTTTGCCATACTCCGCAAATGAGTGCAGGTCAAACATCTTGTTATCGGTGGGAGTGGGATCCACCTTGAAGTCGCCGGTGTGAATGAGCACACCCAAAGGCGTATGAATGGCCAACGAAACGCAATCGACAAGACTATGCGTGACGTGAATGGGATGGATGGTAAACGGCCCCGCCTTGAAACGCTCACCGGCGCGGATCTCGTGCAGTTCGGCATTGTCCAGCAGCCCGTGCTCTTCCAGTTTGTCTTCCACGTAGGCGAGCGTGAACTCGGTGCCCCACACCGGAACGTTGAGCTCGGAAAGAATCCACGGTAGAGCGCCGATGTGGTCTTCGTGGCCATGGGTGAGGATGATGGCGCGCACGCGCTGCCGGTTTTCGATCAAATAGGAAATGTCGGGAACCACGATGTCCACACCTAGCAGTTCGGCCTCGGGGAACATCAAGCCCGCGTCGATCACAATGATGTCGTCACCCCAGCGGACGGCCATGCAGTTCATTCCGAACTCGCCCAGACCGCCGAGAGGCACGATGTGCAGTTTTCCAGTTGGCATTTTAAGTGTCCATTGATCGTAGCATACGGAGGCTGAGCGGGCGGTTGTTGAGCGCGCGGTGCTGGTTTTTCTACGTTCGTTGAGGTAACGTCAAGACAGATGGCTGAACAGCAACACAAGTCGTGGTTACGGCGACGGATCGAAAATGGTCTGCGGCGCGGATTCCAGCACGCATACGAGACGGTGAAAGTAGATCCGAGCAAATTTCTCCTGCAGCTTCGGGCCGCTTATGGCGTACCTATCAACAGCTTTCACGGCATCTACTCCGTTGACGTTGGTCTGCTTGATGATTTGGCGAACCGCGTCATCCACAGCGGAATGAAGCTGGCCGCTGCCGAAGGAGCCGGGTTTGGCCTGGGTGGAATTTTGACCATGGTCCCGGACCTCGGCATCCTTGCCGGTATTACCCTCCGTACGATTCAGAAGCTAAGTCTGATCTACGGCTTCGAATACAACACCGATGAGGAGACCGCGGAGCTCTGGATCGCCGCGGCCAGCGCCGCTGGTGTGGACATCAGTCGCGAGGTACTGGAAAAGGAAGTGGTCAATCGCTTTGTGCCAAAGGTGATCCAGCGGATCGCAGCTCAGGCCAGCAAGGAAGCAGTTGAGAAGTGGGCGGGGCGAGTGATTCCAATCGCAAGTTCGGCCATCGGCGCTGGGCTGAATTATTATTTTGTGCGGGCTTGGGGTGAGCGCGCCAAGGCGCACTTTCGGGAGAAGCACCTGGAGACTCGTCACCGATTGAGTGCAGGAGGTTCCTGGCCGTTGTTGGCCGCGAGTACTACGCGTCCATCTTCCTGAGTTATCGCAGCAACTCCTCCAGTTCGATTCTCTGATCGGTCTTCTCATCGCGATATTTCACGATTACGGGCGTGTAGAGCGACAGACGCCACTCCGCCGCCTGGCCCTTTGTCACCGCTCGTGACCCGGGAACGACGACCGCATTTTCTGGTACTTCAAGCGGCTTGTCGTCCGTCGCCCGGTACACCTGCCCGCGGACAATGTCATACAAGGGAGTGGAGCGCGTCAGAATCGTGCCCGCGCCCAGCACCGCTCTCGTCCGCACCAGTGTGCCTTCATACACGCCGCAGTTGCCGCCCACAAGCACATCGTCTTCAACGATGACTGGAGACGCATTGATCGGTTCGAGAACCCCGCCAATCTGCGCCGCCGCACTCAAATGCACGCGCTTGCCGATTTGGGCGCAGGAGCCAACCAGCGCGTGCGAATCCACCATCGTGCCTTCATCCACATAGGCGCCGACGTTGATAAACATGGGCGGCATGCAGATCACGGTTGGCGCCACGTAGGAACCGGTGCGCACTGACGATCCCCCCGGCACGATGCGCACGCGATCCCGCACCGTAAACCGCCTTGCCGGGAAGGTGTCTTTATCGACGAAGGAAAGGCTGACGTCTTCGCCCATCTTGCTGAGTTCGCCTAGGCGAAAACCCAGCAGGATGCCCTGTTTTACCCAGATATTCACCACCCACTGCCCATCAATCTTTTCCGCGGCGCGAATCTTGCCTTGAGTCAGTTCGTCTCGAAAATCCATGAAGATTTGGCGCGCGTCCGGATTGCTCTCGACTTCGAGAGAGGCGAGCCGTTCGATCGCGGATCGGAGGGATTCCATGCGGGGAAAGTATACGGGATTTTCAGCTCGCCATCAGCAATTGCCGATGTCTGCCGTGAGGCGCGGGAAAATCACCAGCATCGCCAATTGGAAATCGTCAAATGCACTTACACTCGCTTCGAATCAACACACCAGCCATCCCTTGGGAAGTCTCCCGTGCTTCGGTAAGCGTGGCGTAGGGGCCGTGCCAGCGCGCGTGGTTGGCGTCATGTCCGGCAGGACGTCCCTTGCCATGGTTGCATTGTCCGCAACTGGATCGATGCAAAACAATCTTGTGCGGCCCAGCCAGCCAGTTTTCGTAGATGTAAAAATTGACCACGTCGGCGAGCGGGGCCGCCGGTCTAGCAATCAATCCCGCTTCGGTAGCGATCTTTTGTATCTTGGACCGGGTTTCGCGTCGCATGGGCAGAAGCGGCAAGCGATAGACCTCCTCGATTTTGCCCATCATGGCCAGCACCGCTTTCACGGGCATGGGACTGGTCTCGATGAAGTTGCCTTGCATCAGCGCAAGATATTTGCGCTGAAGCCGCCGCGCCGTAACCCAATCGTTGCTCAGCGCAGCCCGCGTCATCTCTGCCATCTCGCGAGGAATTTCATTGGAAGCGACCGAGACGATGCCCACGCCTCCCATCCCAATGAGCGCCAGAGTAACCGCATCGTCGCCGGAAAAGACTAGAAAATTCTCCGGGACTACGGCGCAGAGTTCCGCCATCTGCCCTATGTTGCCGCTGGCTTCCTTGACTCCAGCGATATTCGGGACCTCCGCTAGTCGGGCCAAGGTCGCGGGCTCGAGGTTAGCGCCAGTGCGGCCGGGAACGTTGTAAAGAATGATCGGCTTGTCGACGGCTTCGGCAATTGCGCGGAAATGCCGGTATTGGCCCTCCTGCGTCGGCTTATTGTAATAAGGTGTCGCGGTGAGAATTGCGTCAACTCCCGGACGCGCCGCCGCTTCCTTCGCTTTCTCGACCGCATCATGGGTTGAGTTAGAAGTGGCGCCAGCCATAATCGGCACCCGCCCCGCCGCGACTTCGACGGTAACGTCGATCACCCGCAGCCACTCGTCATGCGACAAGGTGGGGGTTTCGCCAGTAGTGCCGCAGGGAACGAGAAAATCGATTCCGGATTCGACCTGCCAGGCCACGAAGTTGCGCAGGGCGGGCTCGTCGATGGAGCCGTCCTGACGGAAGGGAGTTATGAGAGCGGTACCGCATCCACGAAGTTGCATGAGACTAAGATAACGCGAATGGGCGGCCTTGCAAAACCTTGCCGTTGCCGTCCGAAGTCTGCGACCGAACCCCTACACTCATACTTGAAGCTTGACCAGCCAGTTCGCGGGTTCCGGCAGAATCGCAAATTTTGGCAATTCGCCGCGCACCATCGCCACCTCGTCGCAAGCATGGAATCGGGGGCAAACGTGACAGTCCTTGTAGATCTTGTCTGGCAGGTCTTCACGCCGCGCGGTTGCGAAACCCATGCGAGCAAAAAATTCCGGCGCGCGGGTGAACAGACAAGTGCAAGTGACGCGGTGTTTTCTCGCCTCCGCCAGCAGAGCCTTAACCAAGTGTCCACCACCGCCTTTGCCCTGCTGCGAGGGCGCAACGGTGATGGAACGGATCTCCGCCAGGTGCGGTCCATAAAGATGGAGCGCGCCGCAGCCGATGATGTAGCCGCCGTCTTCAAGGACGACGAAATCCCGCACGTTCTCACAGATTTCGGCCAGGGTCCGCGGCAGCAGCGTGCCGTCGCCGGCATAGGCCGAGATCAGAGCATGAATCCGCGAAGCGTCGGGCAGGATGGCTTTACGCGTGCGCATGGACGTCCTCCCGGATGGACTCGACCCTTTGTCGAGCATCAATCATCGCCTGCCGCACTCGCGCCGGAGCCGTACCGCCGAAAACATCGTGGATAGTCAGCACCGACTCCAGCTTCAGAGAGGTGTAGAAATCCTGGTCGAACTTGGGGTTCACTAAGCGCAGTTCCTCCAGAGACAAATCCTGAAGTTCGCAATGCTTCTCCAGACACAGCTGCACGGCTTTTCCAATTTGCTCATGGGCCAGACGGAAAGGGACTTCGCGCTGCACCAGATAAGTAGCGGCGGCCCATGCATTCATGAATCCCGACTGCGCCGCCTTCTGCATGGCTTCATAGTTGAATTCCACCGCCTTCATCCACCCAGCCACCAAGGGCAGCAGGGAGAGCACTGTGCCGGCAGCGTCGAACAGCGGCTCCTGCGTTTCCTGCAAATCTTTGTTATAGGCCAGGGGCAAGCCTTTCAAGCAAATCTGCAGAGTAGTCGAGCCTCCAATAATGCGAGCGCACTTGCCGCGTGTGAGTTCGAGCAAATCAGGATTCTTCTTTTGCGGCAGGGCGCTGCTTCCCGTGGAATATGCTTCGGGCAATTGCACGAAGCCGTATTCCTGCGATGAAAACAGAATCATCTCCTCCGCCCATCGGCTTAAGTGCAAAGCGAGCAGCGAAAGCACATTCACGAATTCCAGGATGAAATCGCGATCGCTGACAGCGTCAATGCTGTTCGCGGTTGGCTGGTCGAAGCCGAGTTCGGCCGCCATGATTCGACGATCGAGGGGTAGCGTCGCTCCCGCGACCGCACCGGAACCGAGAGGACAAACATTCGTCCGCTTCCGGCAATCGGCAAGTCTTTCGGCGTCGCGTAAAAACATTTCGACGTAAGCCAGCAGCCAGTGCGATATGAGAACCGGCTCGGCGCGTTGCAGGTGAGTGTAACCTGGTATCGCACCATTCCCGGTTTGTTGCGCACGATCCAGCAGAACGTTGCACCACGACGCCAAGTCAGCGCGAATTTGATCAATCGCGGCCCGGACATACAGACGAAGATCGGTCGCGATTTGCTCATTTCGGCTGCGGCCGCTGTGCAGTTTGTATCCGGTATCGCCAATCAGCGAGACCAATTGTTTTTCGACGAAGTGGTGAATGTCTTCGGCATCGTCGTCTCCAAGAAAAGCAGGCGATGACTTCGCCTGCTCGCCGATCCGTTCCAAGCCTTGAAGAATGGCGATTAGTTCGGGGGAACTCAAAATGCCCGCACCTTTCAAAGCACGCGCATGGGCGGTGCTGGCGGCAAGTTCGTGAGTCAACAACCGCCGGTCAAAATCAAACGAACGTTGCCAACGCTCGAATTCTGAATCGAGCGCCTGTCGGAACCGGCCGGACCACATCTTCATTGCGCAACCTCCGAGGTGGTCTTTTCTTTACGTGCCTGCGCGCGCGACCGGGACGGAAGGCCGAGAATACGAATGAACCCGGCCGCATCTTTCTGGTCGTAACTGTCGCCCATGGTGAAGGACGAAAGATCGGTGCGGTAGAGCGAATGCTCGGACTGCCGGCTCACAACCGACACGTTGCCCTTATATAAGGAGAGTGTGACTGAACCAGTTACATTCTTCTGTGTGCTCTCGACAAAGGCATCGAGCGCCTCTCGGAGCGGAGTGAACCAGAATCCGAAGTAGACCAGTTCGGCGTATTTTAGACCGACGTGCTGCTTGAAATGCGCCACATCGCGCTCCAGGCACAGTGCTTCGAGTTCGCCGTGCGCCGTGACCAGCAAGGTTCCGCCGGGGGTCTCGTAGCAACCACGAGACTTTATTCCAACAAAGCGGTTTTCCACCAGGTCGATTCGCCCGATGGCATTGCGAGCGCCAATATCGTTTAACAGTTCGACCAACGATACCGGATCGAGTTCCAGTTCATTGACCGAGACCGGAACGCCGCTGGCGAATCCGATGGTCACTCGCTCCTCGCGATCGGGCGCTTCTTGCGGCGAGCGCGTGAGTTGCCAGGTGGTGGGCAAGGGAGCATTGCCCGCATCCTCCAACTCGCCGCCCTCGTGGCTGAGATGCCAAAGGTTGCGATCGCGGCTGTGAATCTTCTCGCGGCTGGCGCTGACGGATATGCCATGCTGCTCGGCATAGTCGACACAATCTTCTCGCGACTTGAGCGACCACTCGCGCCAGGGCGCGATTACACGGAGCTCGGGCGCAAGCGCCTGATACGCCAATTCGAATCGCACCTGATCATTGCCTTTGCCGGTGCAACCATGAGCGACCGCCGTGGCTCCTTCGCGAAGGGCAACTTCAACCTGATGTTTCGCAAGCACCGGCCGCGCCAGTGATGTTCCCAGCAGATATTTATGTTCATAAACAGCACCCGCCTTTAGCGAGGGAAACACGTACCCGCTGAGAAATTCCTCGCGCAAGTCTTCCACCACCACCTGGGACGCGCCCGTGGCGTAGGCCTTGGCGACCACGGCCTCAATGTCGTCTCCTTGGCCGACATCGCCCACCATCGCAATTACGTCGTAGGCATAATTTTCTTTCAGCCACGGAATAATGATGGAAGTGTCCAGACCTCCGGAATAAGCAAGTACAATTTTTTCAGGCATGAGCTCTCCTCGTGGGCAATCGGGTTTCCCCGCCCAGCAGTAGATATAAAATGGCTTTCTGCACGTGCAGCCGGCTTTCGGCTTGATCGAAGACGACCGATCTTTCCGAGTCCATGACCGCGTCGGTAATTTCTTCTCCGCGATGAGCGGGCAAGCAGTGCATGAATACAGCGTGCGGAGCCGCTCCCGCCGCCAGTTCCTCATTCATCTGGTAAGGCGGAAAAATCCGGGCGCGTTTCGCAGCTTCGTGCTCTTGACCCATGCTGGCCCACGCATCCGTATAAATCGCATCAACCCCTTCAACCGCGGCGTGCGGATCGGAAAGTATCTCAATGACGGCGCCGGTTTGCTCGGCGATCCCTTGGGCATCAGCGACGATCTGCGCGTTGGGACCATAACCGGCAGGAGTAGCCACGCGAATCTTGGAACCCAGACAAGCGCATGTGAGCAGCAGGGAATGAGCGACGTTATTGCCGTCGCCGACGTAGGCTAAGCAGATATTTTTGAGGTTGCCAAAGCGCTCCTGCAGCGTGAAATAGTCGGCCAAGGCCTGGCAAGGATGCTCCAAGTCGCTGAGAGCGTTAATCACCGGAATGGAGGCGCAGTCGGCCATTCCCTCAATTGTCCGCTGGGCAAAGGTACGCAACACGATCGCATTTACCCAGCGCTCGAGATTATGCGCGATGTCGCTCAGTTTTTCGCGGGCGTCGAGGCGCTCGTGAGTCTGGTCTACGAAAAATGTGGTTCCACCCAAGCTTGACATCCCTGCTTCGAACGTCAGCCTGGTTCGAAGAGAGGGTTTCTCAAAGAACATCACCATCTGTTTGCCGGCGAGGACGCTGCGAAAATCGGCAGGTCGCGTTTTCATGATGCCGGCAAGATGGAGAACGGCCGCGACTCCTTCGCAACCCAAATCGCGAGTCGATACCAGATCAGGCCCCCAGAACCTGCTGGGAACTTGCGATGGCATTACAGGGGTTCTATTTAACGACTGACTACTCATTGGTGCTCCTTCTGTGACAGGTTTTGGTTTGTGACCCGCGGCCGTTTCCGAGCGCTGGAGCTCAAAGCCGAATCGAGTGCACGGATCACTTCGTCGATGTGTTTTTCTCGAATGATGTAGGGCGGCAAAAACCGCAACACTGTCTCGTGCGTGCGGTTGATCAGAATCTTGTTTTGCAACAAGAGGGAGACAACCGTCTTGGCTGCGTCGCCGGATTCCAATTCCAGGGCCAACATGAGGCCCATCCCACGAACCTCCCGAATACAGCTGTGCCTGGCTTTGAGTTGCTGAAGTTGCCCCTGGAAATAGCCTCCGACATAACGAACATGACCGAGCAAATCGTCCAATGCATCCAAAAACTCGATCGCGACCGCGCAGGCCAGCGGCCCTCCCCCGAACGTCGTACCGTGCATACCGGGGTGCATGCTGCTGGCCACGCGATCGGTCATGAGAATCGCTCCCAGCGGCAGTCCCGCAGCGAGGGGCTTGGCAATGGTCACGATGTCGGGCTGAACTCCGTAGTGTTGGTAGGCAAAGTAACGGCCGGTCCGTCCCAAGCCACACTGAATCTCGTCCAGGATCAGCAAAGCATCGTGACTCTCTGTCAGCTTTCGTGCCAACTGCAAAAACTCTGGACTGACTGGGCAAATCCCACCTTCACCCTGAATCGTCTCCAGGCAGACCGCACACACGCCCGCGTCGAACTGGTGTTTCAGGTCGTCCACATCATTGAAGCGGACGAAGCCAACCCCAGGCAGCAGCGGAACAAAAGGGTCGCGATATTTCGCTTGGCCAGTGGTTGCAAGCGAACCAAAGGTTCGCCCATGAAATGAGTTATCAAGAGCGAGAATGCGCCACTTTGGCCGGTGGCCATTTGTATTTCTGGTTCGAGCGTAAATGCGCGCCAGCTTCAGCGCGCCCTCCCAAGCTTCGGTGCCGCTGTTACAGAAGAAGGCCCGATCGAGACCGGAAATCTTCGTCAGGCGCCGGGCGAGTTCTGCCTGGTATTCATGGAAAAACAAATTCGAAACATGAATCAGCCGCCCCGCTTGGCGTTTCAAGGTGGCTTGGATCGCGGGATGTGAGTGTCCCAGAGCGTTCACCCCGATCCCGCTCAGGAAATCCAGATAACGATTCCCGCAAGAATCCCACAGATAGACACCGCGACCTCTTTCGAAAAGGATCTTGTGACGATCATAGGTCGGGAGCAGCAACTTTTCTTCAGACCGAATGACGGAGGCCAGGCTCATGTGCCAATCACCTCCGTCCCAAATGGCAGCTTGGTGAAGTAAAACTGCGGCAGAATATCGACCTGCGCCGCAGGCAGAATTCGCACCCGTCCAACGCCGCGATGCAACGCCTCACTGCAAGCTTCGAGCTTAGGAAGCATTCCGCCGCCAATGACGGACGCGGCAATCAACCCTGCTACGTCTTTCGTGTTCAGCCACGGAATTACCATGCCGTCGGCGTTCTTGACTCCGTCCACGTCTGTGAGAAAAATCAGAGTGTCGGCCTGGCAAGCCACGGCGCATGCCGACGCCATTTGGTCGGCGTTGATGTTGTAGTATTCGCCGTCCGAGCCCAGCGCCACCGAAGACAAAACCGGAATTCCTCCAGCGCCCCAGATGGCTTGAATCCAGCGCGGCTCCGCGTAACAGATTTCGCCGACAAATCCCAGGTCGCAGCCTGAAGTTTGTTTTTTCCGCGCGCGGAAGGCCATGCCATCCGCGCCACACAAGCCCACCGCCGCGCTTCCCGCTGCCACGATGGCCGCTACCAAAGTCCGATTCACGATTCCAGACAACACCATAAGAGCCACGTCGCGGGTCTCGGCGTCGGTGACGCGCAGCCCGTTCACGAAGTCACTTTGTTTGCCCAGCAGCTTGAGTGTTCGAGTCAGTGCGCTACCCCCGCCGTGGACTACGGCAACGTGATGACCGTTCTGCGCCAGTTCGACAATCGCGCGGGCGCACTGGCGCAATCTGGATTTATCCTCGAGCGCCGCCCCTCCAATTTTGACTACGATTTTCACTGCAAACCTTCCTCTTCGTTCCATCCGTACATCAAGTTTATGTTCTGCACCGCCTGTCCTGCCGCCCCTTTCAGGAGGTTATCCACGCAGGAAACGAGCACCAGGCGGCGGCCGTCTTCCGCAAGACAGAAGCCCAGATCGCAATAGTTTGTATGCAGGGAGAATTGGATTTGCGGCAACTTCGGTGTCGCAAAAACCCGTACCCAACGCCTGCCAGCATAAAAATCGCGAAAGCAGGATTCGATCTCGACCGGCTTCATCTCTCGGTTCAAATGCACATAAATGGTCGAAAGAATTCCCCGTGGTATAGGAAGCAGGTGGGGGGTGAAAATAAGTTCACGCGCTTCCAGGTTCAATTGTTCGAGCATCTCTCCGAGATGCCGGTGACCGAAAACCGCGTAAGCGGAAAGGTTGTCGGCAACCGAAACGAAGTGAGTACGCGAGTTCGGCTCCTTGCCCGCTCCGGATACCCCAGACTTGGAATCAGAAATAATTCCACGCTCGCGATCCACCACGCCAGCCCTGAGCAGCGGCACCAAAGCCAGAATGACTGAAGTCGCATAACACCCCGGATTTGCAACCAAGACTGCATCCCGGATGCGATCGCGGTTCAACTCCGGCAGGCCGTAAACCGCCTTCTCGGTAAGTTCAGCGGCCATCACTGAATTTGTATCTTCGAAGCCATAGACAGCGCGATTGTGCGCCTGCTTCAGCCGCCACGCCCCACTCAAATCCACAACGCGAATGCCCTGCGCAATGGCTTCGGGCACCAGCGCACGTGAAGCCTCGTGGGGCGTAGCCAGAAAAAGCAACTCCACACCCTGTTGCTTGAGCGCCGGCCACGAGAGCGGTTGCAGCGGATAGCCGCCATTGCCCGAAAGCGAAGGAAACATCTCAGCCAGATTGCAGGCGGTGTCGGCGTCACTGCGCCGCAGCAGGACAGGCTTTTCCAGCCGTGGATGACGCAGCAAAAGCCGCGTAAGCTCGAGGCCTGAATATCCAGTCGCACCCAGCACCGCGGTTTTGAGTTTGACCGGCATTAGGCAAGCATCTCCTCAATACGCGCAGCCAACTTCGCCGCGTCCTCCTTGTCAGGACAAACAATCAGGATGGTGTCATCGCCCGCGATCGTCCCGATAGCTTCCGGCCACTCTTCTTCATCCAGCGCCGCAGCCACGGGTTGCGCGCTGCCCACGCTCGTTTTAATCACGAGCTGGTTCTGAGCAGCCCGCACTTCCAGTACGAATTCCCGCACCAGTCGCGATACCGGGGGCAGCGCCGGCGCGGACGAACCGTCGCCTTGAGACAGAGAATAACCGTCCGCCGTCTTTGCCAGACGCAAGTCGCGGATGTCTCGCGAGAGCGTAGCCTGACCAACCTTGAGCCCGCGCTTGCGCAGCGCCCGCTGCAGGTCTTCCTGACTGGCGATGGGGCCGTGCTTCAACAACTCAAGGACTGCCCGCTGTCTTAAGGATTTATTCATAATGCATATTTATGCACATTAATGCATAAGTATTCATTGATAGTATCGGCTTGAGCGCAGGTGTCAAGTGGAAACTTAAGAAAAACCAGCGCGGTCAAATCCAGGTAAGGCAGCTACTACGAATGTTTCAGCGTGGCCGCAAGGCAGCCCGCCAGGTAGGCAGCATACAGGCCGGTCACAGCTCCAGTGAAAACATCCATGGTGTAATGCGCTCTGAGGACCAGAACCGTCAGCATTTCGCACAAAACGATCAAAATTCCCAGTCCGGTCAGCCATCGCCGGCCCAGGCGGGCCAGTTCAGTGGCGGCCAAGACAGCAATCGCAGTGTGCCCTGAAAAGAAGTAATCATTGGCCACGCCGTAGGTCACCAGCAAAGATGGGAATCCGGGATAATGCCAGATCGCATTGGGCGGAATCGGAAGGGTTACTAAGGCTTGCGTGATTTGCCGTAGACCAAGAACGATCACCAGACCAAGAAACGGCCGGGCTGAGGCCCCGAAAATCCATCTTGAGAGAAGAAACAGTGCCAGCAGATCGATGACCGCAGAACTCGCAATCAGCAGCACATTGGCTGCGGACGGGTGAGCGTGCAGATAAAGATTCAGCGGGGCTGTGGCATTGTGTAACCGGTCGCCGATCACCACGCCTGGCAGGCCGCGCGCGCCAATCAATGACTGTGTCC
>Ga0070765_100000763_pt1 | contig 19183 bp, 14 predicted proteins | sample HubBroMetageWFT5_FD_71516 | JGI IMG/M metagenome (GOLD analysis project Ga0070765, IMG submission 71516) | Warmed and freeze-thawed soil microbial communities from the Hubbard Brook experimental Forest, New Hampshire - Hubbard Brook CCASE Soil... | ecosystem: Environmental > Terrestrial > Soil... | reverse complement strand
AAGGATCCTTCGGAATCAGCACCACCATCACGCCTGAAATAGGCTCCCCGGCTTTTTGTACCACGCCTTCCACATTCACGACGCCTGCGGCCAGCCACAGGGTCAACTCCTGCGCACTTCCGGGTGTGATGTTCACTTCATGGCCGGGAATTTCCGCAGCCGCCGTAGTGATCCGCGTCACCGCATATCTCTTACCAGGACCGTTGCAGACGATCGCATACTTTCCCGCCGCCACCGCATCGAACGCCGCTCTCCCGGAAGCATCCACCGGACCGTAAGCGATCGTGCGCAGGTGCGAGTCCTGAAGACCGAGGTACATCTGCTTTGGCACGACTTCGTCGCCTGGAAACTTTACGTTGATTTTTAGGGTGGCCAGCGGTTCGCCGTGAAGGCCCTCGATTTCCTGCAATCCGTGCGTCAGGTTCACTTCGCTCGACTGCTCCAATTCGCCCTCGGCTCCGTAGGTGAGCTGGACTGTGTACCGGCCAGCGGGCACTCCGGTCAATTCGTAGACGCCCGGTTCCACGGGATTCAGTCCGCCTTGCCGCACGCCTTCCAAAGTATCGAATACCCGCTTCTGCAAAATCGGGGGCCGGAATCCGCCATTTTCCTGATTCGCCGGCGTGTGAAAAATAATATGCAGCGCGGGCACGGCTTCCAGTGTTATGTCGGCCTGCACCCGATCGCCGCCCTTTATTACGATTGGGCTCGCGCCTTCGGCCTCCGTGGCGCCCCCGTAATACGTCGTTGGATACGCCACATCCAGCGCCGGAGAAACCGAGCCGCCGGTGGCAGCTTGACTCGAAATCGTCGGGTGCACCGCGTACCAAGGCATTGCGGTCACGGCCACAAAGAATTTTCCGGGTTGTATCTCCGAAAAATCGTAGTAGCCAAGGTCGTCCGTCACCGTACCACCGACGCCAATCGTTCGGGTGGTCCCGCCGCTAGTGTCGTCCAGGTACAAACTCACCGTGGCTTTGCGCACCGCCTCGCCGTGCTCGTCCGTAATGTGCCCGCTGATCAGCGCCATCGGCGTCAGCCGCAGCAGCAACGCATCGGTCTTCAGGTCGGGTCCGGTAACGATGGCGGTGTTGAACTGTTCGTGCTCATCGTAGAACTGTGTCAGAAAACCCTGCTTTGTGCCGATCAGCGCATATTTCCCCGCGGGAATCGATGCAAACTCGAAACGCCCATCCTCGGAAGTAACCACCGTGGCGACATTTCTACGCGACCTGGTGTCCGCCAGAGCCACACGCGCTTGCGCCAGCGCCGATCCGGTGATGCTATTCACAGCCGTCCCGGCAATTTTGAACGATCCTGCCGTCACAGTGGCCGTGGACGGCGGCTCTTGCGCACACACACCGGAACAAACCGAGAAATAACCCACCAGAGAAGCCGCGGGAAGAATGCGCGACCGCAGAAACGACAAGCCAACCCGAAGCTTCACGTACGTCATGGTTCATCCACCAAGGTAAGGGGTGTCGGCAACGTTTCGTTTTGATTGGGGGCGAGTTGCAGCACGATTCCCTTTGACTCGTACTTGCGCATCTCTACCGGATTCGAAAGGTCCAGGTCCTTCTGCGCGGTTGGGAACGCCAGGAGGCGGTATGTCCCCGGCGGAATCTGAGTGAGTGTAAATTGTTCGTTGCCATGGGTTTGCACGGAGCGAAACTGCCCATCCGAGTCTCCGACCGGAAGAAAATAAACAGTCGCGTCGCTCGCCGGAGCTACCGGCGCGTTCGCGCTCGGCGAAGTGTCGTGCCTCGACTCTTGCACCGTGCCGGATACCACCGCTCCATCGTCGCGCAAGACCACTTCGATAGGAGTACCCGCCCCATCCGTTCCCACCACCAGAGGATGGCGCAGCATATCCGCTCCGCCCCAGGTTGCGAACACCACATAACAACCGGGTGCCTGTATCTGCACCCGATACGTGCCAGGGCTGATGTCGGCAATCATCCATTCATTTTCCTGATTGGCAAGCACCCGATTCGCGAAGGCCCCCCTCCCGTTTTCGAACAAATCAACGGGTGTCAGAGAAATTGCAATCTGCCCATTGGAGATCGACCGGAAGGATCTGCCGCCAACAACCTGCGGATCAGCACTGATTTCTGGCTGAAAATCCGTTTTTACATTAACGGCCAATGAGATATTGGGGATGAGGGTAATGGATAGTCCTTCGACCGGGCCACCGCGCACCGTGAAATTCAGAACTCCGCTGAAACCTTCCTGGCCCTGTTGTGCGGAGACCTTGAGTGTGTAGCTGCCATCAGGAAGAAGTCCCCGGACAGCCTCTTCCGAAGGATCGAACCCCAGCTCATATCCAGGACCCGGATGGCCTTGTGGGTATACAGCGATCGAGGTACCGCCGGCGCCCGCACCGGACACAGCAATCTTGACCGGATAATATTCGCGTCTCGCCAGAGAAATGCTTGCCTCAAAGGTGGCACCCGCCGCGAGATGAATTGGCGTGGCGCTGGAAAAATCCTTGGTATTGGGAAAATAAACTGGTGGATACCCAAATAGCTGACGGCGCGGATTGAATATCGGAGGAATGCGTTCGATCTGTTCGAGGGTGAATACTTTGTAAGTACCCGAGGGAAGTTCGGCAAACCGGAACTCACCATTCGCCCGAATCTTCACCGTGTCGACGAATCTCCAACTCGGCCGGCCTTCCTCGAACTCTTGCCGGTACAACTGAATCTGTCCGTTCTCGGTCCCGTCCGCGTCGGGAAGCTGTACGTGGCCGATGATGTGTCCTTCCGGTTCAAGCGAGATGAGAATCGGACCAGGATGCTCGGAAGTTGAATAAGACATCGTCCAACTGTTGTCTGGTTGCAGGAATCCTGGCTTTCGGGCGAAGAAATTGTCTGGGTGGGTGTTACGCTGATACCACTGTTGGAGTTCTCGCTGCTTCGCTTGAAAAGTATCTGGATCATCGTTAGGCGTTGGGCTGGGTGGCTGCGCATTGTCCCGCGCGGGAAATTTCAGTTCGAAGTGGCCACGGTCGTCGGTGAGGGTGGCAAAGCGGTTGTCCGGCGTGTACACCAGCGCGCGCGCGACAGGTTCGCCGGTAACCCGATTCACAACCGTGCCTTGGACCACGTCCGGCGACGATGAGATTACCAGGCCTTGGCCACCGGTGGGCCGTGCCTGGGATTGCGCGTTGACCTGCGCCGCAACTGTTAGCCACGCAACGACAGCAAATGCCGCGCACGGAAGTAGCCGCGCGAACATCCGGAGCAGAACGTTGCTTTTCGGAGAACAGGATCCGAAGTGGCTCGTCATAAATAGTTCGATCGCGGGTAAGTATCGCACATAACAATTCACGACACGATGCCCGATACGATGTGGCGGATGAAGATGGGGTTGTTTGACGGGATTCGGCAGGGTCGTTAGTATCAAATAACGTTGTGGCGCCAAAGGCTCACCCGCAACTTTTACTGAAACCCTATGAAAGTAGCGTATTTTGATTGCTTTAGCGGAATCAGCGGGGACATGACGCTGGGTGCGTTGCTGGATGCGGGTGTGCCGCTGGGACAGTTGCGAGGAGAGTTGAGCAGCCTCAACGTGCCGGGCTGGGAGATTAGCGCAGAGAAGGTGTGGAAAAACGGGATGGCGGCGACGTACGCCAAGGTCAGGACGGAGGACACGACTGCGCACCGCTCGTTGAGCGTAATCCTGGATATTTTAGAGAAGGCGAAGTTGTCGACGGCGGTGAAGGGAAGCGCCAGCGCGATTTTCCGGAAGTTGGGCGAAGCGGAAGCTGCCGTGCATGACGTGCCGCTGGAGAAAATTCACTTTCACGAGGTGGGTGCTATAGACGCGATCGTCGATGTTGTCGGCGCGTGCGTCGGATTTGCCGCGCTGGGAATTGAGAAATTTGCGTGCTCGCCGCTGAATGTTGGTGGTGGAACAGCGAAGATGGCACATGGGGTGCTGCCGGTGCCCGCACCGGCGACCGCGCGACTGCTGCTTGGAAAGCCGACGTATTCGAATGGAGTACAGAAGGAATTGGTGACGCCGACGGGCGCGGCGATTGTGGCGACTTTGTGCGAAACGTTTGGACCGCAGCCGTCGATGAGCGTTTCGGCCATCGGATACGGCGCGGGGACGGCCGACCTGGAAGGGCAGCCGAATGTGGTGCGATTGATGGTCGGAGACGCGGCGAGCGGTGTTGTCGGCGTCGCACAGGAAACAATCTCTGTGCTGGAAGCGAATCTCGACGACATGAACCCGCAAATTTACGGGTATTTCCTGGAAAAGGCATTGGCGGCAGGAGCGCTAGACGTTTTTGCTACCGCGGTGCAGATGAAGAAGAACCGGCCGGGAATGCTGGTGACCGTACTATGCAAGCCTCAGGAGGCGGAGAAGCTGACCAAGCTGTTGTTCGAGGAGACCACTACCCTGGGCGTGCGCTCGCACACTGCAGAACGACGAATTCTCCCGCGGGAGTGGGTGAAGGTGGCGACGGAGTTTGGTGAAGTGCGCATGAAGGTGGCACGGGTAAACGGACGCATCGAGCACGCTTCGCCTGAATTCGAGGATTGCCGTAAACTGGCGGAGCAGAAAAATGTGCCGCTGCACCGCATCATGGAAGAAGCTATGCGCCAGTGGTCGGCGAAGGGTTAGGAAGGAACAGAAGGAAGTTTCACCACAGGGAACACTGAGGACACCGAGAAAAGCTTCCGAATGGCCGAAAAAAAAGACAAATTTTATTTAACGACGCCGATCTACTACACCAACGGCTTGCCGCACATCGGGCATACCTACACCACTGTGGTAGCGGACACCATTCGGCGTTACAAGCGCATGCGCGGCTACGACGTCGTTATGACCACCGGAACCGACGAGCACGGCGTGAATGTCGAGCGTGCCGCACAAAAGGCCGGCATTCCAGAGTCCGAATTCGTCGCCAATATGGCCGACGCCTGGCGCAAGCTGTGGGATGAACTCGGAATTCCCGCCGATGAGTTCATTCGCACCACGGATCTGAAGCATGTGCGCACGGTACAGTGGCTGTTTCGTTTGTGCCGGGAAAACGGTTACGTCTACAAGGGCCATTACACCGGGCAATACTGCATTTACGACAATGCGTTCGTGAACGATGCGAAGCCCGGGGACAACTGCCCGGATTGCGGCCGACCGACGGAGACTCTGACCGAGGAGAATTATTTCTTCAAGTTGTCAGCGTTCCAGAAACCGCTGCTCGATTTCTACAAAAAGAATCCTGACTTCATTCAGCCCGAGTCACGCCGAAACGAAATCGTGAGTTTCGTCGAAGGCGGGTTGAAGGATCTCAGCATTACGCGCACAACGGTTCGTTGGGGAATCCCGGTGCCCGGGGAGGAGCCGCACGTGTTCTACGTGTGGTTCGACGCGTTGACGGCTTATCTGAGTGCCGTCGGCGGACCGGAATATGAAAAGCGCGGCTACTGGCCCGCCGATGTGCACTTGGTGGGAAAAGATATCATCCGGTTTCACGCTGTCTACTGGCCGGCGTTTTTGATGGCCGCGATGCTGCCGATTCCCAAAGGAATCTGGGCGCACGGCTGGTTCCTGATGGACGCGGCGAAGATGAGCAAGTCCAAGGGCAACGTGGTGCTGCCGCGGCCGATTGTGAATATGGTGGGGATGGATGCGCTGCGGTATTTCTTGTTACGCGAAGTGGTCTTCGGGCAAGACGGAAACTTCAGCTACGACGCGCTGGTGACGCGCTACAACAGCGATCTCGCGAATGGCTTGGGCAACCTCGCCAGCCGCACTGCAACGCTGATCGAGAAGAATTTCGGCGGCAAGATTCCGAAGCCGGGTGAGCGCCTGTCGCAGGACGACGCCTTGGCGAAGGAAACACAGAGCGCGATCGGCGAAGTGCTCGAACGCTACGAGAAGCTGGAGTTCGCGCGGGCACTCGAAGCGATCTGGGCCTTGGTGGCGGCCGCGGACAAATATTTGACCAGCGAGAAACCCTGGGCGTTGGGAGCGAGCGACGCCGAGCAAGCGCGAAAGGCGATGGTCTTGTGGACTACGGCGGAGTTACTCCGCATCGTAACTGTGCTAGCACATGCTGTGTTGCCGGACAGCACCGCGAAAGTGTGGACGCTGCTCGGGCAAACTGGCACCGTGGGCGCATTTGGATTGGATGGATTGCGTTGGGGGCAACTGGCGCCGGGCACCGCGCTGGGCAAGCTGCAAGCGTTGTTCCCGCGCGTGGAGAAAACCGAGGCAATTGAAAGGATCGAAGCGATGACAGAAGAAGAACGCAACCCAGCACCAGCGGCGGCAGCAACTCCTGCGCCTGCGAGTACACCCCTAGCGGGGGCAGCAGCGGCCGCGGCACCCGCCGGCATTGCGCAGATCGGGATCGATGATTTCACAAAGGTCGAAATGCGCGTAGGCGAAGTGAAGACCGCCGAGCGAATCGCCGGCGCGGACAAGTTGCTGAAGCTGACTGTGGACATTGGGACAGAAATCCGCCAAATCTGCGCGGGTATAGCCCAATTCTACGAGCCGGAGAAGTTGGTCGGACGCAAAGTGGTTGTGGTGACGAATCTAGCACCACGAAAATTGCGCGGTGTCGAATCGAACGGCATGATCGTAGCCGCCTCGGTCGGCCCCGAAGGCCGCCCGGTGTTGGCGGGTTTTCATGAAGATGTCGAAGTCGGCGCAAGGTTGAAGTAGCGTTGGAGTGCGGCAACTCGCGGTCGCTTTTTGGACGCAAGACTCGGCCATGAATCGAAGTTTAGGCACGACGTCAGACACCGTAAAGCGGCAGCAGAGCTACCGCACTCCAAACTAACCATGGAACTGATCGATTCGCATGCGCACATAGATTCTCCTCAGTTTGAGGGCGATCGTGACTCCGTGCTCGGTCGCGCTCGCGACGCGGGAATCACGACGCTGCTCGCGATTGGCACCGGCCCAGGCCCCGAAAAACTAGACGCCGCTCTCCCATACGCCGAGCAGCACGACTGGATCTACACCACGGTGGGCATCCATCCGCATGAAGCCAAGGAAGTAACCGCCACGCATCTGGAAACGCTCGCGCGGCTTGCGAAGCATCCCAAAGTGATTGCCTGGGGCGAAATTGGACTGGACTATTTCTACGACCATTCGCCCAAGGACGTGCAGGAAAAAGTCTTCCGCGAGCAGATGGAACTCGCGCACGCGGCCAAGCTGCCCATTGTCATCCACTGCCGCGACGCCTGGGCGAACACGCTGCGCCTGCTGGAAGAGGCCTGGAAGCCGACAGGGCTAGGCGGCATTCTGCACTGCTTCACCGGCACCTTGGAGGACGCGCAACGCGGGCTGGACATGGGATTCCTCGTATCGTTTGCGGGAAACTCAACGTATCCCAAGGCCCAATCGATCCGCGACGTGGCTAAGGTTTTGCCGCTTTCAAACATCTTGATTGAAACGGACTCTCCATACCTGGCGCCACAGCCGTTTCGAGGCAAACGAAATGAGCCCGCCTACGTAGCAGAGGTGGCCAAGGCCCTTGCGAGTGTGAGAGACTTATCGGTCGAAGAAATCGCCGCGGTTACGACTGACAATTTCCGGCGATTTTTCAGACTTGCCCGGCCGGATTCGTCACCGGCTGTTGCGTCCCGCTAGCAGGGAAGTGGGACCAGGAGCACGGATATCGCCCTACTTACGGCCAGAGAAATTTTTGAATTGGTGCGCGAAGACCTCGGTAAGGTCGAGCAGGAGTTGTCCCGCCAGAGTGCGTCCGCGTTTCAGCCAGTGGCGGAAATCACCAGTTATTTGTTGGGAGGGGGAGGCAAACGTTTGCGCCCTGCCCTGCTGCTGTTGTGCCACGGTTATGCCGCCGGACGGAGCCAGGATGCGGGCAGTGCGATCAAATTGGCGGCAGTTGTGGAATTGCTACACAGCGCGACATTGATTCACGATGATGTGATTGACAGTGCGGACACGCGGCGCGGGCGGCCTTCGGCGAATTCGCGTTGGGGCAATCATCGCAGCGTGCTGGCGGGCGATTGGCTGTACATGCAGTCATTTCAGATTGCGCTGGAAGAACGAAATTTTCATGTGCTGGATGTTCTGATCGATCTGACGCAGAAGATGGTCGAGGGCGAGCTGATTCAACTGGCCAAGATCGGCCGCATGGACGTAAACGAAAGCGACGCGCTGCAACTCGCCACCTACAAGACGGCCTGCCTGTTCAGCGGATGTGCGCGGTTAGGGGCTACGCTCGGAGGATTGGAAGGCGCGCAGGAAGAGGCTCTCGCGGAATACGGGCGCTATTCGGGGCTGGCGTTTCAACTGGTTGACGACTTGCTTGATTTTACGGCTTCCAGCGAGCAACTGGGCAAGCCGGTAATGAGCGATTTGAAGGAAGGGAAAGTCACCCTGCCGCTGATTTACGCGATGGAAAATGGGCATCGTGAGGCGCGTTCCCTGGTGGCTCGCGTTCTGGAAGAGAAGGAATTTCATTCGGTGCAGCCGGAAACGTTGGTGGCGATGGTGCGCGATTCCGGGGCACTGGAGCGCACGCGGAAGCTTGCGCATGATTACGCGCGACGCGCGAAGGAGTGCATTTGTGACAAGAGTGATTCGGAATATGCGCGCGCGTTGATGATGGTGCCGGATTTTATTTTGGAGCGAGAGAATTAGGAAACGCGCTTTTGTAGCGGCCGCCTTCCGAGGCGGGCGAATCGTCGAGCAATGCAGTCAATCAGCCAAAAAGAGCAATCGGATGCTGCCGTTTAAGCTGGTGTATCACGAAGGCTACGACCTGAATCTTGGCCAGCACGTTTTTCCCTCCCAGAAGTTCAGACTCATTGCAGGAAAATTGAAGAAAGACGGCATCGCAGGGGACGAGGATTTTCTGCGTCCTGAAGCTGCCGACGATGCGGACATCCTGCGTGTACACACGGAATCCTGGGTCGGCAAGCTGAAGACTGGCACGCTAACCCATAGCGACATCATGAAGCTGGAGGTGCCGTACTCGTCGGCGCTGGTCCGCGCTTTCTGGCTCGCGGCGGGTGGCACGATTCTGGCGGCTCAGTCCGCGCTGAAAGATGGCTTCGGCTGCAATATCGGAGGCGGATTCCACCACGCGTATCCGGGACACGGGGAAGGCTTCTGCGCGATTCACGACGTTGCGGTTGCCATTCGCAGACTGCAAGCCGACGGGGCAATTAAGAAAGCGATGGTGGTGGATACGGATGTGCATCACGGGAACGGAAGCGCGGCGATTTTTGCGAAAGACGAAACCGTGTTCACGCTCTCGATCCATCAGATGAATAACTATCCGGCCAACAAGCCGCCCTCAACGCTGGATTTGAATCTGGAAGATGGCGTCGGTGATGACGAGTATTTGGAAACGTTGCTCCCGGCCATTCATCAATGGATGGAGCGTTTCCAGCCGGACATGCTGTTTTATGTGGGTGGCGCGGACCCGTATCGCGAGGATCAATTGGGGGGATTGGCGCTAACGCTCACTGGCCTGAAACAACGCGATGCCGGCGTTTTTCGCGAGGCGCGGCGACGGGGTATTCCCGTGGTTACGACGCTCGCGGGTGGATATGCGCGTCGGCTGGAGGATACCGTGCAGATTCACGCGAATACGATTTTGGCGGCGACCGAGGTTTCGGCGGAGTTCCCCCCGGCTCACTAAATCCAGTATGCATTTTAGGTTGAGGTCCTTCGGACCGCGGAAAGCGTGGCCCTCAGGATGACTCTAAGTTGGTGGTTCCGTTGAAATTTGTGATTCTGACGCGACGCTTTTAATTTAGTTTTGCGTCGGAGCTTGGAGTTGAGTCTTGCGCATGCAGGGTACGTTCGATGGCGTCACCCAATTCCTTTTCGACGGTGTCTGGGTCGAACCCATTGGTGCGATACGCGATTTTGCCCGAGCGATCCAGAATGACCGTGGTGGGGAATGATTCCACGCCGAGAAGCCGATCCAGTCCGTCGGCGTAGAGTACTGCAGTCTTGGGCTTTTCCTCGTCGAGGAACGGCGCGACAAGAGATTCATCCTCATCGCAATCCAGCGCATAAAACAAAACTTCCTTTTGCCCCAGATATTGGCGCGCCAGTTTTTCGAAATGCGGCTCCATCTCACGGCACGGACCGCACCAGGTGGCCCAGAAATTCAGCACGACGACCTTCCCCTTCGCCTCCGCCATAGGCTGCGTCGCGCCGCCATCGGGGGCTTTTCGTAGAACGAAGTCGTAGACATCCTGGCGGCCTTCGTTGCGCTTGGGCGCGGCGGGGGAAGTGGCGGCCATTGTTTCGTCAAAACTGTGCAGCAGGTACTCCCCCAAGCCATCTTCCGAACCATGAGACAGGCGCCAGACGTTGCCTAGTTTCTTTCGTAGATCCTTGCGCGAAGGTTCGCCGGTTGCGCCGTGCGCGATAGCGAAGGCGCGCGCGTATTGCTGGATGGCGGTCGGGAAGTCTTTTCGGAGTTCAGCGATCTCGCCGAGTCCTTCGGCCGCTTGCGAAGTGGGATTGATGCGATAGCTCTCGTCAAAATTGGTTTGCGCGTTCGTAAGGTCGTTGAGCTTCTGGTACAGGCGTCCACGAACCAGGAGAAGCGCCGCGCGATCACGCTTGCGCTCGTCATCCCACTCGGCGGCAGAGACTTTCGGGGATTTGTTGGCTGCGTCCAACCGGCTGAGGGAGTCCAACACGCGTGAACAATAAGAAATGGCGCGCCGCCAGCCAGCTGCGTCGCCATAGCGTTCCAGGAGTTGAATGGCCAGGACGTTGATGGAGGTATCGTTCGGGGAGAGAGCGACCATGCGCTCCGCGTATTCCGTGGCTTGCGGGAATTCGCGTAACTGGAGATCGGCTTCGATGAGCGCGCGGTAAATTTGCGGGCGCTGTTTCGATTCCGGATATTTTTTCAGGAAGGCTTCGAGGTTGCGGGCAAGCGCGGCGCGATCGTTTTCGGCGTCGTTGATGGCTTTTTGCAATTCGGCCTGCTCGATGGCGGCTGCAGCCTGCGCTTCGGTGGTCTTCGAAGACTTCGGGGTGTCGGCAGGTTTGGATTTTTGCGGGGGTGCCGGAGCATCCTGCGCGTGGGCGGCGTGTGCGATCAGGCAGATAGGCAGGGCTAGCGCTGCGAGCCACGGACATTTGGGGCGGAAGTAAGCCACAGTTCAATTCTACCGGGAGACGGGGGATTTTGCAGAGAGTTGCCGAGAGATGAACCCAAGAGCACGGCCAAGAGTGGCCGTGCCACATGAGGTCGGGATGAGACCCGCCCTTAGATGGTTCGGACGTTGATGCCGCCGGAGACGGTGTGAACTTCCACGCGGCCGCTGGAGTTGCCTACATGGGCGCGGAGCGAGTGCTTGCCCTGCTCTTCGATAATGACTGGGAGGCCGGTGCGGATATCGCCGGACATAGCCTCGGCGGAGAACAGGAAGCCAGCGTTTGCGGGGACGCGCAGATCGACGGAGCCGGAAACGCTCTTCAACTCCCAATAGTGATTCGTAGTGGGATCGCCAGAGACATGGATGGAGCCCGAGACGGCATGCACCTTCAGATCGCCGCTTGCACCGCTGACGTTGATCTCCCCACTGGCTGAGGAGGCTTCGATGCGGTCGGTAGCATTGGTGATCTTGATGGAGCCGGATGCAGCAGAGGCGTTCAGATCACCCTTCACATCGGCGATGACAATTTCGCCCGAGGCGCTGTTGACACGCAGCACGCCTCCGATGTTTGAGATGTCGATGGAGCCGCTGGCCGCGTTGACATTGGCATCCCGCTCGACACGATAGACGTGAACGTAACCAGAGGCGGAGTTGGCCTTCACGGGCCCGCGAACGTTATCGACGGTGAGACCACCGGAAGCCACACTCGCGTCCACCTCCGTGTCCTTGGGTACCTCAACATGATATTCGATGGACACGTTTCGATAGCCAGACATGTTCTTGCCGATGCGAATGGTGTTCTCGTGCTGCTCCAGGGGCGGATTGGCAGCGACCTCTTCAACGCTTTTTTCTGACCCGCCAAATAGGGACCAGCCACCTCGTGTCACCGTGCCGTGGACGTGAACCTTGCCGTCGGCGCTTCCGCGGATATCCGCGTTGCCCGAGGCGCCGCTGAGTTCCAGCCGGACGGGACCGTTCACGGTGAAGGTGCGGTCAAAAGTGGAGCCATCCCCTGCTAAAGCTGCCAAGGGCGACAACGTAAGCAGAACAGCCAACAGGCCGAAGCCGAGAAGGAATTGTTTGCGATTTGTCATAGTCGAGGGTATCCCTGCTGGGCAGGGCCTCCTGGAGATAGATACGACCAAATTGGTTTTTATGTTCCCGCGGCCTTGGAGAGGGTCTCGTTCAGGGAGCCCTGGCGGTACCCTTCGAGGTCGAGGGCCACGTAGGCAAATCCGGCAGCCTTCAGGGCGCTGGCCATGGCGGCGGCCATTTCGGTGGAAAGAGCGCGAGGAAGCTCTTCCGGGGCCAGTTCGATACGGGCCAGCTTGTCGTGTAGGCGAACGCGGAATTGGCGGAAGCCGAGGGCGCGGAGGGCGGCTTCGCCTCGTTCCACAAGAGAGAGGCGTTCGGGGGTGACCTCGGTGCCGTACGGAAGCCGCGAGGAGAGACATGCGGAGGCAGGGCGGTCCCAGGTGGGCAAGCCAGCGCGTTCGGAAAGGGTGCGAATTTCGGCCTTTCGAAGGCCCGCATCCAGGAGGGGCGCGAGAACCTGATGCTCGTGCGCGGCGCGATGACCGGGGCGAAAATCTGTGGTGTCGTCGGCGTTTATCCCGTAAGCGACGGCGGCGAAATTACGGGCGGCGGCCAGGGCGTCCAAGGCGGAGAAAAGTTCGTCCTTGCAGTAGTAACAGCGGTCGGCGGCGTTGGCGCGGTAGGCGGGATTATCGAGCTCGTGAGTTTCGACGAATTCGTGGCGCAGGGAGGCGGACTGAAGGAAGAAATCGAGCTGTTCGCGATCGTATGCGGAATAACTTGCCGAGAGTGCGGTGACCGAGAGAACGCGGCCGCCAAGAATGTGGTGAGCGGCCCAAGCGAGATAGGCGGAATCGGCTCCACCGGATAGCGCGACGATCAAGGAAGGAAGTTTTTCGATGCTGGAAAAGAGCGCTTGCTCTTTTTCCTCGGCGGTCGAGAGCGAGGCATGCGTCGCACGGATCTGTACGAAGGGCGCCATTGAAATGAGTATAGCGTAGCTTAAGGCAAACCCAAGGTCACAGCCAGGAATGGCTGTGCCACAGAAGCGGAATCCCAAGAGGGCGGGGCAAGCCCCGCCCCTACAAGGGCGACGGTCTGATTATAGGATGCCGCCGGTTACGCGGATGGTTTCGCCGGTCAGGTATTGGGAGTCGGAGGAAGCCAGGTAAACGGCCGTTGGGGAAATGTCATCGGTCTGGCCAACGCGGCCCAGCGGCGATTGCGTTTCAATCCATTTGCGAAAATCACCTTCGTCGTTACCGGCGGTTTTCACGCCCTCGGTCAGGATCAAACCGGGATTGATGGAGTTTACGCGAATCTTTCGCGGCCCTAGTTCCTTGGCGAGAATGACCGTAATCGCGTCCAGCGCCGCTTTCGTAGCCGAATAAACGGAAGTGTTCGGCGGCAATATGGTGCTCACACCGGAGCTGATGTTAATTACGGTGCCGCCTTCAGGGCCTATGAGTTTCACAGCTTCCCTGGTAGTCAGCAGCACGCCGAGCACATTGAGATTGAACTGGCTGTGGAAGAGTTCCTCGGTTACTCCATCCAGCGGTGCGAATTGATAAATGCCCGCATTGTTGACCAGGATATTCAGCTTGCCATAAGCTTTTTTTGTTTCTGCAAGTAGACGCGTGACGTCCGCTTGTTTGGAGACGTCGCCTTGCACGGCAATTGCTTTGCCGCCTTTGGAGGTAATTTCCTTCACTACGCGGTCTGCGCCTTCTTTGCTGGAAGCGTAGTTGACCACCACCGATGCGCCTTCGGCCGCCAGCGCCTTGGCTATGCCTGCCCCGATGCCCTTGGACGCGCCAGTGACCAGCGCTACCTGATTTGTTAATTTGCCCATAAATGCCTCGATTCTTGCTGTTTTCTCAGTTTTGATATTTTGACAAGCGTCTAATAGATGTTTGCAGACCGGGAAAGGATATATGGCTTTCCGAGCGTTGGTGGGCGGAGGCGTTCCTGTCCGAGAACTCTGTGTTCTTCCCTCCGTGATCGCTGTGTTAAATCTTATCTTTCGGGCACGAAGCGGACAAGCCAGTTATTTGAAATCGAGCAGGACGTCAACGACTTTCCTCGTGGGATCGGTCTGCAGGTAGTGGCCGACGGTGTCGTAGTGCACCGGCACTTCGTGAAAGACAGCTTCGTGATGATGCTCGAGCTTGGTCAACAATCCCTCGAAGAGAGTTTTGTCGAAGACTTCGCCGGGTTGTTGCGCCCACGCTTCGCGCACCAAACGCTCGCCGGAGTTGGAAAGCCCGGTGATAGTCAGTGTGCCCCAGCGGTACTGTGTGTTTTCCGCGACGGAAACGGCGTAGGACACCGTGTGGGCGGCATCATCGTAGGTCGCGGCCGGTTCGACTTTGGCGTCCAGATAGCCGAGATGCCCGTACTCCTCGCGGACGCGATCCAATCCAGCTTCAAAAGCCATGCCGTTGGCGACATCGCTGGGCTTTATGTTGAGCGTCTTGGTCAGCGTGATTGTCGAGAGGGCGTTGTTGCCGCTCCATGTGACGTCTTTCCAGCGGTAGACAGCACCGGAATCGCACGGAATGTAGATGGGAATTTCTTCCGGCAGTTTCTGATTTGGATTGCCGGAAAGACGCACTTCGGCCGGGCCGATCTTGGCGTGGAGATAGCCGCGCTCGAAGTAGATGGGGCGAATCTGTTCGGCAAGGAAAACGTCAATCGCGAGGCGCGAATACGATTTGCCGATCAGTTCGGAGAGATGTTGCTGTACTGCTCGAGACTGCTTGATGTCCGGATCACTGAAATCGACGCTGGCGATACGTGGGGTGAGGCCTTCCGCGCGGAATTGCTGTATGGAATCGTCTGCCAGTGGGCTCGCTAGAACGAGGTGTTCGACCTGCGAGGGTGCGCCTTTGGAGGCCAGGAAATTTGTAAGAGCTTTCGCGGCGATGTCCACGACTGCGCCCGCTTCGGGGAGCGTGCCATCGAAGAAACGCAGATCCTTGTGAATGGCTTCGTTGAGTTCGGAGTCGGAATACCAAGGGAGATTATCGTAGGAAACGGCGAGGCGGTGATTTTCTTGGAGATGAAATGTGAGCAGGACTCCGTCGTTTCTGGTAACGAAGTTGTAGCTGACGTTGGCGAAGAGTCCGGTGCGGACAAGCGCGTCGGACCCGATTTGCAGTTCTTCGCGGCCCACTTCTTTGCCGATAGTGAGGCCGGAAAGCTCGGTGATTTGAGCTTCGGTGAGAGTTTTTAGGCCGTCCGCGTGGATTTCGCGCAAAGGAGCGGTCTGCGCGCAAAGAAAAATCGGGAATGCCAAAAAAAACGCGAGCAACAAGATGGGACCGCTCCGCCTGCAAAGCCGCATGGGCCTACTGTAGCGGAAGTGGCGAATGACTTCAGGGCGCCGGGGGTGCTGTGGGACCCCTATGCAACGCCGCGGCGCGGTCGCTCACCCATTGCGGAAAAACGGGAGAGTTCTGAGGCGGCTGGCCGCGCGTGATGGCCCAATGGTCGATCCAAGTGCTGCCATCGGGGCCGACGAAATCGTCGGGCATGCTGTAGGCGGGATCGTTCAAGGCTTCTTCCAGCGATACGAATTTGTAGCCGCGTTTGCGCAGAAGGTCGAAAAGTTCGCCGATGTGATCGGCTTCCAGCCAGTTTCCGTGGAGGAGCAGGATTTGTCGCGGTTCGTAGCCCAACAGATTCTTGGAGAGCTTTTCGTAGTATTCGAAAACCTGGTTGGTGTAGTCGTGATACGTATCGACGAGTTGTTTCTGCATCGCCGCGTCACCGCGCTTGCGGGCGTCATCGTACGGACCGGAGAACATCCAGTCCCAGGCGTCCATGGTTACTGGCGCGATGTAATAACCGCGAGCGACGAGGAACGCTTCAGCTTCACGGCGGGTCTGCAGGTCGCGGCCGGTGTGCAGGTAGGGATGGCGGAAATAACGCATCTTCATTTTGTGTTGAGCCAGTAGGAGTTTCGTGACGGTCTCGCCGCGGACTACGTCCTCCTCCCACACGGGCAGACTTACCCAATCGAGAGAGGTGTGCTGGTAGGTGTGGTTGCCAAGTTCAAGCCCCGCGTCGAGCCATTGATTCAGCGCCTGAATGCGGTCGTCCACTTCACCGAGTTTGTACAGCTTGCCCTCGTTCACGAAGCCGACGACGGGAACTTTCTGTTCGCGCAGAGTGGCGAGAAGCTTGGTGGTCATCTCGCGAATTTCCGCGCCGGTCATGGACTGGGCTGAGGCTGCGGGGAGGTCGTCGATGGTTATGGCGATTTCGCGCTGGGGCGAAGCTGGCGGAACGTTTTGGGCGGCGATGGAACAGGGAAGAGCCGAAACCGTAAGAGCGAGCAGCGTTACGAGACGTTTTTGCATGCCGGTATTCTAGCGCAACGGGGAAATGCGGCAAGCCAAGGAGCGCGGGCGACATGCGTAGGAATCGACGGCGCCATCGCTGTGAACTGGGCACGGCTTCCGTCGGTTTCTTTGCTGGAGGAGGAGTTTGTGAAGTACGATTAATTTTCGACAATGGCGCGAGGTGTCTGCAAAAGTTGTCCGTGAATGACAAATTGACTTTAGTCCGTGAAAAGAACTTTCTTGCCATCCTTTGCGGGATTGCGACGGCGGCTATTTTATTCGCCACGCTTTGGCCGTTTAATCCGTTTCCACCCAATCGATTGAGTTGGCTGCGGGATGCCAATGGGCTGGCCTTTGGCGGTCCCGGGATTGCCTTGAGCAAGACGGAGCTGCGGACCGACGGCGCCGTTCCAGGCGACTCCTGCAGCCTGGAACTGCTGCTTCGGCCGGCCAGCAACAATCTCTCCACCACTATTCTGAATTTCTATCGAGGGCCGCAGGAATTCGCGGTGCGGCAGTGGACAGACAGCCTGCTGGTGACGCGTGAACTGATAACCGCTGGGAACAAATTGAAACGGGTAAAATTGGACGTAGGAGGTATTTTTCCGCTAGGAAAACTCACCCTTTTGACGATGACTTTCGGACCCGGAGGGACCGTGGTGTACGTAGACGGCCGCCATCACGGAACTTATCCAAAGTTTGCGATGACGCGAAGTGACTTGTCAGGGCAAATCGTGTTGGGAGGTTCAGCGGTCGACAATCAGCCGTGGCCCGGAGAAATCCGCGGGTTGGCCGTCTACGAAAAAGAACTCTCAGCCGCCGAGGTGTCGCTGCACTATACGAATTGGGTCGACCCGCGCGGAACTGGGCCGGCCGATCTCGACGGAGCCATCGCGCGGTACACGTTTAACGAACGTTCGGGGAATGAAGTTCGCAATGCCGTGGCGTCCGGACCGAATCTAGAAATACCGTCGTATTTTCAGATTCCGCAGAAACCTATGCTCAAGGCTGCTTGGAAAGAATTTGAACCGACGAAGTTCTATGCCATCGATCTGTTGATGAATGTCGCCGGGTTTGTTCCACTGGGATTTATTTTCGGAGCGTACTTTTTGTTAGGACGGAGTCGAGGACAAGCGATTCTGTACGCCACGCTGCTGGGAGGGGCCTTAAGTTTTACGATCGAGGTGCTGCAGGCATATATCCCTCAGCGGTATTCCGGCACGACCGATATCATCACCAATACGCTGGGCACTTTCCTGGGCGCGGCTCTCGCGCGGCCGAATATGATGCGCGCCATCCTCGGAAAAGCAAAGTTGATCAACAGAGACGGAGATTCTGCGTCGTAATAAGCCTCTGCTTGCACTGAAGAATTGTTCGATTCCCCTTGACATGCACACGCAGGGGGAAGAGCATGAGTTCGAGGTTTCGCCGTTACAAGGCGAAACGCCCACTTTGTAGTCCTAACGCAGTTTCTTTGATTGGCCAAGTTCCGCATCGAGCGCTAAGAGGGAAGAACCCACTCGGTTCCTTTTTGTTCCCTGCGCGGAACCCAACCTCCTGTCCGACGTACAGGTCTACACACCCAGAACGCTAGCGGCTTTAGGCCACATCACGCCGTCCTGACTCGCATCACGCGAGAAGGATATCGGATTGTCAAAAAGGAGAACCATCATGTCTGAGGGAAATAAAACTACCGTTCGTCGTTTGATTGAAGAAGTTTGGAACAAGGGTTATATGCCGGTTGCTGACGAGCTCTACGCCCAGAACTATATTCACCATGATAGTTCGACGCCCGATGTTGGGCGAGGACCTGAAGGGGAAAAGAAGAGAGCGACTCTGTACCGCAATGCGTTCCCCGATTTTCGGCTCACGATCGAGGACCTTGTCGCCGAAGGGGAAACAGTCGTAGCGCGGTGGTCTGGCCGAGGTACCCACAAGGGAGAACTCAACGGGATTGCGCCTACGGGAAAGCAGATCAACATTACCGGGGTGAGCATTGCCCGTTTCGCGAACAACAAGATCGCAGAAGGCTGGGTTAACTGGGACGCGCTGGGGCTGATGCAGCAGCTTGGCGCAGTACCTGAGATCCACAAGGCGGCCGCTACCACGAGGTAGCGCTTCGCTGACACCGAAGAGAACCGGGAGGCCCGACCACATGTCCGGTCTTTCGTTTAAGCGCTCAGTTCGATCAGCGGAACTGCAGATTCGACGGTAGAGTCGCGTGTTTGCAGGATCGCCGTTCCCTCATGGCAGGGGCGCACTTGCTGCCACTTCTTGGTTCCCGCTACACGCTGTGAAGTCGAGAACCACGTCCACTGTGCCCCTGCGAGTGTCGCGGAGTGTAGTGGGGAAATCAAACCGGGAAGCACCTTCGGGCAGAAGCTGCTCGTTTGCCAATAAGAATGCCCTTAGCCGCTCGTGATCATATGGCTCGCCGACCTTGAGCAGCGATCTTAGTGTGTCTTCTTCTTTCTTCGATTCGAGACCGAGCACCTCGAACGAAGCCAACCGGTACTGCTTGCCTTCCTCCAGTTTCATTACCAGGTTAATTTGCTGGTGTTCCTCGTCGAGTTTCATAATAGGTTCGGGCGTCATGTCGAGGAATCCACGAGAGGAATAGAGTTTCGTAAGAGACTCCATGGCGCTGCGAACTTTGGACACGTTGAAGAGATCGCC
>Ga0070765_100000762_pt1 | contig 19201 bp, 15 predicted proteins | sample HubBroMetageWFT5_FD_71516 | JGI IMG/M metagenome (GOLD analysis project Ga0070765, IMG submission 71516) | Warmed and freeze-thawed soil microbial communities from the Hubbard Brook experimental Forest, New Hampshire - Hubbard Brook CCASE Soil... | ecosystem: Environmental > Terrestrial > Soil... | reverse complement strand
CTTCGACGCTGCTCTTGCGAACAGCTCCGCATGACTCGGGGCCGACGTGGGTCGCTACATCACAGTCGTATGACTTTTGCATTCACTACACCTCGCCGGTTAGCCGGCGCACAGGAGAATCGCTATGAAATCCAGCACCATGGTCATGTTTCTTCTTATCGCTGGGCTTTTCGCCCCAACTTCCGCCCAGGCTCAGTACGGTAAAACACCCATCAAGCACGTCATAGTGATCTTTCAAGAAAACCGCACGCCCGACAATTTATTTCAAGGATTGTGCACCGCAAACGACGGGGTGCCGGGATGTAGCACCTCGGTTACAGCGGGAAAATACGATATCGCAACGACCTATGTGAATGCCGATGGCCAGACCGTGCCATTAACACCCGTCGGGCTAGCGACTAACTTTGATCTGGATCACAGCCACGCCGGGCCAGATCTTAACGGAACGATCAGCGGATTTAATTTCGAGTACAAGAATCAGGGAATTGCCGGCAAACCGGCCGCCATCGTTCCACAAGTCTGCGGTGCCAACATTTTTGGCTGCGTGGTCCCGGCCTTTAACTATTCTCAGTTCATGTATGTGTACAACACTCCTGTAACGAATACGAATGGCAGCAGAGGCGGCCTTCTTGATCCCTACATCACATTAGCTACCACGTATGGCTGGGCCAACTTGATGTTTCAGACCAATCAGGGCCCAAGCTATCCGGCGCACCAGTTTATTTTCGGCGCGACTTCGGCGCCCACCGCGAAAGACGACATGCTGGGTATATTTGTCGCCGAGAATGCGAATACGAACTACGGATGCGGCTCGGGAGAGTCGGTACAACTGATCAGGCCCAACAATGACGGCGAGTTTCCTTTTGGCACGGAAACGCCCGGCGACAAGACGGTGGAATGCTTCGACCGCAATGCCATGGATTACCTGTTTGCCAAGCATTCCCCCAAAATCACTTGGACATATTATGCAGCCGGTCAGAGCAGCCTGTGGGTGGCGCCGAACTCGCTCGCGAATATCTGCATACCTGTGAACGGGGTGTGCACGGGGCCCGACTGGGTTAAAGGCGAATCGAACGGTTACGTGGACACGAAACCGCCCGACGTCCTGAATGACATCGCCAACTGCGCGCTTCCGCAAGTGAGTTGGATTACGCCGGCCGGACAATATTCAGACCATCCGATCAACAGCGGGCAGGGGCCATCGTGGGTAGCGGCGGTTATGAATGCGATTGGAAACAATACGAGTTGCGACGACGATACCGGCTACTGGAAGGACACTGTTATTTTCATTACCTGGGACGATTGGGGAGGTTGGTACGATCACGTCCCGCCGGTTTTCCAGAGCGGCGCGAACCAGCGCGACTACCAGCTCGGGTTTCGTGTGCCGCTCCTAGTGGTTTCGGCCTACTCGCCGACAACCGGATACATCAGCAACGACAAATGCGACTTCGGCAGCATCCTGAAAGGTATCGAGGGTATCTTTGGCCTCGGCAGCCTCGGTTTTGCCGATGAGCGCGCGACCAACGATCTCCACGAATTCTTCGATTTTCACCGGGCCCCCACTGGGTACAAAACCATTCCAGCTCCGCTGGCCGCAACCTTCTTCACCGACACAATCACCACGGAGGTAGAGCCGCCGGATACGGATTAAGCGTCGCTTTGCGCGAACTGTTCAGGAGGGATCAGTCTTACTGGAGGCTTTAGGGTTTGCACACAAAGTTGACCGCGTCGTTGGTGTCGCCAGTGCCTTTATACACCGCTTCCTGCGGATAAGGGCACAGCGGACGCGTAAACGCGACGCCTTGAGCCGGCGTGTTGTTGAGGTAGTGCGTCGCGATGACGCTATCTGGCGCAACGTCCTGCTCAACCCACTGCACGAGTGGCGTGAGCATGTCGAACACGTTAGCCCCAGGCCCGCCGCTGCAGTGGTTCATCCCCGGCACCATGAAGAGGCGGTAGTATTCCTGAGTTTGCTTCCGTGACTCTGGCTCCGAGCTCGCTGCGGACGTGCCGCTCGGAAACTTCACAACGCTCTCGAAATACTTGATGCTTGTCTTGGGCGGCACTTCCGGATCGCTAAAACCGTGATACTGGATGAGCTTGCCGCCGTGCGCCCGGAAGCTCGCCAGATCGGGATCGATCGAGTTTAAAACCGAAGCCAAGGTTTGACCCGGAATCACCACTTTGTTGTCGACGTATGCGGGGTCGGAGTTCCAGTTGAAAGTTCGAAAGTCCCAATCCGGATTGTCGAAGACGAAATTTTCGAAGAACGAAAACCCAATAGCGGCATGATTATCCATTTGCGGCGCAGGCGGCGGTTGAGGAGAGATGCTCGACGGCCAGCCGTCGGCTTCGCCGCCGCGCTCAAACGGGGGGTAATAACCGCGCTGGTGCACGATTTGATCAGGGCCAGTCCAGATATTTCTGACTGCTTCGACCTGCGGAGACGTGAGGCAACTCGGGGGCGTTTGGGATCCCTGGCACAGTAGCGCTTTGGGATTAAAGTGGCAGCGCCGCGGATCATTGAGAACGCTGTCCTGTACACCGTCAAGAGCGTCGCAAGCCGCGTTGACGGCATTGCCGAGGAGCGTGTCCTGGTTAGTGAAAACGGTGCTGGCAGGATGGTTGAACATCTGCCGCACGACCCACAGATTTCCGCCGACGTGGTGGTGCGTGTAGAACGCAACAGGATCTCCCGCAACGATGCCGTCGTAATCATTAGGAAAACGCTGCGCTTCCAACAGAGCCTGTCGCCCGCCGGTTGAACACCCGTCGAAATATGAACGCTGCGGATCGTGGCCATAAAACGCGGATGTGATCTGCTTACCGATTACCGTCATCAGATGGATTGCGCGATATCCGAAATCGATGATTTTTTCGGGATGCCCGAGCGCAAAGGATCCATCGGTGGTGGAGGTAGCAACGTGACCCGTGTCGGTGCTAGCAGTGGTGTAGCCAAGCGAGACGCCTGGCGCTAACGAGGCGTATGCTATCGCTCCTGCAAAGCCGCCATTTCCGACACCTTCGAACTTCCCGTTCCAGCCTGACGCCGGCATCCAGACTTCGATTCCGATTTCCGAATCGCCGGTGGGCGTCAGCGTGGCTGCCACGCGACAGAACGCCGGCATATTTTTGAAGACTTCGCCGTTCGGTGCGGTGTAGGTGCCCGAGGGTATCGACTGCGCTGCGGTGATCGTACTGTCGGGCAGCTTGAGCGAGCCTAGACTCTCGCAGGTCGCTGCGGAAGCGTCGCTGACTCCTATTGTGGCGACGGCGAAAACGAGCAACGTCGCTATCTTCCGCAAGGACATGTTGGTTCGTCCTTTTTTCATTGCAACATTATAAAGTCACGCCAATCGGGCGAACATGAATTGTTGGCAAAAAATTGCGATAACGGATATTTCATAGCTGTAGGGAAAAATTGCTGCCGCGCTAACTGCCGACAAGCGGGCCCTACATTAAAACCCTTAGAACCTCCGCAAAAATCATTCGCACGACTTTCGCTGTACTTCAGTGTTTAACACAGTAGCGCCAAGAGACTGGGAATCGCGGAAGGCGCTGGGTGATTCACAGTTTCTGCGTAAGAAGGATTGATAAGAAAGGGTGATGATCATGAGAAAAATAAGCATAGTCGCTTTGCTCCTGATGGTTCTTACAATGTTTACGATTCCTACAACAACTTCTGCAGTAGGCTTCGGCTTTGGCGTCTCGATAACGATTGCGCCACCGCCACTGCCTGTTTACGCGCAACCGATTTGCCCCGGTGACGGCTACATTTGGACGCCCGGCTACTGGGCCTACGGGGTTGACGGCTACTACTGGGTGCCCGGCACCTGGGTGATTGCTCCACAGGTCGGCTTTCTGTGGACTCCAGGCTATTGGGGCTGGGGCGGAGGTGGATATTTCTGGCACGCCGGATACTGGGGACCTCATGTCGGCTTCTATGGCGGAATCAACTATGGCTTCGGGTACGGCGGGTTCGGTTACGAAGGCGGATACTGGCATGGCGGGCATTTTTTCTACAACCGCTCGGTCAACAACGTCAACGTGACGAATATTCACAACGTGTACAACAAAACGGTGGTCAACAATCGCGAGACGAGTCGTGTGAGCTATAACGGCGGGCGTGGCGGGATCAACGCACGTCCTACGTCTGCTGAGATGGCAGCAAATCGGGACCGGCACGTCGCTGCAACGTCCGCGCAAACGCAACACGAACGCGCCGCGAGCAGCGATCGCAATCAACTGGCGTCCGTGAACCATGGCCGTCCGGCAACAACTGCCACATCGAGGCCGGGTGAGTTCAATGGCGCAAGGAACGTTACTTCGCGAACTGAAAACAGCCGACGCACTACCCGAAATACAGAGAGAAGTACGACGAACGGATTGCGCTCGAACAACCTTGAGCGTCGCAACACCGCAGCACGTTCAACAACGAACAGCTCTGCGATGAACCGCGCGCGCTCAAACAGCTCGGCACGCTCCAACAACGTAACGCGTTCACAGAATAACGCCCGCGCATCACGCACTACGCCGCGCACCAACACTGTGCAGCGTGTGCAGAACAACGCGCGTTCGTCACGCCCGGCACCACGCACGAACACAGCGGCGCGCACCCATACGGCAGCGCGTTCGCAGTCGCGCGCGGCCGCGCCACGAGTTAGCCATCCGTCCGCTCCGCAGCGAAACGCGGCCCGGCAGTCTAGCTCGCGCGGCAGCTCTGGCGGGTCACACGGCGGTGGCGAATCACGTGGCAAGAAGTAACACGTCGCACGAAGTGAGTCGCTAACATCTACAAAAGGGCGCTCTAGTGGAATTCACCAGGGCGCCTTTTTTATTTCAAGGGCGACCCCCATTCGCCTTCGGGTAGGTTTGTGCCCTTGGGAGTACTTGTTCAACATTTGAAACTGAGACACTACCCCTTGGGACCTTCCCTTCCGCCAGCTCGTCGCCGCGTGCTATTATCGCGCGCGAAAACATGACTAGCCGCCGCGTTATCAGACCAGTTGCGACATTCGTTCTCGGCTGCGCGCTGCTCTTGGTTCTACCGATTGGCGCGCAATCAAATGAGCCGCAGGCTACGGCTGCTCCGCATGCCATCGTGCTGCACGCCGCGCGGCTGCTCGACGTCGAAACGGGCCGCACCATGACGCCCGGCGAAATCCTGATCCAGGGCGACCTCATCGTGGAAGTTGGCTCCAAGGTGATGCACCCACAGGAGTCCGAGCTTATAGATCTCGGTGACGCCACTCTGCTTCCCGGCCTGATCGATGCGCATGTACATCTTTTCCTGCATCCCGGCGCGGAAGATCTGCAGACAGTGCAAGAATCCGTGCCGCAGCGCACCATTCTCGCCACGATTGCCGCGCGCGACGATCTGCTTGCAGGATTCACCGCTGAGCGCGACATGGGAACCGAAGGCGCCGGCTCCGCGGACACCGCCGTCCGCAACGCGATCAATGAGGGCCTGATTCCGGGTCCGCGCTTGCGCATCAGCGGCAACGCCATCGACATTCTCGGCGGCCACGAAGACGCTATCGGATACAACCCGGCGCAGCACGTACTGTCGAATGCCACCTACGCCAACAGCGCTGAAGAACTCGCCACCGCAATCCGCGGCCAATTAAAAGAAGGCGCTGACTTCATCAAAATCTACGAGACCGGTCCCGACAAGATTGTCGGTGGCCGCTTCTCCACTCCTTACCAGTACACCGAAGAAGAGCTCGCCGCGGCGGTCCACGAAGCCGCGCGCACGGGACATCGCGTTGCGGTGCATGCCATGGGTGAGCCCGGCACGCTGTACGCAGCGCGAGCCGGAGTCGTGTCCATCGACCACGCTCTGCAGCTCAGCGACGAGACCATGCGCCTGATGCGCGAAAAACAAATCTTCGCCGTGCCCACGTTCGCCATATTCGAATATTTTGCCGCGCATCCCAACACACCGGCGCAGGGAGCGCGCGACAGCCAGTTGCTCGATCTTCACGCGCAGGAATTCAAGAAACAGATTGCTGTGGGCATTCCGTTCGCCATGGGCTCCGACGTGGGCCCGTTTCCCCATGGCACGCAAGCACGCGAATTCGTGCTGATGGTGAAATTTGGAATGTCGCCGCTCGCCGCGCTCCAAGCTGGCACGTTGAACGGCGCAAAACTGCTAGGCTGGCAAGATCAGATTGGCGCGCTGAAGCCGGGCTATGACGCCGACATCATCGCCGTTCCCGGCGACCCGCTGCAAGATATCTCCGTGTTGCAAAAAGTTTCCTTCGTAATGAAAAACGGAGTGATCTACCGAAAGTAGCCTGCGAAAAGTTAGCTAAACAGAAAGAAGGCCTCGCGCCTCGAAGAGGTGAGTTACATAAATCACTTCCCCTTGCCTCGCTTGGACCCGGCCGGCTTCGTTCCAATTTTGCTCCGGGTCTTGGTCGGGGCTTTTCCGGCAACTTTGCTCGGCGCTTTTGCTTTCGCCCCGCTCTTCTGCGCTGCGCCACTCGGCAGAATTTTTCCAGCCGCCAAATTCACGCACACGGAGTCCAAGGTGGCCAAGCCGCCATTCGGCGCAGGTGATTTGAACGAAAAGCACAGAGTTTTTGCGTCGCAGGTTACCGTGAGGTATCCGAATTTCACGATTGGATCGACTACCAGAGTATCGTTTCCGGCCGTGATCGGCGCTTTACCGACCGTGGTTTGCGGAGGCGTTGCCGCAAACCCGCCGCTGCCAGCGGTAATGTAGGGAGTCTCCTTCTTGTTCGGTCCAGCGATGCGCGTGAATCTCTGATAAAGGTGTGCGTGCCCGGACAGAACGGCGTCAGGCCAAAGCCCGGCCTCCTGGCACACCGCATCCAGGTCTGTTTGCACTCCGGTTGACCCCGAATGCAGCGCATCCACGGAAAGCGGCGGATGGTGAACGGCAATAATCACGGCGCGATTTCCCGCGTTGCGGTCCGGCGTCAACCGCTGCAGCTCGCTTTTCAGAAACGTAAGTTGATCGTCCGCGATAGGAAATTTCCCACCTTGTGAAGAGATCACTCCCGGCCCATCCAGAACATTGCTATAGAGTCCTATGATCGACACATACGGCGCATCGAGCGTGAAGTAAACGCCCGGCTGCGTCATCACACTGCGCACCAGTCCGCCCCCCTCGGGCGACTGTCCCGGCGTTAGCGCGCAAAAATTGGTCAAGAACGCGTCCAGCGTGGGAACTTGAGGAGCGGATGACCCCTGTCCAAACACCATGCCATCGTGATTTCCGGGAATGGCGAAGATTGGCCGGTCGTAAGCGCGGAACGGCTCGTAGAACTGGTCGTAATAATATTGGCCTTCGCCGAAATTGTAGATCACGTCGCCGAGGTGGAAAAAGAACGCCGGCCCGTTCAAACCGCCGGTCGCAACGTCGTTCGCCATCGCGTCCGCCACTTCCGCTTCATTCTGCAGCGCACGTTGAACGGTCTGCTCGCGATTTACCTTCGCTGCGCCGGTATCTCCGACGGTATGGAACGTAATTTTCCCCGCGCTTTCAATCGCGCTGATGATTGGAGGGCCGGTGAAATCGGCAAGTTGCAACTGCATGGGAACCTTTTCGCGAGGCGGCGGAATGCGCTGCACGTCGTTCTTGTGCAGCTCGTAATATGGCGAGTTGTAATACGCCTCGCTGGTGTTATCGACGCGAAACGAAACCTCGTCCGTCCCGGGCTGCGGGTCCGCGAACAATCGACCGCCGGGGCCAATCAGATGCGGGCTTGTAGGCATGCCTTCTCTCCTTCCACATTTTAACGCCAGTCAAATCATCACGGATGAGTGCATTGTGAATACACTTGACGGCGTGTCATTTTCCAGACACAACACCGCCAAGAACCAACGCATCCGCTACGAGATGATTGCCGCAAAAAACTCGAGCGCGTTCGCCGCGATTTTTTTCGCCGGGCTCCTCTGCGGCTGTATGGACATTACCGCCGCTTTCATCACCTGGTGGCCGAAGGGTGTCAAGCCGCTCCGGCTGCTGCAAGGAATTGCGGCCGGCTGGCTTGGTCCAGCGTCATTTCAGGGCGGAACGGCTACTGCGCTGCTCGGCCTCGCGTTTCATTTTCTGATAGCCTTCAGTGCAGCCGCCGTATTTTTTGCGGCCAGCCGGGCACTCGCTTTCATGGTTCGCCGTCCGATCCTTTCCGGAGCGCTGTACGGCACGGCGGTTTATCTCGCGATGTATTGGGTGGTAATGCCGCTCTCCAATTTTCACGGGACCAAGACTGTTACATCGTCTATCATCGCAATCGTGACCCATATAATCTGCGTAGGCCTCCCGATTTCTTTGGTCATCCACCGCTTTTCCCGCTAGCCGAAAACCCGCTCGTCCCTGCAAAAAATCCCTGTGACTGCCTGGTAATGTTTTCTGCAATTCGTGTTATATTGCGCCGCAGTCGTTGCCGCCAAATGTCTGTCACAGTTTGTCTATCGACGGCGAACGGGGAATCGCGCTTGGCGGCGTCTGAATCTCTCCAGTTCTATGAACATCCTTGGGAGGCCTCTATGAGATGGCGGTCCACGGCTTTCGGATTCTTTCTGCCCCTGTGCCTTTTTGCATCGCCGCTTCACGCGCAGACAGTCGAAGCAACAACTAAGCCCGCCCTGCGCCCCTGGTATGACGTCACCCAGGAAATAACTCTTACGGGCACGGTGAGCGGCGTAGTGAAATCGCCTACGCGCGAAATGAAGATGCTGGGCGGGTCACATCTGCTCGTGGAAACGCCTTCAGGCGCAGTGGACGCGAGTTTGGGAGCATCGGCCATGAGAGGTAAGGAGGCTCTCTTCGTTACAACGGGAGAGCGGGTCCAGATAACCGGCGTGATGAAGACAGTGGGAGACAAGCGGGTCCTTATCGCTCGGCTTGTTCTGGCACATGGTCACCTCTTCCAGATCCGCAACGAGCATGGCTTCGCATTCGCGCCAGTGTCGCGTAAAGCTGGTGCGGTTTCCGAAGGCAAGGCAGGCCAGCTATGAGGCGCGGTACTCTCTGCATCCTTCTTCTCACCGTCTGTGCTTTGGGTCTCACTGATTGCGGCGGAGGCTCGCACATTGGACTCACGATCACAACAGCTCCGACCAGCCTGGCAGTTGGCGCTAGCGGCAATGTGGCTGCTACCGTGACTCATGATCCTTCAAACAGCGGCGTACGTTGGACCTGCACTCCGGTCACCGCGTGTGGCGCTGTCACCGTAAATTTTGACCCCGCCTCAACGGCCAGCGGAGCCACCAGCGTATTCACCGCTCCTCCAGCTATCCCGCCTGGCGGCCAGGTGACGATTATCGCGACATCGGTGGCCAACCCGCTCATGACCGCAACCGCGAATGTAACCATTACCTCCTCGAACGTAGCCTCGAACAATTTCGTGTTCTTTGCGACTGGCGAGGAAAATAATGCCGACAGCCAGGTTTTCTACTCCATCGCGGGAGTCGTGGCGATTTCGACCGACGGCAACAACACCATTCTCGGCGGCGAACAGGACTACAACGATGGTCTCGCGTTTACCTCTCCCCAGCCGGCCGGTGATTTCATCACTGGCGGATCGCTGACCGTCGCGCCCAACGGGCAGGCGATTTTGACTTTGGTCACCAACAATCCAAACCTGGGAGTTTCAGGAACAGAGACTTTTGCGCTGGCCTACTCGAGCGCTAGTCATGCGCTTATTACCCAGTTCGATGGAAGCGCAACGTCGAGCGGAAGCTTTGACTTTCAATCGTCCACAAGCGCTCCCGTGAGTTCTTCATTTTCCTTTGTTGCCTCCGGTGTCGATTCGAGTGGTCTTCCGATTGTTGACGGCGGCGTGTTTGCCCTGGATGCTTCCAGCAACCTGACCGGCACAGTTGATGTAAACGACGGCGGAACAGTCACCTTAAACACAGCCATTCCTGCCGGAGCGGCGTCATTGGGAGTAACTGATTCTTTGGGCCGCGGCGCCATCAGCGGCAGCACCGGCATCGCTACCGCAATTAACTATTACGTAGTCGGTCCCGAAGTGTTGCGCATCATCAACGTGGATACCACCGACACGGCAGTCGGCTCAGCTTACGGCCAAGGAAGTACCACGGGAAGCTTCGACAATGCTTCCATTGGGGCTTCTGTGTTCTCCGTCGATGGCGGGCCAAGCCTGTACTCCGGTGTGGGCCAGTTCACTACTGACGCCGGCGCCGCGCTCAGATCTAATTCCGAAGGCACCCACTCGAACGGCACCACCGTCATCACCAATAATTTTACCGGTGTTGGTGACGAGAACGAATCGGTCCTGAACGGGAACGCTCCGGCCGTCAACGAAACCATCGACGGCACATACACCATTGCCGGCAACGGTTATGGATCCCTGTCTTTTACCGACGGCCTCGGATCCATCTCGGCATTCGGCGTGTATATGGTGGACCCGACGCTGAACATCCTCGATCCCAACAACGCAACGGACGCTAATGGCGGAGCGCTTATCGCCGAAATGGATGCGAATCTGGTTGGCGCTGGGGCCCTGATTCCACAAACCGATCCAGCTTTGGACCATTTTAGGGGCCTTTTTGCCTTAGGTGCCCAGGGCTACACCAATACAGACGGCGTTGGCAATGACGAGTTCGATTTTGTCGCTGAAGGCGGTATCTCGTCAGGTGCATTGACCGCGACGGGCGTCCTTAGCGATCCGTTTGCCGCACTCACCGGCACCGCCGTGGAATCCCCCAACGCCACATTCAATGCAGCTTTTGTTGAGCGCCGCGCCGGGCGCTCCACCGCTAGCCTTACGATCGGCGCCAACAATACTCCTCCTGATTTCGGCACAGTTGTTTTAACCGTCACGCTTTACCAGGCCAACGCCGGACAAGCGTTCTGGGTCGAAGTGGATAACGGCATGGAATTCGGCGGCTCTATCCAATCGAGCACGCTGCCGGTGCCAGACCTAAGGAAGACGCAACAAAAGAGTCAGAAGCATTAAGACCAACAAAGAAAATTGTGGCACGGCTGGCCATTACAGCCGTGCCATAATCAACTCCTGGGATTCTGACCGACCTCCAACCCGCATCCTTCCTGGGGCCAGCGGCGAAGCTCAAAGTAGAATTTTGTTTCGAGGAGCCTTCTTGAGGCGAACGCTAAACGCGTGCATCATCCTGATTTTCGCGGCTGTCTGGATGTCCGCACAATCCGCAGATGAACAGGCCCGCACCGTGGTGAAAACGGATAGCCGGATCGAATTTCACGCCACCGCAACGTTTGAGAAAGTCACCGGGGTGTTTCACTTATGGGAAGCGGATTTGAAAATGCCTGCGGACGATTTTGCCAAAGCTCTTCTGAATTTAGAAATGGACTCGGAGAGCGTCACAACCGGAAGCGGGCTCCGGGACAAAGAGACTAAGGGGAAAAACTTCTTCGACGTGAAAGAGTATCCCAAAGTTACTTTTGCCTCGAAGAGCATTGTCGCTGATTCCGATCCCTCGAAGTTTCATATGGACGCGGAGCTTACCCTGCGCGGAATCACCAAGCCGGTTTCCGTCGCCGTCACCGTACAGCCGCAGCCGAATGGGCATCGATGGGTTGACGGAAATTTTTCTTTCAACCGGCGAGACTTTGGAATGATCCACAACGTGCCGTTCAACAAAGTAGCCAATACCATCCTGGTTCAATTTCACCTAGACGTGGCTGGCACGCCGGCTCCGGCCGCCACCGCTACCCCTGCCGCGCAAGCACAGCCTTAGCGTCGCCGTGGTGCGCTATTCGTGAGGGACAAGATTTGGCTGTAAGTTTTCTTAAGCGTGAGCGTGAGGGCAATCGAGCTACGAATCTTTTCTTATGAATCGAAATGCAAGAAGAGGGTGTTGAGGGATTCGGCGAGAGTGGGATGCGCGAAAATAGCATCGCGCAAAACGGTGTAAGACAGCTTGCCCATCATGGCCAGTTCGATCATCGACATGATTTCTCCGCCTTCCATTCCGAGCACGGCCGCGCCCAGAATTTGCCCGCTGCCGGCGTCGACGATCGCTTTCATGAATCCGCGAGTCTCATCCGTCTCCCGCGCGCGCGCCACCGAAGTCATCGGCATCCTTGCCACGCGCACTTTCTTATTTTGAGCCCGAGCCTCGGCCTCGGTCAGCCCGACGCGCCCGAGTTGCGGGTCGATGTACAGGGTATAAGGCACCAGCCGGCCTTCGGTTGACGCGTTTCCCTTCTCGAGCAGGTTGGTGCGCAAAATACGAAAGTCGTCATACGAAATATGCGTGAACGCCGGGCCGCCGATAATGTCTCCTAACGCGTAAATTCCTGTGACGTTGGTTTCCAATTTCGCATTCACTGGAATGAATCCGTGCTTGTCGATCGCAACACCCGCAGCCGCCAGGTTCAGCGAATCCGCATTGGGCGTGCGCCCCGTCGCCACCAGCAAATGCGAGCCGTCCAGGCCGCGCGATTGGTCGCCCGCGCCGGTGCGAACAGTGATGCGGATTTGCGCTCCCGTTTTCGTCGCGCGCGTGGCCTTCGCGTTCAACAGCACGTCAACGCCATCTTGCTTCAAAATGTCGGCGACCGCGCCGGCGACGTCCGCGTCTTCGCCTTTGAGCAATTGCCCGCCCGCTTGGACGATCGTCACACGGCTCCCGAAGCGCCGGAACATCTGGCCGAATTCCAGGCCAACGTACCCCCCGCCCAGAACGATCAGATGCTCCGGAACGCTGTCCAACTCCATGATCGAAGTGCTGTCGAAAAACGGGACGTCTCTCAAGCCATCAAGCGCCGGGACCGTGGGCCTCGCTCCCGCATCGATGAAGATTTTCTCCGCGGTAAGTTCGCGCTGTCCGCCATCTCGCAGTAGGATGCGCACGGATTTTGCGCCGGTAAAGCTAGCTTCGCCGAAAATCAGCTCGCAGTTTGCAACGTTCTTAAAGCGTGCTTGGTTGCCGGTGCGAAAACTTTCTACAATGTCGCGCTTGCGTTGGCGAACGCGCGACATTTCGATGCGAATGCCTCCCGTTCGAATGCCGTAATCCGCGGCTTGCCGGGTCAAATGGGCGACGCGACCGCTCGCGACCATCGTTTTCGTCGGTGTGCAACCATAGTTGACGCAGGTCCCGCCGATAAATTTGCGCTCGATCAGAGCGGTGCGAAATCCAGCCTGGGCCAGCGCGATGCTTAACGGATTTCCGCCCTGGCCCGAGCCGATAACAATCGCGTCAAGCTTTTCCGGGAAACCCACTGGACGACTCCGCTAGAAAAAATTGAGTGTACTGCTGGTCTTATATCCCACGAGCGCTCTTAGAATCGCGACACGATTAAAATCGCACCGCCAATCGCTATGGCGTCTTCCAACAGCGCGATGGGCAAGTCACGAGTCTTCAGAGCCTGTACCGCCTTCTTCCGAGCGTGGTACCCCACGAAGGCGGCAACTACGCCACCAACCGCACCCAGCACAGCGCCAAATGCAATCGATTGCGCGTCCGCCGCAGCCAGGCACGCGCCCGACAGCCCGCCCGTGATGATGCGCGCAATCAGTCCCGGAGGTGCCAAGCGGCTGGGAGCGGACGGACGCTTATCATTCAGCAGTTCCAGAACTGCCAGCACGGTGAAAACAAGGGCGACAGGAAGACTCCCCATAAACGAAAGCGGCGTGTTGTGGAGGATTCCGCGGCCAAATCCGGCCCAGGCCACTGCCGCAGGCGCTGTCAGCGCGCGCAGTCCGGCAATCAAGCCGATCAGAAACGCGAAAAGCAGCACTTCAGCCATGTTCGATCTCCTTCTTGAATCTATTGTTCGGCCCGATCAGTCGAGTTCACCTCGCCGCATCGTTTAATACCGCCTCCACCTTCGCGTCCAAATCTCTGGCCACTTCCAGCGCTTCCGCATTTCCGTACGGCGTCAACAAACTCACCATGGTGTCGTAGGAAATGTGCACGCCATCTTTACGCTCATCAACAAGTATCGTCACCGGCGCGTACGACCCCGCGTCCGGCACATGCTCCACCATTTTCTTCATGATCAGCGGATTGCCAATCAGAAAACGCATCACTCGCGGAGCTTTCTCCCCGTGATCCTTGCGCAGCACGCCGCCATGATCGAAGCGCATGAACTCCATCAAGCCCGTCGGCCCCACCCCAGGCTGAATGATTTTCTCCACCTCATCGTACTTTTTCGCCAACCCAATATTCTTGAACATCGCACGCACATCCGGATGCCCCACCGCCGCCGCGAGCTTGGCCACCACATGGTCAAATTTCTTCGAAGAAATGACGCTGAACCGCTGCACGCTGATTTGTTTGGTTCCCATTTTCCAGATTCTTCCTGAACGATAGGACAACTTCGCCCGCAGTATACCCCCGAGAGGTCGGCGCAGCGAATCAAGGCAGGGCAAAATGCGGGTCACGACACATGTTTCTTGCGCTACGATAGGTCCCTATCCTACCTGGGCCGGGTGATGGGAGGCAGCATGGAGACGTTTCTTCAGGACTTGCGCTACGGGCTTCGTATGTTGGCGAAGTCGCCGGGATATACGGCCTTAGCAATTTTGACGCTGGCGCTGGGTATCGGCGCGAATACGGAGCTATTTTCCGTAGTCAACGGCGTCCTGCTCAATCCGCTGCCGTACCCGCAATCGGGTCAACTCGTCGCGATTTATGGAAAGACTTCCGGAGTCGATCGAGGTCCGATCTCCTATCTGAATTTCCTCGATTGGCAACGCGACACAAAAACGTTTTCATCCATGGCCATGTACCGCAACGAAGACCACATTTTGACTGGAACCGGTGAAGCAGAGCGTCTGAGCGGTTACATGATTTCCGCAGATTTTTTTTCAACGCTTGGCGTACAGCCGATTCTTGGGCGCACGTTTCGTCCCGAGGACGATCAGCCGGGCACCGCACCAGTGGTGATTCTTAGCGGAGGCTTCTGGAAACGCAAATTCGGGTCTTTGCCCAATGTCGTTGGAAAATCGATCATCCTGGATGGCGAGTCTTACACGATTGCAGGAGTGATTCCCGCTGACTTCAGTTTCTATGGCCACGACCGCGATGTGTACACTCCCATCGGCCAGTGGAACGATCCATCCTTCCGCGACCGCCGCATCGATATGAGCGCGCACGCCGTTGGCCGTCTGGCGCCGGGCGCAAGCCTCCCGCAGGCGAAAGCGGATATGGACGACATCGCAGAGAATCTTGCCGCAGCCTACCCGGAGGCCGATAAGGGCCTGGGCATCACGCTGGTTTCCATGAAGGAAGACATGGTCGGAAATGTCCAGCCATTCCTGATCGTGCTTCTCTCGGCCGTTGGCTTCCTGTTGCTCATTGCCTGCGCCAACGTTGCGAATCTTCTTCTGGCGCGCTCAATGGGCCGCTCGCGGGAGTTTGCGATTCGCGTGGCACTGGGCGCGAACCGCATGCGCGTGATTCGCCAACTTCTCACCGAAAGTATTCTGCTGGCGGGTTTGGGCGGCGCGCTGGGACTCCTGCTCGCCTTTTGGGGCACCAAAGCGGTGCTTGGCAGTTTGCCTGCTGCATTACCGCGGGCCAACGAAGTTTCTCTCGACGCACGCGTATTGCTATTTACGATGGCGCTGTCACTTTTCGCCGGAATTGTTTTTGGTCTGGCGCCGTCGCTGAAAACTTCCCGTGTAAATTTGCAAGAAATATTAAAGGAAACCGGTCGCGGCTCGAGCGGCGTGCACCACCGGCTGCAGGGAGTTTTCGTGGTGGTCGAAATGGCCATGACCTTGGTTTTGCTGGTTGGCGCGGGATTGATGGTGCGCAGCCTCGCGACACTTTGGCGAGTGAATCCCGGCTTCAATCCGAGGCACGCGATTGCCTTCGATTTGTCGCTGCCGCCGTCGCCCACCGCCAACTCTAGACTAACCCGCGCCCGCCTGCGTGAGTTCGACGACAAAATCCGCGCCATTCCGGGCGTCGAAGCCGTTTCGGTGACGCTCGGCTCGCGCCCAATGAAGCACAACTCTTCCTTGCCTTTTTGGATTGAAGGCCAACCGAAGCCCGCGAACGTCAACGACATGGATCAGGCGATGTTTTATCTCGCTGAATCCGGTTTCGAACAAGCCATGGGAATTACTTTGGAGCGCGGACGCTTCATCACACCGGAGGATAACGAGAACGCTCCAGTGGTGATCGTGATTGACGACATTTTCGCGCGCACGTATTTCCCGCACGAAAATCCAGTCGGGAAGCGCGTCAATCTCGCGCTCTTCGAAGTCCAAGCCGAGATCGTTGGCGTCGTGAACCACGTGAAACAGTGGGGCCTTGACGCCGATGCGAAATCGGCTATCGAGGCGCAGTTTTACTATCCCTTTATGCAGCTCCCCGAAAAGCTTATGCCGCTTGCTGCGGGTGGCGTGGTCGTGGTGTTGCGCACAAAGGGCGATCCGACCGCTATCATGGCCTCGGTTCGCCTTGCGGTGGAACAAATCGATTCTCGGGATGTGATCTACAGCGTGGAGACGATGGATGAAATTGTGTCCAACTCGTACGCGGCCCGGAGATTTTCGATGACTCTGCTCGCTGTGTTCGCGGCGCTGGCGCTGGTGCTGGCGTGCGTGGGGATTTATGGCGTGATTTCGTATCTGGTTGGCCAGCGCACCCACGAGATCGGAGTTCGCATCGCGCTCGGCGCTCAACGCAACGATGTGTTGCGGCTCGTACTCGGACACGGGGCGAGAATGGCGTTGATCGGAGTCGTCATCGGCATCATAGGCGCGCTCGGATTGATGCGTCTGATGGCCAATCAGCTGTTCGGCGTCAGCGCACATGATCCACTAACGTTTGCAGGCGTCGCTATCCTGTTGTTTATTGTGGCGGTGGCGGCATGTTACATCCCGGCGCGCCGCGCAATGCGAGTCGATCCAATGGTCGCGCTGAGATACGAATAGGGGTTGAACGTCCGGTCAGAACTCAGCGATCAGCAACGAGGCGCTGTTTCGTCGGGGAAGGAGTTTCTTGTCCTGGGTTATAAGCTTAACGTAAACCCCTTCTAGCCGGGCAAGAGAGTTTCCTGACCGGCGATAGCTTGCCAGCCTCGTTGGCCCCAGATATACACATGGGTAACCCGCGACTGCTGGGAAAAAGTACGTCCGTTCCTGATTCCGTGCGCACTCCAGAGACAGGTGACCACAGCGGTCTCCTCAAACATGCGCACCCGGATATCTGATGCGACAAACGAACTGTACTTGGTGCTGGAAGTCTCGACTGCGGAGATCCACGCCGTTTTGTCTAAGACCTGTCCCGTGGGCAGTATTCCCACGAAGTCATCACCATAGACTCGCCGGAAGATGTTCCCACTGTTCCACTGCAGCGCCCGGGCCATGTCTTTTTCCAGATTCACTAGCTCGTCTTGCTTGATCTCTCTTTCTTTCGCCAGCTCTCTGAGCTCGGCCGCGTTAGGGTTCTGCGCACGGCTGCAGGGAACCAGAATGCTCGCCAGTATTACCAACAGCAGTGTGAACAGCTTTCTCATAAGCATGGCACCTCGTCCTCCGGATCGGCCGGATCATCTCCCAAGATGTTGTGTTCGGTAACTTTGTCCCAGTTAACCTTAAGTATAGGCCAGCCGGGCCCATCTTCGGCGAGGGTGCGCCCTTCTACTAAACACTTAGAACGCACTTCATTCTTGCCGTTGTAGCAAACCCGAGCTCGGTTTTTAGGGTTCGAGGGTTACGAGGTTTGGACCTCATAGCGGGCGCATTCGCGGACAGCCTTGGTAGCAGTCCTGGGGTTGCACTGTTGTATCAATGCGGCTTTCCCCCGGGATTACCGCTCTGCTGCTTTGGTGCGGTCTGTGACGATTGGCGCTGCTCCACCTGTTTCTGTTGAGAAGCGTGCTGTTGCTCGAGCTGTTGCGTCTGTTGAGAATGGCGCTGCTCCATCTGTTGTATTTGCGCATCGTTGTACTTTTTCTGGGTGGCTTGCTGGTGTTCTTCTTCTTGTTGCTGCTCGAGCGTCTGGTGATCCTGCGCTTGCTGCGCGGCTAGTTCGTTCAGTTGCTGCTGATACGTCTTGTTGGTTGCGGAGCTACCGGTGCTCGGCGCGGCGAACGTGTGAGCCGGCAGTTCGCTGGCATGCCCGTTTACCGGGGGAGCCTTGTATTCGCCCCCCGCTTGGCTGGAGGCTACAATGTCAGTTTTGAAGTCACCAGGTTTGGCAGTGGCCGCGATGGGCGGTTTGCCTTGGTTGGCGGAAGCGCGCAGCTCAGGATTGTTGCGGGCTTGCTGCATGTGTTGCACCTGCGCTGCAACCGGACCCACATGCTGCTCGTTGGCATAGGAAACTTGCTGCGGGGTGGGACGCGCTTCGACCCCGCCGGTACCACCGTTGTAACTGACGTGACTTTCAGAGGCATTGGTGACCGGGGCGTTGTAGGTGTTGTGAACGACGGCGGTGTTTACGTGATTCACGGCAGTGTTGTACACGAAGTGATTCCCTTCCCAGCGCCCGCCCTCATATCCAACACCGCTGTAACCGTAGCCGTAATTGATGCCGCCGTAGTAGCCCACCGTCGGGCCCCAATATCCTTGATTAAAATAGTACGCGTTGCCGCCCCAGCCCCAATAACCTGGCGTCCAGAGATAGCCAGGTTGAGGAGCGAAAACCCACGTGCCAGGCACCCAGTAGTAGTCGTTAGCGGAGTAGTCATAGCCCCAGTAACCGGGCGCCCATAGGTAACCGTCGGCGGGACTGATTGGCTGTTCGTAGATGGGAAGCAACGGCGGCCCGAAACCTACGGAAACGCCGATTTGAGCGAACGCGACGTGCGAGAAAGCCAGCACGACAAGCGAAAACAGCAACAAGCGAACAATAATCCCAGCACGCATTATGCTCCTCTTTGCCTGCTCATCCTGTTTAATGCCCGTCGCGGCATCCGAAGGGCGCGCACGGATTTGAGCGGCGGGGGTCCCCTAAGGGAAAATGTGGCATGCACCAGGATGCTCGCCTGAGAAGGTATTTATCACCTCGGCGCGTAACGTACAATCAAAATGAATTTCGGACTGCCCGATTAGCGCAAGTCGGAAAAGTTGAGAGGAGTCGTGGGCGATCTACTCTTGGAATTGAACGGTGAGCACCATGCGCGACGCGATTGGTTTACCGTCCGAGAGTGCGGGTTCGAATACCCAGAGCGTCACTGCTCTTTCCGCTGCGGCCTGGAGCAATCGTGGACCAGACAATGGTTTCGCTTCTACCACGTTTCCCTTTTCGTCGATCA
>Ga0070765_100000760_pt1 | contig 19223 bp, 14 predicted proteins | sample HubBroMetageWFT5_FD_71516 | JGI IMG/M metagenome (GOLD analysis project Ga0070765, IMG submission 71516) | Warmed and freeze-thawed soil microbial communities from the Hubbard Brook experimental Forest, New Hampshire - Hubbard Brook CCASE Soil... | ecosystem: Environmental > Terrestrial > Soil... | reverse complement strand
AGCTTCAGCCGCTTGATGAAGCGATCGACCGCCGGCTCCCCTCCGCGCAAGTCGAATGAAACCATCATGCCGAAGTCGGTCATCTGCTGCGCGGCAAGTTCGTGGTCGGCATGACCGGGGAGTCCCGGGTAGTACACATGCGAGACCTTGGAATGGCGTTGCAAGGCATCGGCGATGGCGGCAGCATTATGGCAGGCGCGCTCCACCCTGAGTTGCAAAGTCTTTAAACCGCGCAGCAACAAATATGCGCAGCCAGGATCGAGACAAGCGCCAGTCAGGATCATCATTTCTCGCGCTCGCTCCATCCACTTTTTCGGTCCCGCAAGAACGCCTGCGGTGAGATCGCTGTGACCACCAAGATATTTCGTCGCGGAATGCATGACGATATCAGCGCCCAGCGCGAGCGGTTTCTGCAATACAGGAGTCGCGAAGGTATTGTCCACAACAACGCACGCCTTGCGACGATGAGCAATATCAGCCCACGCCGCAATGTCAGCGCAACGCAACGTTGGATTCGTCGGCGTCTCCAGGAACAGCATGCGCGTCTTGCTACTGAAGTATCGTTCCGCCTTGCCCAAATCCTGATAAGGAATAAAGTGTGTCTTGATGCCGCAGCGCGCAAGCACGTTGTCGAACTGCTTTGCCGTCCCGCCGTAGATGTCGAGCATGGAGACGATCTCGTCGCCCGCCTCGCAGCAGACCAGCGCCGCGATGAGCGACGCCGACATTCCGCTGGACGTAATAACCGCCGCGTCTGCGCCTTCCAACGCCGCGATCTTGTCCTCCGCCGCCTTGACGGTTGGATTGCCGTAACGCGAGTAGAGATAGAAGTCGCGGTCGCCTTCGGAGTAACGCCGCAGCTCATCGAGCGACGGAATGACGAAGACCGAAGTCTGCGCGATCGGCGTCGTCAGCGGCGCTGATTGGCCATGACGGTCTTCTCCGGCATGAACACAGCGAGTAGCGTCTGCAGGAAGTTTCATGAGACCACGATTGTAAAGCAGTCGTTAGCAGCAACCAGAACGGCGCTCTCCGAAGAGAGCGCCGTTAGACGAAGTTGGAAAGCAGCTCCTTCGACTCCCTTCGCTTACGCTCAGGTCGCTCAGGATTTCGGCGCGCGGCTCGGACGCCACGCCGACGCCTCAACTTACCAGGACAAGCGCAGGGAGAACTGGAACTGGCGCGGATCGTACGAGGCAGTGGGCGCTCCAGCATCATTCCAGATGGGATTCACCGCAGCGACGTTGTTCTTGTTGATGACGTTGAACAGGTCCATCGTCCCCTGCAGTTGCATCCTTTCGCCGAACTTGAAAGCGCGAGCAATGCGCAGGTCGTTGAAGAAGACATAAGGAGTTGTGCCGGCATTACGCGACAGGTTGCCGATCAGTACAGGCACTTGGCCAGTAACTAGTGCGTCGGCAAAGCAGGTCGGAATCAGGTAGCCGCTGGGCGAGTACTTGGAAGCAACGGCCGTGTCGCCACAGGAATCGGTCTGACCAGCGTGCGCGATCGCCGGACGATCGGTACTCGAGGAGAAGTCGAAGTTCTGGTCGGATCCGACCACGATGTTGAAGGGCCGTCCGCTGCCCAGCTCAAGGATGAGAGACGTGGTCCAGTTGCTGAGCAGTTTGCCCTTCGTGTCGCTGCCCTGGTTGCCGCTCTGATACACGCCGCTGATGACGAAGCGCTGGCGCTGATCGAACAGCGAGGTGGAGCGATCGAGGTTGGGGTGGAAGTTGTCCTGCGGCTCGAGCGTGGCTTCGAGGTCGGTAGCGTCATCGATGGAATGCGACCAAGTGTAGGAAGCCAACATCTCGTAGTGATTGGAGAATCGCTTCTTCAGGTTGACCGTCATGCCGCTGTAGTCAGAGGTGCCATTGGAGTAGTTGGCCACCAGGTCGCTGAACGGGATCGCCTGATTGCCCACGCCAAGGCCGTAGAACGACATGACTTGTTGGGCGAGCCCGTTGAGTTGCGGCGGCGCGAAGAACTGTAACGTGGGGTTGAATCCGCTCTGGCGGAAGAAGCTGACCAGCGCGGGAGGAATGTAGGCACCGCATGCCGGATTGCCGCACTTGGCCGCGACCGCAAGATTGACGCCCGCAACGTCCACTGCCAACGGATTGTTGGCAAAAGCGGACTTGGCTGCTTGCGACAGGTTGGGATCGGTCATGGCGTTGTACCAGTTCTGGACGATCAGGTTGCCGTTCGCGGTATTGGCGTTGATGGGACGATTCAGTCGGCGCCCGCCGTTGAAGTTGTAAGAGATATCGAAGGTCCAACTCTCACCGAACTGGTGCTCGAGGCCGACGTTGACCTGGTTGGAGTAGCCGTACTTGAAGTTCGCTGCCGTGGGATATCCGAAGGGAAGCACCGACAGCGGCACAACCTGTCCCTGAGCCGGCTGATAGTAGTTCTGGTTGACCCACAAAGATGGCGTGTTCGGAGCCGGGTTGAAACGCTGCTGGCCAGGAAGATAGGTGAACGCCGACGGCAGACAGTTCAGGGTCCCGGTGAAAGCGTTGCCGGCGTTCAAGGTCGAGACGATACCGGCCGGACTGGCGTCGCAGTTCACCGGCGAAGCGCCGAACAATAGCAGCTGCGGTGCTTGAGTTCCGTCGGCCACAACCGAGTCGAAGACCAATGCCATCAAAGGATGGTCGAAGAAGATGCCATACGAGGCGCGTGCAACAGTTTTGCCATCGCCGTAGACGTCCCAGGCGACTCCAATGCGCGGCTGGAAATTCAGGTCTGAGGAAGGCACACCTTTGGTGAGTCCGAAGGTCTTGTAGGCTGCCGCTGCCAGCACAGTGGAAGGCGGAAAGCTAGGCAGGAACTCGACGTCATAGCGCAGACCGTAGTTCACCGTCAGCCGCGGCTTCACGCGCCAGGAATCCTGGGCGAAGACGCCGAGGGTGTTGTTGTGGAACGCGAGGTGCGGATTGCCGACGCCTTGCACGAGGTATTGCGGAACGCCCGCGCCATAGGCTTGGACAGGAGTCAAGCCAGGAGTTCCGGCGAGGGAGACTGATCCGAAGTTGTAGATGCCGCCAAAGTTCACGGTAAAGTCCGCGGTGAGCGGGATCAGGTTGTAGTCGACGCCGAACTTGACATTATGCGTGCCCTTGGTGATAGAGAAGTTGTCGAGAAGCTCCCAACGCTGCTCGACGCGCTGGACATAGGAGAAAGGTTCGCGGCCAAAGAAGGCGACGCCCGGCATGTTGACGGCGACATCGCTTCCCCCGGGAGAGTTGGAGTAGGAATAATTCACGCTGCGGCGCGCGTACTGGAAGCGGAATTCGTTGACCTTGTTACTGCCCAGCGTCCAGGTGTGCTCGGCGATGATGCTCCAGTCGTGGAAGTTGTTCATCGAGGTGCGCGACTGCGCGTTCTGGCCGAAGACCTGCGGGCCTTGGGCGTTGACCTCGATGCCATCGACGATGTCAGGGCTTACGCTGCCACGCAGCATCAACTGCTGGTCGTTCGTGAGCTTGTGATCGAGCCGGAGCGAATAGATGTCGCCGAGTTCGTGCACCGGGAAATTGCCGACCAGCGTCCCCATGGGAACATAGGAAGCGGGCAGCGGGATGAAACTGCTGCTGGTGGGAGCGAAATAGCCCGAGCCGATGCCAATGATATGGGTGAACGGATTTTGTCCGGTGATGGCGACCGGTCCCGAAGTGCCCGCCAGCAAGGCGTACTGAATTGTGGACGGTATGACCGGCACGGAGTTTAGGAACGCTGCCTGCGCGGAAGTAACCGGTACTACAACTGTGTTGGGTGGCAGTTGTTGGCCAATGGCGGCGGAGACAAAGCGCGAGATATCAGCCTGGGAGTTGAGCCCGAAATTGCCGGCGCCGATGTTGGAGAAGCCAGTCTCATGACGGTCGGTTCCCTCATAAGCGAAGAACCAGTAAGTCCGGTCCTTCTTAATGGGACCGCCCATGGCGATTCCGTATTGGGCGCGAGTGTAAGCCGGCTGATTGACGTTGCTGAAGGGATTGGTCGCCTGGATGTAGCGGTTGCGCAAGTACCCGAAAGCGCTGCCGTGAAATTCGTTGGAGCCTGATTTGGAAATGATGTTAATCACGCCTGCGGCGGCCTGGCCGTACTCCGCGGCGTAGCCATTAGTGAGGATCTGGAACTCCTGGACGGCGTCTTGCGAGACGGTAGAGCGAATGCCGTTGACCGAGTTGTCGACGGCGTTGGTGCCGTCGATGTTGATCAGGTTGCTGCGGCCGCGCTGGCCCCCGATGTTGAGGCCCGAGGTCGGGGCGGCGCCAATGCTGGGCGTGGTGTCGCGGGCAAGCTGCGAATTCGTGAGAGCGAAATTCACATAGTTGCGGCCGTTGATGGGCAGGTTCTCGATGCGTGTCTGGTCGATGGTCGTGGCGGACGCAGTCTGTTGGGTTTCCACCAGCGCAGCATCGGATGAGACCGTGACGGTTTCGGTTGCCGCCGCTACCGTGAGCTGGACTGGTAGTTCCGCGACCTGACCGATCGTGAGACGCACCGAGCTGTTCACCAACTTGGCAAAGCCGGGAGCTTCCACCGTCACCGAGTACAGTCCGGGAGGGAGTGACAACAAAATCGCAGTGCCTTCGGCGTTGGTTGTCGCGGTCCGGGACACACCTTTATTGGGCTCAGCCGCGGTGACTGTGGCGCCGCTTACCAACGCGCCCTTGGGATCTTTCGCGATGACATGCAACTCGGAGGTCTGCACCTGTGCCCATGCGCTGGCCAACAGGCATGCAATTGCGACTAACAAGCACGAGAGTCTGCGTGCAAAATTCATGACGTTCCCTTCAGATGGAGGATTTCGACCGGGACGCGGCCCGTGAAAGACACGGCGGAATGAGAGTTTGTGTACCGTCGCCGCGCCGTGCGGTAGACACTGGGGATCATGGGCCGAATCTTTCGAGAGTGCAGGGGTGAACTTATCCCGACAAACGTTCGGGTTTTATAACAGCGAAGGGTGTTAATGCAAGTACCAAATCAGAGTAGTGGACGGAGTTAGGTCTGGAACTTGATGCCGGAAGAAGTTGAGTCCAGCGAAATAAGGGCCCAGGCCATGCGCGGAGTATTGTGCGCGATGCCGACACGGCCGCGGCTGTCGAGCAGGATGATGCCGCCGTGTCCGTTGAGCCGCGACTTCAAGTAGTAGAGCGCGCGCTGCGCGGCGTCCTGAGGAGCCAGTCCTTGTTCGACTTTGTCGGCAGTCCACTTGCTGAGGACAAGCTTCATCATTGGCTCACCCCAACCCGTGGTGCTAACGGCGGCGCTGAGGTTATCGGCGTAACAGCCGCAACCGATGAGTGAAGAGTCACCCACGCGGCCAGGAGCTTTGTTCAGGGTGCCGCCCGTGGAAGTGGCGGCGGCGATGTTGCCGTCGCGATCGAGCGCGACCGCCCCTACGGTGTCGTGCGAGCGCATGGGTCCGAACTCGTCGGGCATCTGAAGATAGCCTTGCTGCTTGGCTTCGCGCAGACGCTCGACCTCGCGCGGGATGATGAGGTCGTCGTTGGCACACAGCTCAATGCCGTGCTCCTGCGCGAAGCGCTCGGCGCCGCTGGCGACAAAATAGACGTGCGGACTCTCGGTAAGGATTTTCTTTGCCGCCGAAATGGGATTGCGAATGTGCTCGACGCAGCCCACGCCGCCGGCTCGCAGAGTGGCGCCGTCCATCATGCAGGCGTCGAGTTGCACGCGGCCATCCATGTTGAGGAAAGAGCCACGGCCGGCATCGAAGGTTTCGTCGTCTTCCATGGAAACTACGGCGGCCTCTACAGCCTCGAGACAGCCTCCGCCGCCTTGCATGGTGTCAAAGCCCGCAGCCGCAGCGGACACCACTCCCTGCAGGTGGGCGTCAACTGCGTCATCGGGGATTGCCCAGGCCCCACCGTGGACCAACATAATAGGATTCGCAGACAATGCAGACCTTCCAGAAGGGAATCGCTCGCGTTGCGAGGCAAACGAGAAAGGATATCAGAAGAGGTGACGGGTAGCTGGTAACTGGAAATCAGTAATTAGTGATTGGTAATTGGTTTGCTGGGGTTCGTGGGGCCGCTGCGGTGCGGGCAGTAAACTTACGGTATGGGCGACGTGGGACGCATGCTCGTGTTGTTGGGTGGGCTGCTGCTGGTGCTGGGGCTCGTGGTGATCCTGGCTGGCAAGATCAATCTGCCGATCGGGCGGCTGCCGGGCGACATCGTGATTCGCGGGAAGAATTCGACGTTTTATTTTCCGCTGATGACATCGATCGTGCTGAGTGTGATTTTGTCGCTGGTGCTGTGGGTGGTGAATCGGATGCGGCGGTGAGTGAGGCTTACTGCGCGACGAAATTAGTCTTCCGCCGAACGTCGGAGCGGAGGTGCTGCCTTTTCGCGCCGTACCTTCGCGGCCTTCCGAAGAGCGGGGGCGACGACCTTCTTTTCGAAGGCATCAAGTAAAGTGTCCGCCGTGTTGTACTCCAGAAGAGGCAGTGCCCAGTGATATTTGCGGGGCAAGTCGTCGAACATGCCGAATGCGGGCTCGCCCCGCTGCAGGATCGTCACGAACGGAACCATGTAGTCTGGCACTGCCGCTTGCAACTCAAGAGGCACGGAGCGGGGATTCGTGATGTCAGCGATTACAAAGCGCGACAGCCCAGCCAGGATCTTTATGGTTTCAGTCAGGTCTCGGTCGGTCGGACGTTCGAAATCGAAAATCATTGGAATATAACCGAGCGATCGGAGCTTGTCGGCCATCCGGTCAAGCAACTCTTTGCGCTCGGTGAACCGGCCTAAGATCAAGACTGCCTTCTCGCCGATAGTCGTGATCACATTACGCAGCTTTTGACGGCTCAGAAGCAGGTATACGAATTGCGCAACTTCGAGGTTGTCCACCCGGATCGGCGACTCTTTACCGGGCGTGATAACTAAGTTTGATTGGATGGCCCCTTCCAGCTTTACGTCCCACACTGAGGTTCCATACACGTGACAGCCCGTCAGATTCGCTCCTTCGAGGTTAGTACTAACCAAAATTGCCCCGTCGAGGTCCGCCGCGCTGAGGTCCGCACCGCTCAAGTCTGCCTGGTCGAGGTTCGCCCCTCCAAGGGACGCCTCGTTGAGGATTGCCCCGTGGAGGTTCGCCAGGCTGAGGTTAGCTCCGTAGAAGCTCGCGTAGGTAAGGTCCGCGTTGCTTAGGTCCGCGCCGGTGAGGTCAGCACCGGTGAGCCTCGCATCGGTGAGATCTGCACCAGTGAGTCTCGCATCGGTGAGATTCGCTCCGGTGAGCTCGGTACGGCTGAGAATCGCCTCCCTGAGGTCTGCCCCACGAAGGTCCGCCCAGTCGAAGTTCGCCCGGCTGAGGTTCGCCGATCTGAGTCGTGCGAGGCTAAGGTCCGGGCGGATCCCATCGTTATAACTCCTCCACCGATTCCAGGGCTCGACACCTTTCTTAAGTCTCTCGAGATGTTCGGGGTTCGCCACGGTGCTCGCCTAGTAATTGGTTATGGATAATTAGTAATTAGCTAAGGCTTCCTGAAGTTGGCTGATCGACTTGCGGCGATTGCCAACGCTCACACTTTCAAGTTGCGCATGTAGTCAGCATCCAGCTTGATCGCTTCCAGCGGAGGCATGTCGAACTCCTCTTGCTCCACGAAGTAGTGCGCGATGTGGCCGGTCTTCTTCGCGGCCTCGAAGATGGGGCGGTAGTCGATGGTGCCGTGACCGAGTTCGGTGGACTGCTGATGCTCCTTGTCTTTCTTTAAGTCGAAGTCCTTGACGTGAAGCATGGAGATTCGCGTCGGATACTTCGTGAGGTATTCGACAGGGCTGTAGCCGGCAACGGAGACCCAGCCGCAATCCATTTCAAAGGTGACGAGTTCGGGATCGGTGAGCTTCATGAGTTCGTCGTAGGGCACTGTGTTTTTCAGCTTGCGGAATTCGGTGGTGTGGTTGTGGTAGCCGAAGCGCATGCCATAGGCCTTGACCTTGGCACCGATCTGGTTAAACTGCTCGGCGTTGTATTTCCAATCGTTGAGTGTGAAGGCCTGCACCCAGGCTTCGTGATAGCCGGGGTCTTTCGGAGCGAGCTTCACGCGCGAGGGATCCTCGAGTGAGGGCGACGAGCAAACGACGTACTGCAATCCCAATTCCTTGGCGTAGGTGATGATGGACTCCAATTGCGGCTGCAGCATCGACAGCGGATAGTGCGCGCTGACGCAGTGCAGTCCGGCGGTGTCCATCGATTGCTTGAAATCCTGAGCACTCATGGCGTAGAAGCCGGCGGCTTCGACCTCCGTGTATCCGGCGGCGGCGACGGCCTTCAGGGTTCCATCGAAGTCGGTGGGCAACAGATTGCGCAGCGAGTAAAGCTGCAGGCCGAGTGGCAATCCCAGCGGATAGGCGTCGAGCGGCAGTGCGTCGCGGAAGGCGATCGCAGCTACCGAAGCTGCACCGGCGAGCTTGAGGAAGTCGCGGCGGGAAGTTGTGGTCATGATTGAGTGACCTCCGGACTAGTTTATTTGCGGCGCACGCAAGTCCACCAGAGTTTACATCCAGTCAGAGGCAAGCGTCAGTCGCGCTGGGTTACACTGCCTTGCAGACACTCTGATCATGGCCGATAGCGAACAACTCGGGCTGATGTTTGCGGCTCCGCAGCGCAAGGTATATGCGGTGCGCGAATTGGTGGCGGCGCTGCGCACGCAGGTGGAGCGGTCGTTTACCGACATCTATGTCGAAGGCGAGATTTCGAATTGCCGTCCGGCGGAGTCGGGGCATGTGTACTTCACGCTGAAGGACGGCGCGGCGCAACTGCGCGTAGTGATGTGGCGGACGCAGGCGCGGTTGTTGCGGTTCCGTCCGGAGAACGGCCTGGCAGTGATAGCGCGCGGGCGGGTCACCGTTTACGACGAGCGCGGCGACCTGCAACTGCAGGCCGAGATGCTGGAGCCCAAGGGCGCTGGCGCACTGCAGTTGGCCTTCGAGCAGCTCAAGGCGAAGCTTGCCGCCGAAGGGCTGTTCGATGCGGGACGCAAGAAGCCGATTCCGGCGCTGCCGCGTTGCATTGGAGTGGTGACGTCGGCTCGGGGAGCGGCGCTGCAGGACATCCTGAACATTCTGCGGCGCCGGCATGAGTCGGTGTCGGTGCTGATTTATGACGCGAGGGTGCAGGGCGAGAGCGCGGCCAGCGACGTGAGCGATGGAGTGAAGCACTTCAATCGCGCGCGCAACGTGGACGTGATTGTTGTCGCGCGCGGCGGCGGATCGTTCGAGGATCTGTTCGCCTTCAACGACGAGGCGCTGGCGCGAACGATTGCGGCATCGAAGATTCCGGTGATCTCGGCGGTGGGACATGAGACCGACTTCACCATCTGCGATTTTGTCGCTGATCTGCGGGCGCCGACACCTTCGGCTGCGGCCGAGCTGGTAATTCATTCCAAGCAAGAGCTTGCGGGACGGCTATCAGGATTGCGCGATCGTCTGCGACAGGCGATGAACTACAAGCTGCTGCGATCGCACAATGCTTTGTCGAGGCTGGGGCAGCACGCGGCGTTCGTTCGCATGTCTGACACGGTGGCACGACGCCAGCAACGCTTGGACGACCTGCTGCACCGCATGGAGCAGGCGCAGAAGCGCAATCTGAACGGACTGCGGCGGCGGCATGAATCGCTTGACACCCGCCTTCGGCACCAGGACATGCGGGTGCGACTGAGCGCCATGAGACACCAGTTGGAGGTACGCACGAGCAACCTGCGGCTGTTGTCGGAGCGTCTTCTGGCAGAAAAGAAGACCCGCGTCGATGAAGTGACTACGGCGGTGGGTCGTGCGACTGAAACGATTTTGCTGCGGCGTCGCTCGCGATGGGAGTTGCTGCAGAGCAGCCTGACTGGACTATCGCCGAGGGCGATTCTTGCGCGCGGTTATGCGCTAGTGTTCGATGCCGCGGGCAACCTGGTGAAGGACGCTTCGCAACTGGAGCGCGGCGACGCGATCCGTGCACAACTCGCGCGTGGGGAACTCACGGCCACGGTGAACGAGACCAAACTCGACTCTGACGCAGAGTAGGACATCCAGCAAAGCACGTGGCGACCCGCCGTAGCGGCATTCCACTGCATTAGAATGAAGAAAGACCCAACGCCACGCGAAAGGACCGCCGATGTTGCAGAGCTTAGGCCGCATTCCGGAGATATCGTGGACCTCGGTCGCCGATATCCTGATTGTGGCGCTCGTAATTTACGGGTTCCTGAAGCTCATGAAGTGGACACACGCCATGCCCGCGCTCCTGGGCCTGGCGGCGGTTGCGTTTGCGCTGTACATGGCGCACCTCGAGGACCTGAAGACCATCGATTGGCTGGTGGCGGCGCTGCTGCCGCTTGCCATCTTCGCGGTGGTGGTGGTGTTTGCGGCGGAAATTCGGTATGCGCTGGGCCGCCTGGGGCGCAGTCTTTCGATGTCGCGCATCGGCGGGCGCAGGGTCGAGACCTATGACGACATCGTGCTGGCTGCCAATTTGTTTGCTCAGAACAAAATCGGAGCGCTCATCATCATCGAACGCGAGGACGGACTCGGCAGCTCCATCGATAGCGGCGTGGCGCTGGATGCGAACCTGTCCTACGACCTGCTAGCGACCATCTTCCAGAAAACGGCACCGCTGCATGACGGCGCGGTTATCGTGCAAAAGGACCGCATCGCGGCGGCGGCGTGTTTTCTGCCACTGGCGACCGACCCGCAATTGTCAACGCAACTCGGGACGCGGCATCGCGCGGGCATCGGAATTACGCAGGAGACAGACGCGATCGCGGTCATTGTTTCCGAGGAGACCGGCAAAATCAGCATTGCTTCTGGCGGCGAGATTGAGCGCGACATCACGGCAGAAAACCTGCGAGAGCGAATCAGCGAATTGTTGCGGCGATATATTCCCCACGCCACCTTGCCGACCTCGGCGACCGACCGTGATCTGGCAAACTCGACTCCGGCCCCCACTAGGCGAGCGGAGGACGAAACCTTCGCCAACGGGGCGGAGCTCTGAGGATGCTCGAACTTTTCCGCAGATACGTGTTGCACAACCTGGGGCTGAAGGTCCTGGCGCTGGCCATTTCTGTCGGGCTGTGGTGGGTGGTGTCGCGCGATCCCATGGTGGAATCAGTTGTGACTGCTCCTATTGAGTTTCTGCACGCGCCGGACAACTTGTTGATGACCGCCGACAGTCCGTTCGAAGTAAAGGTGGCGGTGAGCGGGCCGGAGCGCATCATCCGCAAAATGGACCAGTCGGAGATCAACGCGACCATCGACCTGTCCGGAGTGAAACCGGGCGAGCGGACATTCGACCTCGGCCCCAAGCAAATCCACGCGCCCCGGGGCGTGAAGGTCGAGCGCGTGCTGCCGGCGCAGATCCACATTGACTTCAATCCCAGCGCTACGCGTACGGTTGAGGTACGTCCGCGCGTGATTGGGACGTTTGTCAGCGGATACGGCATTGCTGACGTAGCCGCCGAACCGGCGATCATCGTGATCGAGGGGCCGGCGAACCATGTGAATGCAATCGACATGGCGATCACCGATCCGGTGGACGCGACCGGAGTGATCGGCCGGGCGACCTTCACCACGCATGCCTACGTGCCTGATCCACTGGTGCGGGTCCAGCATCCAGCGCCCATACACGTCACGGTGACGACAGGAAAATCTTCCAAGGGAGCGGGCCAGCATTGAGCGTGACGCTGCAGAACACTTTCAAACGAGAGCTGTTTGGGACAGACGGAATTCGCGGGGTGGCGGGCGAGTATCCGCTGGACCGCGCGACTGTGTATGCGATTGGCCGCGCGCTAGGCCAGCGACTGGCGGAGCGCGACAAGAATCCGCGAGTGGTGATTGGGCAGGACACGCGCGAATCGAGTGCGTGGATCAGCGAGGCGTTGGCTTCGGGACTGGCGGCGTCGCAAGTCACGGCGGTCAGCGCTGGCGTGATCACAACTCCGGGGGTGGCTTACCTGACGCGTGCGAACGGGTTTTCAGCAGGCATCGTGATTTCGGCGTCGCACAATCCCTGGTACGACAACGGCATTAAAGTGTTCGGCGCTGATGGCTACAAGCTCTCCGACGAGCTGGAGCACGCCATCGAGGCCGATATCTTCGCCCACATCGAGCAGTTGGCGGCAGGCGCTTCCAAGTCCGACGCCGCAGGTTACAGCATGTTGCCGGGCGAAGCGAAGTTGCGCGAGCAATACGCGGAGTGGCTGGCGTCGCTCGTGGGTCCGGGAAACTTCGGCAAACTTCGGGTGCTGGTGGATTGCGCGAACGGCGCCGCGAGCAACGTAGCCCCGATGGTCTTCAAGGACTGTGACATTGAGGCTGACTTTCTGCATGTCGATCCCAACGGCCGCAATATCAACGCCAATTGCGGGGCGCTGCATCCCGAGCACATCGCAGCGGAAGTCGCGAAGGCGAACGGCAAGTACGATCTTGGTATTACTTTTGACGGTGATGCCGACCGCGCGATGTTTTCCGATGCTGCGGGCAACGTGGTGAACGGCGATGGCGTGCTGCTGCTGGCGGCACGCGATATGAAGACGCATGTGCTGCTGCACAACGACACGGTGGTGGCCACCACGATGTCAAACATGGGACTGGAAGCGGCGCTAAAACGCAGCGGCATCCGCATGTTGCGCGCGGCCGTGGGCGACAAGTATGTGCTGGAGGAGATGCTGAAGACCGGCGCAACGCTTGGCGGCGAGCAATCGGGACACATCCTCTTTCGTGATATGGATATAACGACCGGAGATGGCATCCTGACGGCGCTGCGTGTGATGGAAGTGGTGGCGCGCGCGGGCAAGCCGCTGGCCGAACTGGTGGCCGACATGAAGGTGTTTCCGCAGCGCATCGAAAATGTGAAGGTGCGCGAGAAGGTTCCCATGGAACAGTTGCCGCCAGTGATAGAGACGATCCGCGCTGCGGAACGTGAACTCGATGGTAATGGCCGCGTAGTGGTGCGCTATTCAGGCACGGAAAAGCTGGCGCGCGTGATGGTGGAAGCCGAGTCGGAAGAAGCCATGGAACGGCATGTGAAGACCATCGCCGGTGCGCTGCAGAAGGCGATCGGGGCGTAAAAGCAGTTTCGAGTTTCATGTTTCAGGTTTCAAGTTTCGAGATACTTCAGGTCGCGCGACTGCGTCCTCGTGGTCGCTCTGCTTACGTGCCAAGGCGTGGAATTTCCTGCGTAGGCTGCACTGGCACTGCGCCCACATCGATTCCGATCAATGGCCCTACCAGATCGGAGCGCCGCTAAAGTAATCCGCTGCGACCAACGCCAAAATGAACGCCGTGCCGATGGCCATCCAAACGACAAAGCGGCGCGCTGCGTAATCCATCTTCCATGGGTGAATTGCGAACGCCATAAAAACCTCCGCCGCGACCATAATTCCTACTTTGGGAAAGCATTTTCTTGCGCGGCCGCGCCACCTGTCTGTGTCGAGTGTCTCACCGTCGTGTGATAAGCGGGCCAACCGTAAGAGAACACCAGTCCCCGCTTATTGTTTGACGCTGGTCTTAGCATCGGCCAAGGGCGACTCCATCGGAGTCGGGTTGCTGAAGTGCGTGAAGCTGGTGACTTTGCCGGAGGCATCCCGCGCGAATTTGAACTCCTCGGCTTCGCTGCCGTCTTTACGGACTCGGCGGAAGAGGTCGCCGCCTTTGGGCTTGAGAAATTCCATGTCGCCAGCGGGATCGGTCGATGGCAAGTTGAGAAGGGCCAGTCCACCAGCCCAGGGCAGCACCACCAACTCCGCGTTCCAGGGCTGCTCGGAGTAGCGGCCGGCGTAGTCCTCCAGCTTTACTCCGCTGGCAGGGGGCGGCGCTTTGAACTCATAGCCCTTGCGCTTGTCAAGGATGTCGAAGACGGCCTTGGCAAAGGGCCCGGTTCTCTCCGCACCAGTATCCATAACGATTACAGCGGTTTGATCGTCGTTTCGCATGGACAAAGCGGTCTGGTATCCGGGGCAGTCGCCTCCGTGTCCGACATAGATGTGATCATCGCGGTGCCCGACCGCGAAGCCGAGTCCCCAACTGGTCTTCCAGTCGGGATCCATGAACTGGACGCGTTGCATCTCGCGCAGGGTGGGAGCCTGGAGGACGTTCGTCTGGCCGGTGCGCAGGAGCCGAAATTGCCACGAGGCGAACTTGCCGAGGTCTTCCACGGTGGAGGTGTAGCCGGCCGCTGGCGTGATGCCGCGGGTGTTGAACGGCTTCAGGAGGTCGCGCGTGCCATCGCGCTTCATGGCGCCGTAGCCAACGGCCAGGCGCTTTCCGTAAAGGTCCATCGGCATCAAGGTGCGGGTATCGTTGAGACCGAGCGGGACCAGGACGTTGGCCTTGGCGTAGTCCACGTACGGCTGGCCTGAGACGGCGGCCACGGTCTCGCCAACCAGCGTGAGCCCGAGATTGCTGTATTGGAAATAGCGTTCGGCCGGATAGAGGGCAGACTGTTCCGCGATCTTGGCTTGAATCGCCTCGCGTGTGGGAAAGGGAAAGTCCGGCCCTGACCAATATGGAAAATCGGACTCGCGGGGAATGCCGGAAGAGTGCGTGAGCACGCCGCGCAGCGTGACGGGACCGCTATCAGCCGCGGGCGCGATCTTCGCCCAAGGCAGGTAAGTTGTGATTGGGTCGTCCAGGCGGACCTTGCCCTGCTCGTAGAGTTGCATGAGGGCGACCGAGGTGAACAGCTTGGAGATCGAGCAGATGGAATAGATCGTCTGAGGCGTGGCAGCGACGGTGTGGCTGGCGTCGATGGTTCCGTAGCCCTTGGACCAGACCAGGTCGTCACCCACGACCACGCCGGCCGAGACTGACGGGATGTGCTGATACGCCTGAACGCTGTCAAGCCAGGCATCCACGACACGCAGGGCTTCGGTCCGTCCCGCGGCATCCTTCGGCTCTTGTGCATTTGCGGTTGCGGAGAAGAATGCAAGACTGCAGACGAGAGAGAGGATGAGTCGCTTCATTTGTGCGCTCCTGCGCTCACCGGCGGCGCTACGAACACCGTCTTGCGTGGGAGCTTGGCGGCGACCTCAGGACTGAGTCCGAGGTTGGTCGAGAGCACGTCGACGGGATTGCCCGCGAGCCACTCGCTGAGGTCCATCGCCTGATAGTGAGGGCTGTTGAAGCCAACGAGAATGCGGCAAACATCGCTGCCGGTATTCTTGATGTAATGGCCTGCTCCCATCGGGGCATAGCCCACGTCGCCGGCTTCAAACTGGTCGATGACCGCGTTTCCCTGGGCTAAAAACACGCCCATCTCCGCGGTGCCGCTGATGTAGTACTGCCACTCGTCTGCGTTGGGATGCCAGTGCAACTCGCGCAAAGCTCCGGGCTGTAGCTCGATTAGCGATCCCGCCATCGTGGTTGAAATCGGAAATTCGTTTACCGTCACAGTCCGCTGCGTGCCGCCTCCTGGGACGCGGCGTGGCTGCTGAGCGTCCAGAGGATAGCGATGCATGGTCGTCAGTTCCGGATTTCTGCGCGGCGTTGCGATGAGCGAGCTGTCGTCAGGCACCGGTCCACGAACGAAGTAGGCTTCGCGACTGGGCAGCGACGCAAGCTCTGCGATGGAGAGTCCCAGGCTTTGCGTTACGACTTCGCGGGGTGTTTGTGCCAGGAAGTCCGTGATGCTGAAGGTGTGGTCTTCGGAGAAGTCGCCGTTATCGAAGATCAGAATGAAGTGGCATTCTCCGGGGCCCAGTCCCTCGATCGAATGGCCATACCCTCGCGGAAAGTACCAGACATCGCCCGCGTAGAACGTGTCGATATGCGCTGATCCGTCGGGATGGAGGATCGTGGTGCGGCACGAGCCGGTGATGACGTAGGCCCACTCGGCAGCATTCGCGTGCCAGTGCAGCTCTCGAATTGTGCCGGGGCCCAGCCGCATCGAGACGCCGGCGATGCCGGTGGAAATAGGAAATTCAACAACGGATGCGCCGCGGGTTATGCCGCCGTTGAATGCTTTCGGGGGCTGCTGCTCAAGACGGTAGCGGAACGACGGTAGTGGCATTGGTCGATTCTCCGTTGGGAGTTGCTGGAACTAGCTACTGCTGGGTTGTCCGATTGTAATCAACACTCAGGCGAAAAGGGACGAAAGTACGCGCGCGACCTGCGCTCGAATGAGTCGTCCGGCTTGCTGCGATCAATCGAGCTTACCCAATCCGACGTCGTGATACATCTCCAGATAATGACAGCGCACGCAGACGATCAAGCGAATCGGCAAAGCGCAATTCGGGCTGGAGACCTCGTCGCTATCTTTCTTATGGCGCTGGTCTATGTATCCGGTGAGACCAAAGGTAGTCTCGAGCAAGGTCCGGTCGCCGTGGCATTTGGGGCATTCTACGTTGAATCCCAGTGACATCGATCGATCTCCTCGGGAAGGGCGGATTATACGCCTCAGTAAGATTTGCCAGCCGCTAGTGTTGCGCCGCCTTCTGATCGGCGATCCACTGGGTGACGCGCCCGTGCAGCACGTCAAGCGGCAAGGGGCCGGCATCGAGTATTTCATCGTGAAATGCTCGGATGTCGTACTTGGGGCCAAGCGCCTGCTTTGCCTGCTCGCGCAGTGCGAGGATCTCCATCTGGCCTAGCTTGTAGGCCAGCGCTTGGCCGGGCCATGCGATGTAGCGATCGACTTCGGTTTGAATGTTGGGCTCGTCCATGGCGGTATGCTCGCGGAAGAAGTCCACCATCTGCTCGCGAGTCCAGTGTTTGTAATGCACACCAGTATCGACCACCAGCCGAATCGACCGCCACATCTCGTTTTCCAGGCGGCCATACTCGCTATATGGGTCCTGGTAGAAACCGACGTCTTTGCCCAGGCGCTCCGAGTAAAGCGCCCACCCTTCGGAATACGCGTTGTAGTTTCCATACTTGCGGAAGGGCGGAATGCCGGTCAACTCCTGAGCAATCGAAAACTGCAGATGATGCCCGGGAACGCCCTCGTGATACGCGATAGCTTCGGCGTTGAGCAGCAGGCGGTGCTCGGGATCGTACTCGTTCACGTTGATGCGGCCGGGACGCGATCCGTCGCCCGCTCCCGGCGAGTAATCGGCTGGTACTGAATTGGCTGCGCGGAACGATTCCATCGGGACGACTACCAGCTTGTTCTTGGGCAGGCGGCCGAACAATTGCGGCAACTTGGTGTACATCTGGTCGGTATAGTGCTGATAGAGGTCGAGAATCTGCTGGCCCGAAGTGCCGTAGAGCTTGGGGTCGTGGCGGATGTGCTCGTTGAAGCTCTTCAGGTCGGCGAAGCCCTGTTGCTTGGCGATGACCAGCATCTGGGCATCGAGATCTGCCACCTGTTTCAACCCCATCTGGTGAATCTGTTCAGGCTGAAGATTGGTGGTAGTCATCTGCCGGACCGCGAATTCGTAACGGGCATCGCCGTCGGGCAGTGACCAGACGCCCATCTCGGTACGGCCTTTCGGCGCGTAGTCGCTTTTCACGAAGGCAGCGAACCGCGAGTATGCGGGATTGACCTCAGCGCTGACCGTCTTCATCACCGCGTCGCGCAGGCGCTGCTGATCGGCCGCGGAAATGTCTGCGGGAAACTTCAACACAGGCTGGGCGAAAGGGCTCTTCTCTCCGCTGGCATCGGCGATCTCCTGCGCTTGCACGGTCACTTTCTCCAGCAGAAACTTGGGCGGCATCAGATGGTCGCGCAGGCCGAGCTTCATGTTGGCGGTGACCTGGTCGAGGACGCGCGGTAACTGGTGGAGGCGGGCGATATAGTTCTCGTAGTCCTTCGCCGTGTGGAACGGCATTTGCGTGGGCATGGAGGCGAGGCCCAGATGAATGCCACCGAACTGGTCAACCGGCATCTCCCAGCCGTTGAATTTTGCGCCCTCGACGTGCTGTCGCAGTTCGCGCACCATAAGCTGCTGGTCCAGGAGCTCGGCTTCGGGGAATCCCGTGGTGTCGATGGCGTCGAAGAGCGCGAGTTGCTGTTTGGCGTGTTCGACCTGCTTCGCAACTGCTTCGAGCGAATAGTCGCCAAGGCGGTCGTTGTAGCGGGTGTCCCCGACGTAGGTTGCGAACTCAGGATAGGTGCGAAGCGTGTACTCCCACTCAGCCTGCAGGGCGTCGCGCAACTGGGCGCGGCGAGCGTCGAGGCTGTTGCCGCTATTTTGGCCGGAAAGGACCATGGTGCAGGCGCAAACAATGGATGCAACGACGAACAGTCTCATGTCGAGAACCTCGGGTTAGAAGAAAGAGGATAGCAGCCGAGTTGCAGGGCTGCAGTATCTTGCCACACGCGGGGGTAGCTGTTTACTCCAAATCTCGCCAGTTGGGCCCAGTGCCGAGGTCCACCTTCAGCGGCACCCTTAGTTCGTACACATCTTCCATCTGCTGAGCGACAAGTTGTTTCATAGCCTCGAGTTCGGATTCGGGGACTTCGAAGACCAGCTCGTCGTGAACCTGAAGGAGCATGCGCGATTGCAGATTGCGCCGGCGGAGTTCGGCGTCGATGCGGATCATCGCCAACTTGATGAGGTCGGCGGCGGTGCCTTGAAGCGGCGTGTTGACGGCGGTGCGCTCGGCGAAGCCGCGCAGGTTCCAGTTCTTGCTCTGCATGTCGGGCAGCGGCCGGATGCGGCCGAAGAGGGTCGCGACTTTCATTTCGGTGCGCGCCTGCTCGAGGGTGCGGTCGATGAACTGGCGCACGCCCGCGTACTTTTCGAAGTAGGCGTCGATGAAGCGCTTGGCCTCTTTCTGGTCGATGCCGATTTGCTGCGAGAGCCCGAACGCCGAGAGCCCATACACGATGCCGAAGTTCACGGCCTTCGCGCGGCGGCGATGCTCGGCATTGACTTCGCCGGCGGGCACGCCAAAGACCTGCGAGGCAGTGAGGGTGTGAATGTCGTCGCCGCGGCGGTAGGCCTCGACCAGCAGCGGGTCGGCAGAGAAGTGCGCGAGTAGGCGCAGCTCGATTTGCGAGTAGTCCGCGGCGAGCAGCACGTTGCCGGGCTCAGCGACGAACGCAGCGCGAATCTCGCGGCCCAGCTCGGTGCGGATGGGAATGTTCTGCAGGTTGGGATTGATGGACGAGAGGCGTCCGGTGGCCGAGCCCGCCATGTTGAAGGTGGTGTGCAAGCGGAGCGTTGCGGGATTGAGCAGGGCAGGCAGCGCGTCCACGTAGGTGGATTTCAGCTTGGTGAGCTGACGGTAGTCGAGCACCATGCGCGGGACTTCATGCTCCGA
>Ga0070765_100000759_pt1 | contig 19249 bp, 11 predicted proteins | sample HubBroMetageWFT5_FD_71516 | JGI IMG/M metagenome (GOLD analysis project Ga0070765, IMG submission 71516) | Warmed and freeze-thawed soil microbial communities from the Hubbard Brook experimental Forest, New Hampshire - Hubbard Brook CCASE Soil... | ecosystem: Environmental > Terrestrial > Soil... | reverse complement strand
ATGTTCTCCTGATAGCCGACCGACGAGACCATTACGACGCGGGCTTCGGGATGAGCCTGAACGATCTTTTCCGCTGCCTCGATGCCCTCCATCTGCGGCATGGTGATATCCATGAGCACGATGTCGGGATGGGTGCGGTCGAATTCGCTGATGGCAGTCAGACCGTCACCGGCCTCAGCCGCCACCTGCCCTCCGAAGCTTTCGATCATGCGGGCGAGATTCTTGCGGGCGAACACAGAATCGTCCACAATCAAGTAGCGCACCGCTTGTCCGTCCTTGCTTCGCTTTACTGCTGCAAACTGCTCCATAACAACCTCCTCGAACAGATTCCATCACAATGGCTTACCGTCGGACAGATGACTCAGGTCACGACACCTGCGTGGCCAATTCCGTTAAAACCCAGCTCGGACTGCTCTCCCCGTGCTGTCTTTCTTTTCCCGACCTTCGTTTCGGTTGCAAAGCGCCTGCAAAGTCGAGGAAAGAACGTCCAAAGAAACAACTCGAGTGGCATAACCACGTTCAATCGCGGCTTTGGGCATGCCATAGACCACGCAGGATTCTTCACTCTCCGCAATGGTCATGCCGCCGGCCTTCTTCACAGCTCCAAGTCCTTCAGCGCCGTCGTCGCCCATTCCAGTCATTAGCACGGCGACCGCTCCAGAGCCGTATTCCTCCGCCACGCTGTTGAACAAAACGTCGACACTGGGGCGGTGCCCATTTACGCGCGGGTCGTCACTGAGAATCACCATGTCCGCCTTGGCAGCGCGCTTTACTCTTATGTGCCGGCTTCCCGGACAAATTAAGACCCGGCCGGCTTGCAGAATGTCGCCGGATTGCGCTTCTTTCACGCGCAAGGAGCAGATTTCGTCCAGGCGGCGGGCGAACATTTCCGTGAAGCCTTCGGGCATGTGCTGCACCACAACGATGGTTCCGGGAAAGTCTGGGGGCAGTTGCGCCAGCAGGAATTCTAGAGCTTGCGGCCCTCCGGTGGAGATTCCGATGGCTACCAGTTTGGTCGGAGGCGGGCCGGACTTCTGGGCGGATATCTTCTCCGGATGAGCAGAAATTCTTAGAAAACTGCCGGGCCGAACAATTTTGCAATCGGCGGCGGCCTTGATCTTGGCGATCAGTTCCGCGGCAGCTTCGGTCATGTGGGTCGAAGCGTCGCGGGGCTTGGTCACGAAATCGAAGGCGCCCAATCCCAAGGCTTTGAAAGTCACTGAAGCCCCTTCGGTGCTGTGCGAACTGACGACGATGACCGGCAGTGGATTCCGGCGCATGATTTCCTTCAGGGTGTCAATGCCGTTCATGCCCGGCATTTGCAGATCGAGGGTGATCACGTTGGGCTGCAGTTCCTCGATTTTCTTCAGACAGAAGGTGCCGTCGATCGCCGTACCGACCACCTCGATGGAGGGGTCGCCTTCCAGCATCTGAGGAATCAGCTTCCGCATCAGCGCGGAGTCGTCCACTACCAGCACGCGGATTCTCTTGGAGCCTGAGTTCATGTTTGGGTTCATGCGTGGCCTCCCGCTGCGCTGAGAGCAAGCCGGGCGCGATCGGCCTCATTTAAGAGAATTCCGAACTTGGTCGAACCCATTTCCTGCGGACGGGTGCGCGCGATGTGCTCCACGACCGCTGGCAGATTCAGGATCAGCACAACCTTTCCATCTCCCAGAATCGAAGCGCCGTTCACCAGATCGGTAGCGAAGGTCTGGTCGTCCAAAGCCTTGATGACCAATTCTTCCTCTCCTTCTAAAGCGTCGACGATCAAGCCGTATTTCTTTTCGCCAACGGTAATGACCAGTACGAACAGCTTGGCCGATTTGAGGTCGGAGCCGACAGCCGCGGCACCGGGGCGGCCTAGGCGCAGCAACGGCAGCACCTGGTTTCGCAGCTGCAGAACTTCGTAATTGTCGACCTGATGAACCTCGGACTCCCGCGTGCGCGCGATCTGGCTGACCGCGTTCAGCGGAATGGCGTACAGGCGCTCCTCTACCCAGAACATCAGCGCCTTGATAATGGCCAGCGTGAGCGGAAGCTTCAGGCGGAAGGTTGTGCCCTGGCCCAGCCGTGTCTCGACGTTAATGGTAGCCTTCAGCCGCTGCAGCACACTCTGTACAACATCCATGCCCACTCCACGGCCGGAAACTTCGGTGACCTGTTCGGCGGTGCTGAAGCCGGGGCGGAAGATTAGATCCAGAATCTCGGCTTCGCTCAATCGCGCGGCTTCGTCCACTGTAATCATTCCCAGTTCAATCGCCTTGCTGCGGATTTTCTGCGTATCGATTCCACGGCCATCATCACGAATCTCAACCACGACTTGATTTCCCTGGTGGCAGGCGTGCATACGAATTTTCCCGCGCAATGGTTTGCCTTGGCTGCGGCGCTCTTCCGCCGGTTCGATGCCGTGACTGATCGCGTTCCGCACCAGATGCGTCAAAGGCTCTGCGATCGCGTCGAGGATGCCCTTGTCTAAGTCCGTCTCTTGCCCAGTGAGTTCCAGGTCCACCTCCCGGTCGCACTGCCGAGCCACATCGCGCACCATGCGCGGAAACCGTCGAAACAGGTGATCCACCGGAACCATCCGAATTTTCATCACCGAGCGCTGAAGGTCGTTCAGTACCCGCGCTTGAAAGGCCATGGCATCGGCAAATTTGCCACGCAACAATTCCTTGGGATAACGCTTGCCAAACTCGCTGAGTGCCTGTTGCAGCATGGACTTGCCGATGATGAGTTCCCCCACCAGATTGAGTACGTTATCGATGCGCCCTGCCTCTACACGGAGTATGTTTTCCGCCGCTGCCGGCACTCCTGCCTCCGCGACGGGACTAGATGGTTCGGGCGCAGCTTGGATCGTTGAATCCCCTGATGGAGGCACACTGGTGGGAGGCAGGGTCGGGACATTGGCATCAGTCTTCGACTCGGGAGCTTTTGGAGAAATGGTGACGGGCGGCGGCGCCTGGATCTGGCTAATACTGACTTCGCTTGCGATCGTCGGTACGCGGCATTTCGCCGCAATCTGTCCCTCGGAGTGGGCGCTGGCCAAGACGAACTCGACCTGCTTGGAAGCGGCCGGTGATTTCGCGTCCGGACGCACAGCCAGAACCTGACCGACGGCGCTGATAGCATTCTGAATGAGTTGGCGCGCCGCGATCGGCATAGCGCAGTGCGGATCGATTTTTACAACTACTTCGAATATCCCGGATCCGGAGGCTTTCGCCAGTGCAATTGCGTGCCTCTCCGCATCGGTCCAATTTTTGCCAGACCGAGGGGCCTCGTCAGATCGTTTCTTCCGCCGCGATTTCTTGGCAGCGGGCGTGGCGGTTAGATCCTCGATTTTTTGCCGCAGAGCTCCGGTGGCGGGCAGGGAACTACCCTGACGGTAGGCAGCGAGCATCTCCGCAAAAAGATCGGCCGCTGCGAAGGAGATTTCGGCCAGGGTTTTGTGCGTGGCCGCACTTTCCAGGGACAGGGCATCTTCGAACTGGTGTGCCAGGTCGCTCAACTCGCGGAACCCGCACGCCGCGGAGTCACCCTTGAGCGTGTGTACGGTGCGGCGAATGGAACGGACTATCTCATCGTCGCCGGGATGGTTCTCCAGCTTGAGAGATTCTTCGTTCAGCGCCTGCAGCAGTTCCAGCGAGGTCTCAAAAAACAACTCCCGCAGTTCCGCGCCGCGCTCATCCGGAGGGTTCGTCACTCGCGCACCTCGATCCGCCGGTAAGCCGTACCGCTGTCCCGATGCACCATCTGAAATTTTTCCGTCAGGCCGAGCAGGCTTTCCGCATGGCCCACGAACAGGTAGCCGCCCGGGTTCAGGCAGCGATAAAATTTTTCCACCAATCGCTTCTGCTCCGCCTGATCGAAGTACATCATCACGTTGCGGCAGAAGATCACGTCATTGCGTTGCGGAAGGTATTCCGTCTTCAAATTATGAAAGTCGAAGTGAACAATTTCCTTCAGCGCCTTCTTGATCGCGTAGCGGTCGCCCACCTTGTCGAAGTAGCGCAGGCGGAAGGCGTAATCCACCGTAGACATCTGGTGCTCGTTATAGGCGCCTTCCTGCCCGGTGCGCAGTACGGAGTAGCTGATGTCGCTGGCCAGTATCTCCACTCGCCACGGCGGCGGAATCAACGGTTTCGGCAGTGACATCTCAACCGGCAGCGGGTTGCGCAAGTAGTAGTAGGCGAGTGAGTCGGCGGACATCATGCCCAGCGTGTAGGCTTCCTGCCCGGTAGAGCAGCCTGCGCTCCACACTCGAATCGAGTATTCCCGGTGCGCCTGTTTGTACTTCAACATGTCTTCCAGCACATATTTCTGAAATAAGTCCAATTGAGCTTTATGCCGGAAAAAGCTGGTTTCGTTGACGGTCAGGTTCTCCACCAACTTGGCCAGCTCTTGCTTGCCTTCTTGGCTGATCAGCAGGCGGTAATAGGCGTAGAAGGAATCGACGCGGCATTCTTTGATGCGCCGCAGCAGGCGGTCCTGCAAGAAGTGCGTGCGGCGCTCGTCGAAGTGCATGCCGCACTCCTGATAAATGAGCGCCTGCAACAGCCGCAGTTCCGCCTCGGTCAACGCAGGAGCCGGTGCCGCTCCGAATGTACTCATGCTTTCCCTAGTCCTCGCGCCGCATGATTCTAGCGGCTGATTCGTCGTCTAACGCGCGGCAGCGGCCGTGCGTGCATCCGCTTTGGCAGCTTTCGCATCCCCGTTTGTGCTTTGCTGCAACAAGCTCGCGGGGGCCAGCAATTTGTTCATGTCCAGCAGGACGATCAGGCGGCCTCGCACTTTTCCCAGGCCTGTAACACAGTTCAGCCCGCCTTCCTGAAATACGGCGGGAGGCGCTTCCACGTCTTCGCCGGCAATTTTCAGTACTTCGGAAGCCGAGTCCACGATCAGCCCAGCCAGCTTGCCTGAGTGTTCTACGACCAGAATCCGATTCTGTTTTTTCAGTTTCGCCTGTTTGTCGCCGAAACGCTTACGCAGGTCCATCACTGACACGATCTTGCCGCGCAAGTTGATCACGCCCTCCAAATAGTCTGGAGCGTCAGGCACAGCGGTGATTTCCGGCACCCGAACAATCTCGTGCAGGGATGTGATGGGCACGCCATACGTCTCACGTCCAACCTGGAAGCCCACGATGTGGAGTTCTCGATTCATCGTTGAATCCTAGGAGCGCGCCGCCGCGGCCGCTCTGCGGGAGTGCTGTGATCCTTGTTCCTGCGTAGTCGGCCGGTAGCCCGTGTTATCTCCTAGTGAGAAGCGGTCCATAAAGTCGAGCAGGCCGCGCGACATCTTCGACATCTGCTCGGCCGAAGCTGCCAGCTCGGTTGAGCCGGAGGTGGACTGCTGTACCAGTTCGCGCATCCGTTCCATGGCCTTCACGACGGCTTGCGCTCCCGAGGCCTGTTCTTCGACCGCCGAGTTGATTTCGTGGGTAATTTCGTTCAGCCGTGTGGTGGCGCGCGCGATCTGCGATGAGCCGTGCGACTGTTCGTTGGTGGCCGCTCCGATTTCCTGCGCGAACTTGTACACTTCGGTGACCACATTAGAAATCTTGCGCAGCGCCGCGTTCAGTTCTCCGCCGAGATCGAGGCCCTCGTTCACGATTCCGGTGGAGCGGTCCATGTTTTCAACCGCCTTCCGCGCTTCCTTCTGAATGCTCTGGATCAACTCCGAGATTTCCTTGGTCGACTGCGCCGATTTTTCCGCCAGCTTACGAACTTCGTCGGCGACCACCGCAAATCCCAGACCGTGTTCTCCAGCGCGAGCCGCTTCAATCGCGGCATTCAGCGCCAGGAGGTTGGTTTGCTCCGCCAGATCATCGATAACTTCTATGATCTTGCCGATATCGTCGGCGCGCTGGCCCAATGCGCCGATGATTTCGCCCGAGTTAGTAATCGTCGAGTTGATGCGGTTGAGGCCGTCGGTGGCCTTCTCCATGGTGGTGATGCCGCTGTGAACCTCCTCGCGTGAGCGGTTCGAGATGTCGAGCAGAACTTTGGCCGTGTCGGCCACGCGCTGGATGGACGCCACCATCTGATCGATGGAGGCCGAAGTTTCGCTTACGCTGGAAGCCTGCAGCTGCGTGCTCTTCACCATGTTTTGCACGTTTACACTCATCTCATGCATGGTGCTGGTGACTTCGTCGATGGCGGACGAGGCCTGCAGGCCGACCTTGGCGGAGTCGTCTGAGGCATTCGCGACCTGTCCAGAAGCGCCCGCTACCTGTGCCGAAGCGTCGCGGACGCTGCGAACCAGGCGGCCAAGGCCTTCCACCATTTTCGCGAATGCGTTACCCAGCGTATCGTGGGCGGAGCGAGGCTTCACTTCAACCGTGAGATCTCCCCCGGCAATCGATTCCGAAACCCCCGCCATTTCCTTGAGATAGGTGACCATTTTGGCGAAGGTGCGCGCCAACTCTCCGATTTCATCTTCGCGCTTCACATCGATGGTGTGCTCGAGATCGCCGGTATCGCCAATCTGCCGCGATACTTTCATCAGATTGATGAGCGGCTCTGTAATCGACTTGGCTGTCGTGTAAGCCACCGCGATGCCCAGGCCCAGAGCGAGCAAAGTGCTCACGACTGCGGCCAGAATCGTGTAGGTGCTGGCGGTTTCATCGGATTTGCGCCGGGCTTCGACCAGCTTGCGGTTTTCTCCGTCAGCCACGTCGAGTGCTTCGGTCGAGTTCTTCACCCAGGAGGAGGCATCTTTCTGGAGGTAGTAAATCTGTAATTCCGCGACGGTCGCATTGCCGGAATCGACGTCCTTGCGTTTATCGATTAGCGGCTGGGCAAAGTCCTTACCCCAGGCCTGCTCCAGTTGTTCCACTTTCGTAAGTGCCGTCCGCTCCTGCTCGGAATTTGCCAGAGTTTTGCCTTGCTGAAGCTTTTCATTCAGTATCCGCAGGCCTTCGTTCATCCGCTCAACTTCGCGGGTGTCGCCACTGAGCAGATAGTTGCTCAGGTAGAGGCGGTTCTGCATCATCTGGAAGCGCACTTCATTGGTGGCATTTGCCAATTCGAGCGAGGCTGTCGCCGCCGCTTTGGCGGCGTGCTCGCGTTGGACCGCCAGCAGGTTGACGAGGAACAGCACCACCACCATGCTGAGGATGATTCCGAAATTTAAGTACAATTTCTTGCCAATCGTCATGCCGTTTCCTCCCGGCCGCCTGTCTTGTATATCTATCGGCGAGGTTCGAATTTGAAATCCACCACGCCGGAGCTTTCGATGGCCGCGGGCTCAAAGCGCCACTTTCGAACAGCATCCAGTGCGGCATTCGCCAGGAGGGGATGTCCACCCACCACCTTGGCCTCTTTCACAGAGCCGTTTGGCGCGACCACAACTGCCACCTTCACGCTGCCCGTGATGTTCATCTTCCGCGCCAGGTCGGGATATGCCGGCTCAACTCTGGTCTTGACGCGTCTTAGAATCTCCCCTTGCGTTTCCTGTCCGCGAAGTCCTACCCCACTGCCTGCAGTGACCACCAGTATCGCCAACAGCACCCCGATCTTTCTGAAAGACACAGTTCCTCCGGGCAACAGTCTTGGTAACGCCAAACGGAGCAACGCCGTGGCCACCTGTCACCTTTTGGAAAAACCAAGGTAACCCCACGTAATTGCATGAAGAATTAGTGGCTTAACTCCACCCGTAAGCTCCCTTGCTGCTCCGACGATGAAGATTAGGCCTGTCTCAGCCCGCGCTTCGGCAAGCACGATTCTCACACTGAGACATCCTCAGCGCACTTTCTCGGGATTTCACACTTAGGCACCCCTTCCCGCCATTTCACTTGACTCAAATTGAGATGAAAGATACTTTTCCATTAGTTTCAATCACTTGTGAGAATCGTGAAAAGGTTTTGTTAACGAGCGGTGAAATCCTGAAAGAGTTCGAAGGCAATTCGAAGCCCTTGGCGGAAGACCGGGCGATTTCCAACTCTGATGAGGCCTTTCAGAAACTCCTCCTGCGGATCGCTGCTACCGCTTCTGGACGCCCCGACGCAACAGCCCTCATTCAGCTGTTCTGCGCCGCTTCTCGCGAATTCTTCCAGGTCAGCGGCGTCTACTTCTGGCGGCGACACGCAGGCGATGAACTTGTCGGCGAGCAGGCCGATGGCAAGCTGGCTGGGAGTTTCGCCGGACTTCGGTTGCTCCCCCGACAGAGTGTGGTGACTGCCGAGGCTGTGCGCAGCCGCCGAACGATTTTCGTCAACCATGTGGAATGCAATCCGGCGTTTCCGGCGGTGGTTCAGTTCGAAGCCAAGTCTATGATGGCCGCGCCTCTTGTTGTTTTTGATGAAGTGATCGGCGCGGCTACGTTTTTGCACGATGCGGACGAGGAATTCTTTAACGAGGATCTCGCCGCCAAAGCTACGATTCTGGCCGGACAACTCGGGAGTTTGCTGGAAGCGACCCGGCTGGGAGAGGCCTCGCGTGAAGAGCAGCGCCGCGCCGAAATTCTGGCTGAAGTTGCCCACGCTTTGCATGGAACACCAGACGTGGCGGCAGTGATCGAGGCGTTGGCGGATCGTCTCCGTTTGCTGTTGCGTACCCGGCTGGTTTCGGTCCTGTTGCGTCGTGAGGGGCCTTTTGAGTTGCGCGCCGTCTCTGCCGAAACCTCACAAATGGCCAACTCTTTCCGGGCGGCGCACGACCGCCAGACCATCCGTTTCGCCGCAGAAATGGCACAACGAGCAGTATCGGCTGGAGAGGCAATTACCATTTCCATCAGCAGCGATCAGCACTCGCTGGGCAGTCTGATCTCCACCGGCATGCTGATCGCAGCGCCGTTCCGGACCACGCGCACGCAAGGAGCGATTCTTGTCTACCCGCGTCCGGAGGGAAGTTTCACGGCGGAGGAAAAGTCACTGGTATCGGCGATTGCGGGTTTTGGCGCAGTCGCGGTTGCTCATGCGGAGCTGTGTGCCACGGCGCAGGCCCAGGCGCAGGAACTTCACCAATTGCTTGAGATTTCGTCCGAGCTGAGTTCCAGCGGCGATCTCGAAGAATTCTTGCAGGCCTTCGTCGTTCGCGCCGCGGATTTTCTCGGCTTCGGCCGCTGCCTGATTGCGTTGTTTGAGGATGGCCAGTTTCGCGTGCGCTACGGAGTCGATCGAGGCCAGCCTCGAAAGCTGGATTTGGTCTTTCCCGAAGGCCCCACGACGCAAACTTTGCGCGCGAAGGAAGTTTATTGGACGGATGAGGCGAGCAAAGTTCCCGGCTCCAATCTTGAGGCTATCGCGAAGTACGAAGTACGCCAGATCTTATCCGTACCGTTGCTCGGCGCCAACGGACAGCTGTTAGGCATGTGTGCTGTGCTTGATCGACTGGACGGAACCGGAATTTCGCAACAGGATATTCGCCGCGCCCGCGCTCTGGCCGCACAGGTTTCCGTAGTCCTCGAGGTCGCGCACAATCTACACGAGTCGGAGCGGCACCGCCGCCGCGCGGAAGCGCTTACCCAGTTGGCGCGGGAGATTGACGGCGAATTACGCCTGCCGGAGTTCGCCCGCAAGTTGGTCGAGCGGGCGATTCAGCTGGTCGGGGCTCGCTCGGGCGTGGTAGTTCTGATGCAAGATGGACGGGTCCAAACCGTCGCGTTTCATCGTTTAGCGGGCGGCCTGTCAGGTACATTCCGATCTGGCAAGAGTTTTTCCGATTCCGCTCCCTCTGCGTCTGAGGCCGAAGCCAATGACAATGGCAACGACGAAGAGAAAAACCGCCTGCAGCGGCGCCTTGGCGACTCCTTAGCCGAGTTTGCCTCCCAACACGCGGAGGCGATCGTCCCAGCTCCCGCCGCGGATTTGCTCGGCCAGGAACTGGCGACTACTTTGGGCTGGGTCGAAGCTGTATTGGTCCGGCTTCTTGCCTCCAACGGACAACTTGCCGGATTGCTCTGTCTCCAGTGGAAAGGCCCCCTCGACGCCGAGGATAGAGAACTGCTCGAGGCGATTGCCCGCCATGCCGCGATGGCTCTCGAAAATGTTCGCTTGTTTACCCGCATCGAACAAGCGAATCGCCATTGGCTCGAGATTTTTGACGCCATCACCGACTTCATCGTCGTACATGATGAAACCGACAAAGTTCTGCGGGTAAACCGGTCTCTGGCTGCGATGATTGGCGTCGCACCCAGCGAGTTGATCGGAGTCAACATGCGCGCCCTGCTGGCCCTGAGCAACGATGGTGCGCTCTATTCATGCCCTTTTTGCCGCTCCATGCGCGACGAGAGCGACGAATTTGTTCATCCTGCGCTCGACCGCACCTACCTGGTTTCAACCTCGCGGGTACACGGAGCCGCCAGCGAGAGTTTGCAAACAATCCACGTGCTGAAAGACATTACAGATCGCCGTGAGGCGGAACGCCGCTACCGTGAACTCTTCGACAACATTCAGGAGGGATTGTTCTTCAGCACTCCGGAAGGCCGGTTTGTCGAAGTGAACGACGCCCTGGTGTCGATGCTGGGCTATTCCAGCCGTGAAGAACTGTTACAAGTGGATATCCCCTCTCAAATTTACTTTTCCGCTGAGCAACGCAAACTGCACAGCGATACGATGGAGAGGGATGGCCACATGCGTAATTTCGAGGCCACTCTTCGTCGCAAGAACGGTTCTCCAATCTATGTGCTCATTAACGCCTTCGGCATGTATGACAACCTGGGAAACCTGCTGCAAATTCGCGGCCTGATGCTGGATGTGACCGGCATCCACACCTACCAATCCGAATTGCACCGCGAGCGCGATTTCTCCGGCAAAATTCTCAGCAACACGCAGAGTCTGATCCTGGTCGCCGATACGGCCGGCCTTATCAGCTACGCCAACCGTCGGTGGTATGAAGCGGGATTCGAGCAAAAAGAGCTCTTGGGAAGGCCGCTGTTGGAGTTGGCTGCTCCCGGATTTGTTCGTCCGCTGGCCGATGCGCTACAAGCTACGCTGCGCGGCGGGCAGGTGGACAACCTGGAACTGCAGATCATGCGCGGGAACGGACATGCTGGACAATTCTCGGTAAATCTCAGCCCCATGCGCGATGAGCAAGGGAACATCAATAGCATCGTCGTCGTGATGACCGACATCACAGACTCCGCCGACCTTCGCGACAAACTGGTGCACGCGGAGAAAATGGCGGCAGTGGGACAACTGGTCTCCGGCGTAGCCCACGAAGTGAACAATCCGTTGACTGCGATCCTCGGCTTCGCTGACCTGCTGCTGCAGAATACGGAACTCCCGGAAACAGCACGAAAGGATTTGCGCGTCATCCTGCAGGAAGCACAGCGCACAAAGCAGATCGTGCAGAACCTGCTTAGCTTTGCTCGCCAGATGCCGCCGCAGCGCAACGCCGTGCAACTGAACACAATTCTTCGGCGAACCATTCAACTGCGCTCGTACGACTTCAACAGCCACGGCGTCGACATCGTCGAGCACCTGGATGAGGGTCTGCCCGAAGTCATCGGCGACGCTCACCAGTTGCAACAGGTTTTTCTCAACATTCTCAACAATGCCTACGATGCGGTTCACGAAGTCGCTCGTCCTGCCCGTATTGAAATCATGACCACCAAAGCCGGGGATGCCGTCGAGGTTTCCTTTTGTGATAACGGTTATGGCATTTCTCAACCCGATCGCATCTTCGATCCCTTCTTCACAACCAAGGAGGTCGGCAAGGGAACCGGCCTGGGCCTCAGCATCTGCTATGGCATCGTGAAGGAGCACGGCGGCGAGATTCTCTGCCACAACAATACCGACGGGCAGGGAGCCACCTTCATCGTCCGCTTTCCCGCAGCGCCGCACGCTGCTTCTCTGGGTGTGGCGGCAGGAGTCACTCGCCCATGACAACCCCAGCCGTTCAACGACCCGATTTCCCGCCCGTTCTTCTCATCGAGGATGAGCCCTCCATCATGGCTCTTGTCAGCGCCACACTCGAGCGCAACGGATATGACGTTGTCTGTATCGAATCCGGCGCTGAAGCTTTGCGCATGCTGGAAGAAGGTCATTTCCTTGGTGTCGTTTCTGACATGCGCACTCCCGGAGGCGTCGACGGCGCTCAGGTACATACCTGGATTTCGCAACATCGACCCGATCTCATCGACAAGGTTGTGATTATCACCGGCGACTATGCCAACGAAGAAACCGTGACCACGCTGCGCAGGATTGGCGCGCTTTATCTGGAGAAGCCCTTTCGCGTGCAAGACCTTATTTCGGCGGTAGAACGGACCATGGGGAAAGCCAGGTGAGTGGGGGATCGAACAAACCGTCTATGACCAAGGAAGACCTTCGTGTCCGTTTGCTCATCGTGGATGATGAGCAGAGCATCCGCAAACTGTGCGTGACCGTCGGAGAAGCGCTCGGCTTCATCTGCATGGAAGCGGAGAGCGGCGAGACCGCGCTCGCTTTGCTCGAAGAGCAGCCAGTGCACATGGTTCTCAGCGACATGGTCATGCCGCATATGTCCGGTCTGGAATTTCTGGAGAAGGTTAAGAAACTCCTTCCTCGAACCGAAGTTGCGTTGATGACCGGGCACGGCTCCATTGAAACCGCAGTACAGGCTATGAAGCTGGGTGCTTACGACTACATCACCAAGCCATTTTCCCCTTTGGAGGAACTCCGGCTGTTCTTGCGGCGCATGGCCGAGAAGGTGCGGCTGGTCGAGGAGAACGAATTCCTGCGCCAGCGGATGGATTCCGAAACCGCAGTGCATGGCATTGTCGGGTCCTCCGCCAAGATCCAGGAAGTATTGCGCGTGGCGTCGCGGCTCAAAGACACGCGCACCGCCGTTCTCATCTCCGGGGAAAGCGGAACCGGAAAAGAGCTGATCGCTCGAGCGATTCATTTCCGGGGCGCTTTTGCCAACCGTCCTTTCGTCGCCGTCGATTGCGGATCGCTCGTTCCTACACTGATCGAGAGCGAACTTTTCGGCTACGAAAAAGGAGCCTTCACCGGCGCTTTAAAATCCAAGGCCGGATTATTTCAGTCCGCCGATACCGGATCGGTTTTCCTCGACGAAATCGGTGAACTGCCTCTCGAGTTGCAAGCCAAGCTGCTGCGCGTTCTGCAGGAAAAAGAAGTGCGACCAGTGGGCAGCAACCAGCGCGTCAAGGTGGATGTGCGCATTATCGCCGCCACCAATCGCGATCTCGAAGCCGCCTACAAGAACGGAACCTTCCGAAAAGATCTTTATTTCCGGCTCAACGTCGTCACTGTGCATGTCCCGGCCCTGCGCGAGCGCCGGAGCGATATTCCCATGCTGGTGAACTGGTTTTGCGAACGCTACGCTCCCGGAGCCGATCTGCGCGTCTCGAATGCAGCCATGAAAGCACTGATGAACTATGACTGGCCGGGCAACGTGCGCGAGCTGGAAAATTGCGTGGAGCGCGCGGTCGCTCTGGGCGACGGAAACCTGATCGACCTCGGCGATCTCCCGGCGTCGATCGCTTTGAATTCGCGCGAGACGCGGCCGCCTTCCGAATCGGGCCCCGAATTAGCTTCCGAACTCGCAGCGACAAACGAATCCGGTTCGAGCCAGGGCGGCGCCGCGGTCTCGCCCTCTACTACCGACCTGGAGGACATCGAGCGCGCCACCATCCAGCGGGTCTTCGAGCAAGTCAAAGGCGACAAAGCCCTCGCCGGACGCATGCTCGGCATCAGCCGCGCTACCCTGTACCGCAAACTCAAACGCTACAACATCAGCGGAAGTTCGGGCTCAGGGTCGTCGAGCCACGCGCTGCAATAACTCCATGCTTCGTATCAGGGCATCGCTTTGGCGATGCCGTCAGCCCGAAAATAAATTCGAGGAGACTCCCGGAGTGGGCGGGCCCTAGGCTGCGTGCCCGGATCAAAATGGGGTATACCCCCATACCCCCCGGTCTTTTGGAATCTTGGTGGTAGCGGGAAATTCCCGCCAGATCCGATGGTCTAAAAGACTTAAGTATCAAAATCCGTGAAACAAAGCAGTTATGCGCTGCCTTTCTCTCGGAAGTTGGCGCGTTGTGCGCACTCGCTCTACTGCCTGTGCTGGGACAATGATGAAGCGAATTGAAATCGAGCGCAAGGTTGGATGTCACACGGGGGCTGTGGAAAGGGGACTAGATCGGCCCGTAAAACTGCGGGTTCGTCGGGCAGCCTCAGTAGCGGCGGACACTTCTTCGCTCTGCCAAGGTCAAAAACAAAATCTTGTAGTGTCCGCATTCGGGTATCCCACCCTTGCACAAAACGCAGCGTCTGTCCCCAGGTTGTCCCTCATCGGATGTATACGGTTCACATTGGGGAAGGCATGGCGTAGACAGCAACCTGTCGGTCGTTAAGGACCGCAAGCTTCGAGCCGTCCGGGGAAAGCGCAAAGTCATAGTCGCTCTTTGGCACGGGATTAAGGTTCACGGTGAAAATCTGTTTCTTATGGGCGAGATCAAAAACAACGACCCGCAACGCCGTTAAGCAAAGTCTGCCTTCCGTCAGGAAATGTGCCTTATACTTCAAGGCAGGCAAAGATAGTGCAATAACTTGCGACCCCAACGCGACAGTTGTCTTATCACCATTGCTACCAGCATAGGCCTCGCAGACATTTTTTTGGATATCTCTAGAACTCCCGAGATCGATTGACAAAGAATAAGACACACCTGGGCTGGTTATAACCGTTAAATCTTTACAGTGGTGTAGGACGACCGATTCGTCCGAGATTGCAATCGGACTATCAAACACGCAAGTCCGACTCGGATCGTCAAAAATGACATCCCATCTTGAACCACCGAAGCGCGCGGAGTGGATAGTCCTACCGGTGGTCGGTGAATGAACGACTGCAACGTCCGAAATTGAGTAGCGTCCATACAATTGAGGAGATATGCTCCAGGAATATCGAGTCTTGAGGGAGGCGGCGTCGAAGACTTCAAGGTGGTTATAGCCAGGATTTGACCAGGGTCTGTCGTTCGGTGCCCTAAGGGGGCGATCAATCACAAAGGTTTTCCCGGTCGGAGAAACATGCGTTGAGACCTGAGCATTTCCCTCGAGAGGCCATGTTAGTGGCAAATTGCGAATCTCTGTGAAACCTGGCAAGTACAACCTTACTATTCCCCCAGTTTTCACCAACACACCCCCGCTTGTTACCTGTACAGCGGAATCGTGCACACGCGTTTTCCACTCGTTGTGCGTTTGGACATCGCCCGACTGGGAATCAACAGTCCAAACGTGCAATCGGAACGGACTTGCGAATTCAGGGCTCTCGCGCGAGGAGAGCTCCTCGCTGTTGCGGTACACGGCGTAAACGAGCAGCTGCTGGTTTGAGAGAAACGTCACTCCGGCTCGATTGCTATCTTGAAGCGTTTCCGTATGCCGTGGGTCAAGGCCGAGTACAAGGTCACGCTTCCAAACCGGCAAGTTGGCATCAGAAGTTGCTGATTCGGGCGCCGCGCTCAAGCCCACCATAAAAACCCAAAGAATTAATGTCAGAACCCTTCCCGGCATCATGGGTTTCTCGGTATACCTCCACGCCACCATGTATTTCCGCCGAAAAGATCCACTAGCGTGTGTTCGGCTGTCCCGATTGGGAAGAACCAGGGATTTGCGGTATCGATGTGGAACGTCTTGTCTCCATGCGAGTAATCAAGACTGTCAAGCGTACCACAGCGGCTCATGAAGCAACTGAAGCCAGCTACATTAACCGACTGGCCATTAATTGTGACGATGTTGCAGAAGTTATAATTGCCGCCCTCGGGATTTGGGTCTGCTAGGAGCAGGCTGTTATAGGTATCTTGACTGATGCTCGCGATTTGCCTTTGCCCAACGGCAGCGGAGAACCAGGAAATTATGCCAGCACGGTTTGGGTTTCCGGAGCAAACATTGTCGTGGGCGCGGCCGGCACGAATAATATCGGCGCTGCCTTTGTCTCGGAGATTAGCGTGTTGGGCTGGCTGTGATCCATCAAGACGTTATTCGGGAATCCCACCCTGCACAAAACGCAAGGGTGGCCAACCGCGGGAAGTCGACGCGGTTACCTCGTCAGCCTACTCAACTTCTACAGTCCACTTAGGTGCTATTGACCCCAATTTGGTAGGGGAGCAGGATGATGGGCGCTGATTCAATCGATTTTCTAACTGCGAGGAAGATAGCTGTGAAAGGACTCGTGCTGAGCAGCCTTCTGGCGACGATACTGTTCGCTGTTACAAGCCCCGGGCAAACAGCGGTCGTAGCTTCTCCGGCTGAGCCGGGGATGTATGTCGAAGTATCAGGTGGCTTGACCAAAGTCATCGGACAAATTGCCGAATTTAAGCGCAGCGGCAGTCTCCTCGTGTCAGACATCACGGCAGGCATTAAAACGAGAAAGGAAAATATCCAGCTATTGGGACCGCACGCTCAAACCGTCCTTTCCCCGCAGCCGGTCTTTTACTTTATGCCTGCCAAACAGGAAGCTGACGCGGGGGTAAACGCGGGCGATCTGATTCTGATTCGGCTTGAGGAGAAGCCTAAGCGCAGGCAGTTTGAAATCGCGGCTCGAGGTGCATGGCGAAGCAGTTCGGGCATTTCTCTTACGCACCAGATTCAGTTGCTCCGAGAAGAAGTGAAGCCCGGCGTCTACCGGATCATGCCGGCAACCGAGTTAGGCCAGGGAGAATACGGTTTGTATCTGTCACGTGGAGAAGGCATGGCCGCCTTTGTTTATGACTTCGGGGTACAACCGATGCACTTGCTCAGCCCAGCGGCAGCAAGTTTGCCGTACTCGCGAGCACCCGACATTCGTGCCGCCGTCGACGCGCCCAAAGCTGTCAGGGCATCGCCAGATTCAGAATCGCCGACGCAAGCCTCCATCGGCATATTCTTTGAAGGCAAACCGGATGTTCGGCACGATGGAGTCGCGATCACGGCAGTGACGGCAGATGGACCTGCTGACCGTGCTGGTATCAAAGGAGGCGATGTAATTCTGGCGATTAATGATCTCTATTTGTTTACGATTGGGGATCTTACACATCAGGTCAGTCATCTTCAGCCGGGAACTAAGATTCTAATTCGCTATCGAAGGCGCGCGACGATCTCCGAGGCCTCATTAACGGTTGGGACGATCCAGTAACCGCTCGGATAGAAATTTGGTAAGGCGGGCCTTTCGCTCTCATCGATGGCCACCCCAAACCCAGGCGCTAAAGCGCGGCTGATTTTAGAGGGCTTAACGGCACGACTGAAGTCGTGCCCTTCCCAAACCGTGCCTTTCCCGAATCCGCGTGAAACAGCGCTTTTCAGCACACTGGAAGCCGTGCCCTTTCACAGCGGGCTTGGGGTTGAAGGAGTTCTTCAGCTCAAAAAATTGGCGCCGGACTTTTCGTCCGGCGCCAGGTTACAGCGGGTGACTTGGGGAAGAGCCTATTCTTGGGCTTTACTGCACTGTGACTGCAACCGCCGTGGTTTGTTGCATGGCGCCGGCACCTCCGGTTACCGTCACCGTGTACGAGCCTCGCGGTGTTCCCGGAACCGTCGTGCCCGACGTACTGGTTCCGGCGCATCCGGTCTGCAGCATGCAGCCGGTGCATATTAAAATGACAATCCCGAAGCCCAGGAGTTTCCTGCGGTTCGTGTTGCTCATCCCGACTCCACTGAGGCATAGGCCTGGGATCAACAGAGCCAGCAGAATCAGCTTGCCCGGTCCCGATTTCCCGTTAGCCCGCTGTTGATCGGCAGTATGAGGCGCTGTGCTGCCAACGCGCAGCGTCGCAGTGCCGACTCCACCGGACACGGTGACCGAACCGACCGAGCAAGTAAGCGGCTGACTTACAACCGGGGTCACGGCGCAAGTCAGGCTTACCGTCGAGGGGTTGAGGCCACCTGAGGGATTGATGGTGATCGTCCATTGGGCTGAACCTCCGACTGGAATCGTCGTCGGCGTCAGTGACGTGGAGGATAGATTGAATCCGACAGCGCTGACCACTTCATTCACCGCGCTTGACGTGCTGGCGTTGTAATTGGCGTCACCGCTATAGACGGCGGTGATGCTGTGCGATCCCGCGATCAATGTGGAGGTTGAGAAGGTGGCTGTTCCCTGGCTCAGGCTGGAGGTGCCAAGCTGAGTCGATCCGTTGAAGAAGCTGACGGTGCCCGTCGCTACACCGGAAGTTGCCGGAGTAACGGTTGCGGTGAAGGCAACGCTCTGGCCGATGTTCGCGGGGTTCGGAGCTGCGGCCAGTGTGGTGGTAGTGGAGGCATTCGCAACTACCTGCGTGAGCACACTGGAAGCGCTGGCGCTATAGTGCGAGTCGCCGCTATAAGCTGCGGTAATCGAATGCGAGCCTATCGCGAACCCGGATGTCGTGAGACTAGCCGTGCCGTTCGAGATGGTTGCTTGCCCAAGCTGCAGCGAGCCGTCGCTGAAGGTGACGGTCCCGGTTGGAGCGCCCGGGGTTTGCGGGGTGACAGTTGCCGTGAAGGTCACTCCCTGCCCGAAACTGGACGGGTTGGCCGAACTGCTGAGCGAAGTCGTGGTAGAGACCACGAATCCGTCGGAGATATTCAGCAGAATGGCGACTCCGCCGACCGCGAGGTCAGGACGCCCATCGCCGTTGAAGTCGGCGACCAGCGTGCCGATACCGAAAGCCCCAAGCGATGTCGATGGTTGCAAGGTTCCGTCACCATTGCCCAGCAACAAGGCATTGGCTCCTCCGGAGGCGACATCCATTTTGTGGTCGCCGTTGAAGTCTCCGACTACAATCGACTGGAAGCCTTGGCTTTGGGGTACGCTCGTCGTGGTTGCGGTCTGGAAGGTCCCATCTCCGTTGCCCAGCAGAACGGAAATCGCGCCAGTCGAGCAGTCAGTGGAGCAAGCGTTCTCGACAACGAGGTCGAGCTTGCCATCACCGTTCATATCCGCTGCCTGTACAGAGCGGGCGTCGTTACCGCCGCTGTTGTACGTAACCGCGGGTTGAAAGGTGCCGTCGCCATTCCCCAACAGCACGCCCACGACACCATTCGAGCAGTTCGAGTTGCTTATACATTCGCTGGCAACCATGATGTCGAGCTTGCCATCGCCATTCGTATCGGCTACCGCTGCGCCCAGGGAGTAAGTTCCTCCTGAGTTATAACTAACCCCGGTTTGAAAAGTACCGTCACCGTTTCCGAGCATTACCTGTACAGCTCCACTGGCGCACGTATTGTCGCTGCATTCCGATGCCAGAACGACGTCGAGCTTGCCATCGCCATTCAAATCAGACAGGAGGACGGATTGGCCATTGTTGGTGGTCGAATAGGTTATTGGCGCTTGAAAAGTGCCGTCACCATTGCCAAGCAACA
>Ga0070765_100000758_pt1 | contig 19265 bp, 18 predicted proteins | sample HubBroMetageWFT5_FD_71516 | JGI IMG/M metagenome (GOLD analysis project Ga0070765, IMG submission 71516) | Warmed and freeze-thawed soil microbial communities from the Hubbard Brook experimental Forest, New Hampshire - Hubbard Brook CCASE Soil... | ecosystem: Environmental > Terrestrial > Soil... | reverse complement strand
AACGGGAATCCGGGGATGGGCCTCGCTTGGGAATCCGGCGCGAACGGGAAAGAGCGTCGAGACGTGGCCGCCCGGATTCCCCTAACTCGACGGCCCTCTACTCGTATTGGAGCGCCTGGAGCACGTTGAGGCGCCCCGCGCGCCGCGCCGGCCAAATCGCCGCGATCAGACCGGCGATCACAGCGGCGATCACGAACACGATGAGCGTCCCGACCGGGATCGTGAACGTCCCGAAGTTGATCGTGGCGCCGATCAGCGCCGCCAGTAGCACGCCGAGCGGGATCCCGAACGCCGCGCCCAGCAGGGCCGTGATCACGCTCTCGTGCCGGATCATGCGCCGCACCTGGCGCCGGCTCATCCCTACCGCGCGGAGCATGCCGAGTTCGCGGGTCCGCTCGAACACGGTCAGCACCAGCGTGTTGACGATCCCGAACAGACTGACCACGATCGACAGCGACAGCAGCACGTACAGAAGATTCAGCAACAGGGTGAGCCCCTGTAGCTGGTTATCGATGAACTGCGTCTTCGTCTGCAGCTTGGCGTCGGGGAACCCGGCCAGGGCCGCATTCAACGTGTTCGTGTTCGCCGTGGTGACGCCGCCCTGGATGTTGACGAACGTGAACAGGTTCTGTGGGTTCTGATACTCGCGATCGAATAGGGCCTGGGAGATCGAGACGTCTCCATACGGCGACGCGCCCTTGGGCGGGTTCGTGATACCGATCAGCTTAAGGTGGAGGAACCGGCCGGTCGGCGTCTCCACCGACAACCGCGAGCCCACCTGCAGGTGCTGCGCCTTGGCGTAGTCCTTGCCGACGAACGCGCCGTCGTTCCCAAGCTGCGCGACGGTGGCCGGGCTACCCACCTGCCAGTCGACCTTGATCGCCTGGCTCGCGTTGGGCGGCACACCCGTGAGGTTGATGTGCGATCCGAACGCCTCCGCATCGCCGGCGCGCACGCCGACCACGCCGGACACTCCGGGGACGCCCCGCGCGGCTTGCTCGGAAGCGAGGCTGATCGGCGAGAAGTTGTTGGTGGCCGTGATCGCGTAGTTGGCGACGAACGCCTTGTTGACGCTGCTCTTGAACCCGGTCCTCAGCCCCGCCGCCAGTACGCCGACCAGCGTGACCAGCGCCAGCCCGATCATCAGCGCAGACGCGGTTGAGGCGGTCCGCGCCGGGTTGCGCGCCGAGTTGCCCTCGGCGAGCTTGCCCGCCGCACCGCCGATCTTCGTCGCCGGCCAGCCCAGGACCTTGACGAGCGGCGGCACCAGTTTCGGCGCGAGCATCGAGAAGCCGATGAACAGCGCGACCGCGCCGACGCCCACAGCAAGCAGCCGCAGCCCCGTGGACAGGCTGCTGACCAGCAACCCCACGAGCATCAGAGCGAATGCACCGAGGATCGTCCCGGACGCCGCCTGAGTGCCGTACTTGGCCCATCGCGACGGCGGCAGCAGCGCGCCCTCGCGCGCCGCGGCGATCGGCGGAACACGCGTCGCGCGGAGCGCCGGCCGCACCGCCGCGATCATCGTGATCACGATCCCGACGAGCAGCGAGATGATGATCGTCCGGGTCTTGAAAACGGTCGATGCCTGCGGGAGGTTGATCCCGAACGACACCAGCAGCGAGTTGAGCGCCTTGGCTAGCAGCAGACCGAGGAACAGGCCGACGATCGAGGCGAGGGTCCCGATCACGAACGCCTCGACCAGGACCGAACGGAGAACCTGGCGGCGTGTCGCGCCGAGCGTGCGAAGCGTCGCCAGCTCCCGCGTTCGCTGGGCGATCGTGATCGACAACGTATTGGCGATCACGAAGCTCCCGACGAACAAGGCGATGCCTCCGAAGGCGAGCAGGAAGTCCTGGAAGATGTTGAGGAATCCGCTCGTGTCCTTGGTCGCCTGCTGGGCCTGCGCCTGACCGGTTCTCACCTGCGCGCTCGGCCCGAGCAGCGGCCTGATCTGGTTTACGACCTGCTGGGGCGAGAACCCGTGTTTGGCGGCGACGCTGATCGTGTCGTACTGACCGACCTTGTTGAACAGTTGCTGGGCCCTGACCAGCGTGAACACCGAGATCGTGGCGCCCCCCAGCGACGAGACGCCGCCGATCTGAACCGTTCCGGTGATCAGGAACCGCTCGACGGGCCCCCGCGCGACGATCCCGATCTCGTCGCCGGGCTTGTAGTTGTGCTTGCTGGCTGTCGAGGCGTCGATCGCAACCTGATTCGGGCCATTCGGGAAGTGACCGCTGGTCAGCGTGAGCGGGTTGAAGTGCAGGCCCGCGGGCGAGTAGCTGAAGGCCAGGCCCGGCGCGCCACCGCTCGAGATCACCTTCCCGTTCCGGCCGACCAGCTGGGCGGTATCGGAGATTCCGCCTGATGCGAGCCCGACCGACGGCAGCGCCTGCACCCGCGTCAACAGCGAAGCCGGCAGCGACGGCGTCGTCGGCGCGTTGCCGTTGTTGTTCGACGAGATCGCGCTCTTGCCGGTGATCACCGCGTCGGTGTTCTGGTAGACGGTGGTGAATACCGTGCTGAACGCGGCCTTGATCGTGTCCGTCAACACGAACGTCCCGCTCACCATCGCCACCCCGAGCACGATCGCGAACGCGGTCAGCACGGCGCGGAGCTTGCGGCCGAGAAGTCCGCGTAGTGCGACCTGGGTCACGACTGCAGGGTGCTCATGACCTCGAGCACCTGGGCCGCATCCGTGTCAGTGAGCTCCTTCACGATCAATCCATCCGCGATGAACATGATGCGATCGGCGATCACGGCCGCACGCGCCTCGTGAGTGACCATCACGATCGTCTGGTTGTAATCACGAGCTGAGTCGCGCAGCAGTTCGAGAATCTCGCCACCGGTCTTCGAGTCGAGGTTCCCGGTGGGCTCGTCGGCGAACAGGATCGTCGGCTTGGTCACGAGTGCCCGGGCGATCGCCACCCTCTGCTGCTGGCCGCCCGAGAGCTCGGAGGGGCGATGGTGGCGACGGTCGGTGAGGCCGGTCTTCGCCAGCAGCTCCTCGAGCCAGTCGCGATCGGGCTTTTCGCCGGCGATCGACAACGGGAGCAGCACGTTCTCCTCGGCGGTCAGCATCGGCAGCAGGTTGAAGAACTGGAAGACGAAACCGATGTGGTCGCGGCGCAGACGGGTCATGTCGGCGTCGTCGAGATGGGTGATCTCGGTCCCCGCGATGGTGACCGTCCCGCTCGTCGGTTTGTCGAGCCCGGCGAGGATGTGCATCAGCGTCGACTTGCCCGAGCCGGAAGGACCCATCACCGCGACGAGCTGGCCGCGTTCGACATCGAGCGAGACTCCACGCAAAGCGTGGACTGCGGTGGCGCCCTCACCGTACTGGCGCTCGAGATCGCGCGCCTGAACGACTACGCCGTTGAGTGACGTCCCCGCGCGTGCGGTGACTTCCGCTTCCTCCGCCGGCACGAATCGGTGTATAGCACCCGTAACGCGTTTCAGTTGTGTCCGAACAGGACCAATGTCCGTTTTCTCGCCAGGACCAATTCCTGGCAGTCGCGCGTTCGTGGCCGCCGCGCGTTTTTGGCCATCACACGTTCGTGGCGGTCACGCGTTCCGTCACGCCGGCGTCTTCACAAACTGTTCACGCAGAGCGGTCTTCTTGAATTTGCCGGTCGCGGTGCGGGGGATCTCGTCGATGAACTCAACACGCTCGGGCAACTGCCACTTGGCGAAATGACCGGACAGGTGCTCGCGCAGATCGTCGGCCGTGGCCTCGGCGCCGCCCTTCAGCACGACTATCGCCATTGGGCGCTCGTCCCACTTGTCGTCGGGGACGGCGATCACCGCGGCTTCCGCCACCGCCGGATGCCCCATGAGCAGGTTCTCCATGTCGACCGAGGAGATCCATTCGCCCCCGGACTTGACCAGATCCTTCGAGCGGTCGGTGATGCGGATCGAGCCGCGGGAGTCGATCTTGACGACGTCTCCGGTCTGGAACCAGCCATCGTCGGTGAACTTCTCGGCGCCGGTGCCCTGGAAGTAGGCCGCCGCCACCCAGGGGCCGCGAACCTCGAGCTCGCCCATCGCCTCGTCGTCCCAGGGGATCAGCTCGCCGTCGTCGCCACGCGCGCGGATGTCGACGAACGGCGCCGGAATGCCTTGCCGCGCCCGATAGTCGAACTGCTCATCGGGCGAGGCATCGTCGAGCTCGGGGGGCACTATCGACGTGCTCGCCAGCGGAGAGGTCTCGGTCATGCCCCACCCCTGGACGATGAACAGATCGTGACGCTGGTAGCCCTCGATCATGGTCTTGGGCACTGCCGAGCCGCCGACGAGCAGGCGGCGCAGCGAGCTCAGGTCCCACCGCTGGGGCTCGTCCTCGATCGCCTTCAGCATCGCCATCCAGACGGTCGGCACGCCAGCGGTGAGCGTGACCTTCTCGTCGGCGAGAAGGTCGAGGACGCTCTCACCGTCGAGCTTCGGGCCGGGAAGGACAAGCGAGGCCCCCGTCATCGTCGCCGTATAGGGGATGCCCCAGGCGTTGGCGTGGAACATCGGGACGACTGGCAGCACGGTGTCGCGCGACGAGACGTTCATCGCGTCGGGCAGCGCCGCCCCCATCGAGTGGAGCACCAGCGCACGGTGGGAGTAGAGGACCCCCTTCGGCCGGCCGGTCGTGCCCGACGTGTAACAGATCGCGGCCGCGCGGCGCTCGTGCCGCCCGGGCCACTCCATCGCCTCGGCGCCCTCGATCAACGACTCGTAGGCGATCGCGCCGTCCGGAACGGGGTGGGTGGGATTTTCAGACATCACGACGATCACGTGCTCGAAGTCGTGAGCGGCGCGAAACGATTCGAGCACCTGCAGCAGCGACTCGTCGACGATGATCGCCCGGTCCTCGGCGTCGCCGGCGATGAATCCGAGCTCGTCAGGATGAAGACGCGGGTTCAGCGTGTGCACCACCGCCCCCATCGACGGCACGCCGTAATAGGCCTCGAGGTGCTCGGGCTGATTCCACATCAGCGTCCCGACCCGGTCCCCCTCGCCGATCCCGAGGTCTTTCAGCCCGGCGGCGAGGCGGCGGGCGCGGCGGGCGCAGTCGCCCATCGTGGTGCGGTGGACGTTGCCGTCCGGGCGTCTGTAGACCACCTTCCGGGTCGGAGTGAGCTGCTCGGCCCGCTCGACAACCGTGGTCAGCGACAGCGGGTAGTCGTCCATCATCAGCCCGTGCAACAGCGGCTCGCCCATGCTCTCCTCCTTGGGGGTATGCGTCCTTTTACAGGATGACGCTACCCGGGAGTCCGTGCCAATTAGCTGCTGTCGTTGACCAGCGAGGAGAAGAACTCGATGTCCTCGCGCTGAAGCTGGCAGACCTCGAGCCAGTGGCCGAGCTCGGCGGTCGTGTCCACGTACCCGGCCCGGACCCGGTTCGAGATCAGCACCGTGTAGTCGACCTTCAACCCGGACGCCGCGAGCAGCCCGCCGAGCCGCTCCCACTCCTCGTCCCCCGGGGCCGTGAACGTCGCGATGTGGTGAAAGCGGACTGCGAACGAGCCATCCGGCGGGAGCACGCGGGTGTAGAAGTCGATCTCGCCGGCCACCGGCTCGATCAACTCGACGATCAGACCGCCGCGTGCGCCCATGGCGACCTTGACCTCCCAGGGAGCCGGGGTGTCGCCGACCAGGAACGTGGCCGTGTCGGACGGCAGCGGCAGGCAGTGCTCGAGGCCGAAATGCTCGGCCACGAACTCCATGCCTCGCTCGAGATCGGTGGTCACGTAGCCGAACTGCCAAACGTTCGCCAGCAGGTCAGCTAGGGCGTTAACCGGCCGGGGGCTCGCGAACAGCTCGGCGCCGCCCTTCACGCCACACCGCCGTTCCTGCCACCGGCGATGCTCACGCCACGAGCTGCTCGCTGCCGCGCCCGGCACTGAGCTGACCGCCGGCGCCAGCGTCGAGGTAATCGGCGAGCCGCGCCGCGAGAGCCATGATTGTCAGCGACGGGTTCACCGACAGCGTCCGGGAGTGCACCGAGCTGTCCCCGACGTACAGCCGCTTGACCTCGTGCGACTGGCCGTGGGTGTCGACGACGGAGGTGGCAGGGTCGGCGCCCATCCGGCAGCTCCCCTGCATGTGGGTGGTGGCGAGCCCCGACCACAGGATCCGGGTGGCGCCGGCAGCCTCGAGCACCCGGGTCGAGAACGCGCGTGCGCTCGAGATGCGCTCGAGCTCGACCGGCTGGAAGTCCGACAGGAACACCTCGTTGCCGTTCTCGTCGACCGTGACGCTCGCGTTGTTGTCGTCGTTCGACATGTTGAGCAGCCCGATCCAGTGCCGGTACTGCTTGGCGGCGTCGACGAGCGGCTGTCCCCACATCGGCCCGTTCTCGTCGCACAGGCTGACCGCGAACCCGATCGGGTCCTGGACCGTGACCGCCTCGACGGCGAACCCGCCGTCCTCATCGGCCGCGAAGTCGTAGCAGTGCCCGCTGATCGGGGCGACCATGTGGGCGTCCTGCGGCTCGTCGAACAGGCCGAACACGAACTGGGCGGGATGGAGCCCGAGATGCCTGCCGATGTTCGGGTTGGGGACATCAGAGCGCAGCAGGACCTGGGGAGTGCGCAGCGATCCGGCGGCGACGACGACGACGTCCGCATCGACGCGATGGGTCTCACCGTAGGCGTCGGTGTATTCCACCCCGGTCGCCTCGGGCCCGTCGCCACGATCCTCGATCAGTACCCGTTGCACGAACGCGTCAGTCCGGAGCACGAGGGCGCCCGAGAGCACGTTCCGCTGGATGTAGGTATTCATCGTCGACTTGCCGGCGTTGGTCGGGCACCCCTGCAGGCAAGAGCCGCACTGTTCGCAGTTCTCGTCGACGTAGGCGGTGACGGGCTCGAGCGTCGCACCGACCGCTTCGAAGCCGCGCTTGGCGGTCTGAACGCACCGCTTCAGATCCCAATCGGTCGACCGGTCGCGGACGCCGAGATACTGCTCGACCCGGTCGTAGTAGGGGTCGAGATCGGCGCGCGAGATCGGCTCGCCGCCGTCGTTGCGCAGGCCGGTGGCCGCGTGCCACTTGTCGAGCTCGCGCTGGGTCGCCCGGAGCGCGACCTTGGTGTTGATCGTCGTGCTCCCGCCGACGCAGCGGCCGCTGATCAGCGCCACCGGGCCGAGGCCGAAATCGCCCGCCGGGAAAGCGAAGCCCAGAGGCCACCAGTAGTCGTGCGCGGCCCGGCTCTCCCACCGCATGAAGTCGGCCGCCACATAGTGCCCGCCGGCCTCGAGCAGCAGCACCGACCGGCCGCGCTCGGCGAGGTCGCCGGCGATGACGCCGCCGCCCGCGCCCGAACCAACAACGACCACCTCGAAGCGCTCGCTCACGCGACCCCCATGCTCACGCGACCCCCACCATGCTCACGCGACCCCCACCATGCTCACGCGACCCCATGCTCACGGCGCCACCACGGTCACGCCACCCCCAGATATGACCAGTCCTTCTTGATCCTCATCGCGAGCGGCGAGTGGAAGTCGATCTCCTCGTACGCGCTCGGACCGCTCGCGCCCGGGGCGACGAAGTCGCTGTAGAACGCCTCGACCGCGAGTGCCCGGATCAATGCGAACGCCGGCGTCGCCGCGTGCGGTTCGAGCGCGTCGGCGCCGCCGGGTGCAGCGTCGGCAAGCGCGTCGATCGACCCGACCACAGCCTCGCGCACGGGATCCGGCATTTCGGACATGATCGCGTCGATGTAAACGACCGGCCCGACGCGAGCGGATCCGGGCACGATCGTCTCGCACAACGACTCGAGTACGCCCGCGCGCCGCTCGTCGAGGTTGCGCAGAGCCGTCGCCACCGGCGCGACTCTACGCTCCCCGGACACCGGACCGCTTGCCGCTGCGGGCGCGGATGGTTGTCGATGCGTGCACGCCAAAGGGATGGCATCCTGCACCCAGGTGATGGGTGTACGCACCACCGACCAGCTCGAAGCGCTGGCTGACCTGATCGTTCGGTTCGGGGCGAATGTCCAGCCGGGCCAGGTCGTGGCAATCAGCTCCGCGCCCGGTAAAGAGCCCCTCGCCCGTGCGGTCGCGGAGTCGGCCTACCAGGCCGGCGCCAAGTTCGTCGACCTGTCCGTGTTCGACATCTACTTCAAGCGCGCCCGGGCGCTCTATGCCTCACCCGACACGCTCGGGTTCGTGCCGCCGTGGTACGGCGAGCGGATGCGCGCGCTCGGGGAGAACCGCTGCGCCGTGATCGCGCTCACCGGACCCGTCGCTCCGCACGTCATGGAGGGAGTCGATGCGTCCCGGTTGGGCAAGGATCTGCTGCCGGCGCTCCGGGAATCGATCGAGATCGTCAACCAGCGCACGACGAACTGGACGGCGGCCCCGTGCCCAACCGAGGCCTGGGCCGAGCTGGTGCGCCCGGACCTGCCGCCCGAAGAGGCGCTCGAGCGGCTCTGGCGAGACATCACGCACGCCTGCCGGGTCGACGAGGACGACCCGGTGGCCGCCTGGACGGAGCGGATGGACCGGTTGACGGCGGTCGCGGGCAAGCTCGACAAGCTGCGCCTCGACGCCGTTCACTTCGAGGGCCCGGGAACCGATCTCACCGTCGGGCTGCTGCCGTCCTCCCGGTGGCTGTGCGCCCGTATCGCGACCGTCGATGGCATCGTCCACGCGCCCAACCTCCCCACCGAGGAGGTGTTCACGACCCCCGACCCGGCCCGGGTCAACGGCCACGTCTCCTCGACCAAGCCGCTCTTCGTGTCCGGTTCGCTCATTACCGGCCTGCGCGTCCGCTTCGAGAACGGGAACGCCGTCGAGATCGATGCCGATCAGGGCGCGGATACGTTGCGGGCTCTGTCGGGGCGGGACCCGGGCGCCGCACGGCTCGGCGAGGTGGCGCTGGTCGACCGCGAGAGCCGCGTCGGCAACCTCGAGACGGTGTTCTTCGACACGCTCCTCGACGAGAACGCCGCAAGCCACATCGCGCTCGGCGAGGGCCTCGACTTCACCGTGCTCGACGCGGCGGACCAACAGCGGATCAACCGCTCCGAGCTGCACATCGACTTCATGATCGGGTCGAACGAGGTCGCGGTGACGGGGATCGAGCCGCGCGGCGGCGAGATCCCGCTGCTCCGCGGCGGTGTTTGGCAGTTGTGAGCGCGCGCTGATCGTCTCGTGGAGCGCTACCCTTGGCCGGCCTCACCGGAGAGGTGCCGGAGCGGTTGAACGGGCGCGACTGGAAATCGCGTAACGGGGGTTGACCTCGTTCGGGGGTTCGAATCCCCCCCTCTCCGCTGGCCGTTTTCACGTAATTGGGGGATTGCGCGGCCGGAAATCAAGCACTTTGCGACTTATGAACCCCCCGGCTGGGGGGCCCAGCCTGTATTTAAGGAGAGACAAGCTGCTCTTGTGGGTATGTCAACGCTCACAAAAGCAGTCCGTGGGAGCGGATGGAGGAGAGGATTACGAGGGAGTTCGGAGGCTCGGGACGCCGAGAGCCCGTCTTATGCGGGTCTTCATTGGGGTGCCTATATGTCCAATCGGACCGGCCATCTTCACGACTGGCCCAAATCCGGTCGACCGGGTCTACAAGTTGCACAAATGTTCGGCGGTCGCTTCCGTTCCGCCAACCTAAGAGTTAGCATCCGTATAGGGGCATGAGGGGAACTACTGATTCTCGTCCAGCACTAAGACTCGTAGAACCGGCGGTAGGCCAGCCGGTCGAGTTCGCTTGGTTCTGTGGACATTGCGCGGCGCCCGCCCGGGGCGATCAGCCGCCGACGCCGTTGGCGCGCGTCTGCCGCTCGTGCGGGCTCGGAGTCATGCTCGAGACGCGCTCGGACATCGCTCCGAGCCATCGGGATGCCTTCCTCGTGATCGACAGCTCGCTCCTGGTCCAGGCGATGTCGTGGCGGGCCGAGACGCTCCTCGGCGTGACCGAGGACGGCGCCGTGAACCGCCCCGTCGTCCAGTTGCTGGTGCCCGCCGACGCCGAGGCCGGCCGCCCGGCCCGGTTCGCCGCCGCGCTGGTTGAGGCCGCCGCCGGCGCCGACGAGCCCGTCAGCGCGTTCGTCCGGCCCTGGAATACGTTCGGCGTCCGCCTCCGGGCCCGCGTGGCCTCGTGCGGACCCCCGCGCGCCGCACTCGTGGTCCTCGAGGACCATCAGGCGCGCCCCCTGCGCGTCGTCAGCTAGACACCCGCGCCGCGCCGGCGAGTGGCACCCACGGCGCGTGGCGGTGGTGCGCCACGTCCCACAAGGGGAGCATGCATAGCCTGCCATTCGAGGCGATCTCGCGGGACCGTGGCAGACGGCGCATGCACCACATGCGCGCTCTGCCACGGTCTCGGAAATCGACGTCCAATGGCAGACCGTGCATGTCCGCGCCCGGGTCCGCGCCCGCGCCCGGTTCCGCGCCCGGCATCCACTCCCACACCCGCGCCCGGCATCCGCGCCCGGCATCCACTCCCACACCCGCGCCCGGCATCCGCGCCCGCCCCTGCCCCAGGCGCCCGTCACGCCCCCGACACCCCTCGCACCCAGGGCACCCGTCACCCCGCCGGCGGGAGCACCTCGGGAGCGCCGTAGGCCACGAGTGGCGCCGGGAAACGAACCGACCCGTCCTCCTGCTGCCCGTTCTCGAGCAGCGCGATGATCGTCCGCCCGACGGCGACGGCGGTCCCGTTCAGGGTGTGGACGTGCTCGGGGCGACCCTCGCCGGGCCGGTAGCGGATGCCGAGCCGGCGGGCCTGGTAGTCGGTGGTGTCAGACGTCGAGGTCAGCTCGCGGTACCGGCCCTGGCCCGGCAGCCAGGCCTCGCAGTCGAACTTCTTGGCCGCCGAGGCGCCGAGGTCGTTGACCGCGATCGCCACCACGCGGAAGGGGATGTCGAGCTGGGAAAGGATCCATTCCTCGATCGACAGCAGCCGCTCGTGCTCGGCCGGTCCCTCGGAGGGCTCGACGAAGCTGAACATCTCGACCTTGTCGAATTGGTGCACGCGGAAGATCCCGCGGGTGTCCTTGCCGGCGGCTCCGGCCTCGCGCCGGAAGCAGGTCGAGAAGCCGGCGTAGCGGGCGGGCAGCTCGTCCTGGCTCAGGATCTCGTCGTCGTGGAGCGAAGCCAGCGCCACCTCGGAGGTGCCGACCAGGTAGAGGTCGTCCTCGGGCAGCCGGTAGATCTGCTGCTCGGTGTCGGGCAGGAACCCCGTCCCGTACAGCGCCCGCTCGCGCACGAGCACCGGCGGGATCACGGGCACGAAGCCCTCGCTCCGCAGCTTCTCGAGCGCGAACCGCACGAGCGCGAACTCGACCATCACGAGGTCTCCGAGCAGGTAGGCGAACCGCGACCCCGACAGGCGCGCGGCCCGCTCCATGTCGATCCGGTTGCCGGCGAGCTCGAGGTGGTCCTTCCCGGTGGCCCCGGCGCTTCCGACCTCGTACAGCACGGTGTCTTCGTCGGGCGCCTCTTCGGCGGGTAGGTTCGGGAGCGACGCGAGCACGGCATCTCGCTCGGCGCGGATGGCGGCCTCCTCGTCGCTCAGCTCGCGGCCGCGCGCGGCCAGCGCCGCGAGCTGCTCGCGCTCCTCAGGCGTGGGTGGGCCCTTGCGGCCCTTGCTGGCGAGGTTCTGTTCGGCGCGCAACTCCTCGAGCTCGGTCGTCGCCGCGCGCCAGCGTTGGTCGAGCTCGAGGAGGAGGTCGACGCCCGCCGCCGCTTCCGGGCCGCGCCGGCTCAGCGCCCCGCGGACGGCGTCCGGATCGCGGCGGATCAGCTGGATGTCGAGAACGTGCCCCTCCTAGTTCGCGGAGCGTCGCCTGCGATCAGGGCTTCTTCTTGACGACCGTCCCGGAGGTGGTGATCACCCACCAAAATCCTCCGTTCAGGTTGACGTCCTGGCCGGCCGCAGTGCCCGGCGCCGAGTCGGCGACGTAGGTGTAGAGGGGCCAACCGTGGTAGGTGACGACCTTGCCGCCGCTGGGATCGGGGGCCGCGCCGAGCAGCGACGTCTTCACACCTCCGGTGCCGACGGCTCGAGCGCCGGCGGGAAGGAACTCGGGTGGCCACACTGCCGCGCATCCGCCCGTGCAGGTCACCTTCGTGGCGTTATCGGGCGCGAACACGTAGAGCGTGTGCCCGGCGCTGTTGACGAGTATCGCGCCGAGACCGGCGACTGTCCGAGACCCAATCGTCACCGTCTTGCCGGGCGCGGTGGTGGACTTCGAGGTGGAAGTCGGCTTCGGGGTCGTGCTCGTCCCGGTGACCGTGCCCGGAGACGGTCCGGTGTTGGTCGTGGCCGGGGTGGCCGGGGTCAGCGCCGCCTCGACCGTCCCGACCGGGACCTGATGGCACGGCACGGCCCCGGGGACCTTGGGCGCCTTGGTGCCCGAGTAGGTCGCGACGAACTCCGCCACCGCTTGGGCCTGCGCGCCGACGACGATGTTCTGGGGCATGATCGCCCCCGAGAACCCGCCGTTCTGAATCGCGTACAGGACCCGCGCCACCGGCCGCTCGCAGCGGATGTCGAAGTTCGGGCCGTTGTTCTCCTGCGCGGTCCGCACGTTCGCGGCCGATCCGTGGGTGGCGGCATAGGACAGCGTGTGGCATCCCGAGCAGCGCTGGTTGAACAGGACCGCGCCCTGATGCAGCACCGGCTGCGACTTGGGGACCGAGATCTTCTCCGTTCCGCACGCGCTCGATAGGACCGCCGCCGCGAGCAACGCCCCCGTTAAAAGCACCTTTGCGGGTCGCCTCATCCGGGGCGGGATCATACGGAACCGAGCAGGAGCCGCGACGCCCGTGCCGAAGCTGTGTGCCATCCCGGCGCCGGCACGAACGACGTTCGCCTCGCCAATCCCCCAAGGCGCGATCGTCCTCAACGGCGGCAACCGGCCGGCGCCGGGTTCCGCCTTCGAGCCGCTATAACGGGCGGAGATGACGGCGGTTCCCGACCCGGAGCTGTTCCGCGAGGTCTTCGGACGGTTCGCCACCGGCGTGGCGGTGATCACGAGCGCGGCCTCGGAGGCCTCGGGAGGCATGACCGCGAACGCGCTGTGCTCACTCTCGCTCGACCCGCTGCTGGCGCTGGTGTGCTTCGAGAACAACGCCCGCACGCTGCCGATCGTCCGCGAGGCCGGCCGATTCGGCGTCAACGTGCTGAGCGCCGACCAGGAAGACGTGGCCGAGGTGTTCGCCTCGAAGCTCCCCGAGGCGGAGAAGCTCGAGGTGGTCGCCCACCGCCTCCGGGACGGCGTCCCGATCATCGAGGGCGCGCTGTCGTGGGCGGTGTGCACGCTCCGCGAGCTGATCGCCGGCGGCGATCACACGATCGCGATCGGCGAGGTCGTGTCGATGGGCCTCGGCGACGGCGATCCGTTGCTGTGGTACGGCGGGCGCTATCACGGCGTGGGGTTAGTGGCCGAACGGTAGTAACGGGCCTCGCTTCGCTCGGCGTCCGTGGGGCCGTTCCGCCCGGCGTCCGTGCCGGGCGGGCGCGACCGCAGCCGGACGAGGCTTACCAGGCGGTCGCGGCGACGGCCCCGCTCGGCATCCATGCCTCGCAGACGGGGCCTGCCGCGCCACATCCGACGGACGCCGGCGAAGCCGGCCCCAAAATCAGTGCGTCATCGCCGCGCGCGCGAGAAGCACCAGATTCACCAGCGCGGCCAGCGCCATCACCCCGAGCTCGCGGCGCATGATCGTGACGACGATCCCCTGCTGCTCGGCCTCGGGCAGCTCGCCGACGTCCTTTGCGGACTCGAACCCGCCCTTGTCGAGCACCATCTGCGCCGTCGAGACCCGGAGCTGCTCGGCGATGAACGACACGAACAGCGGCAGGACGCCGTAGAGGGTGTGGAGCCCGGGGGACTTGTGGCCGAGGAGGATCAGGATCCCACCGAGGGCGGCCTCGATCACGATCGCGGCCTGGGAGGCCCGGAGCAGCCGCCAGAACCAGACGCTGTTCCGGACCCGCAACCAGCACCACGCTCCCCACGCGCCGGCGACTCCGGAGAGCACGATTGTGATGACGCCGACGACGAGGTGAACCTGCTTCATTAGCTAGCCGCAATCATCACTAAGTAACACATTGTTACAAGGTACGGGGTGGCGGTGATATAACGGTCTGCCGTGCTTCGCGATTATCTGCCCGCGCTGGTCTTCCTCATCTTGGGCGCGCTGATCGGCTTGTTGTTTGCGACGCTGAATCTGATCATCGGCCGACGGGTACCGAATCGCTCCAAGGAAGAGCCGTACGAGTGCGGACTCCCGTCCGAGGTACAGCGCGGGTTCCGGTTCGGAATCAGCTTCTATCTGGTCGCGATGCTGTTCATCCTGTTCGACATCGAGGTCATCTTCCTATACCCGATCGCGGTGCAGCTCCGGGCGTTCGGGGACTTCGCGCTGTTCGAGACCGGCACGTTCGTCGTCCTATTGATGCTCGCGTTCGTGTACGTGTGGCGGCGAGGAGCGCTCGCATGGAAATAAAGCGCGAGCCGCTGACCGATCTGCGCGTCCGCCAGCTCAAGGCGCGGGACATGCTCCGTGGCAACCTCCCCGACGAGGACCTCGAGCGGTACGTCGAGGAACGGGTGCTTACGACCACGGTCGACCGCGCGGTCGCGTGGGCGCAGGGCAACTCGCTCTACCCGCTCACGTTCGGACTCGCCTGCTGCGCGATGGAGCAGATCCACATCGTCGCCGCGCGTGTCGATATCGCCCGCTTCGGCTTTGAGGCATTTCGCGCGTCGCCGCGTCAGGCCGACCTGATCATCCTCTCCGGCCGGGTGTCGATCAAGATGGCGCCGGTGATCAGGCGGATCTGGGACCAGATGCTTGAGCCCAAGTGGGCGATCTCGATGGGCGCCTGCTGCTCCTCGATGGGCGTCTTCAACAATTACGCGCTCGTGCCCGCGGACAAGTTCATGCCGATCGCGGTGCACGTCCCCGGGTGCCCGCCGCGTCCGGAGGCGCTGATGCACGGCATCCTCAAGCTGCGGGACAAGATCCAAGGCAACGCTCCGGACGGCTGGCGCGAGCGCTACGACGCGGACGGCACCGAGGAGGTGCTGCCAAACGGGGACGCCCAGGCCAGCGCCGACATCAGCATCTTCAAGGCGGGAGACACCGCCGGTGCCTGACGCGACGGAGCTCGAGCTGACGGCCCAGGAGCTCCGTGACGCCGATAGCGAGTCCGTCCTCGACACCGAGTTTTACCGCGGCCGCGCCGTGCTGGTGGCCAACCCGACGAAGATCAGAGCGGTGCTCGAGCACCTGAGAGGCAAGGGCTACACGTTCCTCGCGAGCCTCCACGGCGTCGACTACTACCCCGACGAGCCGCGCCTCGGAGTGCTCTACGAAATGCTCGACCGCACCCGTGTCGACCGGATCGCGGTCAAGGCCCGGGTCAGCACTGACCATGCGCGGATCGAGTCGGTCGTCGACATGTTCCCCGGAGCCAATTTCCCCGAGCGCGAGGTCTACGACATGTTCGGGGTGGTGTTCGACGGTCACCCTGACATGCGCCGGATCCTGATGCCCGAGGATTACGAAGGCCATCCCCAGCGCCGCGACTTTCCCGTCGGGGGGGAGCCGGTCCTGTTCACCTACAACGAGGAACAGAGCTACGGGAAGTACGTATGACTCTCACGGGCTCAGGCGACACCGAACCGCAGACCACCCTCACTGAGGATTACCGCAAGCGGGAGGAGTCGATCACGCTCTCGAGCTCACCCGCCGGCACGGGCGAGACCCACGAGCTGCTCACTCTCAACATCGGGCCGCACCACCCGTCGACCCACGGCGTGCTGCGACTGCTCGCGACGCTCGAAGGCGAGGTCGTGCGCGACATCAAGCCGATCGTCGGCTACGTCCACACCGGGATCGAGAAGACCGCAGAGGACAAGGCGTACTGGAAGGTGATCCCGGTGGTCGAGCGGATGGACTACCTGGGTTACTACTTCAACGCGATGGCCTTTTGCGGCGCCGTCGAGACACTGCTCGGGCTCGAGGTGCCGCTGCGTGCTCAGTACCTCCGTGTGATTCACCTCGAGCTCAACCGGATCGCCTCCCATCTGGTCTGGCTCGGTACGAGCGCGCTCGACATCGGCGCGATCTCGATGTTCTGGTACTGCTTCCGGGAGCGGGAGCTAATCCTCGACCTGTTCGAGATGTCCTCGGGGCAGCGGATGCACACTCGGTACTTCCAGGTCGGTGGCGTGATGGAAGACATCCCGCGTGGCTTTGAGGAGAAGCTTCGGCAGTTCCTCAAGATCATGCCGCCGCGGGCGGACCAGTACGCCGACCTGTTCGAGAAGAACCAGATCCTGCTGGAGCGGTTGCGCGGGACGGGCATCGTCGACCGGCAGACGCTGATCGAGCTGAACGTCACCGGACCCCTGCTGCGGGCGGCCGGCGACCCCTGGGACCTGCGGAAGGCGCACCCGTACTCGAGCTACGACAAGTTCGACTTCAAGATCCCGGTCGGTACGGTCGGCGACAACTACGACCGCTTCCGGGTTCGTCACGCCGAGATCTACCAGTCGGTCAAGATCATCGAGCAGGCCATCGACGGGCTGCCCGAGGGTGAGCACATCACCCCCGACCGGAAGGTCGCGCTACCGCCACGGCACGAGCTGGCGACAAGCATGGAGGCGCTGATCCACCACTTCAAGCTCGTGACCGAGGGCTTCCGGGTACCGCCGGGCGAGGCCTACTACCCGATCGAGGGACCGCGTGGCGAGCTCGGCTGCTTCGTGCGGTCCGACGGCTCCGCCAAGCCGGCACGCGTGCACATGCGCGACCCGAGCTTCGTGAATCTCCAGGCGCTCGCGCCGATGGTCAAGGACAGCTACATCGCCGACCTGATCGCGACGCTGGCGATGCTCGACCCGATCCTCGGGGGAATCGATAGGTGAGCGCCACGGGCTCACGGCGTCCGGTTCCGCGGTTCGGCCACGGGTCGCGCGTCCCCGGTTGGGACGACGCCGTCGACCTCACGAAACCGCCCGCGACCATCCCCGACCCGGCGCTCACCCCCGTTCCGCCCGGTCTCAAGGAGACGATCGAGGCGGCGATGGCCAAGTACCCCGACCGGCGCTCGGCCGCGATTCCGGCCCTGCACGCCGCCCAGGAGGTGTACGGCTGGTGCTCGCCCGAGGCGATCGACCAGGTGGCCTCGGTGATGGAGCTCACGCCGGCATACCTAACTTCGGTGGCGACGTTCTACGACATGTTCTCGACGGTGCCCAAGCCGCGCAACGACGTGTATGTGTGCACGAACATCTCGTGCTCGCTGCTCGGCGCCGACGAGTTCTTCGAGGCGATGCTCGCCGCGGCGGAGGGCGACCCCGACGTCGACGTCCGGTCGTTCGAATGCCTGGGCGCGTGCGACATCGCGCCGATGGCGTCGGTGAACGGCGAATATGTCGGGCCGCTCGACCTGGCCGACGCCGAACGGATCGTCGAGGACCTGCGGACCGGCGGCCCCGTGCTCGAGCACAAGCAGCTTCGCTACCGGCGCTCTGCCGACCCCGGGGTGGCCGAAGAGGAGACGGACTTCGGTCCCCCAGATCGGGACGAGACGCCGATGTCGGATACTGCCGGCCTCGGCCCCGAGGGCGACGCCGAGGATCGGCCGGGCCCGACCGCCGCGATCGAGATGACCACCGAACAACTGGCCGACCACCCGGAGCCGGAGAAGGCCACCGACGAGGGGGAACACCCGGCCGGGCAGGCTCCCGGCGACGGCGACGAGGGCAGTCCGCGGGCGACGGAGGAAGGCCGATGAAGCTGCTGTTCGATCGCATCGACGAGCCCGGCCTGAACACCCTCCCGGTGTACGAGCGGCGCGGCGGCTATCAGTCGCTGCGCAAGGCACTCGACATGACGCCCGAGGAGGTCACGAGCCAGCTGATGGACTCGGGCATCCGCGGGCGCGGGGGGGCCGGATTCCCGACCGGGCGCAAGATCTCGTTCCTGCCCCACGGTGACATGGACAAGTACCTCGTCTGCAACGCCGACGAATCCGAGCCGGGGACTTTCAAGGACCGGGAACTCATGCAGAAGAACCCGCACATGCTGATCGAGGGCATCATGATCGCGGCGTACGCGGCGGGGACCAGTCGCACGTTCATCTACATCCGGGGCGAGTACGCGCTGCAGGCCGACATCCTCGAGGCCGCGATCGCCGAGGCCGAGGCAGCCGGCTACATCGGCGAGCGCATCCTCGGCTCAGAGCACTCCGCCTCGCTCGTGCTGCATCGCGGCGCCGGCGCGTACATCTGCGGCGAGGAGACGGGCCTGCTCGACTCGCTCGAGGGCAAGCGCGGCAACCCGCGGCTGAAGCCGCCGTTCCCCGCGATCGAGGGCCTGTATCACGGGCCGACGTTGATCAACAACGTCGAGACCCTGGCCACCGTGCCGGCCATCATCCGGATGGGCGGCGAGGAGTACGCAAAGCTCGGGACCGAGACCTCGACCGGCACCAAGCTGGTGTCGATATCGGGCGATGTGCAGCGGCCCGGAAACTACGAGATCGAGCTCGGGATCCCGGCCCGAGAAATCATCTACGGGCTGGGCGGCGGCCCACTGGAGGGGCGGGAGATCAAGTTCTGGTTCCCGGGCGGCTCGAGCTCTCCGGTCCTGACCAGGGATGACCTCGACATCTCGTTCGACTACGACAGCCTCGCGAAGGCCGGCAGCATGCTTGGCACGGCCTCGATCATCATCGTCGACGACTCGCACACCGTGCTCGAGGTCGCGCTGAAGGTGGCCAAGTTCTACGCGCACGAGTCGTGCGGGAAGTGCGTGCCGTGCCGGGAGGGCACGAACTGGACGGTCAAGATGCTCCAGCGAATCGAGTCGGGAGAGGCAACCCCGATGGATCTCGACATCATGGCGTCGGTGCAGGAGCAGATCATCGGCAACTGCCTGTGCGTCCTCGGCGACGCGATGGCGATGCCGATCGGCTCGATGGTCGAGAAGTTCCGCAGCGAGCTCGAGGCCGAGATCGAAGCAGCGCGGGAGCGCGCCGACGGGGCGGAGTTGGAAGACGTGGTCCCGATCGGAGTCGCCGACGAGCACGCCGGACCGTTCCCGGTCCACTGACCCCGCGGAATGCCCCGTCCCGAGCCGAACATCATCCAGCTGACGATCGATGGCCGCGAGGTGCGCGCGCCCGAGGGCATGATGCTCGTCGACGCCGCCAAGCAGGGCGACATCGAGATCCCGTACTTCTGCTACGAGCCGAAGCTCGGCCAGCCGGTCGGCGCCTGCCGCATGTGCCTGGTCGAGATCGAGGG
>Ga0070765_100000757_pt1 | contig 19308 bp, 19 predicted proteins | sample HubBroMetageWFT5_FD_71516 | JGI IMG/M metagenome (GOLD analysis project Ga0070765, IMG submission 71516) | Warmed and freeze-thawed soil microbial communities from the Hubbard Brook experimental Forest, New Hampshire - Hubbard Brook CCASE Soil... | ecosystem: Environmental > Terrestrial > Soil... | reverse complement strand
ATGGAGTGTGAGCAGACGCACATGCGGAAGCTTTACCGCGCCTGAAACGGCCCTCGCCACCGTATTGGGGATGTCATGGAATTTCAGGTCGAGGAAAATCTGGACGCCTGCGTCCGCGAGCTTCTCTACTGCTCGCGGACCTTCGGCTGTGAAGAGTTGACTACCGACTTTGAAGAGCCCAACTGCTCCGCGAAGCTTCCGCGCTAAAGCAGTGGCAGCCTGGAGATTATCTACATCCAGCGCGACGATTAGTCTTCGTGATGGGTCGGTTCCGGCCGTGTAGGCACCTTGAGCAGCTCGAGCCGAACTTTCGCAATCCCGCGCTGGTCAAATCCTAACCTACGTGCCACCTCATAAGAAACATCCAATTCGCGTCCTTCAACATATGGTCCGCGATCATTGATTCGGACGATTTGGCTGCGGTGGTTGCGTGGGTTCACGACTCGGACAATCGAACCTAAGGGGAGGGTGGGGTGAGCGGCGGTCTCGCCGTACATGTCATATTTCTCGCCAGTGGCGGTCGGCTGGCCGTCGAAATCCTCGCCGTACCAGCTGGTGGTGCATTCCCAGACCGCGAGCGGTTTGAGAGTATGAGAGTTACCAGAGGCTTTCTTCGGGTAGGCGATTGCTTGGGACGGGTTGCTCGGTTTTCCGGCAGTCGTGGGGTTCACCGACGGAGTGAACGCAAGCAGACCCAATCCTAAAAACACCGATTCGAGGACTACGAAAATTTTTGCTTTCATGATCTCCTAACCTTAGTTGTATCAGTAGATTGTACTATCTCGAGCCTGTCCCAGCAACCTCTATACCGCCTCGTAACTTGCTGATTTCAGGGACTCTATTGTCTTCACACCACCTTTCTAATCCCTTCAAAAGCGTTTCTGTGGCCCGTGGGTCAACGAAGTTCGCAGTGCCTACTTCTACCGCTGAGGCACCCGCTAGCATATACTCGATTATATCGGTCGGGCTCTCAATACCGCCAAGCCCTATAATCGGGATCTTAATTACCTTACTGGCTTCGTAAACCAATCTCATAGTTATAGGTTTTATCGCCGGACCCGACAACCCACCCGTCGTACTACCTAGCCGTGACCTCCGGTTGTGTGCATCTATACACAGTGCCGGGTAGGTGTTCGCGATCACCAAGGCGTCGGCGCCACTTGATTCTGCAGCGCTAGCCGTAAGTCCAATCATGTTAACGTTTGGGGATAGCTTTACCCAAAGGGGCCTCCGGGCCACCTTCCGGGCGGCTTGGACCAGCTCCGCGGTTAGTACCGGGTCAACTCCAAAATCGGCCCCGCCACGTTCCACATTGGGGCAGGAGATGTTCAGCTCGTAGGCTGCCACCCCCTCGGCGTCTTCAAGGACTCGGACTACCTCGACGTAGTCCGAGATGGTGCAACCGAACACGTTTGCCACAACGGTGGCGTTCTGACCTTGGAGTTCGGGCAACTTCTCGGTGACGAATGCCCGCACGCCGATATTCTGCAAACCGACCGCGTTTACCATCGCGCTCGATGTTTCGCAGATGCGAGGCGAGGGCGCGCCGGCCATGGGCTCGAGTGAGAGGCCCTTTACAACCATAGCCCCCAACCGATTCAAGTTGACTATAGGAGCGAATTCGATTCCGTAACCAAAGGTACCGCTGGCAGCAATGATGGGGTTATTAAACTGGAGGGTGCCGACGCTGACTCGGAGGTCAACTCCCGCGGGCCGTTGAGACATGCTTGCCGGCTGCGGCGCATTCACGGGCGCTAGTCTAGCACTTAGGGCCCGGCTATTCCAGCGAGCGCCAGATTTCTGAGTCTCTGCGGCATTATTCCGCGGCTGCGAACATTCCGCGGTCTATGTTAGGATGGCGTGCCAGAATGCGCGTCGTAGAAAAAAGACAATTGCTTTCCGCGGAAGAAATGAGCCGCACCCTCCAGCGATTAGCCCATGAAATTGTCGAAAAGAGTGGTGGAACGCACGATTTGGCTTTGATCGGCGTGCGCCGCCGCGGTGTTCCTCTATCCCAGCGGTTGGCGAAAACTATCTTCGATTCCTCCGGCGTCAAAGTTCCGGTTGGCACCCTCGATATCACGCTCTACCGCGACGACCTCTCGACAGTGGGTCCGCAACCCGTCTTTCACTCGAACGAAATCGATTTCCCAGTCGATGATCGGGATTTAGTGATCGTCGACGACGTGCTTTATACCGGCCGCACGATTCGAGCGGCAATGAACGGCCTTTTCGACCTCGGGCGCCCCAAACGCATCCGGCTTTGCGTTTTGATCGACCGCGGGCACCGCGAACTGCCGATCGAGGCTTCCTTTGTTGGCCGCACCGTGGAAACCAGCGATACCGAGATAGTTGAAGTCCGCTTGATGGAAATTGATGACGAAGAACGCGTAATGCTGGTGGATCGCGTTTCTTGAAAGACCCGGCAATCCTTTGGGAGGCCCGGAGAAAACGGCATTAAAGGGAAAACGTGCTGCAGCGTCTGCAACACCTTCTTGGAATCGAAGACCTTACCCGCGAGCAAATTTCATTTATCCTGGATCAAGCGAAGCCTTTCCAGGAATTCCAGCGTCATCCGCTAAAAAAACTAGCCACGCTGCGCGGCAAGACCGTCGCGCTAGCCTTTTTCGAAAATTCCACGCGCACGCGAATTAGTTTTGCCACCGCAGCAGCGCGCCTTGGCGCCGATACCATGAACCTGCAGGCTGAATCTTCCAGTTTGAAAAAAGGCGAATCGCTGCTCGACACCGTGTGGACGCTGGAAGCCATGCGCCCCGACGGTATCGTGATCCGCCACGGCTCGTCGGGCGCACCCGAATTCATAGCCCAGCGCCTGGGCATACCGGTCGTAAACGCGGGAGACGGCACACACGAACACCCCACGCAAGCTTTGCTCGACGCTCTGACAATTCGCGATCGCAAGAATACTCTCGACGGATTGCATGTCACGATTCTTGGTGACATTCTGCATAGCCGCGTGGCGCGGTCAAACATTCATCTTCTCAGCAAATTTGGCGCCAACATCACTTTGTGTGGTCCAGCGATGTGGGTGCCGCGCGACTTAGAGTCGCTGGCGCCAAACGTGCGCCGGGTATCGCACATTGATGAAGCGCTCGACGGAGCTGATGTGATTATCGTGCTCCGCGTACAGAGCGAGCGCATCCACGAACCTGCGCTCGCACCGGAAGAATACATTCTGCAATTTCAGCTCACTCCGGAGCGCCTGCGACTGGCAGGGAAAGATACGCTCGTATTGCATCCCGGGCCCATGATTCGCGGATTGGAAATCGATCCGGGCGTTGCCGACGGACCACAGTCTTGCGTTCTCGAGCAAGTGACCAATGGCCTCGCGATTCGCATGGCCCTTCTTTACCATCTTGTGGGCGGCGCCGCACCGGAATCTGCTAGCGGGCCGGGAATGGCAGGCAAGGATAAATAATGCTGCTGATTAAGAATGGCCGGGTTCTGGACCCGTCAAGCAATACCGATGCAACACTTGATCTCCTTATCGACGGCCCACGAATTGTGAGGCTTGGCCCGGAGCTCACAGCGTCCCACGTCGAGATTTTCGACGCTTCCGGAATGATCGTCGCGCCCGGCTTCATCGATTTGCATTGCCACCTGCGCGAGCCCGGGCAGGAGCTTTCCGAAACAATTGAAACCGGCACGCGTGCCGCCGCTCGCGGTGGCTTTACCGCCGTGTGCACCATGCCAAACACGCAACCTGTGAATGACAATGCCTCGGTTACGCGAGGAATTGTGGAACGCGCCGCCGCAGCTGGTGCAGTGCGGGTGTGGCCCATCGGCGCCGCTTCCGTTGGCAGCAAAGGTGAGGCTCTTTCCGAAATCGCGGCGATGAAGGATGCGGGCATCGTCGCCGTCAGCGACGACGGAAAACCTGTGGCGACAGCTCGGCTGATGCGCCAGGTAATGGATTATTGTCGCGCTCTCGATCTGCCCGTTATTGACCACTGCGAAGATCCTTCGTTATTTGCCGGTGGCGTGATGCGCGAAGGCCCGCGTTCCATTCGCCTTGGCCTCAAAGGCATCCCTGCGCAATCGGAATCCATTTGTGTGGGCCGTGACGTGGAAGTCGCCAATCTCAGCGGCGCACGTTTACACATTGCTCACATGTCAGCTCGCGCTTCGCTGGAATATGTTCGAGCGGCAAAACAACAGGGTCTGCAAGTCACTTGCGAGGTCACGCCGCATCACTTCACCCTCATTGACGAAGACGTGCGCTACGACTCGCATTACAAAATGAATCCGCCGCTGGCTTCCCGCGAAGACCGCGATGCGCTGATCCAAGGGCTGGCCGATGATTCCGTGGACGCCATCGCGACCGACCACGCCCCGCATCATCCTTCCAGCAAGGACGTTGAATTCGACCGCGCACCTTTCGGAATTATCGGTTTCGAGACCGCTCTTGCCCTTGCGTTGAGCGAACTCGTGCGTCCCGGGAAAATTTCGCTGATGCGTTTGGTTGAACTGTTTACGACTGGTCCCGCGCGGGTGCTTGGGATTGAACGAAAAATTGCAGCCGATGAGCCAGCGGATTTAACCATTTTTTCGACCGATCAAGCATGGACTTACCGCACATCCGAGTCACCGGGCAAATCGCGCAACACTCCGTTCGATGGCCGTGAATTCCGCGGCGCGCCGATGGCCACCATCGTCGCCGGCAAAATAGTTTATCGCCGCTGAGAAAGTCAGTTCGCGAGCAGACTCTTCCAACGTTTCCACGATTCTTCCCGAGCTTTTTTGTTGGCTTCGGTCGCTTCCGGGGCTTCTCCGGCGCGCATAAAGCCGTGACCAGCGCCCTCATAGGTCACCGGGCCGTATGTTTTTCCTGCAGCCTTCATGGCGGCGATGGTGTCTGGAATAGTGGCGTCGATGCGCACATCGTTCCCTGCATAAAATCCATAAACGGGCGCTTTGATGCGCGGCATGTCATCTGTGGGTGGAGGTGAGCCGTAAAAAACAAGGGCCGCGGAAAGATCTCCCCGGTTGGTTGCGAAGCGGAAACTCTGTGCTCCACCCCAGCAAAAACCCGCCACGTAGATTTTTCCGTTGGATGCGGGCAACTTCAGGCCGTAATCCGCAGCAGCATTGAGGTCCGCCGTCACCTGATCGGGGTTCAACTTGCTGACCGCTTCAGTAACACCGGTGGGGAAATCTTTTGTGCGGCCGCCGTTTGGTGCCATTCCGCTCAAAAGATCCGGCGCTACCGCGATGTATCCCGCCGCAGCGACTTCGTCCGCCAGCTCCTGGGCCCAGTCGCTCAGTCCAAATATTTCGTGGATCACCAGCACCACAGGCCGCTTTTCTTTCGATTCCGGGTAAACTACGAGTGTTTCCACGTTTCGTCCATCGTGTTTCACCGTAACCCACTCACTATGACGCGACGATTTTGTGATTCGTTCGCGAGCCCACGGCTGCGACCATTCCTGTGCAGCGACCGTTGGCGCACCAAGTAGGAACCCAGCAAGCACAATTGCGATTTCTATGTATTGTTTCACGACGCACCTCGTTCGAGATTCAACCGGGATGATAATTGTGCCGAATGTGTTCGGCAAGATTTTTTAACTTTGAAGGGAAACCCTGCTACGCGATGATTTTTCCGAGACGAGGCACGGCTGGCAACTGAGCTTTTTGGTGCGAAGTTCTAATGTGCGGTCGGCTCTGCGGCGGGATGCATGCCGTGTTGCGGAACTTCGTGGACACCGCGCAAAGGCTGCTCCTGATGAAACCGGAAAAGCTGATTCAGCGGGCCAGCGCCTTTACCGATTTGGTACGATTTCTCGATCGCCTTAGTAACGTAAGCCTTCGCTAAGATCACAGCTTCCCGAAGCTGCAGCCCGCTGGCCAGTTGCGCCAAAATCGCGGAGGAAAAAGTGCATCCGGATCCGTGTGTGTTCGGACTCTTCACGTGATCGCCGGCAAAGGTTTCTACTTCCGTTCCAATACAGAAGACGTCGATCGGCTTATCCAGATGCCCGCCGGTAACCACGACTGCGCGCGCACCCATCTCGACCAGCTTCTGGCCGGCCGTTTTCATCGCAGCCACATCTTTCACTTCCATGCCGGTAAGAAATTCCGCTTCCGGCAGGTTGGGAGTGATCAGGCTCACCCGTTTCAGTAACTCGTCACGCACGAATTTCAATCCGGACGTATCCAGCAGCTCGGCATTGCCCGCAGTCGGCCGGAAAACCGGATCCAGCACCACGTGCTGAAATTTGTGCTTGTCTAAAAATTCGGTGACGGCAGATGCATTACCCCGGTTGGTGAGCATTCCGATTTTTACGCCCGCAATAGCCACATCATCTACTAAGGTGTCGAGTTGTGCACGCAGTGTTGCCGACGGCGTTGGATGCACCGAAACCACGCCTTGTGTGGATTGGACTGTAAGCGCGGTGACCGCAGCTACGCCGTAGCAGTTATGCGCAGCAAAAGTTTTCAGGTCTGCAGCTACGCCCGCCCCGCAGGATGGATCAAAACCGGCAATGGTTAAAAGAATCGGTGGAGTGTATTTCGTGTGGTTGTTCAATTCTCAACTTCCTCGCGCGAGTCACGCAGACAAATATGCCGGCGCTGCCCTTTTTCGCGTGAGCGCACCGGCTAAACAAAAATGTACGCGCGTTCTTACTCACTGCGCAAGAGGAAATTTTCCTGCGAGGTTAAAGTTGATGGCTGATTGGAACAACCGCGTCAGCGTACAAATTTTTATGGAAAGAGTCCTCGAACGAGCGTGGCATCCGCCACGCGGCCGACAGCAAGAACGTAGGCGCCGGTTCGCATATGCGTGCGATGCTTGCGTGCCGTCTCGTGCACTTCCTGAAATGCGCGGCGCATCACCATCTCAAGCCTGGCATTCACTTCGTTTTCAGACCAGAAGAAACTCTGCAGATCTTGCACCCATTCAAAGTAACTCACTGTAACGCCGCCAGCATTCGCGAGAATATCCGGAATCATGGTGATGCCCTTGCGCGCCAGAACTTCGTCCGCGTGAGGGGTGGTCGGGCCGTTGGCCGCCTCAGCGACTATTTTCGCTTTGATTTGATCTGCGTTATTCAGGGTAATCACATTTTCCAGCGCGGCGGGAATCAAAATGTCGCATTTCATGGTCAACAAATCGTCGTTCGAAATGCGCGATGTTCCCGGCATGCCAACGACTGTTCCCGAACGCTCTTTGTAACGCGCCGCTTTCAACGGATCGATTCCTCGCGAATTAAAAACACCGCCGCGAGAATCACTGATCGCGATCACGCGCGCTTTCTTTTCGGCGAATAAACGCGCAGCAATTGATCCGGCGTTTCCAAAACCCTGGATTGCTACACTTGCGCCGCGCAACGGCATCTTCTTGACCTTGCAAGCCTCTTCCACGGTAACCAGGCAGCCACGAGCTGTCGCCTCATTGCGTCCTTCCGACCCGCCGATCGAAATAGGCTTACCCGTAACCACGCCGAGTGCCGTGCGCCCTTTCGTCATGGAGTAGGTGTCCATGATCCAGGCCATGGTTTGAGAATCGGTGTAAACATCCGGCGCGGGAATATCCTGATCGGGCCCGATAATCGGAAAGATTTCAGACGCGAAGCGGCGCGTCATGCGTTCGAGCTCGGACTTGCTCATGCGCTTCGGATCGCAAATCACGCCGCCCTTGCCTCCGCCGTAAGGAATATTCACGGTGGCGGTCTTCCATGTCATCCAGGTGGCCAGCGCTTTCACTTCGTCCAGCGTCACCGCCGGGTGATAACGGATTCCGCCCTTTGCAGGGCCGCGGGCGATATTGTGCTGTACCCGAAATCCGGTAAAAACTTTGATCTGCCCGTTGTCCATCTTGGTGGGTACGGACACTTCTAGTATCCGTTTTGGCGTTCGTAAGATCTGGCGCAGGCCCGGATCGAGTTTCAAATATTCGGCGGCGATATCAAACTGAATTTGCGCGATGCGATATGGATTCAAATCCTCGCGCGGTGCAATACGCGGAATCGGCTGCGGTGCGGCTTTGGCGACTGTGGCCATCTAGCATTCCTTCCTGTCGTGCTTTTCAGCGAACTGCTTTGCTTCGCTGCTCAGAACTTCGTTCGATTGTTTGGGTGCCGTAAGTCTTACGCGAGTCGAAGTTTAGCCAAGCCGCCCAGGATGTCAATGGAAACCACTGACAAAGTGAGAGATTTAAAGCCACTTAGTCCATGGTCATCCCCTCCAATCCTCAAGATGCCGCGATTTATCTGGCTGTACATAAAGGACTTAACGGAGATACCAGCCAATCAGATGAGAGTTTCGAGCCAAGAACCCAAGCAACGGAAATACTAGATTGACGGCCTTTCCCCTTGCAAGCTACTCTGCGCGCGGCGGTTGGGAAATCAGGCCTTAAGCAGGTGCTTTCCGGAGCCATCCAGGCGGTTCCCCTACGTCTACATCCGGAGAGCCTGTCTCGTGCGTACTTTAGATAATGGAGTCGCCAGAATCTGGTGAGCGGTCAAACGGGAACAGAGTTGAGGGCCTCGGACGCGGCGCTCATTCAGAAAATCGTCCAGCGGGATGAGTCGGCGCTTGCCGCGCTATACGACCGCTATGCCTCTTTGCTGTCCTCGCTTCTGAACCGCATTCTCCGCGATACGCAAGCGGCCGAGGAAATTTTGCAGGATGTTTTCTTTCAGCTGTGGATGAACGCCGCGCAATTTGATCCTGCTCGCGGCTCGCTCCCGGGATGGCTCACCGTGATTGCGCGCAACCGGGCCATATCGCGGCTACGGCGACATAGCCCGAGCGACGGCGAAGAGCTGCTGGAGACGATGGTCATCGTGCCGGCAAATCTGGAAAATACGATCGCGCAGCAGCAATTGCTCGGACGCGTGAAAGGCGCCTTGGAAAATCTTTCTACCGAACAGCGCGCCGCGATTGAGTTGGCATACTTTGAAGGATTGACGCACAGCGAGATCGCCAGCAGGACCGGCGATCCGCTCGGCACGGTGAAGACCCGAATTCGTACGGCGGTGGAGAGTTTGAAACGGAATTTATTGTTATGAACGGACATCCAATTCGGCCGGAAGACTTCGACCTTTACGCCCTGGGCGTTCTGGAAGGCCAAGAGAAGGCTGCGATCGAATCGCACGTACCCACGTGCCCCGAGTGCGCGAAGAAGCTCGCGGAAGCGCGCGGCCGGATTGCTCTGCTGGCTTTCTCGGCTCCTCGCCTTGAACCGTCTCCGACGGCGCGAGAGCAGCTGATGCGCCAAGTCCGGGCATCGGCTGAAAGCCCTGAAGTGCAGCGTGCGCAACGAAAGCCGGACCGCGCTGGCGGATTCTTCGGTCGATGGTGGGCTGCTGCGGTGCTTGTACCGGCGTGCATTTTGCTTCTTTTCGTGGCCGGTCGTCTTCGCAACGAAAACGAGCGACTCAGCCGCGATCTCGCGCAGGAGCAAGCCACTCTGCAGCAACGACAAAAGCAGCTTGATGAAGCTCGCCACGCGCAAGCGCTGCTGGAATCGAAGGACACCGTCTCCGTCGCACTCGCCCAGCAACCCGGCATGCCGAAGGGCGACGTGCGCGTGATGTACAACTCAAAAATGGGCATGGCCATGTGCGACGGCTGGGTGGAACCGGCGCCGGCGAACAAGAGTTACCAGTTGTGGCTCGTCCCTAGGGAGGGGAAACCCATCAGCGCTGGCATGATTGAAGGCGGGCCGATTAATCCCTGGATGGTAAAACTTCCGCAAGGAATGGCGGCGAAGGCATTCGCCGTGACACTGGAGCCTGCCGGAGGCATGCCGCAACCTACCGGCCCGATGGTCCTCGTCGGACCGATCACCTAACTCTTCTTCCATAATGATTTTTTCTCTAAGGGTTTGCCGTTGCGGGGATGCGGTCTACTCCCATGTAGCGGCACAAAACTTCGGGGATTAGGATTGAGCCATCCGCTTGCTGGAAATTTTCAACCAGAGCGATCCATGTGCGTCCTACGGCGAGGCCGGAGCCGTTCAGCGTGTGCACGAATTCACTTTTGCCTGTTTTTCCTTTGAAGCGGATGCCGGAGCGGCGCGCCTGGAAAGCCTCGGTGTTCGAGCAGGAAGAAATTTCCATGAACTCGCCGGTGGACGGGAGCCAGACTTCGACGTCGTAAGTTTTTGCGGCGGCGAAGCCCATGTCCGCGGTGCAGAGCAGCATCACGCGATAGTGAAGGCCGAGTCGTCGCAGCATTGATTCTGCGTCTTGCACCAGGGCTTCGTGTTCCTCATAGCTTTGGTCCGGGCGCGTGAACTTGAACATTTCCACTTTTTGAAATTGGTGCTGGCGCTTCAGGCCGCGTGTGTCTTTTCCCGCAGCGCCGGCTTCGGAGCGGAAGCAAGCGGTCCAGGCGCAATATTTCTCCGGCAATGTATCGGCGTCCAGCGTTTCGTCGCGGTGCAGGCTGGTGAGTTCTACTTCGGACGTGGGCGTAAGCCATAAGTCCGTGTTTTCCACGTGAAACATGTCGGCGGCAAATTTCGGCAATTGGCCTACGCCGGTGAGCGAGGCTGTGTTCACCAGGAACGGCGGAAGAATTTCCGTGTAGCCATGTTCTCCTGTGTGCACGTCGAGAAAAAAATTCGCGAGGGCGCGTTCCAGGCGTGCGCCCAATCCTTTGTAAACTGCGAATCGCGAACCCGCAATTTTTACCGCTGACTGAAAATCCAGAATCCCGGCGCCCTCGCCAATTTCCCAGTGAGGCCGCGGCTTGAAATCAAATTTTGGCTGCGTGCCCCAGCGTCTGACTTCCACATTGTCGGCGGCGCTTTTTCCTACTGGTACACTGGAATGCGGAATGTTCGGAATCGTGAGAAGAAATTGCTTCAAGCGCTCGTCCAATTCGTTGATGCGCTCGTCGTCGCGTTTGAGTCGGTCGGAGACTTCCTTCATCAGCGCCAAAAGCTGCGAGGCATCTTCGCCAGCCCGTTTCTTTCGCGCGATTTCTTCGCTGGCGCGATTGCGCTCAGCCTTCAGGCGTTCGGCGGAGGTGATGAGCTGGCGGCGATCGGTGTCAATCTCGCGAAAGGGCGCGAGGTCCAGAGTGATGCCTCGGTCGCGCGCCATCTTTTCAATCGCCTCGACGTGTTCCCGTACGTATCCGAGATCCAGCATAGGCTCAGCAGAATACAGGAAGGGGCTAGGGGCTGTGAAGCGGAGCTTGCGGGTAGCTTGTTGGCGGGTCGTTTGCCGGAAGAGCGGGCGGCGGCGCAATCTGAGATTCGCGGAATTTGGCTCAGTTTAGGCGACGAAACCGGGGCCAGAACCCGTTTTAGACGTTGTGAGAGGCTGCGCCGTTGACAGGCCACCTGTGGCCTTTGGGCGCAGGTGACTGCGGCCTGCTTTGTTCGGCTCCGATCTTAAAGCAGATTTTCATCGCGAGAATGATAGGAAGTTAAAAGTGCAAATACAAGGGTACGAGGCGGTGGACTCTTAGCACGTGGTATTCCGATTCTCTCGAATAATTTCGGAGGTTACTTTAATTGCCTGTGGAGTAGCCATAGTCTCCCTGTTCCTTGATGCAGCAGATTTGTTTGCGCGCTTCTGAAATGAGCCTGCGCTCATGTCGCGAGTGAATCCTATCAAAGCAGTCCGGGGGTTCCTAGAAGTCGTGAGCGACCGCAGTTGATGGTTGTCAAGAAAGCGAAGGCAAAGGCGGGCTCTGCGCGCTATGCGACCGCAAGGCGCGCCCACAGAGATTGGTTAGGTGAAAGAGGGGGATTTTGGAGCGGCAAACCTGTTCGCTTGGACAGGTCTTGCCCGATTGGGCGCAGGGCGTGGGATGCGCGTGGATGCGCGCGTTGGAACAAGGTAGGCTCGTAGGCGAAGAGCAAATCGGAGCCACGGGCATGCAGATCAATAAAATGGCGCGCGAAGCGGAGATGCTGGGGACCTTGGCGCTGGCGGCGCCGAAGACGGATGACTTTCAATTCGTGAAATTTCGAATTGAAGGGGAAATTGCGCGGCTTACGCTGGACCGTCCAGAACACAACTTGTTGAACGAGCGCGTATTGATGGAGCTGGTGGCGGGAATCAACTCGGTGAGCGAGACGCGCGAGATAAAACTGATCGTACTGGATTCAGCGGCGAAGACTTTCTGCGGCGGGATCGAGTTGGGCGAATATACGGCGCGGCGCGTGTTTCAGTTGCTGGACGCGTTTCACAGCGCGTTTTCCGCGATGGTGGAAACGGCCAAGCCAATTCTGGTGGTGATCAACGGGCCGGCGTTTGGCGGAGGCGCCGAACTGGCGGCGTTGGGCGACCTGGTAATCGCGACGCCGAATGCGCGGTTCGCGCAGCCGGAAATCAAGCTGGGAGCTTTTCCTCCGCTGGCTGCGGCGGTGCTGCCTTATATTTTGGGGCCGAAGATGGCCCTGGAGCTGGTGCTGACGGCGGAAACGATGTCGGCCGACCGGGCGCGGGAGCTCGGGTTGGTGAACTGGCTGGTCCCGGAAAAAGATCTGCAGAAAAAAGTGGATGAAGTTTGCGCGAAGGTTACGGCGCAGTCCGGGCCGGTGTTGACGATGGCGAAGAAAGCTATTCTTGGGAGTCTGGGTTTGCCGTTGCGCGAAGGCGTGCGCAACTCGATGAAGGTTTTCCTCAATGAGCTTGCCGACCTGGAAGATTCTCAGGAAGGTTTACGCGCGACGGTCGAGAAGCGCGCTCCGAAGTGGAAGAACCGCTAGTCGCCTGAACATTTCCGGCCGCGTTGTGATTCACCCTATGACTTCCCCTTTTCGCCGCAGGAAAAAAGAACGTAAGCGGTTGCTAGCCATTGCCAAAAAAGAAATTGCGATGGCAGAAAAGTTCGAACGTGCCGGGACCAAGCGCAAAGCGGATTTCGCCCCCGGCGCACGACGGATGGCTGAACTTTTCACCAGCATGGCGCTTGCAAAGCGTCACCAGAGAAAATCGAAACTGCCGACCAAGCCGACGCGAAAAAGTGCCGATTGATTGACAGTGAAAGGCGGGGCGCATAAACTCGCCGAAGACAACTTAGCTGGCTTGGGGTACAAAGTTTTCGAACGTGCATCGATGATTCGAAAATGAGGGGAAGGCCGTTAAAATCGGCCACGGTCCCGCCACTGTAATCGGCTGGAATTTTTTCGCAGGCCGAAAGTCAGGAAACCTACCCGAGCTAGTGGAAGCTGACACTCTTCGCGAGAGAGAGTGTGGCGAGGCGCCTCGCTTTATTCGCGAGGCTTTTTTGTTGGGAGAGAATTTACGCGCGCGGGGCGAAAAGTTTTTTGCGTGATCTATTTTTTGGCGTGCTGCAGCGTGACGCAGCGCGCTACCGCAGCGCCGCGCCAAACGTCTTCTTTCAAGCGCGCCGCGAAATTTGTGACGGATGAGACGGGTCGGCGCGTGGCGATCCCGTTTTCAGTACAGCGCATCGTGACGCTGGCGCCGGATTTGACCGAGACAGTGTATGCGTTGGGACTGGAAGACAAACTCGTGGCTGACACAACTTTTTGCGATACGCCGGCGGCGGCGAGGTTGAAGCCGCACATTGGGTCGCCGCAGGCTCCGAGTTTGGAAGCGATTGTGGCAATGCATCCGGATCTGGTGCTGGCGACGACTTCGATTAACCGTGCGGAAACGGCGGACGCGCTGCTGCGATTGGGGATTTCTGTTTACACCAGCGACCCGCACACCGTGCGCGGGATGCTGAATTCGATTGTCCGCATGGCGGATTTGATGGGAGCAAACGAACAGGGGACGGTTTTAGTGGAGAAACTGCAGGCGCGGCTTGATGCCGTGCATGCGCGCATGGCGGAGCTGCCGCTCGTTCACGTGCTGTTCGTAGTGTGGGAAGATCCGTTGATTACGATTGGACAGAATACTTTCATTGCGGACGCGCTGCGATGGGCCGGCGCGGAGTCGGTGATTGTGGCGGATCAGAATTATCCGCAAGTGAGCCTGGAAGAAATTGTGCGGCTGCAGCCCGAATACATTTTGTTCACGGGCAATCATTCAGAATCGAACGACGATCATCAACTGGGGCGTCTGCGTGCGCGACCTGCGTGGAAAGCGTTGAAGGCCATTCAATTGGGGCACATTGTGAAAGTGGATGACGAGATTACGAAGCCGTCGCCGGGATTGGTGGGGGCGATTGAACAAATTGCGCGGGCATTGCATCCGGATGTGTTTTCGTCGAGGGCTTGCGGCGGGAGTTTCGACGTTCGACGCGGAACGATGGCGGGTGTTTTTGCGAGGACTCGGTGGGAAAGGGAGCGTGATTTTTGCGCCCTTTAACGCCACAGCGAATTGTGGGGATCTGCGCGTTGCTTTGCGGAGTTTTATTCGTGGTGTGCGTGGTTTCGTTGCGCATGGGCGCGTATCCGATTTCTGTGCGGGATATTGTAAGCACGCTTTTTAATGCGGCGACCGGGCGGCGCGAAGAAATTCCTGTGGAGTTCTGGCAAGTGGTTTTTGGCTTGCGGCTGCCGCGAATCGCGTTGGGAATTTTGGTGGGCGCGTCGCTTTCAACGGCGGGCGCGGGGTTTCAGGCGCTGCTGCGGAATCCATTGGCCGATCCTTATGTGCTGGGAGTTTCGAGCGGCGCGGCGTTGGGCGCGATCGTAAGTTTGATCGTCGCGCCACACACCGTTGGTGCGATTCAGATGGCGGCGTTTGTTGGCGCAGCGTCCACGATCGCGGTGGTGTATTTTTTGGGGCGGCGCGGCGGACAGCTGGATAGTCCGACACTTTTGCTTGCGGGGATTGTGGCGGCTTCGTTTCTTTCGGCGATCATCATGTTTCTGTTGACCATGGTTACGGGGTCCGAGCTGCGCAGCATCGCGTTCTGGCTCATGGGCGATCTTACGGCGCCTCCGCCTACGACGAACGTGCTGGGATGGCTTGGATTTCTTTTCTTTGTGTTCATCGTGGCGGCGGGAGCGATGTACACGACTTCGTCGGATCTGAATTTAATTCTTACGGGGGAGCAGGAAGCGAAGCATCTGGGAGTGAACGTTAACCGCGTAAAGTTTGTGGTTTACATTGCAGCGTCGGTGCTTACGGGGCTGGCAGTTTCGGTGAGCGGGGCGATTGGATATGTGGGACTTCTGGTGCCGCACGTGATGCGCATGCTGTTTGGCACAGATTATCGCATGCTGATTCCTACGGCGGCGATTGGCGGTGCGATTGCGATTGTTTTGGCCGATACGCTGGCGCGCACGGTGGTAGCTCCCACGGAATTGCCGGTGGGCGCGATGACGGCGCTGGCTGGCGCGCCTGTTTTTATTTATTTGATGCGCCGGAGGATGCGATGAGCGCGGGAGGTGGAGCGGTGGCGCTGCCGCAACCGGTGCGTCCGGGCGAGGGTACCTCGTTACGGCTGAAAGTTGAACAAGCGAGCTATGCATACGCAGCGACGGACCGTTCGGCGCCGAAATTTACTTTGGGGCCCGCAAGTTTTGAGGCGCAGCAACGCGAGCTTGTTGCCATACTGGGACCGAACGCGAGCGGAAAATCCACGATGCTCAAGTTGCTCGCGGGATTGTTGAAGCCACTGTCGGGACGAATCGAAGTAGATGGTACGGAAGTGAGCGAGCTTGATCTGAAAGTGCGAGCGCAGAAAATCGCGCTGGTGGCGCAAGAAAGCGAACTTTTGTTTCCGCTGCGCGTGTGGGAATACGTTTTGCAGGGGCGCTATCCGTACGGGAAAAGACTGCGGTTCGAGTCGGATGAGGATTGCTTGCTGGCGGGGAATGCACTGGCACAAGTGGGCGCCGATGCGTTGCGCGATCGTTGGATGGACCAGCTATCCGGCGGAGAGAAGCAGCGGGTGATATTGGCGCGAGCGCTGGCGCAGCAGCCTTCACTGCTTTTGCTCGACGAGCCTACGCAACATCTGGATATCGGCGGAAAAGTGGAGTTGTTGCGCCGGCTGCGGCGGCTCGCGGACGAAAACCGGTACACGGTGATCGTGGTGACGCACGAATTAAACCTTGCCGCGGAATTTTCGGATCGCATCGTGCTGGTACACAAAGGGAAGTTTCCGAGGATTGGAACTCCCGCGGAAGTTTACGAACGAGAATTGCTTGAAGAGGTTTTTGAGGCGCCGCTGGAAGTGGAAACCGGCTATAGCGGGCGCCCGCGCGTGATTTTGAGAGCGACACGCTAGATTTACGAGTTTTTGTCTAGTTTTGTTCCGTTAGCTGGCGGGGATAGCAATTTATCTTGGCCAGCGGCGAGTTGCAGAGGATCGTTCTCTAGTTAGATACCCTCCCCTATGGCCATACGGGACGTCTTCTGCGAAAAAGGCGTCAGGGGTAGCGCGGGTGTTATAATTCTGCGCTACCAATGAGCCGGACAACAGAGCGGCTGCGTGTCGCGCCGGAAATCAAAGAACGTTACGAAGCGGTGATTGGGCTGGAAGTGCATGCGCAGCTCAAGACGCTGACGAAGGCGTTCTGCGGCTGCTCGACGCGTTTTGGCGACGCTCCAAATTCAAATACTTGTCCTGTGTGCCTTGGTTTGCCCGGGGCGCTGCCGGTGTTGAACCGGAAAGCGCGTGATTTGGCGATTCGGGCTTCGCTAGCGCTGCGTTGCGAGATTCACGAACGGTCGGTATTTGCGCGCAAGAATTATTTCTATCCGGACTTGCCCAAGGGTTACCAGATTTCGATGTACGAATTGCCCCTAGCCGCAAAAGGCCGGTTGGAATTTGTTCTCGATGGTGCGGTGACGCGGATCGGAATTACGCGCGTGCACATGGAAGAAGATGCAGCGAAAAACCTCCATGAGGGATTCGCGGATTCAGACCGTTGGAGCTATATCGATTACAACCGTTGCGGCGTGCCGCTGATAGAAATTGTGTCGGAGCCTGATATACGGACGCCTGCCCAAGCGTATTCATATTTAACGACGCTGAAACAGGTGTTGGAGTACACGGACGTGAGCGATTGCAACATGGAAGAAGGTTCGCTGCGTTGCGACGCGAACGTAAGCGTGCGGCTACGCGGCGCGCCGAAATTTGGGACCAAAGTGGAAGCGAAAAACTTGAATTCGTTTCGTTATCTGCAGCACGCTCTGGAATATGAAATCGAGCGGCAAATAGGTGTATTGGAAGCGGGCGGACAAGTCGTGCAAGAGACGCGTTTGTGGAATGTGGCGGCGGGACGCACGGAGCAGATGCGCTCGAAAGAATTCGCGCACGACTATCGTTATTTTCCAGATCCGGATCTGCTGCCTCTCTCGGCGCCAGAAACGCTGGTGGCGGAAGTTCGAGCCGAAATGCAGGAGCTTCCGGACATAAAGCGCGCGCGCTTTTTGCGGGAATACGGGATCACGCCGTATGATGCGGAGGTTTTGACCGCTACGCGAGCGCTGGCGGATTATTTCGAAGCCGGGGTGCGTGCCGGTGCGCCTGCCAAGTCAGCAGCGAATTGGATTTCGACTGAATTGTTGCGCCGGCTGAATGAAGCCGGAAAAGAGATTGAAGATTGTCCGGTGTCGCCGGTTGCGCTGGCAGAATTGCTAGCCAAGATTGAGAGCGCCGAAATTACGGCGGCTTCGGGAAAGAAAGTATTTGCGGCCATGTTTGATAGCGGGAAGCGCGCTGCTGATATTATTACCGCTGAAGGAATGTCGCATATTAGTGATGCGGGCGCGATTGAAAAGATCGCGCGAGCGGTGGTGGGGAAGAATGTGGACAACGCGGCAAGGTATCGCGCGGGAAACGAAGGCGTGTTCAAGTTTTTCGTGGGCCAAGTGATGAAGGAAACGCGCGGGCAGGCAAATCCACAAGTGGTGAACGACGTTTTGAAGCGCGTGCTCGCAGAGTCGTAGCCCAGGCGAATCGAGGGATCGAACGAAATGCTGAAAGAAGGCGATAAGGCTCCGGACTTTTCGGTGACGGCCGATAATGGCAATACGGTTTCGCTCAAGGACTTTCGCGGGCGGAATCTGGTCCTCTACTTTTATCCGAAGGCCAATACACCGGGTTGAATTAACGAAGCGTCCGAGTTTCGTGACGCCATGAAGGAGTTTGAAAAGCTAAATACGTCTATTCTGGGATGCAGCGGAGACGACGTAGAAGCACAGACGAAATTCAAGCTGAAGCATAAGCTGAATTTTCTTTTGCTGGCGGACACCGAGTTTGAAGTGATCGAGCCGTATGGCGCGCGGCGAATGAAAAGTTTTCTGGGGAAATCATTTCTGGGAATCGTGCGCATGACTTTCTTGATCGGTCCGGATGGAATTATTCGGAAGATTTGGGACAAGGTGACGCCGAAGGGCCATGCTGCCGAAGTGATCGCAGCGATCAAGGTGGGGTAAGCTCGGTAGGTCCGGCTACAAAGTCACACGGAAACTTCCGTTGTTTTCCTCGATCAGCGCATTATCGATCAGCCGCGTTTTGCCTAGCTTGGCGGCCAGCAATATGAGGCATTCGCCTCGCAGGGTCACCACCGGATCAAGAGTGTCTGCCTCCGCAATTTCCGCATAATCGAGAACAACACGGGGTTCCGAATCGATGACGTGGCGCACCGCTTCCAGTAGCAGGACCGCGCTGCGTTCACCTGCGGCAATTTTCTGGCGAGTGGCTTCGAGTGAGCGATACAACGCCGTGGCGGCGCGGCGCTCGTCGGCGTTCAAATAAACATTTCGGGACGAAAGGGCCAAGCCGTCGGATTCGCGATGGATCGGGCGGACAACGATTTGCGTGGCGAGATTAAGGTCCAATGTCATTTGCCGGATGATGCGGGCTTGCTGGGCGTCCTTGCGCCCGAAGTACGCGCGATTGGGCTGAACGATCTCAAGAAGCTTGATCACTACGGTTGTTACACCCTGAAAATGTCCAGGGCGCGAGCGGCCTTCCAACTTTTCGCTTAGTCCTTCCACCGCGACGGTAGTGCGGAAACCGCGCGGGTACATTTCTTCAGGAGTGGGTGCAAACAAATAATCGACGCCGAGATTTTCGAGAGCGGCGCGGTCCGCTTCGAAAGCGCGCGGGTACTTGTGGAAATCTTCGGAGGGACCGAACTGTTTCGGGTTTACGAAAATCGAAACGACAACCGGGGAACATTCCGATTTCGCGGCGCGGATGAGCGAGAAGTGACCTTCGTGCAGGGCGCCCATGGTTGGAACCAGGCCGACCACGCGATCTTTCGCATGCGCTTCGCGGGCTACTTGGCCCATCCACGATATGGTGCGAATTATTTCCATGGCATTGTGAGGGAGGAGGCTCTCAGGAAATTGCTTTGCGCGATTGCGGACGAGGTGGTGTCATCATGCTTTGGCCTGGGCAGCGCGCTCGCGATAAAAGACGATCAAGTCGGTGCCGATGGGCTTG
>Ga0070765_100000756_pt1 | contig 19311 bp, 17 predicted proteins | sample HubBroMetageWFT5_FD_71516 | JGI IMG/M metagenome (GOLD analysis project Ga0070765, IMG submission 71516) | Warmed and freeze-thawed soil microbial communities from the Hubbard Brook experimental Forest, New Hampshire - Hubbard Brook CCASE Soil... | ecosystem: Environmental > Terrestrial > Soil... | reverse complement strand
ATTTTCATCTACAGCCTGCTCTTCACGTCGCTGGTCTCGTTCTTCGCGGTGATGATCATCCCTGACAAAGTTCGGCCCGATTACTTTGCCAACCTGATCGGCGGCATCGCCGTGTACCTGGTCGGACCCGAGAGCTTGAAGCTGCTGTTTCACGGCTTCGTGGTGCTGGTGGGTGTGCTCATCCTGGCGGGGGCGCAGAATACTTCCATCGTGGGCGCGAACGGAGTTCTGAATCGCGTGGCCGAGGACGGCGTGCTCACCAGCTGGTTCCAAAAGCCGCACAACCGCTACGGAACCAGCTACCGCATCATCAATCTGATCGTGGGACTGCAGGTGCTGACGATTGTGCTGAGCCGCGGCAACGTCTACATGCTGGCCGCTCTCTACGCATTCGGCGTGATCTGGAGCTTCGCCATGAAGTCCGTCGCCGTGCTCGTGCTGCGCTTCACCGAGCCGGGGAACCGGCAATGGAAAGTGCCCGGCAACCTGCACTTCGGTAAGACCGAAGTCCCACTTGGGTTGATCCTGATTTCAGGAGTGCTGTTGATCACCGCGATCGTGAACCTGTTTACGAAGTATCAAGCCACCATCGCCGGAGTGATCTTCAGCGCTGTGTTCTTCACCATCTTTACGCTCTCAGAACGCCACGTCACCAGGGAGCGCCACGGCAAGCCGGAACAGCTCGACCAGTTCCGCGTCTACGGCAACCAGGAACTGGGCAGCGGCGTCATGGGCGTTCGCGAGGGAAACATTCTGGTCGCGGTGCGCGATCCCCGCAACCTGTATTACCTGCGCCAGGTGCTCGCCCATACCAACACGGCCAAGCAAGATGTGGTCGTGATGAGCGCGCGACTTTACCACCGCGAGCACAGCTTCAGCGGCAGTTCGGTCATGGAAGCCAGCCAGGTTTTCGACCACTACGAGCAGGAACTCTTCACCGCCGCTGTAGCCGTCGCCGAAAAGGAAGGCAAGCCGATTTCTCTGCTGGTAGTTCCGGCAACCGACGTCTTCGAAGCCATCATGGTGACCGCGCAGCGGCTCGATTCCGCGCGCGTCATCTGCGGCCTGTCGAACAAACTCACCGCCGACGAGCAAGCCAAGCTCACCGGCGACGCCTGGGAGCGCATGCCCGAACCGCGTCCGCGCCTGTGCCTGGAGGTCGCTGCCCCCGATGGAACCGTTCGTGAATACACCATCGGCCCGCACACTCCGCGCCTGCGCCCGCAGGATGTCGAACTCATGCACAAACTCTGGCTCAACATCACCACCGATCCCAAGTTCGCCGGAGCACACCATTACCACATCGTCGCTCTGGCGTTAGAAGAACTGCAGCGTGAATTAGGCACCGAACAGCGCACCCAGCTTTTGCAAAAGCTCCTGGAAGAAATGAACCGCTCGAAGGACCCCTCATGTCCACCAAACTAAATCAGCCACAGATTCGCAGGAAAGAGAGCGCATTCGGATTGTCATCCCGAGCCAAGCGAGGGACCTTGGTGTTAGCCCGCGCCGTCCGTGCTGCTGCCCTCACCAAAACACCAAGATCCCGCGCTTTCGCTCGGGATGACAGGTCGGCTTTCGTCCCCCTACATCCGAGAACGGTCAATCTCATCTCAGATAGATGTCCTACTGCCCACTAGCCCCTCCAGCGAAGCCCTCAGCTCTCGATACCGAAACAAATACCCGCTCGCCATCAGCTTCCCCGGTTCAACCTTCTGGCTGCCCAGCAAAACTTCTTCACCCATTTCCCCGAACGCCAACCTCGCCGCAAAGGCAGGCATGGGGAAAATCGCCGGACGCCCCAGCACTCGAGCCAGCGTCTTCGCAAACTCCGCGTTCATCACCGGTGCAGGCGCAACCATGTTCACCGGACCGTGGATCGCGTTTTTCAAAATGTGTTGGATCCCGCCCACCATGTCCTCGACATCAATCCAGCTCATCCACTGCCGCCCGTCGCCGGTTCTTCCGCCCAAGCCCAGCTTGAAAGGCACGAGCATCGCTCCGAGCGCGCCACCTTTAGGGCTGAGCACAATTCCCGTCCGCAGCCTCACCGTACGAATACCGGCCTGCACCGCGGGCGTGGCCGCTTCCTCCCACTCCCGGCAAACCTCCGCCAGAAACCCCGCGCCAACTTGACTTTCTTCGGACAGCACTTCATCGCCGCGGTTGCCGTAGTAGCCGATCGCTGACCCGCAAACAAAAACCTTCGGCTTCTGTTCGGCTCGCGCCAGAGCCAACGCCAGATTCAGCGTGCCGGTCACGCGGCTGTCACGAATCTTCCTCTTCTTGGCTGCGGTCCATCGTCCAAAAATGCTCTCGCCCGCCAGGTGAATCACGGCACCAAAACCCGAGACCGCCTCGGCTGCAATCGGCGCCGCCGGGTCCCACGCGATTTGTGCGTTATCCGGAGATCTGCCCGCAGCCGCCCCGCGCACCAGCCGTACCACGGACCATCCCTCAGCCCGAAGTGATGGAAGAAGCGCCGCCCCAATCGGCCCCGACATCCCGCTCACGAGGATTCTGGAATTCATAACTCACCGGCCCAACTCTACCAGCCGCCGAAGCTTCCCAACCAACCGGAGACCGTTTCGAAACCTTCGTAACCGATGAAATGCAAGAACGCACTATAAGCTCTCCTCAATGGCTCGGCGCAGCAGCAACTTGGTGCGATAGTTGGTGTAATCTCAAAGTAAGGATTCTCCCAACGCGTGAGCGTTTTTGTGCATCCAACCACGAACGGGTCCGGATGCGAGCGTGGGCGGGAAGCACTTTATTCATGGCCTTACAATTCAAATCTGGACTTATACTCCTTGCGTTCGCCTGCCTGAGTTGGGGCCCGCTTTGCCTGGGTCAGAGCGCCCAGGCCACTCCGCCCACGCCTGATCCGCGGCCCGGAAGCATCAGCGGGACCGTCGTCGACCAGAGCGGTGCCGTAGTCGCCGGAGCCCAGGTGGCGCTTACCCTCATTGAAGCCCAATCCCAAAAGCACGAGACCGTGACCGGCGACAATGGCGAATTCTCCTTTGCCAACGTGCTTCCCGGCGCTTTCCAGCTCAGCATCACGTCAGCGGGCTTCGCACCGCAAACGTCTTCTGGAACTCTGGCTCCGGGTGAAGTCCACCTGGTCCCGCAGATCGCGCTCGCGGTCGCCGCCAATGTCACCGACGTCCAGGTCGCGCTTTCTCAAGTCCAAGTAGCCGAAGCGCAGGTCAAGGATGAAGAGAGGCAGCGTGTGCTCGGCGTCATTCCCAATTTCTACGTCACCTACGACCCTCATCCACTCTCTCTCACCCCAAAGCAAAAATTCGAGCTGGCCTGGAAGACGACAATCGATCCCGTCACCTTCGCAATCGTTGGCGGCATCGCGGGAGTTCAGCAGGCGCAAAATACTTTCAGCGGATACGGGCAAGGCGCGCAAGGCTATGCCAAGCGCTATGGAGCTTCCTATGCCGACGTCGCAATCGGCACGTTCATCGGAAGCGCCATTCTCCCCTCGGTCCTGAAACAAGATCCCCGCTATTTCTACAAGGGAACCGGCAGCAAAAGCTCGCGGATTCTATACGCGATAGCCTTCGCAGTAGTCTGCAAGGGCGACAACGGGCGCTGGCAGCCAAACTACTCGAATATCCTCGGCAACCTCGCCGCCGGCGGTATCTCGAATCTCTACTATCCCGCCCAGAATCGCAACGGAGCAGGACTAACCTTCGAAAATGCCGTCATCGGAATCGGCGCCACGGCCGCCGCCAATCTCGTCGAAGAATTTCTCATGCGAAGGTTGACGCCCAACATCCCCAAACACGACTAGCGCGTGTAGAGCGGGCGCCCTCGCCCGCTTCTTTCCACGTCCACGACGGCCGCAGATCTCCATGAAGCAGCGCGAAAGTAGTTCAGGGTTTTGTATCTCCCCCCGCCAGCGCCGCCGGAATAATGTACTGGGGCACAAGTTCCGATTCCCACGGAAAAAACTTATCCCGCTCCGCGTAATCTCCTCCCGTGATTCCCACCACCATATCGAGATCCGGAAGCACCAGCACATACTGCCCTCCATTGCCCGCAGCGTAGTAATCACGAAACTCGCGTCCACCCGCTTTCAGAAGACGCGTGTGCCAGGCATAGGTGTATCCATGGTCCGTGTCCGACGCGATAACCGGGGGAAACCCCGAGTGCCGTGTCACTGAATCCTTCACCCAAGCTTCGCTCAGGATGCGCTTCCCGTTCCACACTCCGCCCGAAAGATAAAGCTGCCCGAGTTTCAGCTGATCGCGAGCCCGTAGATAAATCCCTCCGCCCAGGTAATACTCCCCAGTCGGCATAAGGTTCAGGTGATAGGATCTGATCTGAAGTGGCCGGGCAAAGTACTGCTGAAAAAATTCTGGCAGCCAATCTCCCGTTGCGTTCTTGACGATGCCTCCCACCAGGTTGATATCCGACGAGCAGTAAACCGCATTTTCGCCGCCCGGCTCGCGTGCCATCGGCAAATCCAGCGCGAACTTGTACCAATCGTTCTGCGCGGTCTGCATCTGCATGGAGTCTTCGCTACCGGCAGACGACGGATCATGATCATCGCAGGCCAAGCCCGAAGTCATGTCCATCAGATCCCGCACCGTGATCTTGTTCTTACGTTCATCCCAGTTCGCGAAGGGCTTGTATTCCGGGAAAAACGAATAGGCCGCCGAGTCCAGCTCTATCTTCGCCCCGTGCTCACGCGCCAGCCCGACCAGCACGGGTCCGAAGGTCTTGCCGGCCGATCGCATATCGTGCGGCCGGTCTTTATCGAATCCGTAAAAATACTCTTCGAAAACCAGCTTGCCATGGCGCGCAATAAGCAGACTCTGAATGTTGACCGGATTGCTTAGCGAAGGCGGAGCCGTGAGGATTCTTTGAATCAATTCCGCGATCGGCCCCAGTTTCAAATCCACGTCTGATAGCGATGCCGTAGCCCAGCCATCGTTCTCGGCAACCGGCTTGCGGTAAGCATAAGGTCCAGAGGACGCGGGAACACGAGGATAAAAGCCAACCGCATTACTCCGGTTGCGCCGCGTGAACTGCACCAGCGGGTAAGAGCCAACAACCGGCAAAGATAAAACATCACCTTGCGGATCGTAGCTCCCACGCAACTGCACCTCAGCCTTCTGCAGCAGTGTGACCGCGCCCTCCTTCAATTCCACATCAAAAGTCTGGCGCCGAAAATAATTGGCTTCCGGGTTTCGAAGAAACGCTTTCAAGCCTTCGGAAGTCTGCTGAATCGAAACATAAAATGACGCCCTCTCGTCGAGCGGCACCACTTCGCCCCTCCAAACCAAAGGCGCCACTTCCGACAATTCCACCGGACTCGCGTAGCCCGATGAGTTGTAAAAGGCAACGCCGGTCGGCTGCGTCCAGTGTCCAACAATGCGCTTGCCGTTCGCGCTGAGATGAAGACGTCCGCGAAACTTGCCGGCGTCCCCGGGCAAGGCAAAATGAATCTCGCCGTTCGTGTGATCAAAGCCCGTGTGCTCAACCGGCACATCATATCCCGCAATGCGCGCCCGCCAGTCGTCACCGCGAGCATCAATCGTAAGCTCACCCCGAACCAGGGGACCAAACGACTGCTCACTGCCCCACAGCCCAACTAAAGCCAGCACGGGCGCGCTGGCGACCGCATTTCCAGAAGACTGAGTTTGAGAAGCAGAATGCACGGCCGAACCCAGGCAGAGAAATAACAGAGCGACAAAAGCAACTCCGCTCGTTCGCATAAGCAAGACCCCGCGGCAATACTATGGCCAACACCAGTAGGACGCCAATTCGAGTATTTCGTGAGCCAGTCGGAACGTGTGGAGCAGGCGCCCCCGCCCGCTGCTTTTGACGTTGACCTGCGTTTGACGTTGCCTTTGATGTTGACTTTGTTCCGACGCTGCCTTGGTCTTGAAAACCTTGTCATTCCGAAGCGCGCCGCAGGCGGGCGAGGAACCTGCTGTTCGCTGCCAGCGCCTCAACTCATGTGGAGACAGCCGTCTCGAGAGCCTGCCCCGAGCGAAGCCGAGGGGTCCAAGGAGCGGAGCGACGCCCATCCGCCTCACACCCGCGCGGAGTCCGGGCACCGTCACACCCCAGCCGGCTCTTTACTCTCGCCCGCCGCCGTACCGAACCCACACCGTCCACGCATGCCTTCCCGGAATTTCTCGCGCTCCTCGGGCGTCATTCGCTCCCAACGCTGCCCCATACGCCCGCGAAAGCGCGAGCCGCGGAATCCCCGGCCACCAATCCTCCCGAAGAGGATTCGGCACAGTGCCAGAATCGCAATCGCCTGCCAGAAAGTAATCAGGTGCCAGCCGAATAGCCCCGGCAGCAGCCAATTCCACAGGCGCATCACCAGCTCGCCGCCGATGAAAATAAATAGCGCGATCCCCACAATTGCCGCCGGAGCCACGAAATACCATCTTTTTCTCATATTCGGTTCCTCACGCTTTCGTAAATTCGTCGTAGACACTTTGTAGCTGCTCGCGCAGATGCTGCACGGCATACCGTTTGCGCGCGAGCAGCGTATTGATGCTCACGCCGCTCTCCGCCGCCATCTCCTTGAAGCTGCGCCCCTCAATCTCATGCCCCACAAACACCGCGCGCTGCTCCGCCGGCAGCTCATCAAGCGCAAACTCGAGCTCCTCAAGCAGCACGCTGCGGGCGAACTGAGCATCCGGTCCGGCATCGCGTGAAGGCAGCAAGTCTTCGAAGTGCAGCACCTCTTCGTCACCCGCAACAGCCGCATCGCTGAAGCTCACCGGCTTCTTCTTTCGGAAAAGATCCGTGATGCGGTTGCGCGCCACGCGGAACAGCCAGCCCGTAACGTGCTCAATCGGCATCAGCAGCCGGTTCGCCTCTACTAGTTCGGAGAAAACCTCCTGCAGAATGTCTTCCGCATCGCGCGGATCAGGCACACGCCGCCGGATAAAGTTGCCCAGCCGGGACTGCTCCCGCTTGACCACCTCAGAAATCCGCCGGTCCTGTTCGAGGCTCATCCGCTCCAGACTAGCCGCGTCCTTCATCTAAGGATGTAGACGAATGAAGGGCACAAATATTGTAGGGGGTGGTGTGTGGTGTGGGCGGGCGCCCCCGCCCGCTGCCTTTGACGTTGACCTGACGTTTGACGAGTCCGTTGTCCTAAGACCTTGTCATTCCGAAGCAAGCCGCAGGCGTGCGAGGAACCCGCTGTTGCATGCAGCGCCGCAGCTCATGTGGAGACAGCCGTCTCGGCCGTCCAAGGAGCGAAGCGACGCCCCTTGCAAGTCCATGTATTTAGCACTCACCACCCCCGACTGCCAGTCTCGATCGCCACTTTTGGTCGCTTTCCCTTCGCCCCACGATTTCCCTGCCGATATATCGGCACTCGCCTAAACTCAACCGCCCCAATCACCTCCCGCCAAGCGACTATAGCTTTAAGGTGGTTTTCCGAGATTTCCGAGTTTCCCACAGTGTTCCGGTAAAACCGCTCTAATGTTCCAACTGGAACATTTGTGCAATGTTCCGGCAGGAACACAGCGAGCTATAATCCTACATGGCGAGCTTGCGCCAACAGATCGCGACCACCACTCTCACCCTCACCAAGTTCCGCGACCTGATGAAGCGGATCGAGGAAAACCGTCCGCAGGACGACCTCTCCATCGTCAAGAAAGCCTACGACTACTCCCTGAAGCACCATGAAGGCCAGACCCGCGCCTCCGGCGAGCCTTACCTGGTGCATCCCCTCGAGGTAGCTTTAGTTCTTGCCGAAATGAAGATGGACCCGGTCGCCATCGCCGCCGGCCTGCTCCACGACTCCGTCGAGGACACCTCGGTCACCATCGTCGACATCCGCAAGGAATTCGGCGAGCAGGTCGCCCACATCGTCGAAGGCGTAACCAAGATCAGCAAAATAGATTTCGCCACGCGCGAAGAAGCGCAGGCCGAAAACCTGCGCAAGATGATGCTCGCCATGGTCGATGACATCCGCGTGGTGCTCATCAAGCTCGCCGATCGCCTGCACAACATGCGCACGCTCGAACACCTCGAGCCCGAGCGCCAGACCAAGATCGCGCAGGAGACGCTTGAGATCTACGCCCCCATCGCCCATCGCCTCGGCATGGGAAAGATTCGCGGCGAACTCGAGGACCTCGGCTTCCTCTTCCTCGACCCCGCCGGCTACGAGCAGGTAGAAAAAGCTGTCAACGCGCGCCGCAAGCAGGGCGAAGCTTTCCTCGCCAAAATGCAGGGGATCATCAACGACAAGCTGAAAGAGGCCGGCATCCAGGCCAAGGTGGAGAGCCGCATCAAGCGCCTGTTCTCCATCCACAAGAAGCTGCAGCGCCAGCGTATCTCGGTCGACCAGGTCTACGACCTGTTTGCCATGCGCATCATCACGCGCTCGTTGCAGGATTGCTACGCAGTACTCGGCATCATTCACAACATCTGGCGGCCGGTGCCGGGGCGCATCAAGGATTTCATCGCCATGCCCCGGCCGAATTTTTATCAGTCGCTGCACACCTCAGTGATTACAGAAGATGGAACGCCTTTCGAAATCCAGATTCGCACCGAAGAGATGCACAAAATGGCGGAGGAAGGCATCGCCGCGCACTGGAAATACAAAGACGGTCCAGTCTCGGCGCAGGACGAGCAGCGGCTCGCGTGGTTGCGGCAGGTGGTCGAGTGGCAGCGCGACGTCAGCGATCCCAATGAATTTCTTTCCGCGCTGAAAGTCGATCTGTATCCCGAAGAGGTTTACACGTTCACTCCCAAAGGCAAAGTCGTCGTGCTTCCGCGCGACGCTACGCCAATCGACTTTGCCTATACCATCCACACAGAAGTTGGACACACCTGCGTGGGCGCGAAGGTCAACGGGCGCATGGTGCCGCTGCGCCACAAGCTGCATTCGGGAGACATCGTCGAGATCCTCACGCAGGCGGGACACAAGCCGAGCCGCGACTGGCTGGGGCTGGTCAAGTCGTCGCGCTCGCGCAACAAGATCAAGCACTGGCTCAACGTGCACCAGCGCGAGCGCTCGATTGAAATTGGCCGCAAGCTGATTGAGAAAGAGGCGCGCAAGTACCGCATCGCTCTTAAGGAGATTAAAGACGAAGAGCTGCAGAAAGTTGCGGGCGGGTATGGGCTGGGCAAAGTTGACGACCTGATGTCCGGCATTGGGTATGGGAAATATTCGGCGCGGCAGGTGCTGGCGCGGCTGCTGCCGGCGGGCGCGACGCCTTCAATGGCCGGCGACATTGAGGCTGAGGGGCTCTCGAACCAGCCGGGCGCGATCGCGAGCGTGGTGCGGCGCGTGTTTGGCGATCACAACGCGATCATGGTCAAGGGCCAGGGCGACATGCTGGTCTACCGCGCGCGCTGTTGCAATCCCATACGCGGGGAGAGCATCGTGGGCTACATCACGCGGGGCAAGGGCGTGGCGGTGCACGCGGTGAGCTGCTCGAACGTGACCAACCTGATGTATGAGCCGGAACGGCGCATCGATGTGGAGTGGGCGCGGGATGAGACGACGCCTACGGCTTATCCGGTGAAGCTTACGGTTTATTGTGATGACCGGTTTGGTATGCTTAAAAGCATTACCAGTGTTATCGGAGATGCTCAGAGTAATATACGAAACATTGGGGCTCGTACCGAGAATAGCCAGGCTAGCGTGGAGATCGTGCTTGATATTTCCGACCTCAAGCATCTTGAGCAGATTATGGCTGGGCTGAGGAAGATTCCCGGCGTGCATGAGGTGCAGAGGCTGCAGAAGATTTAGAGGCAGTGGCCAGTGGCTAGTGATCAGTGGCCAGTGCGAAGCCAGCGCGGCTTGCGCTATTCATGGGTTTCGGGCACGGTGTACTCGAAGTCATAGGAGTGCTTGCCGTTTGCGATGATGATGGTCATGGTTCCTGCGATGCCGGTTAGGCCTCCCGCGCCCGAGCCGGGCACTACGGTGACGGTCAGCTGAAACTTGCCTTGGTCCATGGTGCCGCTGTGCTGGAGGGCGAAGGAGCCGCTGCGGTCGTGGAGGGTTCCGGTGACGCGCTCGATGGCCACGTAACCGGCGCTGCCTTTGGCGGGGTCGCCGGCGCCGAGCATCTCGCCTTTGCTCACGGCGTCGAGAGCGCCGTGGAATTGCTTGTCGAGCGCGTAACGGCCGATGTCTGTGCCCGCGGTGGCGTCATCGGGCGGGAGCGGGATGGTTTTTACATCGAAGGCTCCAGTGGCGTGAAGTGTCATGGGCGTCCTTCCGAGGAGTTTTTGAAGCTGGAGCCTAGGCGGTCGCCAGCGAGCAGAGACGTGCCTACAGCATGATGAGAATACCAGCTTTGGGCGCGCGAACGATGTTTCGCGCAAACGATGTTTGAAGATAGATTTAGGGGCAGTGGTCGGTGGCCAGTGGCCAGTGGTTAGTGGTCAGTAAACTGAATCTGGGGTGGAGGATAGTTATTTTAAGACTTGTTATTTCAGGCCAAGGCCGCTGTTGAAGTGCTGGATGACTCCGTAGCATTCACAGGTGGCGGCTTCGAGGTTTTTGCGGTTTAGTATCTTGACGGTGCCGCGCAGGTTTTCAATCAGTCCGGCATTTTCGAGGGCCGATGCCGCTAGACTCACGCTGGGACGTCCGGTGCCGAGCATCTGGGCCAGGAATTCGTGAGTTAGAGGGAGCAACTGGGAGTCGACGCGGTCCTGACACATCAGGAGCCAGCGGGACAGGCGCTGCACGATTTCATGCAGCCGGTTGCAAGCGGCAAGCTGGGCAACCTGCATGCCGTGCATGAGGGCGAAGCGACTCAGTTCTGACCGGAGCGTGGGAGCGTAGAGTAAAAGTTCCTGAAAAACATCCGAGGGCACGCGCACTCCGCTTCCCGACATTTGCATGATGGCGCGAAATGTGCCGCGCCGCAGGCCCACGGTCAAGGGCATTCCCACCATGCCTTCCACGCCGACGATACCGACTTCGACGCTTCTCCCATCACGGCTAAGAGCCACCAGAGAGGCCATGCCTTCGTTCAGAAAATAGGTGAAATCGATCTTTTCGCCGGGCTCGTGCAGGATTTCGTATTGCGGCAGGTCCGCTGGGATCAGGTTCGGTCTAAGCAACCTGTACTCTTCATCCGGGATCGACAGGAGAATTACATTTTTCACCGCCTTCCCCGTGGCATCGGAGCGAGCACCGGGATGCAGGGGGGCTCTCTTCACCGGCCCTGTAGATGTCTTAATCCCGGCGATTATGTTCTCCCCTGCCAAAATGCCCATGCGAATTGGATGCCACCCGGCGTTTCGGATTTTCTCGGGGAGACTGTAGATTGCGCCATAATTTTATGGATATTTAAACGAATCTCAGGAGCGAAATACGGAGAACGTCTCCATTGCTTCTACATGGAGAACGTTAGAGCGCACCTTTAATCCCTTCTGAACAGGACCTGCGAGTAAGGCGGCGTGCAAGGAAATCATCCGTTTATTTGTCATCAGGCGTGTTGTGTTGGAGCCGTTCATCTTTCGCTCCCAAGATACGGTTTAGCTCTTCGACCAGCTTCAGGAACTTCTGCCGGTCCTGTTCGACTGCGATTAGCGAACAGAGTTCGTGGATGCGATCACTGTCGGCTTTCTTCATGGTAATCGGGATTGATTAACCGGGCAGTATCACAACATCGGCAAGGTTCTGTATGTTCGATGTCGAACGCTGCGGGCAATTTGTGCAGAAGCAGTGGTCGGTGGTCAGTGATCAGTGGCCAGTGTTCAACGTCCAAATTATTGGACCTCCGTCAGTTGATGGGTGTGGGTGCGAAACCGTGCCGTCCCTACGGGACTCTGTTCCCCTTGCGCGAGGCAACCCAGCACTCACGTGCGGGGCTAATGTATGGCGTCGCTGGCGCGACTCAGGTCGACTGGCCACTGAGCACTGCCCACTGGCCACTGCTTTCATCCTCTTAGGGCGGCGGATTCTTCGCGGAGGTAGTCTTCGAGGCGGGCGGCTAGCCAGGAGACTAATTGCTCTTTGATGGAGGCGGGGACCTGAACGAATTCCAATCCAGCTGCGCCTGTTGGCTTGCACCAGCAGACTTCGGCTGTGATTTTGGCGTCGGCCTGGGTGTGAGGCAGCAGCAGGCGGAGGGTTACTCTGTCGCCTACCTGCAGGCCGGGAGCGCTGGTGAGGGCGATGCCGACCTCGCTGATGTTGGCGGAGGTAGCCATAATTTCAGACTGGGAGCCGATCGCGACGTAGACGGGAACCCGCACGGGACAACGAAAGGATCGCCTTTTTTCGTTCACCATGAGCGGGTAGGAGACACGGAGAGTTCGCATGAGGACAGTGGGAGACAGCGGCTTGACCAGCACGAAGCTGGCTCCGGCGCGGAATGCGCTGGGCATTTCTTCGTTGCAGTTCAGGACGGCGATCACGACCGAGGCCCGGTGAGACGTCATTTGACGTAACTTCTTGAGGAGATCGAGAGCTTCGGTCCGGTTCTTGAAATCGACTACCAGGGCTTCGAATTTGGAATGGCAAAGTTTGTAGGCAGCTGAGGTGAAGTCGGAGCAGATATCGACGTGCATCGACATCTTTCCCATGGACTCGCAGAGAGTGTCGATAGTCTGAATGTCGCCGCTTACCAGCAGGACGCGGACCCCGATTGTTGGGGGTGGACCTTTTCTGGATCCGTCGGGTTTCGATTCAGCTGTATTCGATGCAGTCGCGCGGGCCAGAATCTCGCTCATAACGCGCCCCTCATACGGCGTCGTCGCTTATACTGCGTCGTTTAAACAACCAGGGCCTCGGGGATTTCCATCTCGCCGTGTTCGAAGGCGTTGACGAACGCGTCGACTACGGCGGGATCGAAGTTTGTTCCGGCGCTGGAGACGATGATTTGCCGGGCTTCGAATGGGGTGACGGCGCGACGATAGGGGCGATCGCTGGTGAGAGTGTCAAAAGCATCGGCCACGGCGAGGACTCTGGCTTCGATGGGTATCTCGTCCCCGCGGGAAGGACCGTATCCCGAGCCGTCGAACTTGTCGTGATGGGCAAGGATGATGGGGAGCACGCGGCGCAGCGATCCGCCGACCGGTTCGAGCAAGGCGACTCCCTTCTGAACGTGCTGACGCATTTCCGCCATCTCTTCGGGAGTGAGGCTGGCGGCTTTGTGGAGGAGATCGCGGCTGGTTTCAAGCTTGCCTACGTCGTGGAGCAGGGCCGCGGCGCGGACGTCGTCGATAGAATCCTGGGTGAATCCCATGCGCGTGGCGATGGATGAGGCATAGAGAGCGACGCGGTAGGAATGGTTGTGAGTGTATTTGTCGTTGGAGATGAACTGCTGGAGAATCGTGAGGAGGCCGAAGTAGGTTTGGCGGAGCTCTCCTAGATGGCGTTCGGTGCGGTCATAGAGGGTTCCCATGGCGTAGGCGGTGATCAGGAGCAGGCATGCCCAGGTGACGAGCTCGGACCACTGGTCAAAATTCAGCGCGAAGGGAGCTGAGCCGGCGAACAGGCCGGAATTCTTCCACAGAAGGATAAGGACCAGGAAGATGCTGGCACTGGCGGTGAGCACGGCGTGCCGGCGGCCATAGACATACGCGGAGAAGATGGTGGGCAGAGTGTACAGACCCAGAATCATGCGGTGGGAAGCGACCAGCCAGTTGAACAGGCCGGCTATGACGAAGAGGGAAAGCACCAGCCACAGTTCCTGGTTAATGTTAGCCAGCCCGGCTTTGAATTTGGACTTGGAGTCGGGAGCGTCGCTGGTAAGGCTTCCCCGGCTGCTTAGGATGCGTTCATTGATCAGCGTTGACTTCATGCCTGTGTTTTCTTCCATTGGTTCAGTCCCGGGATCGGCCTGGATGCCCTGCGAAATAGGAACCCCCTGGTCTCTCTATCGGCTGGTTGGTGCGGAACTTTAAGAGCAGTGGGCAGTGGGCAGTGGGCAGTGCAAGGCTAAATCAATCATTGCACCTCATGAGTCGAAGAGTACGCGTGAGGGCCGGTGCCGTCCCCTTCGGGACTCTAGTTCTTCTTTCGCGATCTACTCCGCACTTACATGCGGGGCTAATGAATTTCGTCGCTGACGCGACTCGGCTCGTCTTGGCCTTTCTTGGTTTGACTTCATCCGCGCGCATCTGCGTTAATTGATGGCGGAGGGTTCATGCGCGAAGTTGTTTCCACCAAAGATGCTCCTCAGGCGATTGGGCCTTACTCGCAAGCGATCAAGGCTAACGGGTTTGTATTTACGTCGGGGCAAATTGCGATTGATCCGGCTACGCAGCAGGTGGTTGCAGGAGACGTGGCCGCGCAGACTGACCGGGTGCTGCGCAATCTGTCGGAGATTCTGGAAGCTGCGGGCAGCGGGCTGGGGAAGGTTGTGCGGTCGACCGTTTTCTTGAAGAGCATGAACGACTTTGCTGCCATGAATCAGGTTTACGGACAGTATTTCAGTTCTGATGCTCCGGCTCGGTCGACCGTGGAAGTGGCGCGGCTGCCTAAGGACGTGCTGGTAGAGATTGATGTGATCGCGCTGGCTTAAGGAAAATCTTAAACACAGGGATCACAGAGGATCACAGGGTAGACCGGGCAACCTGAGGGCGCGTTTGTGCCGTCTGTTTTAAGGTTTGATCGAAGGAGAGGGACAAGAATGACTAAATACGTTGCGGCATTCGTCGTCATGGTCGCGTTGGCGGCAGTGGTCGTGGTCGCGCAGAGTGCGGCTCGGAAGTCAGCGGCTTCGAGCACCAGCGCTCCTACCAAGGTCACGGGCGACGGGGTGAAGACGGACTCTGGGCTGATCTATTGGGATATCCGGGTGGGGAACGGCGCAGAGGCGAAAGAGGGCAGCCATGTTCGGGTGCACTACACCGGCTGGCTGACCAGCGGCAAGAAGTTCGATAGTTCGGTGGATGCGGGCAAGCCTTTCGATTTCACCATCGGCAACGGCGAGGTCATCAAGGGGTGGGAACAGGGAGTTGCCGGAATGAAGGTGGGCGGCAAGCGGCAGTTGCGTATTCCTCCCGCGCTGGGTTATGGGGTGGAGGGTTATCCGGGAGTCATTCCGGCCAACGCTACGCTGATCTTTGATGTGCAGTTGCTGAACGTGCAATAGGAAGGCATTTACCGCCGAGTACGCGGAGAGCGCCGAGCAATTCCTAATATAGAAATTTGCGTTTCTTGGCGTGCTCGGCGATCTCGGCGGTGAATCGCTTACGCCTTGACAACTTTGCCGCTGCGGAGGCAGGAGGTGCACACGCGGATGCGTTTGGTGGCGGCGCCTACGCGGGCGTGCACCGGTCGCAGATTGACGTTCCACCGCCGCTTAGTGACGTTGTGGGCGTGGCTGATGCGGTTTCCGAATTGCGGCTTCTTGCCGCAGATATCACATTGTTGTGCCATGACTGCTGTAGATCCTTTCAGAGGCCTTGACGGAAACTTCTATTCTACCGGATTCGGGGCGTTCGGGACAATTCCGCGGCTTGTGCGGTGGTGGGTCAGTTCGAAATCCAGAATTACGGTGCGCTCTTAAGGTCAAAGCCTAAGCTGTGGGAACAACTGCATCCCGCCACGGGACAGCGAACCTCGCCTCCCTTGGAAAAATCGTTCACGTCGTAGGCGACCAATATGTGGGGATTAAACGGGTGTCCGCACTGCCGACAATTGCCGTCGGCATCGTCTAAACTGGGTTTTTCCTGTTCGCTCATGCCGTTGCGTCAAATGCTTCCTGCCAATAATGCCACCAATTCAGTATGGCTCCAAACGTGATCTGATGGGCCCGCTCTCCCTTCGTGCTATGCGATACTTGACCTATGCAGTCCCCGCTTCAGGCGCCCAGCGCGGCTACCGATCCCAAGTCAGTTAAGGTGAACCTTACGACCGGCACGGGTGTGGATATTGAATGGGCGGATGGTCACGTTTCGCATTACGGGTTTGTGTATCTCCGGGATGCGTGTCCTTGCGCCATGTGCAACGAAGAGCGCGAAAAGGCTCGACGGAAGCCGGGCGAGCCCGCGAAACTTGCGCCCGGCGCACTGCCCATGTTCAAACCTGCTGCCAAGCCGGTTTCTGCCGAAGCGATGGGGAAATATGCGATCCGCTTCAAGTGGAACGATGATCACGATCTCGGGATTTATTCGTGGAAGCTGCTGCGCGAGGTTTGTCCGTGTGAGGAATGCAAGGCGGCGCTGGCGGGAGCTGAGTAAAGGACCGGGCCGCTTCCATGCAAGAAGGCAAATTCAGCAGGACGGCGCGGCGAGTGGCGATTCGCCGGGCGGCGCATCAATTGCTGGACCATCCCAGGGTGCTGGACGATCCTTTGGCGCTGCGGATTATTGGGGCTGAAGCGGCCGAAGAACTGCGATCGAATCCTAAAGAGCACCATGCTTTTTCGCGGGCGTTTCGGGCGTTCATGGCGGCACGCAGCCGCTATGCTGAGGATGAACTTGCGCGCGCCGTGTCTGATGGCGTGAGGCAGTATGTGGTGCTCGGCGCCGGACTTGATACGTTTGCTTATCGCAATCCGCATCCCGGCTTGCGAGTGTTTGAGGTGGATCATCCGGCGACGCAGGTTTGGAAGCGCGAGCAGTTGGAGACGGCGGGCATTGCGACTCCGGTGGCTTTGACCTTTGTGCCTGTTGACTTCGAGCGGCAGACGCTGGCGGAGGGGCTTGAGCGGTCGGGATTTGATTTGAGTGTGGCGGCGTTTTTCTCCTGGCTGGGTGTGACGCCTTATCTCACCCGCGACGCCTGCATGTCGACTTTGAGTTTGATTGCGAGCATGCCTGCGGGTAGCGGAGTGGTATTTGATTTTGCGGTGGATCCGGCGCTGCTGAATGCCGGGCAGAGGCAGGCGCTGGATGCACTATCTGAACGCGTGGCTCGGTATGGAGAGCCGTTTCAACTGTTCTTCGATCCCGAGAAGCTGCAGGGCGAGCTGAGAAAGATAGGATTTCAGCGCACCGAATTCCTGCAGGGCAAAGAGCTTAACGCGCGGTACTTCAAAGATCGCGACGATGGGCTGCTGGTGCGTGGCGGGATTGGACATTTGATGGGGGCTTGGGTGTGACGGCTGTGAAGTGATCCGCCCCAGATCGAGCGTGCGATACAATCCCTTGTCTTGCCAAGGCTATCTCACCAAGGAAATCTGATGCCCACTCGGAAGAGTACTGTCATCCTCGCGATTCTTGCGGCTGTTAGCGTGCTGGGCGCAATCTGCCCAGCTGAGGCGGCAACCACGGCGGTTTTCTCGGTCTCGTTTCCTAAGACCCGAAGTGACAAGCCTCTCGACGGCCGCATCCTGCTGATTCTTTCCACCGACGCTTCCGAAGAGCCGCGCATGCAGATCAACGACACGCCGAAGACTCAGATCATCTTCGGCATCGACGTTGACGGCATGATGCCCGGCCAGGCCCGCGTAGTGGATGCGTCGGCTGCGGGCTATCCCGTGAAGAGTCTTCGGGACGTTCCGCCGGGCGAATACTTCGTGCAGGCTGTATTGCATCGCTACGAAACTTTCCACCGTGCTGACGGGCACACGGTGAAGCTCCCGATGGATCGGGTTGAAGGCCAGCATTGGAATATCGCGCCGGGGAATCTGTATTCCACTCCCCGCAAGGTTACGGTTACCGCAAGTTCTGGAACTATCGCGGTCGTGCTCGACCAGGAGATTCCGCCCATCACGAATCCGCAGGACACGAAGTACATCCGGCACCTCAAGATCCAAAGTGAGTTGCTTACGCGCTTCTGGGGACGGCCCATGTATTTGAGCGCGAATGTGCTGGTCCCTGAGGGATTCGACGCACATCCTGAGGTTCACTATCCCGTGATTATTTCCGAGGATCACTTCAATGCCGACTTTGCCGGCTTTCGCACCGAGCCTCCTGATCCAAATCTAAAGCCGGACTACAGCGAGCGCTTCCACATTTCCGGTTACAACCGCATCCAGCAGCAGGAAGCGTACAAGTTCTATCAGCAGTGGAGCAGGCCCGGATTTCCCCGCGTGCTCATCGCGGAAATCAACCACGCGAACCCCTACTACGACGATTCCTATGCGGTCAACTCCGCCAACCTTGGACCCTACGGCGACGCCATTGAGACAGAACTGATTCCCGCGATCGAGAAACAATTCCGCGGCATCGGGCAGGGCTGGGCGCGCTTTGCCTACGGCGGTTCCACCGGCGGGTGGGAATCCATGGCGGTGCAGATGTTTTATCCCGACCACTACAACGGAGCTTTCATCGCCTGTCCTGACCCGGTTGACTTTCGTGCGTTCATTACTGCGAATCTTTATCAAGATAAGAATGCTTTTTACATGCAGGGCGCGCACGCGGATATTCCGCAGCCCGGCATGCGCGATTATCTCGGACGCACTCTGATCACGATGCAGGGCGTAAATCAGTACGAACTGGCGCTGGGATCGCGCGGCCGTTCGGGAGAGCAGTTCGATATCTGGCAGGCTGTCTACAGTCCCGTCGGGAAAGACGGGTACCCGCAGCCGATTTTTGATAAAGAGACTGGTGTGATTGACCCTGCAGTCGCCGCTTATTGGAAGGAGCACTACGACCTGAGCGCGATTCTGCAGCGCGACTGGGCAACGCTCGGGCCGAAGCTGCAGGGCAAGCTCAATGTTTATGTGGGCAGCGCCGATACTTACTTTCTTACGGACGCGGTTTACTTCCTCGAGGATTTCCTGAAGACGACCACGAACCCTCCTTATGGCGGAGAAGTGAAATATGGCGACCGCGCTGAGCACTGCTGGAACGGCGACCCCAATCTGCCTAACTATCTTTCGCGGCTGCACTACCACACGATGTATCTGCCGAAAATTCTCGAACGTATGGAGAAGACCGCGCCGCCGGGGGCTGATTTGACTTCGTGGAGGTATTGAAGCGCGCGAAGCCTATTTGATGGGGCTTAGGTGTGAGGCGGAAGCGGCGAGCTTTTGGTCTTGGAAAAACGAAGGCCCCGATTACTCGGGGCCGATCAAATGTGGGCACCTACAGCACCCTGCGACAACTTCAGTATAGGTCACCCAAACCTGCAGTCAAGTTACTTTTGCAGGGAAGCTATCCCTGCTTTTGCTCGCCACAGAACCCGCGCCCCGAAAACCGGAGCGTGGACCCGACGGGATTCGAACTCGCATCTGCTACCGTCGCAGGGTGCTGTGTTGCCGTTACACCACGGGCCTGGTTAAGAGTTTACGGGCGACTCAAAGGAATGATGGCGGTCATGCAGACATTCAAGATTTAAGACGTTCCAAAAGGGGAAACCAGCAATCCTGTAAAATTCAATCAGGTCATGGAATTCACCTCCGACTCTGCTAAGCAGTTTCTCTTGTCGAAACTCACCGAGCAGGCCATGCA
>Ga0070765_100000755_pt1 | contig 19336 bp, 21 predicted proteins | sample HubBroMetageWFT5_FD_71516 | JGI IMG/M metagenome (GOLD analysis project Ga0070765, IMG submission 71516) | Warmed and freeze-thawed soil microbial communities from the Hubbard Brook experimental Forest, New Hampshire - Hubbard Brook CCASE Soil... | ecosystem: Environmental > Terrestrial > Soil... | reverse complement strand
TGTTCAGTTTTCGTCGATGGGCGGAAGGATCGGGCCTCCAGGGCGTGGGCCCTATTCGGCTGCGAAATGGGGTGTCGAGGGTTTCTCAGAAGTGTTGTCGCGCGAAGTGGCGCCGCTAGGAATCAAGGTCACCATCGTTGAGCCGGGTGGCTTCCGCACGGACTTCGCCGGCAGTTCCACCACACTGAGCGAAGGAAATCCCGACTACGACTCGACTGTTGGAGCCACCGCCAGGTTTCAACGCGACTACAACGGTAAGCAGCCCGGTGATCCGAAAAAGGCGGCTCAAGCGATCGTGCGACTCACGCAGGAACAGAAGCCTCCATTGCGGCTGTTGCTCGGCAGCGATGCGTACAATGGGGCGGAGAAAAACGACCTCGCTCGCCTAGAAGAAGCAAGGTCTTGGAAAGAACTCAGCCTGTCCACTGATTTCGAGTCGAAGCCCCCACACCCGGAGCGACCAAAGTGAACCTACCTTCGCGGAAATCCGGCCCACGGACGTGCCGCCTTTTCGCGCCGCGCAAATCGTAGGAGCACGTTTCGCATTTTCTGTTTCGCTGGTTCATGTCAAAGACCGCCTAAAGCAGGCGACGGTGTGTCGAGAGCGGTCTTCAAAACCGCCACCAAATCGCTCAAATTCTCAGTAAGCACTTGGTAAGCGATCGACGGCAAATGGCGTGTTGTGGTGCAACTGAAGAGCTTCTAACGCTAAAGAAAACTAACGAGAATCGGTCAGTGCGAACGGGTCAGAGTGAATTGGAAAACCGTTGTCCGTCCACTGGCCTCAAATTTTGTAGGCCTAAGGACGTCCGAGTTCAGATCATGGCAGCTTGTCGAAAAACAGATAAAGGGCGGCAATCCGGCCGTCCCGGGCAATGATAAAATCAGTCCCGGCGTAGGCTGGTGCTTCACCGGGGCGGCCCGCTACCCAGCGGACCCGCCCGCCGTTACCTGTCTCCTCGGGCTCCGCAATTGGCTGATACCGAAAATCAAGGTGGGTAGCTCTGATCTCGCCCGCGATGCGGTCGATCTCGTTGCGGCCACGATAGACTCCCTTGCTGGGGTCGTAGAACACGCCATCTTCCGTATAGAGATCTTGAACCGCCGCGCGCCGGCGTGCGGGGTCGTTTTCACCGAAGACTTCTTGAAGATTGCGGGTCAGCAAAGTCGCTATGCTGTAGGACATGGCTTGTCTGATTCTCCGTTTTTATGTCAAACCTCGCGCTGGGGGGGCACATGAATTCACAATGAGCCCTGCCAAACAGAGAGTCCAAGAAAGTTCGCAGTGAACACTACACGAAATACTTGCATTTTATCCCCTCTCCAAGCTGGCTAACGCAATTACCTTGTTGCTGACCTGGCGTTCTCTGAAGTTGGGAAATTGACTCGGGCCCACGCCGAAAACTTCGTTGCCTGCCGGCCTGCTACTTTGTTGGCGAGCGCGATTTGGTCGCGTGAGTCAGAACCCAAATATGTGTGCGCCTGAAAGTAAGCGAACATTTCCGCTATCTCGGAAGCTCCGGGGAAGAAACCTGCGAAGACCTCCTTTGGCACTTGGTTGAAAGTGAAGGTGTGACCCTGTTGCTTTAGCGTATTGATGATTTCGTTGAAGCTCATGAAATCGCCGACCAGGGGCAGATACTCACCGTGACCGGCCTGTTCGGGGTGAGCAAATGCTCCGGCGACGATGCGGCCAAGCTCGGTAATGTCGGCCATGTGAATGCTCCGTATCGTTGGATCTAGCGGGAGAGTCCAGCCTGCGCATCCGTTAGGCTGTTCTTGCGGACCAAGAACGCCGACTAGATTCTGGTAGTAGAAAGGCGCGATGACGAACGTGTGATTCGCAAACCCGGCTTCGCTCACTATCCGATCAAGCTTGGCCTTACCAGTAAAGTGGGGAACGTCAAACTCGCCGTTGCTGATTGCTTCGACGTCCGGTAGCGTGGACCACACGAAGTGCTGGACGCCGGCATCCTTGGCGGCGCGTACCGCAGCGGTCGCCTGCTTCAGTTCTTCCACTCCGTGTTCCTGAAAGTTGGTTACCAGAAAAACGCCATGTGCCCCCGTAAATGCTGACTTAAGTGTTTCTGGGCGATTCAAGTCCGCTTCGACGACTTCGTCGGCAAGTCCGCGATGCCTGACCGCATTACGAGTCAAGGCGCGTACCCTGAATTGATTGGTGGCTCGAAGGGCGCGAACTACGGCGCCTCCTTGCTGCCCAGTTGCGCCCACAACCGCAATGATCTTTTTATCTGCAGTTCCCATATCCAGTGTGCCTCTCTTCCTCATTATCTATTGACTCCGATTCTATTGATGTAGATACATTGCACTGGACATCGGTTACATGAAGGAGCAAGATAGTTTTTGTCATGGACAAGAACTCGCGCGACCCGATTCATTGTTGGCTAGTACTGATGAAGGCTTTCCACGCAGCCGCGAAATATCTTTATGCGGGTCTTGAGGAGACTGGAATTGACGAGACTGACTTTCGGATACTGGAAGTGCTTGTAAATAAAGGACCCTTGCCGGTAAATACGATCGGCCCAAAGGTCAACCTTACGCCGGGGTCGATCAGTACGGCCGTGGACCGCCTCGTTGAAAGAGGCTTGGTAAGCCGAGTCGAGAGTTCCGAGGACAGGCGCGTACGCGTCGTGTCGCTCACGGCAAAGGGCAAAGAATTGATCGCCCCGATTTTTCGCAAACACGCAGCCGAAATAAAGAACATCTTCGCCGAGGCAAGCCCTAAAGAATTGCGAGCTCTTCAAGCGACATTGAAAAAGATTGGCAAGCGCGCCGAGAGTCTGGGCAATAGCGCCAATCCGACGTTTTCACGCCAACGGTGACATAACGGCGTAGCGGGACCTGCATCGTCAAAGGACCGTTCTTGAGTGGTTTTGACACTTGGGCAGCCCCAGAAGTCAGTAAACCCGCAAGACCTTCGTCGTTAGCGCTCATAAAGGGCACACTTTGACCCTAGCAACTGCGAATTGGCAATCAGACTATAGTTGTCTACACGATGTATCTATGTAAATATACTCTGCATCGAAGTAGAATTCGCCCGGCTGACGGCCTGGGCCACGAGGAGAAGAATATGAAGATTGCTTCAACTATCGCACGGTATTTGCTGGGTGTGATTTTTTTAACGTTCGGGCTTAACGGGTTTCTTCATTTTATTCCGATGCCCCCGCCCACCGGCGTCGCGGCGCAGTTCTTCGGGGCTCTGTTCGTGTCCCGGCTTTATGTCGTTATTTTCCTTCTACAGATCGCGCCTGCGATCCTGCTGCTTGTGAACCGTTACGTTCCGCTGGCACTTACGATTCTGGGGCCGGTTATTTTCAACATACTTTGCTTTCACATCTTCATGGCGCCGGCAGGATTGCCGTTAGCTATTTTTGTCACCGTTCTCTGGATTCTCGTGGTTTCGAGCGTCTGGCCGGCGTTCAAGGGTATTTTTCAACGCTGAGGGGCATGATGAAAATCGAAATCGAGATCTTCTATCCCGCGGGGGCGCCCGAAATGATTGTCGGCCGTGGGTCGTTCATCGAAGCGTTTCCTTTGTTCGGTCTCGATCTTTCCGACTACGACTCGCTCTTCGCAAGCAAGCTGGAATTGCTGCTGAAGATTCGAGACAACACGCACGTTCATTGGTCCGGTCCGCACCGTGCGGCCCTCACCGGACAGGCCGTATTCCCGCGGCCCTATCAGGAGCGTCTTCCCATTTGGCTGGGCGTGGGAGGGACACCTGCGTCTTTTGTGCGCGCAGGAACTCTTGGCCTTCCGTTGATGGTCGCTATCATCGGCGGTGAACCACACCGCTTTCGGCCCTTGATCGATCTCTATCGCGAGGCTGGTCGGAGAGCGGGATATTCTCCGGATCAGTTAAAGGTCGGAATTCACGTGCTGGGCCATGTTGCTGATAGTGACCAGCAGGCAGCGGATGAATTCTTTCCGGGCTACGGCCGGGCTTTCACCGAGATTGGTAAGGAGCGCGGTTGGCCGCCGATCACCCGTCGCCAGTTTGAAGCACTGCTGAAGCCGGACGGTGCATTGTTTGTCGGCAATCCCCGAACTGTCGCGGATAAATTCCTCTTGGCGAACGAGACCCTCGGAGGGATCGAGACGGCCAGCCTCCAAATGAGCGTTGCGTCGCTGCCGCACGCAAAGAGAATGCACGCGACGGAATTACTCGGTACGGAAGTAGCCCCTGCCGTTCGCGACCGTCTGTGCAACTCTGGTGCAGATTCCAACGAAGATCAGCAAGCCGTAAGTGGTCGGTGAGCTAAACAGAAACGGATGCGTAAAGCATGACGAATAGGCTTTCCGAAAAAGTTTGCATCATCTCACCGGCACGGGTGGAGGAATGGGCGCGAAGCGGAATTAGCCTTCGCTCGGAAAACGCCTTGGTTGTTGGGTGTGGTCTCTACATCGAAGATGCCGAAGCGACTGTCGCAGCGGTTCGTGCCGCGGGTGGAACGATGGTCTCGATGCAGCCGTGCGATTTGACGAAGGCTGCTGACCGCCAGGCGCTGGTCGATTTTGCTGTGCGCACTTATGGGCGAATCGATGCTTCAAGAATCTCGGCTCTCTAGCCCACACGACAGCAAAAGCCGGCATCATCGGCATGACCCGGCAGCTGGCGATGGAAGGCCGGGAGCATAGGATCCGGGCGAATTTTCGATTTCGCCGGGAGTGATCGAAACCAATAAGACGCAGGAGCAACTCAAGGATCCTGAATGGGCCGGCTATATGCTCGGTAAGACACTTTTTGGGTCGTCTGGGCCGACCGGTGGAAGTGGCAAACGTTGCTTTGTTTCTGGCCTCCAGTGAAAGTTCGTACGTGACCGGTGTCGACATCGTCGTCGACGGTGGGATGAAAGTGTGGTGATCGGTGGGCTGTATTCGGAGGGGAGTCAGAAGTCAGAACGTACCTCCGTAAGTGTCGAACAGGATTGCGGAACTAACGTTGGAGAGAGAAACGCACCTCGACAGAGGTACCGCGGGAGCGCTTTGAGCAACTGCACGGGGTCGCGGCCATCGCGGCGTTCCTTGCCTCGCACGACGCCTCGTCATCAGAGGTGTAGAGTTCAACGTGGATGCGGGCCCGGGCAGTTCTGAGGGAGTTCCAAGGTCGTTAGTTTCAAAGAGAAAGATGTAACCGGAGACAGGCTCCGATTATCCAACCATTCGGGACACTCTCCGGTTGACAAAGATTCGAGAAGCAATGCAACAGATAAGAGGGAAGAAACAATGACGAAAGAAACCAAACTGGGTGGCACTTTCAAGTTTCCTGACAGCTCCACAAACGTCTATCGTATGGGATACGGCGCGATGCAACTTGCCGGCCGCGATGGCAACAAGCTGGTATGGGGGCCTCCTAAAGATGTCGATGGAGGAATCGCCGTTCTGCGAGAGGCGATCGCCTCCGGCGTGAACCACATCGACACGAGCGACTACTACGGCCCGCATGTCACTAATCAGATCATCAAACGAGCCCTTCATCCCTACCCGAAAGGTCTAATCATCGTAACCAAACTGGGTGCCCGTCGCGGCGCGGATGGATCATGGATTCCCGCCTTCTCACGCGAAGAGTTGACTGCCGGGGTTCACGACAATCTCCGCAATCTAGGTCTGGAGCGGCTCGCCGTCGTCAATCTGCGCGTCGGTGGCGTCATCGAGCCGACGGAGGGATCCATCGAGGAGCCCTTGACGGCGCTTGCTGAGCTGAAGGGCCAGGGACTGATTCGCCACATCGGCCTCAGCAACGTCACTTCTCGGCAATTCGAGGAAGCACAGAAAATTACGGAGATCGTTTGCATCCAGAACTTCTACAACGTGGCTCAGCGGACTGATGACGCCTTCATCGATGCACTCGCGCAACAAGGCGTGGCGTACGTTCCCTTTTTCCCGTTGGGAGGATTCACGCCGTTGCAATCTTCCGTGCTCGACGGGCTCGCGGCGTCGTTGGAAGCCACTCCAATGCAAGTCGCGCTGGCCTGGCTTCTCCAGCGTTCTCCCAACATTCTGCTGATACCCGGCACATCTTCACTAAACCATCTTCGAGAAAATCTGGGCGCAGTAGCATTGGAACTGCCTTCGGCCAAGATCGCCGAGCTCAACGCTCTCGCCATGAATGCCGCGCCGGCTGGGCGTAAGGCTGCGCGCTGATTTTTTCCGTATGTCGAAATAAAGGGGCGAATTTATCCCTGATAAACGCGCCGGAGAAGTGGGTCCCAGTACGAACTTGTCCGCTGACCTGACGATCAGAGTTGGTTGAAGCTGAAGTCACGATCGCCCATGACCCAAGGTCGCGACTGCTAAGATGCATTCCGTGTTTAGCGGGTCTTCTTCGAGACTCGAGCGACCAAGGCGTCCAGACTTGAAAGCAATAGCTTTAGGACGGGAGATTGGTTCGACTTTTTGTAGCCGAAGACGAGATCGACCATTGGCGCGCCGCCCTTGAGAGGACGACTCGTTACCGACGAAGGGAGAAAGTTCTGCGCGTAGGCAGGCAGCAATCCAACGCCGCCTGTCGACGCTATCAAGGACATCCCCATGGCGAGGTGGTCCGCCTCGTGAGCGGGCGTAATCCTGATTCCAGAGCGCCTAAAGTAGTTGTCGATCACCACCCGCAATACTGGAGCCGTTTTCGACACCGTCACAAATATCTCGCCTTCCAGATCTTTCGGGCCGATGGATTTTAGCGCAGCGAGGCGGTGATCACTGGGCAAGACCACCATCAAGGGCTCCTTGACGAGAACGCGGTAGGCCAGCTCTGGCATACCTCTTTCCCGTCGAAGAAACGCGGCATCGATTTTTCCCTGCGACAAGCCGTCCGCAAGCACGGGTGAGTATTGGCTGGATACCATCACATCGATGTTAGGCAATTCGTCGTGTAGGATCCGCAAGGCCTCAGGCATCCACTTCAATTCGTGTCCGGTCAAAAATCCCACCGTAAAGCATGGCTTGTTGGGATGAGCGACCCGGCGAGTAGCTTCGCTTGCCGCGTCTATCTGTGATAGCACCAAGCGTGCGTGATCGAGAAAGGTTCGACCCGCGGAGGTCAACTCAATCCCGCGAGCGCGGCGCGTCAGCAGTTGGGCGCCCAGTTCGCTCTCAAGATCTCGAATCTGCCGGCTCAAGGAAGGTTGTGAAGTATGCAGCCTCTGCTTTGCCGCAACCGTCAGATTTCCCGCCTCCGCGACCGCGACGAAATAGCGAAGGTGTCGTAATTCCATTCTTAGCTCCCATGCTTAACAGGCATCGATGCCAGCTTAACAAAGTATGCTCAAACAGCGCTACAAATGTCTAACTTTGCCATCCAATCGAGTGTTCTGAGTTGTCCTGAAAGCTGCTTGGGCCGATCTTAAGTCATGCCTGCGCTGCATAGGCACCAGATCAAGGGAGAGAGTTGCCATGAATTCACCAGTTGTTTTAATTACGGGGGCCCTGACAGGGATAGGTCGGGCGACAGCCCTAGCCTTCGCGCGTGAAGGAGCGCGGGTAGTTGTTTCCGGTCGACACGACGATGAAGGTCAGAAGCTTGTCACTGAGTTGCGCAAACTCGGGACGGACGCCGAATTCGTGCGCACCGACGTGCGGCATGAAGAGGAAGTCAAAAACCTCATCGACAAGATCATTGCTCGTTTCGGTCGCCTCGACATTGCCGTCAATAACGCCGGCACGGTGGGCAATCCCGAGTCCGCTGCGGATGCGGACACCGAGAACTACAAAGCCATCTTCGACACAAATGTACTTGGTGTGCTTCTCAGCATGAAGTACGAGATTCGGGCAATGCTTCGGCAGGGCAAAGGCAGCATCGTTAACATCTCGTCTGCGTACGGCAAAGTCGGTGGCCCGGGTGCGGCCGCATATGTCGGCAGCAAGCACGCCGTGGAGGGCATCACCAAGTCGGCGGCGCTCGAACTCGCCGGCACAGGCGTTCGCGTCAACATTGTTGGCCCCGGTCCGGTGGAAACCAGAATGTTCAACCACTTTGCCCAAACAAAGGAAAACAAAGCCAATTTCCTAGACGCGCAGGTTCCGAACAAACGCATCGGCACTCCCGAAGAAATCGCAAACGCCGTCGCTTTCATGGCTTCTGACAAGGCGTCCTACATCATCGGCGCATCCCTGGCGGTCGACGGCGGAATGACCGCGGATTAATGCGGGCCGCTTCCAAGCGGCTTCCGCCTATCGTCGTTTTCCAACAGGACGCAAAATCTGCGTCCTTGAGACTACCTCTACAAAGAAGGAGCGTTTATGTCAGAGCAAGTAGTTTTGATTACAGGAGCACTAACAGGGATCGGACGCGCAACTGCGATTGCTTTCGCCAGAGAAGGGGCGAAGGTTGTCGTTTCGGGCCGTCACGACAGAGAGGGGCAGAAGCTTGTCACTAACCTTCGAAATCTCGGTGCTGAAGCGGAGTTTGTGCGCGCGGATGTGCGCCACGAAGCAGATATCCAGAAACTCGTTGACTATGCTCACTCTCGCTTCGGCCGCTTGGACGTGGCGGTCAACAACGCTGGCACCGAAGGCATACCGGGACCATTTACAGACCAGACAGCAGAGACCTACGCCGCGACGTTTGATACGAATGTTCTCGGCACACTGTTGAGTATGAAACACGAACTGCGCGTGATGCTGGCTCAAGGAAGCGGCACCATAGTTAATGTGTCGTCGACCTTTGGTCACACGGGCGCGGCGGGCGCCTCAATCTATTCGGCGAGCAAGCATGCAGTGGAAGGCCTTACGAAGTCGGCAGCCCTCGAGGTGGCGCCTGCTGGCGTGCGTGTCAACGTAGTCGCCCCTGGTCCGATCGAGACTCCAATGTTGAATCGCTTCTCAGGGACGGACGAAAGAAAGGCCTTCTTGGTCTCGAGGGTGCCACTCAAACGTGTAGGTCGACCCGAAGAGATTGCCGAGACCATCGTTTTTATCTCATCTGAGAAGGCCTCGTTCATCACGGGTGCGTCCTATCTTGTCGACGGAGGTAGAACGGCCCAATAGCGATCATTCGTCATCACCAATTTACCTGCGAGGAAAAATCAAATGAGCCAGACTAAACAGGAAAAGAACAAAGCACTCGTTCTTGAGGCTTTTCACACTCTCTTCAACAAACGGGATTACGTAATGGCTGAACGCTACTGGTCTCCGCACTATATTCAACACAGTGCTCATATCGCACCGGGCCGCGACGGTCTGTTCGATCTCGTCAAGAGTATCCCGCTAACGTTGAAGTACGAAGCCGGAACGATCGTGGCCGACGGGGACTTCGTGATCGTGCACGGGCGATTCACCGGCTTTGGTGCTCCCGTGAATTGGATCGCCGCAGATATTCTGCGCATTCAACACGGAATCCTTGTTGAGCATTGGGATGTCATTCAGGACGAGGCCACAGAAGAGCAATCGAAAAGCGGCGCCCCCATGTTCGGAAAGAGTTTTCCAGAGTACAAGTGAGACAGAAGGGAGAAACAGTGCTTGCTTCCCTGGGATCGAAAAAACTTGTACCCCAAATGTGCGAATAAACATCACATACGCAGCAGTAGGAGATTTGATGTCCGCGACTAGCGTCCAATTCACGGTTGCAGCACACATCATGGCCGCTCTAGGTTTCCGTCACGGCGACGAAATCCCTTCGGCGATGCTTGCGGAAAGTGTCAATGCCGACCCCACCTTCGTCAGGAAATCTCTCTCGAAACTCTCAAAGGCAGGCCTGATCGTCACTACGCGCGGAAAGAATGGCGCGAGCAGGCTCACGCGTTCCCCTAAACAAATAACGCTTTTGGATATTTATCGCGCTAGCGCAGCACCTCCGACATTCGCGATTCATAGCTATCCAGTGGAGAAAAGATGCCCGATCAGTTGCAACATTAAGGGAAGCATGTCGTCGGTCCTAAAGAAAGCGCAGGAGAGCTTCGAGAATAGTCTCGATGGAATTACACTCGCCGATGTGGTTGGGGAAATCCGCCGCGCAAGCGGGTGAAATTTTTTGCGCGAATATGTGCTGCTTATAAACACATATAGCCAGCAGACTGGATTGCGAACGTAGTCGCACGAAAAGGAGAGACTAATATGAATCATCCTAATAAAAACACGATCGCTGTCGCGAGGGACGGCATGAATGTGATTTTGGGAGCGAGCGGGAACACCGGCTCAATCATCGCCGATTTCCTGCTATCGAAGGGCCAAAAGGTGCGCGTTATGGGGCGTGACCTGGCGCGACTGCAGCGCTTTGTGCGAAAAGGCGCGGAGGCGTTCGCGGCCGAGATAACTGATGCGGCTCCGCTCAGCAAAGCCTTCGGCGGCGCGCGCGCCGCATACTTGTTGCTGCCACCGATCACCTCCCGCGAGGACCAGGAGCGGCAGAGCGATGCGATCGCGAAAGCCGTTAAGGAGTCCGGCCTACGCTACGCGGTGTACTTGAGCAGCTACGGCGCGCATGTGCCGGAAGGCACCGGACCGGTCGCCGGGCTACATTCTTCGGAGCAAAAACTGAACGCCATCAACGATTTGAACGTTCTGCACCTACGGGCTGCATATTTCATGGAGAACAGCCTCGCCGCGATCGACATGCTCCGTGGAATGGGAATGTTCGGACATGCGCTGCTACCCGACCTGAAGCTGCCAATGATCGCGACGCAAGATGTCGGCGACTACGCCGCGCAGCGCCTCCTGAACCTGGATTTTTCCGGCAAACAAACGCGCGAACTGCTTGGCGAACGCGACCTGACGATGACGGAAGCTACCGCGGTGATCGCGCGCGGCATTGGTAAGCCGGATCTGCGTTACGAGCAGTTTTCGTATGACCAGGTCCAACAGGTGTTGACGCAGGCGGGTTTTTCGCCGAAGAAAGCCGCGGTTTACATCGAGATGTTCCAATCCATCAATTCAGGACTCCTGGCTGCGCAGGAGCCGCGTTCGCCGCAGAACAGCACGCCAACTTCGTTTGAAAAGTTTGTGCGGGACGTCTTTGCGCCTGCTTATCACGGAAGGGCTTTCACCGCCTAGACCAGCGGCCGAGAGGCACCCGTTGCGCCTGTTTATAGAACAGAATTTCGGAAAGCAGCTTTTGAGAATTGCCGATTCGGAGAATCTAGTCATGGATAGAATGGCCTCAAAAGAAAGAACGCGTGCGAAACTGACGACTTACCGTCGTATCGTCACAGGGAATGTAAACGGCAAGTCCGTCGTCCAAAGCGACGAACCAATGCTGGCCTATGAGTTCAAGACTATTCCGGGTTACGAGCACACACTGCTGTGGATCAACCCAGCGATCGCGGATCTCAACAATGAACAGAGGTTTGACGGATATCCCGACTCCATCGTCCCAGGACCTGGCGGAACGAGCTTGCACTTCGTGACCTTTCCGCCCGGCTCGGTCTTTGCGGATCCCTCCTTCGATGCCGAGGCCTCACACGAAGAGGCGCTCGTCCGTTTGCGAGGATTAGCGGATCATTTCGAAAAGGAAAACCCGGGGATGCACAAAACGAACACCGTCGACTATGCAGTTGTCTACGACGGAGAGATGTGGCTGGAGTTGGACGACGGCGCGACTCTGCATTTGAAACGTGGCGACGTGGTCGTGCAAAACGGGACGCGTCACGCATGGCGAAATAACGGGAACAAGCCCGTGACGATGCTCTTTTTCCTAAGTGGAGCAAAAGAGAGCCAATGACAAAAAAACTTGAAGGCAAGATAGCTGTCGTCACGGGAGGGACAGAAGGAATTGGGTTAGCGACGGCAAAACTTTTTGTCGACGAGGGTGCCTATGTTTTCATCACCGGCCGTCGCCACAAAGAACTAGACGAGGCCGTGAAGGCAATCGGCACGAATGTTTCTGGAGTGCAAGGTGACGTTTCCAAATCCGCCGGCCTCGATCGCCTTTACGAGACCATTTCCGGGGTGAAGGGGCGACTCGATATTGTTTTCGCGAACGCCGGTGTTGGCGAATTTGTTCCGTTTGGCGCCGTCACCGAAGAGCATTTCGATAAACTGTTCAACATCAACGTGAGGGGAACGCTCTTCACGGTGCAAAGGGCCCTACCGCGACTGAAGGATGGCGGCTCCATCATCCTCAACGGTTCTGTCGCGAGTGTTAAAGGCACTGCCGCATTCGGCGTCTATGCCGCGAGCAAGGCTGCAATCCGCTCCTTCGTGCGAACCTGGACTACAGACCTGAAGGACCGTCATATTCGCTCTAACGTTGTCAGTCCGGGTCCGATCAATACACCGCTGGTGAGTCGGCAATCTGCAGACGCCATAGGGCGGACTGTGTCTACCATCCGATGGGACGCATGGGAGAACCTGACGAAGTTACTAAGGCAGCGTTGTTCCTCGCTTCGGATGACTCCAGTTTCGTCACGGTTATCGAACTTTTCGTTAACGGCGGTAGAGCTCAAATCTAGCCGAAAGAGCGGGAGGCTCCGGTCACTACCGGACAAGGTTCGTACCACGAACATGCACGCAACCGAGCTTGCTCAAAAACTACTAAGTCTGATCTTGGCCGAAGGCGCCGAACGTCAGTGCAGTTGTCGGTGCAGAAATTCGTTTGTCCGCCTACGGGCGAGCGCTGCCGCCGCGGCATTGTAGTGTGCTCCATTGTGCCGAGAGAAAGCGTGATTCTGACCCGCATAGCTGAAGACTGTGGCGTTCGGTTTGTTGGCAAGGGCTGCTTTGATCTCAGCCTGCGCAGATTTAGAGATGAACTCGTCTTCCTCAGCCAGATGCATCAGCAGCGGCGCATGAAGCTTGTCGACCTCGCCCAGATATTTCTCAGTGTCACCGCCGTGATAGGCGACTGCAGCGTCCACGCCGTAGCGCACGGCCGTCAAGAAAGTCATCAAGCCGCCGAGGCAATAGCCGAGCACCGCAACCTTGCCGCTGCACTCCGGCAGCTTAACCACGAAGTTTGCGGCGTCCTTAACATCTCTCGCGCCAGCGTCTCGGTCATAGGCTTGATAGAGGCGAAGGCCGTGCTGCCAGTCGGGCTCCGAAGTGACGCTGAGGTCCACGCCGGGCTCCTGCCGCCAGAATAGGTCGGGCGCGACCGCAAGGAAGCCTTGTTCCGCCAGTTCATCGCAGGTTTTGCGGATGTCGGCGTTCACTCCAAACACCTCTTGCAAAACCACAACAGCGGAAGCGGGTAAGGTTTTCGGTCGTGCGATATAAGCGCCAAACGCGCCGTCGTGGCCTTGAATGGTGATGCGATCGTTCATTGTGTTCTCCTCAAACGACGGCATTGATCCGGGCCTCCGCCGAGGTGGTGAGAATCGGCAGAGGCCCGCTCTCGGGCGAATCGGTTTCAGCATCGGGCCCCGCGCTCGCGGCTGACGAAGGCCTTACATCAAGCCTGCGTTGCTATTGGTGGACGGGCGCGGAGGTAGCAGCCTCCTCGATGAGCTTAGCTGTTTCCTTCGGGTGAGACATGTAGGCCACATGGCTGGCATTCACTTCAACCGTCTTAGCTTTGGCACGCTTCGCCATCATCCGCTCCTGATCGGGGTTGATCGACCGGTCTGCAGTGGCCACCATGTACCACGTCGGCTTGGTCTTCCATGCGGGACTTGTGACCTTGTGAGTGAACGAGTCGGTCGAGATCGGCACCTGCGACACGGCCATGAACTGAGACACGGCCGGCGGAACGTCCGCTGCGAAATCGGCTGCGAAATGCTCCTGTTCTATCCACCAGTTGCCGTTGCTGTCCGCCTTGAACGCCTTGGAAGCTTGCGGCAGGGCCTGTTCGATGGACGCGCAGCTCTCCCCGTCATCGAGCGCAAAGGCGGCGATATAGACGAGTGCCGAAACCTTCGGATCGTTGCCGGCCTCGGTGATGATGGACCCACCGTAGCTGTGGCCGACGATGACCACCGGCCCGTTCATGGCGTCGACGGCCGCCTTCGCGTACTTGACATCATCGGCGTAGGACGTCTCGGGGGGCTGCGCCACCGACACCGTGTAGCCATCCTTCTCGAGTATCTTAGCGACCGCTTCCCAACCGGAGCCATCAGCGAATGCACCATGCACCAAAACCACGTTCTTGATGCCGGTTGGCGGCGCAGCAGCAGCGACTCTAGCGGTCCTTTCCAGAAGCAGAATCGCGCCCACCAGCACAGCAACGAGCGCAGCAACCGCATAAAGCCCTGTAATGACCTTCGTACGTTTAGGTTTCATTATGTTCTCCTTCTTTCTTCGTCCGTTTGGGAATCGACCGATTTGCTGGAGCGGTACTGCATACATGGCCCGATTGCTGGTGACGGTAAAGACGACCTTCGGCCTGCGTAGGACCGAACCTAGCGACTATGGGGTAACGATCAGGCCGTTTTTGGCGGGCAGCGGTCTGCGCGCTCCGGCAACTTTGCGCACTACTGCTGCGCTCGTTGATTTGACGCAAGACTTTTAATTTGCGGAGGGCCGTCTTCGCATGGAAGACGCGCGCTTTGGCGACCGTCAGCGAAACGCCAAGCTGACGCGCCGCTTCCGGTAGGGAACGCTCTTGGAGGAAGTGAAGCTCGAGAACTTCCTTCTTCTTTTGGCTTAGCTTTGTTATCGCATTTTCGAGAATTCTTTTTCGCTCCAGGTACTCGTAAAGTTCTTCTGGGTCCGGTGAAATGTCCGGTGCGGCTTCCATGACTTCGGCTAGCGTTGAACTTGAAAGTGCGGCTTCAAGAACACTGCGCTTTTTGCGAAGAATCATGAGTGCGGAATTGATCCCAATTCGCGTCAACCAGGTCGCGAAAGTTGATCGTCCGTCGAAACTCTCGAAATGCGTAAATGCTCGAAGAAAGGAATCCTGCGCCGCGTCTTCGGCGTCTTCGTGATTCCGAGTTATGCGTTGGACGGTGCGAACAAGTTTCGCCGCGTGAGCCCGGTACAGTGAGTCGAAAGCAGCAGCTTCCCCACGCCTCACCGCCGTGATCAAAGTCGTCTCGCTCATGCGGTGCATGGTGCTATCTGCGAGCCTTGCCAGACAACCCTCGATAGAGGTTTCCGGCGGGCACTGGAAGGGGATGGTCCCAATCACCCCTTTTGAGGGGGAGCCGCCTTTTAGTCATGCTGAATTTCGATGCGCTTTCTTCCGTAAAGCCTGGCGTCGATGGAATGTGCGCCGGGCCCCAAAGCCGCGAGCGCCACTCCTAGCGTAGCCAGGAGAACTGCGTCTTCCATACCGGTGAATCGTGAAACAGCCGCCCACGCTTCAAATAGGGAAACGCAAATTCCAGCTATAGGAGTCCAGAGCCCGGCGAGGAGCAACAGAGAAGCTCCAAAGGCAATGACCGATAGCACGACGGTTTGCAGGGCATGCGAGGTGGTGATTGTTCGAGTGGCACCGGCGAACGTGAGGACACTGCAAACCAGGCGCAGCAGCAGAAGGCCAGCGCCGGGCAAACCGTTCGGAAACATGGAAAAGAGGCGCTGCAGTGCAAACCCCGTCGAGGAGCGTAGCCGCCTGCGGGTAGGAAAGAACAGCCCCATTCCGGGGGTCCCGATTCACCCCTTTTGAGGGGTTATAGCTCGATAATGCCGCGCTTCAATGCGATCGTAACGGCGTGCGTTCGATCGCTTGCTGCCAATTTAGAAAGGATATTCTTCACGTGCCCTTTAACCGTTTCCTCGGTAATAGCGAGATCACTCGCAATTAGTTTGTTAGCCTTTCCCGAAGCAATCAGCCGAAGCACTTCAACTTCCCTTGAACTTAAGCTCTCATCGGCCGCATGCTCAGCGAGCCGGGCGGCAACTTCCGGGGCAATTCGCTTCTTTCCCTTATGGACAAGGCGGATAGAGTCCAGCAATTCCCTCCTTAACGCACTCTTTAGAAGATATGCCTGAGCGCCAGCCTTAAGAGCTCGGAGGATCTGCGCGTCACCGCTATAGGTCGTTAGGACGATAATTCGCGCGTCCGGAAACTCTTCACGAATGGCGACAATTGCATCTATGCCGTTCATCTCCGGCATCTGCAGGTCAAGCAAGGTAATGTCTGGAATCTGTTTGCGGAATTGAATGATCGCTTCCTGGCCGCTCGAAGCTTCAGCAACCAATTCCATGTCGGGCTGATCAGCGACGAGACCCGCCACACCGTCTCGCAGCAGGGGATGGTCGTCAGCCAAAAGAATGCGGATTCGGTCAGGACTTGTCGTCATTTCCTTTGTGCGTCCATCCAGCCATGCTCATTTTACCGTTCCCTCCGCCCTTGTAAGCAACTGAGTCAGGAATCCTCAACTCAATTTCCGTCCCGGCACCCAGTTGCGTCCAAACTTCCAGCTGGCCTCCTATCTGCGTTGCTCGCTCGCGCATGCCTCGCAAACCATAGTGTCCTAGACGGCCGGCTTCTCCGAGATGCTTTTCATCGATGCCCACTCCGTCATCGCGGACCCGCACTCTCAACAGCTGGTCTTCGAACCTGACTTCCGCCTCAACGGTCCGAGCCTGCGCATGACTGTAAGCATTTCGCAAGGCTTCCCGCGCAATCCGATAGATTTCATCTTTTACTAACGGATTGATAGGTTTCGGATTTCCTTCGACGACAACCCGGAAGGTGGCGCCGTCGGGAACACTCTCTTCGGCCGCAAGTTCCGTTCCCAATTTGGATATTTCACCTACAAACTCGCCTTCGGCATCCGACACCGTTCGAATGTCATGAATCGCATCACGGCCTTCCATAATCGCTCGCTCGGCTTTATCGAGCGCAGTGTCGAGTAACACCACCGCCTGGTCCGGCCGCCCGGGCAACAAATTGCGTACTCTCTGAAAACTAAGAATCAGGCCTTGAAAACTCTGCAAGAGGGTGTCATGCAGTTCCCGGGCAATGCGCGCTCGTTCCGAGAGACGTTCCTCCATTTGCAGGTGAGCGCGCGTCTGCGCTAGGCGTACACGCCACTGCGAGCCTGCCCACGCAAGAAGACCCACTGTTACCACGCAAAGCAGGGCGAACCAAGCGGTTTGATAAAAGTAAGGACGCTGAGTGATTTGAAAAACGATACCGGTGCGATCCCAGACGCCTTTGCTATCGATTGCTCTCACATGAAAGGCGTGCGAGCCGGCGGGGATATTGGTGTAAACAGCGGTCCTCGACTGATTTGCATCAAGCCAAACTGGATCTACACCATCCAGCCGGTATTGAAGCCTGGTTTTTTCCGGTGAAGCCAGGTCCACTGCTTCCACGTGCAGTTCGACATGATGGTCACCGGGAGGCAGTTCAATTTTGTTATCTAACAGCCGGTTCTCTCCATCTATGACTGCACCGACCAGTACCTTCGGTTTACGGCCGACACGTGGCAATCTTGAAAAGTCGACCATTGCCAGTCCTTTAACGGTTGCAACCCAGAGCTTATTGTCTGATGTGATCGCCAAGTTCGGATTGCCAATACTGGACTGGATCGAGTTCAATCCATCCGCCCTGTCTATCACTTCGTAATCAAGAGGGTTGTTCGAATCAATCGGTGAATTCTTTAGATCACGTAGACCAACACGGAAGATTCCGTTCGTACCGCTGAACCAAACGTCACCTTGCGTCGATTCCACCATCCCCAGGACCGTTAAATCTTTGTTTACCGTAGAGAGCCCATCGCTTCTAATCAGGCGTATTCCCTTGGGTGAATCGAGCGCATAGAGATTGCCCGCGGAGTCTTCTGCAAATCGAGTCGAAAGCGAGCCGGCTGGAAGTTGTTGCGTTGGAAATGGCACAAAACGTTCTCCAACCAGTCGATCTATGCCTCCTTGGGTCGCGACCCAGATTGTGCCGGAGCGATCCTCATAAACAGACAAAACTTGATTGCTCGATAGCCCTTCCGCAATCGTGTAGTTGCGGAAATTTCCGTTTCGCATGTTACTGACGCCATTGAGCGTTGCGATCCAAAGCGAATCGTCACGGGCGACGATGACGTCTACCACAACTGGGTTTGGCAGTCCCTGTTCTAGAGAGTAATGTGTAAAGCGGCCGTCTCGAAATCGAAAAAGTCCGCCGGCGTAGGTCGCAATCCAAAGATTCGACTTTCGGTCTTCCGCCAAAGACCAAACACAAGAATTCGTAAGGCCTTCCTTTTCCGCATAGGACGTGAACTTTTTCCCGTCATAAACAGACAGGCCACAATTGCAACCTACCCAGAGTCTGCCGTCGTGGCTTGGCAGCACTGTCATGGGGATATTGCTAAGCAGCCCATCAGCCTTGGTGAACATGTGCACGATGCGAGGTTTGAGGTGAATCAGTCCGTTTCCATTTGTGCCAACCCAGAACCCACCCTCGCGGTCGGCGTGGAAACAGCGAGGAAGGACATTGGGAATGGGGGTATCCTCAATTACGTCTCCCATAATGCGATATACACCGGTTCCCAAAACGGCCCATACATTACCATTCCGGTCTTCATAGGTCCGGAAAGCAGGCGTTGTCGAGGAGCTAAGCGGGCGCAGCCGAGGCAAGCCCTTTTGGCCTCGTCGCAGAAGCCCTTCGTGCGTCGAATACCACATCGTGCCTCGGTGGTCTTGGAACACTTCAAAGATATCGGTCTCTGGCACACCTAAATGTCTTGCGAGATCTGCGTGCGGGATGGCGTTGTGACCATCCCATTCGATCAGTCTGCCTCCATTGGTCGTGATGAGCAGGTGCCCATCGATCGCTTCCGCAAGACAGTTGACGGATACGTTCGGCATTATTCCGACAAATTTCCCTGCATGTTCCTGATAGAGGCCGTGGTTGGTTCCCGCCCATAACACCCCGTCGCGGGTTTGCAGGAGCGACTCTACCTCGGTGCGGCCGGTGCCCACAGAATAGAAGTTCAGGAAAGTAGGGCTAAATTGATCGAGGGCGTGTTTGGGGATGCGTACCACCCCCGCATCTGTGGCAGCCCAAAGATCACCCGTAGAAGATTCCAATAGGGAGTGGACCGTCCCTTGTGCCGGTGCACCCTCTGTTTGAAGATTTATTGTTTTGAACTCTCGCCCGTCGAAGCTGGCGAGCCCCGATTGAGTGCCAATCCAAAGCATGCCATTTTCTGTTTCAACAATCGCGTGAATGATGTTATTCGAAAGACCGTCTTCAACCGTAAAGTCATTTCGAATGTAGTCAGCTGGAGTGAGGGCCGCAACCTTACTCGAACGACCAGAACGATTCTCCGAAGCTGTCTGGGGAGTTTCAGCGCTTAGGCATACACTTCCGAGCATAGCCACGATAGCCCAGGCGGCAAGAAACAGCAGAACGCAGCGGTTTCGGAGTTCCAACATTGGCTTGACCGAAATCATACGTCCGCGACCGCCCGGAGCATCAGGCAGTTCTTGCCCAGATGGCGAGCCAAGCATTTGTGGAAGCGTGGCATTTGCGCCCTAAAGAATACCCCTTGTTTCGCAC
>Ga0070765_100000753_pt1 | contig 19354 bp, 19 predicted proteins | sample HubBroMetageWFT5_FD_71516 | JGI IMG/M metagenome (GOLD analysis project Ga0070765, IMG submission 71516) | Warmed and freeze-thawed soil microbial communities from the Hubbard Brook experimental Forest, New Hampshire - Hubbard Brook CCASE Soil... | ecosystem: Environmental > Terrestrial > Soil... | reverse complement strand
TCGCAGGACGCCCCGGTGACCGGCTACACGAACAATTGGAGCACGGGGCTCTTCATCCAGGACAATTTCCGAGTCTTCCCGCGCCTGACTCTCAACCTTGGTGTGCGCTGGGACATTCAAACCCCGCCCACCGATCCTTTGAATCGGGGAACCAGCTTCCAGGTGGGTGACCAATCGACGGCGATCCCGGCGGCTCCGCAGGGCGCCCTCTTCAATGGCGATCCGGGCATCACCCGCGGCATCGTACCTGTTCGATGGCACCACGTGTCACCTAGGGTCGGATTTGCCTGGGACCCATTTGGTGACGGTAAGACCTCGATCAGAGGCGGCGCTGGAGTTTTTTACGGCAGTGTTTCAGGCAACGAATGGAACACGGTCACCAATTTTGAGCCTTCCGCCGTGCGCTTCAGTTTCACCAACGTCACACAGCAAGTGACAGGTTCCGGCTTGACCGCTGTGCCGCAGGGCGCAACGCTTTCCTGCCCGTACAATAAGCTGGTGGCGAAAAACGCCTCAGGCGCGCCGCTCGGTCCAACGGTGACCTGCGCCGCCGGAAGCGGCAACGGCGTAACGGGCACCGATCCGTTTCCGTTCGTTCCGCCGCAGTTCCTCACTCCCGGAGGACCGTTCTTCGGCTTTGCCAAGAATTTTCAATGGCCGTATAGCTATCAGTTCAATTTCTCCGTGCAGCGGCAAATAAGGTCGAATTTCAGCGTGTCCGCGGCTTATGTTGGCACTTTTAGCCACGATTTGCCCTTCGCACAAGATATCAATGCTCCTGCTACCGGCTCTCTAGCGCCCGCCTGCGCGACTAGCACTGGTGCGAATATCGTGGACCGCCGCCCGATCGACAATGCGGGTGTCCCCACTTGCGCCGCCCCGGGAAGCCCGTTTGGCACTGTTCTGCTTGCACAATCCAATCAAACGGCCTCCTATAACGGCCTGCAGGCAACAGCACAATTGAGAATGACACACGGCCTGATGCTCTACGCGTTTTACACCTTCAGCCACACCTTCGACAGCGTTCAACTCGACAACAACACCACGCAAGGCGGCGCGGAGGACATGACCAATCTGCGCCTGGAACGTGGCCCAGCGGATTTCGATCTTCGCCATCAGTTCGTGACAGCGCTGGTGTGGCAGTTGAACTACTACCGTGGACAGCACTTCTGGGAACGCGAAATCGCGAATGGGTGGACAGTCTCCCCAATCATCAATATTCATAGCGGCTTTCCCTTTACCGTTCTGAACGGCAAAGATGCCAACCTGACCGGCAACAGCGGCGCTGAACGAGCCGAGCTTGTGACTGGGCAGAACCCGGTCTTAAGCAATCGCACTGCGGCCGAGTGGTTCAATATCGCTGCGTTCTCGCAGAATCCCGCAAATCTGATGAATGGCATAGCCGTTAATGGAAACTCTGGGCGTAATATGCTGCGTGGTCCCACGTTTAAAGACGTGGATCTGGCGGTCTCTCGCGACTTTGTTTTCAAGGAACACTTGAGTCTGCAGCTGCGCGCCGACGCCTACAATGTTTTCAACATCGTTAGCTTGAATCCGCCGGGCGCCACTGTCGGCACCTCCACATTCGGAGTCATCACCTCAGCGACTGCCATGCGCCAGCTCCAGCTGGGTGTTCGCCTTACCTTCTGATGGCGGACCTGTTGCTGGAAGCGATCTTCCTGCATCATGGTCAGCTGGGAAAAGCGCTTCCCGTTCCCAGGCTGCGTGAAATGTTCAACCGGGAGCGGAATGCAGATTTGTCAGTCTCAACTCAGTCGAGGAAATACGTTACGTGTTTAAAGGAACTATGAACACCAATACTGCAAGTCCTTTAGAGAAAATGATTTTTCGAAAGACTAACGCGCATGCTGGAAGGCATGTGGCGGTGTCTCCGGAGAACAGCACGATGCGGCATTTGGCGTACGGAAGGATTCGGCTGGATGCCGCCGTTCCGAAGGTATCGTTTGGCAATGGAAACCGCGAAACCGGGCTAATTCTTCTTTCTGGCACCGTTACTGTGAAAACGGATGGGAAAGACTTCGAACTCAGCCCGTACGATGCCATTTACATTCCGAGGGACTCGAAAATCGACGTGTCCACAGAGAGCCAAGCGGATATCGCCGAGTTTTCTTCCGATGTGGAAAAGCTATATCCACTAAAGGTGGTGCGCTACGCGGAGACTTCTCAAGACCCCGGAATGAAGTTCAGCGCAGGCGGCCCGGGTTCTTCGCGACAATTGAACATGCTGATCGCAAAGAATGTCGAAGCGGGACGACTCGTGGCCGGGTTTACGCACTCCGATCCGGGCAATTGGACGAGTTGGCCGCCACACGAGCATGCGAAAATGTTGGAGGAAATTTATGTGTACTTCGACATGCCGGAGCCCGCGTATGGAATTCAGCTGGTTTACAACAACACAGAGTATCCGGAACTCGTAACCGTGGTGCGCGACGGCGACGCGGTGTTGATGCCGAGCGGGTATCACCCGAACGTTTCGGTTCCAGGCCACCGAATCGCCTTTCTTTGGGCCATGGCTGCGCATCGCGAGGTCGAGGATCGGCAGTTTGGTGTTGTAAATATTCAGCCGGGATTCCAGCAGGGCGGTTCCGGATTGGAAGTAGGCCGCAAGTAAACGCTCTCGGCAAGTTACGGGGAACAGATACGGACCTTGTGGTGATAATTTTTCTCCATAGGTTGAGCCCCGAGCTTGAGCCTGCGCAAATCTTGACAAGAGTGACTCGATGAACCTGGACGCGTTTTCATTGAATGGCAAAAATGCCCTCGTGACAGGTTCGCACCGAGGACTTGGCGCAGCCATTGCCGTGGCCTTGGCAAGGGCCGGCGCAAACGTGGGGTGCCATGGGCGCGATCCGAACCCTGGACCTGCATGCGACGAGATTCGCGCAGCAGGGCGCAAGACGTTTTATCATTCGGCGGATTTGTCGGAGCCGAAGTCATGCCAAGGACTTATCGAAAAGACGATCGCGCATTTTGGGTCCATCGACATCCTTATAAACAATGCAGGAGTCATTCGAAGGGCTCCCGCTGCGGAATACTCCGCGGAATTTTGGGATGAATTGATCGCCGTGAACCTTACGGCAGTGTTCCACCTCTCGCAACTTGCCGGGCGAAACATGCTTGAGAAAGGTGCGGGAGGCAAGATCTTGAACATTGCTTCCCTTCTCTCTTTTCAAGGTGGAATCCTCGTGCCAGCGTACGCGGCGGCGAAGGGTGGTGTCGCCCAGCTAACGAAGGCACTGGCTAACGAGTGGGCTGCCAAAGGGATCAACGTGAACGCGATTGCGCCGGGATATATGGCGACCGACAACACCGCCGCACTGCGAAACGATCCAGTGCGAAGCCGGCAAATACTCGATAGGATTCCTGCGGCGCGTTGGGGCGAGCCCACTGATATCGCGGGGGCAGCCATTTTCCTTTGCTCATCCGCTAGCGACTATGTGCACGGGCATGTGCTTGCTGTCGACGGAGGCTGGCTGGCGCGCTGATGAAAGCTTTGTTCGGAAGAGAAAGTGAAACTGAGCTCCTGCTGGAATTTCCGAAGTCTGATCGAATTGGAGAATGCGAATGGGAACGCAAACAAGAACTTTTCCTGACTTCGTGGTGGTGGCCCACGAAGACGGCCAGGAGTCAGCACCGGAAAGCGGGCTGAAACGCCGCGTGCTGGCCTACAACGACAAATTGTTTCTTGCCGAACATGAAATGGTAAAAGGCTGGGCGGGCACCGTACACAGTCACCCGCACGAGCAAATCGTATATGTCGTCCATGGCCACCTCAAGATTACGTGCCAAGGAAGGACGGTCGACCTTCGAACGGGTGACACGTTTGTAGTGCGCGGTGGCGTGGAACACGGCGCTTCCGCGATGGAAGATTCTCTAGTAATCGATGTCTTCACGCCGTGCAGGGAAGACTACATTCGTTGATACATTTTTGATGGTTGTCTGCTCAACGGACCGCTGCCGCAACTAGACAACTCATTCACAATCAGTTGATCGACTAGACGATGCGAAAAACAATTCTCGCTAAAGTAAAAACGCTCGGAATAATCCTCGCGTGTCTTTTCTGTGTGAACTGTGATTCGCTTGCACAAACATTGTCTAACACATCCCAAATCCAGACTTCGACGCTCGATCAGCAAATCCGGGAATTTCTCCACAGGGAGGTGACGGCCCATGTTTCTGATATCAAGAGTCTCGACCCTCCTCCAGACCGCGTGGTTGGTGCACTGACGACTGGAGAATTTTCCTGGGGCACGTTTATGCGGACCCTTGGCGCCTATTCGAAGTTTGTGGGAACGAAGACGATCGCGGGCCGTGACGTCCCACAAATGATTGGAAAAATGGCTCAAATTGAATTGAGCCACGGAGGAAAAACCTGGGCCCAACTCTACGCAGCGATGGCCCTGGAAAGTTTCGGGCAGGACCTGAACCACAACGTCTTGTGGCAGAGTTTGTCATCCCAAGAGCGGGCCACGTACAGTGCCTTGCTCGACCCAGGCCGATTTTATGACGCAAAGTCTCACACACTAATCCATCTCCCAGAAAATTACTTTGGCGTCGCCGCGCGGATAGCTGCAATTGACTACGAACTGGGTCTCAACAAGGATCGCACCTCTCTGGATGATCTGCTAAACCGAGCCGCAACGCAATTCACCGGCGGAGCGCTCTTCGCAGATGATGCTCTGCCAACTGGCCGTTACGACCGGTATTCCAATGAGTACGCCAGAGCGCTCTACGATGCAGCCGAACTCGCAGGCCGTGAAGACCTCCTGAAGGCCGTCGCGCCGTCGCTCAAGGAACAGATGAAACTGTGGTGGGATTTGCTCTCGCCAGACGGCTACGGCTATTCCTGGGGCCGAAGCCTCGGTGCGATCAGCTACATGGACACATTGGAGATTGCGGCCTTTCTAGGAAAACATCCCGAACTCCGGCCAGCCCCGCTTCCCCAGCTTGCCTCCGCCTATTTTGCCGCGTGGTCATGGCTACGCCGCGACTTCAGCGATGAGACGCACTTGCTGTCCATCTTCGCATTCGGAAGAGGCGACTACAGCTACATCACGAAGGAACGTGAATGGCAGCAAACCACGACTTTCCTTGGCAAGGTGATTGGAGCGCATGAGATGTTCATGAAGGCACTAGAAAAGGAAGGCGTCGAAAATTTTCCCTCCCATCTGAGCCTTCCCGACATAGAACGCTTCGAGTACTTCCGAAACGGCCCCGGCCGTAAATTTGGAGTTTGGGTCGTTCGCCAGGGAAACATCCATTTTGCCTTGCCGTTCGCGACCGGACCGAAGGCTGCAACATCCGACTATGAGCCCGCGCCCCATGGCTTTCCTGGTTTCGCTGTGCCCGTGGAGAAGATATACCCCTGCCTTGTTCCTTTTCTCGAACTGGAAGATGGCCGGACCGTGTCTCCCGCCGACGGCGCGGATGAAATTAAGCCCGCACCTGACGGCAAAAGTGTCACTGCTAGTTGGAAGCAATGGGTAGTGGCGGGATCCAAAGCCGGAGAAACAGTGGAGACTGATCTCGTCTCGGAGGTTACCTGGTCCCTTCAAGGAAATATTCTGCACAGGGAGGAATCGCTAACGGCGTCAAAGCCGCTGAAAGTTCGTCGCCTCTGGCTGGCGATTCCGAGCCGCAACAGCTATCTTGAAACTTCGGAGGTTAGCGGCGTTCGAATCGATCAGCTTACTTCAAACGGAATGACGCTGGAGGTGCAAGTCAAGCGTTCGGACTGGCCAGTCCATATCTCCGCCTACGCCACCGGTGACGATTCTCTGGGCCGAAGCGATCGTGGTGCGACCCCATTGCACTTAATCCTGGAATCTAGAAATGTGTCGCTGACGCAGGGATCTCCCAAGAGTTGGGAGATCACATTGTCCGCCCATTGATCCTTTGCCCCGTGCAGCGATCAAAACTTCGTTCCCGGTCTTTTCGCCGATTCTCTGGATTGGGCCGAGCGGGTACTAAGCGCCGCATGACTGGCCTGAATCAGCCGCATGCCAGCGTCCAAAAAGTTTGTTTCCAGGTGTACTTATTAATCGCCGAACCGATCCGAGCTCGCCTCAAGTTCGGGCACGGCTCGACGATCGTCGCCTTGCAAACTAGGCGGCCCTTGTTTTTGCATCCGACTGGCTAACGCAGCAGACGGGGTGAGGAAGATCGCCAACCAATTTCATGCTGAGGGGCTGCATGCACGACGGACATGTGGTTGACCAATCGCCGCCGCATTCTGGGCATTTTTGCAGGACGAGCTGCGCACCATCCAGTGATTTGCCGTTGATGCGACGATCGAGAACAAAGTGACATTTAGGGTTGTTGCAAATTAAGAAGCGTTCCATAGGGGAGCCTCCTTAGGGCTTTAGGGCCGGGTAGAAATACTCCCGAGGCACCAGGCCGTCAATATAGTAGATATACCTACAGTCGCTACCTAGCTACTACTGAAACCAGAGAATTAACGCCTTGCAAGGCAATCGGGCCGCGCCGAAGTTCCAGCGGCAGTGAGCCCGGAAATGTGTATAAAATGGCGCGCCTGCGAGCCTAAATGGGAATCACGGATCGGAGCGATGCAAACTCGCTGGGATTGCGTCCAGGGGAGAGAGCGCCAATGCAATTCGACTATAGCAACGCGATTTCATGTCTGAAACTTTCCCTTGTGGGGCTGCCCCTTCTACTCTTGGCGGGACCGCGTGGCATGGCCCAGGCGCCGGGTGTTGCCGCTACTCCACCGATGGGGTGGAATAGCTGGAATCATTTCGCCGGCAAGATCGATGACGCGACGGTGCGAGCGCAAGCCGACGCGATGGTATCGAGCGGAATGCGGGACGCCGGATACGTTTACATTAATATTGACGATACCTGGGAAGCCGAGCGAGACACGCAGGGCGCGATTCATGCCAACAGCAAGTTTCCGGACATGAAAGCGCTGGCTGATTATGTTCACGCGAAAGGATTGAAGCTGGGAATTTATTCGTCACCAGGGCCGAAAACGTGCGCCAAGTTCGAAGGCAGTTATGGCCATGAAGAGCAGGATGCACAAACCTACGCGGCGTGGGGCATCGACTACCTCAAATACGATCTCTGCAGCTTCGGAAAAATAATGGAGGCGGCGGGTTCGCCGGAAGCTGGGCACAAATTGATGGTCGACGCTTACACGAAAATGCACGACGCTCTGGTGAAAACGGGCCGGCCAATGGTGTACAGCCTTTGCCAGTACGGAGCGGACGCGGTGTGGCGATGGGGCGCGTCGGTTGGAGGGAACACTTGGCGGACTACCGGAGATATTTCGGACAGATACTCGAGCATGACCCAGATTGGATTTGGCCAGGCGGGCCTCTCTAAGTACGCCGGCTCCGGACACTGGAACGATCCAGACATGCTGGAAGTTGGAAACGGCGGAATGAATCTGGAGGAATACAGAACACATATGAGCCTCTGGGCGCTGCTTGCGGCGCCGCTCTTGGCGGGCAACGACTTGAGCACCATGAAGCCAGAAACAATCGCGCTGCTGACGAACCGTGAAGTGATTGCGATCGATCAGGACAGGTTGGGGAAGCAGGCGGATCGTGTTCGAGCAGAAGGCACTCAAGAGATATGGGCGCGGCCATTGGCGGACGGGTCGAAAGCCATCGGCATTTTTAACCGATTTGACTGGCCGCAAAATATTGAAATCAGTTTTCGCGAATTTGGATACAAGGCAGCCGTGAAGGCGCGGGATATTTGGGCCGCCAAGGATCTCGGCACGCTGCCAGGGAGCTACACGGCGCACGTGCCGCCGCATGGCGTGGTCCTTCTGCGCGTGTCGGAATAAAGCGCGCGCCTCTGAGCGCTTGCTTGCTCGTTTGCAAGAAGAATGCGGCGGTTAAACGCCAACGCCGTTGCGCGGCCGGTCCGTGCGAACGAATCTCGTGTTCTGGATTGGTTCGGACTCGCATTCAATGGCGAGCGTGGTAAGCGGATGATCGGGCGCATCGACGGGCAGGCCCGTGAAGCGGACGCGGAAGCGATCCTGTTCGAATTTGACCTCGTTACCGGACGCAAAAAGGCGTGCGGATTTTACTTTCGTCATTAGACCTGCCAACGCGACCGTGTCGCCCGGCCAGAAATAAACGTGCATATATAGCGTATTGCCGCGGCGCGTGAAGCCGGCGAACTCGGAAGCATGCACTTGACAGCGATCCGTGGTGTGAATGGATTGGCCGTTGCGCGACATCCATTGGCCAACCTCGGTAAGAACGCGCACCGAATCTTCGGGGATTGAGCCATCCGGTTTCGGCCCGATATTCAAAAGATAGTTGCCGCCGTCGCGCGAGCAGGAGACCAAATTCCGGATGACCGTTTTGGGGCTCTTCCAATTGTCATCGGCGCGGTGGTAACCCCAACTGTCGTTCAGCGTCATACAGCTCTCCCACGACCGGCCACTCTTTTCCGCCTTGATTTCCTGCTCCGGTGTTGAGAAATCGCCCGGCAGACCGTTGCGATTATCCACAATGATGTCGGGCTGCAGCCCGAAAACCATCTTGTTCATGCGCTCGGATTCCCAGCCTGCGGCATCGAGCGGCCAATCCACGTCGTACCAGAGCACATCGATTTTTCCGTAGTTGGTCATCAGTTCGCGGATGAGGCCGTGGGTGTATTCGACGAAGCGTTTACGTGCTTCCGGGTCAGTGGCACAACGTGCGCCGTCGGGATGATGCCAATCCATCAACGAATAATAGAAGCCGACGTGCATGCCTTCAGCTCGCGCCGCTTCTACATACTCCCGCACGAGGTCGCGCCCAGGACCTTGTTTCGGGGCACAGTAATTGGTGAGCTTTGTATCGAAATTGCAGAAACCTTCGTGATGCTTGGTGGTCATCACCATGTACTTCTGACCGGCGGTTTTGGCAAGCTTGGCCCAGGCGCGAGCGGCGTTGGGCTGCGGCTGGAAGCGTTTCGCAAGGAGTTCGTATTCGCTTACGGGGATGCTTTCTTCTTCCATCACCCATTCGTGGCGACCCAAAACGCTGTACAGGCCCCAGTGAATGAACATGCCGAAGCGTGCTTCGTGCCACCACTTCGTGCGGCGAATGCGATCGGCGTCCTCCGCGTCGGAAGCAGCTTGTGGCTGCGGAGGCGGTGTTCGAGGCTGTCCAAGGGCGGACGGCGTGCTGGAAGCAGCCGCCAGAGTAACGAGCGAGGCGCTCGTGCCTAGCAGCCAATCGCGGCGCGGAATACGGTTCGGTCCCATAGCTTCAGCCTCCTAAGGACAACACTTGCGGTTGCAGGGTGATGCTTGTAAGCGAGCCGAGGAATGATCGACTCAAGACACTTATTTTTCAAGCTTGAAAATCTTTTCCATGAGTAGCCACTTTTCGCCGGGCTTGGCCTCCGCAAGTGGCTCCTGGAATCTCCACATCAACTCTTCCCACTCTCGCACCTTCGGATTTTCCCAATCAGCATTCGCCTTTGCGTCGAAAGAGAATTTCTCGCTGACTTCCATGACCATGAACATGCGCGTACCGAACAGATAAATCTCCATGTCTTCAATTCCGGAATCACGGATGCTCCGCTTGATCTCCGGCCAGATTTTCTCGTGGTGGCGCTTGTATTCAGCGATCAGGTGCGGATCGTCTTTCAGATCCAGCGTTAGACAATAGCGCCTGTTCATTTTGCCTCGGCGGTGGCCGTAGAATCGGCGAGACTCGACGAAGGATTCGGCTTGTAGCCGCGGACAGCGAAGTAAATCACATAGAGATAGCAGAGGAGCGGGACGATAAAGGCTTTTTGAATATTGCTGAGATCAGAGATCTTGCCCATGACAGCCGGAATGAGCCCGCCACCGATGATGGCCATGACAAGGAACGAGGAAGCACGCTTGGTGAGTGGGCCGAGATTTTTCAGGCTGAGCGCGAAAATCGTGGGGAACATGATGGAGTTAAAGAAGCCGACGAGGACGATGGCGAGGACGGAGACAGGACCGGAGGCACTAACGCCGACCAGAGCGGAGGCCAGCGCGCCGATGCCGAAGATGGCGAGGAGGCGGGCGGCTTTGACGCGCTTCATCATCCAGGAACCGGAGAAACGGCCGATCATGAAGCCGACTTGATGGGCGACGAGGAACAGGGCGGCCATTTTCTCGGGGCTGTCGGGAATGAGCCGGGCAACAAAGGTGGAGTTCGAGCCCTGATGCGCCGCGTGAAATCGCGAGCCCCAGTTGGCCATGCGGACGAGCGAGTCCGGCATTGCCTGCTTGGCAAACCGAATGAGAAAGCTGGCAACGCCGACTTGCGCGCCGACGTAGAAGAACTGGGCGACCACGCCTTTGATGAGATGAGGGTGCGAAAAAAGATCACCGGTGGTCGCGTTCGGAGATGAGCTCTTGTCGCTCCCGTCGTGCGGGACAATTTCCGGCAAATGTACAAGGTAGATAAGAAGGGCGACGAAGAGAAAGATTGCAGTGATAACGAGGTACGGTACTTTGACCATGTTGGCTTCGGAAGCGATGTAGGCCTGAAGCTGGCCCGTGCTCATGGCCGCTTTTTGGGCGGCGGTGTACTCGACTCCCGACAAAATAAAAGCAGCGCCAAGAGTGGGGACAAGCGAACTGCCGACGGCATTGAAGGATTGCGCGAAATTGAGACGGCGCTCGGAGGATTCGGGCGGGCCGAGAACGGTAACGTAAGGATTGGCGCCGACTTCGAGAAACGATTGTCCTGAGGACATGACGAACAGAGCGAGCAAGAAGAACGCGTATTGCCGTGAACTCGCCGCGGGAAGAAAAAGTAGTGTGCCTGCGGAGCAAAGCAGCAGGCCGACGAGTATGCCGCGCTTATAGCCGATTTTGTCCATGAGGCGGCCGGCGGGAAGAGCGGCTAGAAAATAGCCGCCGAAAAAAGCGACCTGAATGAATGAAGACTGGAAATCCGAGAGGTCGAAAACTTTTTTGAAGTGTGGGATGAGGACGTCGTTGAGGTGGACGCCGATGGACCAGAGAAAAAAAAGGCTGGTGACCAAAGTGAACGGCAACAGGTATTTTCGCTCGGTTAATGGCGCGGATGCCTGAGTCATTGGCTCCCTTATGTCAAGGCGCGATCGAGATGGGTGTAGCCGCCGTCGACGAACACGTGCTGGCCGGTTATGTGCGAAGCCTGCGACGAGATCAGGAACAGAACCATCGCGGCGATTTCATGGGGCTGCGTCATCCGCTTGCCCAGAGGAATCTTCGAAACGATGTGCGCAAGCTTTTCTTCGGGATTGGGAAACGTGCTAACCCACTGTTTGTAGAGAGGCGTGATCACTTCGGCGGGGACCAAGGCGTTCACGCGAATTCCGCAGGGAAGCAATTCGGCGGCCCAGTCTCGCGTGAGAGAGAGAATTGCTCCTTTCGCGGAAGTGTATCCGGAAGTGCCGCCCTGCCCGGTGATGGCCACTTTCGAGGCGATGTTCAGAATGCAGCCTTGCGCTTTCTTCAGAGCCGGCAAGGCGAAGTGGGCCATGTTGTAGTAGTGAAAAAGGTTGAGCCGCAGGGAACTTACATATTTCTCGGGGCTGCCGTTCTCCAGCCCCACGTTGTCATTCGCACCGACATTATTCACCAGAACATCGAGCCGACCAAATTCGGCGAGTGTCTGTTCAACCGCCGCGCGGCAACTTTCAGCCGGCAAGATATCCGCGCAAATGAAACGGCAGGTCGCACCGGCGTTTTGCAGTTCCGACTCCAGTCTCTTGCCTGCCTCGATGTCCTTGTCTACGAATACCGGAATGGCGCCCTCGCGCGCGGAGCCGCGCGTGATTGCTTCTCCAATTCCCTTGCCGCCGCCGGTAATCAGGACAATCTTGTCTTTAAGCTGCAAGTCCACGAGGAGCCGCCTTCAAACCGTAAAATCGAATTGCATTTCCACCGAAAATATTTTCCTTGTGCTGTGCTGCATGCGCATCCACATACGTCTCGATGAGCTCTTTCACCCGCTGATAGCTTGCGGCCAAAAGGCAGACCGGCCAATCGGAACCGAACATCAAGCGCTCCGGACCGAACGCTTCGAAGACGGCATCCAGATAAGGCCACATATCTTCGGGCTTCCAATGAAGCCAATCCGCCTCGGTGACCAGACCCGACAGCTTACAAAATACATTCGTATTTTGCGCGACGGTCCGCATATACGACGCCCACGGCTCGCGGCCGCCGAGTTTGATCGGCGGCTTCGCCAGGTGATCCACAACAAATGGCTGCTCCGGAAAACGCGAAACAAGCTCGATAGCCGCAGGCAGCTGCTTCGGATAAATGAGGATATCGTAAGCGAAACCAAGTTCGCGCAGCAGCGAAATCCCATGCGTGAACTCGCGGCCGACAAGAAACTGGTCGTCGGGTTCCGCCTGCGCGATGTGGCGGAACCCGCGCAATTTCCGGTACTGCGAATAAACTCGCAACTGTTCCTCGATACTCGGCGCGCGCAGGTCGACCCAGCCTACAACACCGGCGATTCGTTCGCTGCGTTCCGCCAAATCCAGAAGAAAAAGCGTTTCCTCTTCCGATTGATCCGCCTGCACGGCAATGGAAGCGTCGATACCGTTCGCAACGAACTCTCGCTCCAATTCCGCAGGCAGGAAATCGCGTTTCAACAGCGACATCGCATCCGTGATCCAAGCGTCGCGCGTCTGATCATATCTCCAAAAGTGCTGGTGCGAATCGATGGTCATTTGCAACTAAGCTCCCAACGAGCCCGTTCAGTGGCCATCAAGATAATGCGTTTCCGCCAAGTTTCGCAATCTCGCCGCCGCGCCCTCAGCGGTAATATCGCGCTGCGGACCGGCGAGCAGCTCGTACCCCACCATGAATTTCTGTACCGTGGCGGAACGCAAGAGTGGCGGAAAAAAGTGCGCGTGGAAATGAAAGTCAGGATGATCCTCGCCGTCCGTGGGCTCTTGATGGAAACCCATCGAATAAGGAAATGCTGTCTCGAATAAATTGTCGTAGCGAATCGTCAACCTTCTCAGAATGTCGGCGAGATTGTCTTTTTCCGCGTCATCCAAATGCGCGAGACTCGCCAAATGGCGGCGGCTCAGGATCATCGTTTCGAAAGGCCAGACCGCCCAGTAAGGCACGATCGCCACAAATGCTGCGTTTTCACAAATAATGCGCTCACCGTCCTCGATTTCCAGCCGCAAATATTCGCACAGCAAACATTTCTCGTTGCCGGCCAAAAAAGCCCGCATCGCGGCTTGCTCTCGCACAGGGATGTTGGGCAACTCTCCGTTCGCCCAGATCTGGCCGTGCGGATGCGGATTGCTCGCACCCATCAGCACGCCGCGATTTTCGAAGATTTGCACATGCTTCACCCAAGGCAGCTCACCCAGTTCGTGATACTGCTGCGTCCAGACCCCCACCACTTGCCGCACTTCTTCCTGCCGCATGCGCGGTATCGTCAAATCGTGGCGAGGAGAAAAACACACCACGCGGCAAATCCCGCGCTCCACGCGGGCAACGATCAACCCGTCCTTATCGGTTTCGTTCGGAGAAACATTCGGCAGCATCGCGGGGAAGTCGTTGTCGAAGACAAATGTCTCGGTATACACAGGATTCTGCAATCCCTCGGCGCGCACATTGCCCGGACACAAATAGCACTCTGGATCGTATTCGATAGTCGGGGCCGGCGCCGTCCTGTCGACCTTGCCCAGCCACGGACGCTGCGTGCGATGCGGCGAAACCAACACCCATTCCCGCAAAAGCGGATTCCAGCGGCGGTGCGGAGTGGTGCGAAAATCTGAGGCGTCCATGTTCTGTTCAGCCCACCTGCGATTTGATATGCAGCCTGTGGAGTGTACTTCGATTTGCTGCAGAGGAGAACGAAAACGGAGGAAATGGCGCGCCCGGAGAGACTCGAACTCCCGACCTTCTGGTTCGTAGCCAGACGCTCTGATCCAACTGAGCTACGGGCGCGCGGTTCAGAAATATTAACATAGCGGTGAGCCGCTCATCCACCCGCACCGAAACTCATTGAGAAATTGGGGCACGCTCCGCGCGACCGGGAAACACGCCGTCCACAAACTGGCCATCCTTCAAGACAGCGACTCCGTTCACCAGGACGAACTGTATCCCCGCCGAATACTGCAAGGGTTCCTCGTAAGTCGCTTTGTCGATAATGCGCCCAGCGTCGAAAACCGTGATGTCCGCATCGGCGCCGACGCGAAGCCGCCCCTTGTCCTTGAACACCGGCGCTCGCTTCTCCAAGCGCTGAGCCGGCATTAACGTCATTTTGCGCAACGCTGTCATCAAGTCGAGGACCTTTTCTTCTCTTACGTAGTGTCCAAGGACTCTCGAAAATGTTCCTTGCCCGCGAGGATGCACTTTCGATCCCGTGATCGGCATTCCATCGCTGGCAATCATCACGATCGGATTCGCTACCGCGGTTCGCGCCGCTTCTTCTGGAATCGAGTGGATGACCACAATCCCGCCCTTCTTCCGGTATTTCTCAAAAGTCTCCGCCGTCAATCGCTCGCCAGTCTCCGCCCACTGTACATCCTTAAAGGTAATTCCCATATTTTCTTGCCACCCGGGATCGAAAATTGCGGACTCCAGCGATGTGCTCCCTGCCGTGTATGGATAGCACTCCGTCGTCACATCCAGCCCGTGCTTCTGCGCTCCTTGCACCATCGCGATCAAATCCGGGGTGAACTTCAAACCCATGCTGGTAATGTGCACGACGTGCAGCGGCGCGCCTGTCGCCACCGCCGCCGCAAGTACTTCTTCGAGCCCCGCAACTCCCGTCGTGGGCTCTTTCAATCCCGCGTATCGCAGATGCACGTGCACCGACGCGCCGTACTTTGCCGAGATCCGGAACATCTCCACAATCTCCAGGCGTGTCGCGCCTGGCGTGTAGTTCACGCCCATGCCTTCCGCCAGCGCCCCTTGCCGAAAGCCACTCTCCATGTCTGCTTTCATCGCCGTAAGTTCCGCGGCGGTGGCTTCGCGATGGGCTGCAGCGCCCGTGGCCAGAAGTCCTCCCGATGTATCATGCAGCTCTTTCATGCGCACCGGAATATGTCCGATGCTCACGCCAAAATTGATTAGCGACTTCCCTTCCCTCTTCGCATACCAACCGGCCACGTCCGCAGTCCCCGCCTCAAGCTCAAGCGAACTCGTCACCCCGTCATGCGCCTGGAACTGATAGTTCTTCGGCTCCTGTCCGTGCTCGTGCAGATCAATAAATCCCGGCGCAACGATGAGCCCCTTCGCATCCATCGTCGTCTTCCCTTGCAGCGGGCTCTGCGAAATCGCGCGAATCTTCCCGCCAGTAATACCCACGTTGCGAATCGCATCCAACCCCGATTCCGGGTCCATCACGCGGCCGTTCGCGATGACCATGTCGTATTTTTCGTCGTCAGCTGCAAACCCTGCCCCGACTGAATAACTTAGTGCAATCGTGCCGGCAGTAATCGCGATGGCTACGGCCCGCATTCTCCGAAATGGCCTCTGCCCCATTTTTCTTCTCCCTCTGTTGACTGCGCGGCGCTAAGTCTCATTCTCCAAGCGCCTGGTGTCAAAGGAAATCTCAGTTGCTCCAAACGAATCGCGTCTATTCCGTCGGAAAAACGAGGTCGCGAAGCCGAACTCTGCCTCTTAGCAACTTCCCAGAAAAGAAAAACCCCGGATCGCTGGGGGGAGCGACCCGGGGTGGGGTTACTGCTGAGGGGGGCCGGAGGAAACTTGAAAATTTCTTAATTCACTTGGTGCACGGTCAACATGCAAATCTTTCTCAGCTCTTCGTAGGTGAAAAACGTCTCTTCCTGATCTCCCGCACACTCCTTGTGTCCCAAACCAGACTCATGCGATAACCGGGAGAGCTCGGCCTCTGAAATCCCAAGCAGCAGCGCCGCTCGTCCCTGAGTCACATACTTTGGCACTTGGCTATTCATCGCTCCTCCTCATGCGGGAAGTAACGCCATAGCATCTTGCTCAACCGCCAGGATCATCGCCTTATAAATGTCCACATCCCAGCCTTCGCCAATTCTCATCCGAACCGTTTCGCCGCCATCTTTCAGCAGCGTACCCCGCAGCGGCACCTTAATATCGCCCAGCGCCACTTGCAGCACGACAGGCTGCCCTACCCATGCTGCGTATGCGCTGTCCATTCCCCCTCCGCAGAAGTTCAGGCCTCGCTGACGGGGACAGAATCGCTGAACGCACTTCCGCCAACAATGGTACAGAGAGGGTACTAGCCTAGTAAGAAGGTACTGCCCGCTTCTCAAACAAGAATTTGCTCCGATTTCGAGCACAAGTACGCACGTACTGTTTCTTCAGGACGCCCGGCCCATTGGGTAATAAGGATGTGAATGGCATTCTCCTGACATGAAGCGTCCCGAGCATTCACCGCTGAACTCTGGGCCAGTGGCCTCGTCCGAAGGGGCAGGTCTGGGCTTGGCTCTAGGCGGCGGGTTCGCGCGTGGATTCGCCCATCTCGGCGTCCTTCAGGTTCTCGAGCAGAATCGCATCCCAATTTCTTTCATCGCCGGCACGAGCGTTGGCAGCATCCTTGGTGCGGCCTACGCGAGCGGTGCGCCGCTCGCGCGCATCATTGCTACTTGCCGTACGCTTCGCTTTCGCGATATCGCCAGATGGCGTGTTTCCCGGCTGGGGCTTGCCAGCAATCACCGTCTGGGCGATCTAATCGAGCAAGTCTTCGAATCGCGCCGCTTCGAAGACCTTCAAATCCCCATGGCCGTCGTCGCAACAGATCTGGCCAATGGAGAACCCGTGGTTTTCACCCATGGAAATCTATGCGAAGCGATCCGCGCCAGCTGCGCTTTCCCGGGCTTGTTTGAACCTGTACAAATCGGAACGCGCTGCCTGGCCGATGGCGGCCTCGTGGCCCAAGTTCCGACATGCGCCGCCCGCGAATTAGGTGCCAAGCACGTCGTCGCCGTTTCGGTTGGCGTTGAAGATGGACATCGCGGCACTCCATCCAATATTTTCCAAGTGGTATGTCGCGCCGTCAGCGCCGCCCAAAAACACCAGCTCGAGATTTGGGAGCGCCACGCTGACCTTGTCCTGCGCCCAGACGTCCAGTCTCTCGCCTGGGATGATTTCGACCGTGCCGACGAAGCCATTGAGGCGGGCGCCGCAGCCGCGCGCCGCGCCCTCCCCCGCATCCAGAAGCTGCTCAACCCTCCCCAAGACTCGCATCTCGAATTTCAGGCTCGGCTCGAAGCCGAAGCACAAGGCTATCTCTGGCTCGCGGAGGCATCCCGATGATTCGCCTGACTGTTCTAATCGCGGCCGTTACAGCTTCCCTCCTTCTCTGGCATGAATGCGGAGAAGATATCGGCGTTTTCTGCTACCGTATTGGTTTGGGTGCTTTTGCGACGCTGCGCTCTCGTGCTCTCGTCCCAGTGCCTGCTACTCAAATCGTCTTCTCAAGGAACCGTTCCGCTTGCTCCAATCCATCCTCCACTTTCTCCACTCGCTCTATAGCCCGGACGGACTTCGAGAGCTAATCCGCTCCGGAGGCGCTCCTCTCGTTTGCACCATTGTCTTCATCGAAACTGGCTTCTTCGTTGGCTTTTTCCTTCCAGGCGACTCTCTTCTAATTACAGCAGGAATCTTCTCCTACGCTGGCGTCATTCCCCTCAAGTGGCTTCTGCTCCCAGTCATGCTTTGCGCCATCGCCGGTGACCAGATCGGCTACTGGATTGGCCGTTCCGCAGGGGCTGCACTTTACCGCCGTGAGGATTCCTTCTTCTTTCGCCGCAGCCATCTCCAGCGCGCCCGAGATTTCTACGAGAAATACGGCGGCCGGGCCGTAATTCTAGCGCGCTTCGTCCCCATCGTTCGAACGTTTTGTCCACCAGTCGCAGGCGCCGCAAAAATGCCTTATTTACGGTATCTTTTCTTTGATTTTTTTGGCGGCACCTTCTGGGTTGGCGCCATGATCCTTGGCGGATATTCGCTAGGTCATTTCATTCCCAACATCGGCAAGTATATTCACTATGTCATTGCCGTCGTGGTCCTCGTTTCCATTCTTCCTGCCGTCATTGGTTTGCTCCGTTCCAGGAATACGTCTGCTACTCCTCCCGGGACTGCCGTACTCAACCACAAGGTTAAATAGCCGATGCCCTCCCCGAAGCTCCGCGCCATCATTTTCGATATCGGCCGTGTCTTGGTCCAGGTCGATGTCGCCCGCGCCATGCAGGGTCTTGCCTCGGGAAGCACTCTCTCCCCCTCCGAGTTCTGGTCTGCCATCGAGAGGGATCCCAGCTGGCCTGATTGGCAAGAGGGGCGGATGGCCCCACACGACTGGTATCTTCATCTAGCTAAGCGCCTTGGCGGGAGCCTCACGTTCGAGCAATTCACCGAAGTCTGGAATCGGGCTCTTGACCCCGCCCCGATTCACGAAGACGCCTTCCTTGAAAAGCTATCCAAACGCTATCGCCTTGCCCTCCTCTCCAACACGGACCCGATCCACGTCCGCCACCTAGAAGCCACTTACAGCTTTTTCGCGTTCTTTCCCACCCGTATCTATTCCTGTTCCGTGGGAGCCAGCAAGCCCAATCCCCTGATCTACAGCACAGCCCTTCGGGCCCTCAAAGTAAGTGCCGGAGAAGCCCTTTACATCGATGACATTGCGGCCTATGTCGAAGCCGCCCGGCGTCTCGGCATGTCTGCCGTTCAGTTCCAGTCGCCCGCCCAACTAACGTCCGATCTCCAGTCTCTCGGTGTGGATAACCTCTGAGCCGCTCGCAAGCGTAAGAAACTCCGAAATGGGACTTTCTCGCGTAAAGATTGCTAGGACTAGTACTGCCCTTCCTTCGTGGACGCATTTTGCCTACTCTGCAACCTGCATTTATTCATCGGCTTACGGGTATGTTCGCCCCATGTTCCCCCGCCACCTTTTGGCTCGTCACTTGCTCCCTCCTTGTTACGGGCCGATTAAAAAAACAAATCGTTTGCCCACATTAGGGTGAGGAGAAAAGACTTTACTATGTCAGAGGAACACATCATCGAAACGAGAAATGGTTCATCCTGGGAGCTGCCCGCGATCATTGTACTTGGATTGGTCGCGATTGCCGGCTTGGGGTTCGGCTGGAACGCTTCGTCAAAGCTTGACTCCACGCAGCAAGCGGTCACTACAGAAGTTAAGTCCGCACAACAATCCGTCCAGCAGGACATGTCTTCTCTGAAAGACCGTCTGGCGCAGGATGAGAAGGCCAATGCTGATCTCCAGGGCGATCTGAAGGTTGTCACCGACAAGCTGAAGATTACCCAGGGTCAACTCCGGAAAGCGCGTCTGGCAGCCGAAGCAGCAGCCAAGCAGAACGACGAGACGACGCAAAAGCTCAGCGCTCTTGACACGTCCGT
>Ga0070765_100000752_pt1 | contig 19358 bp, 11 predicted proteins | sample HubBroMetageWFT5_FD_71516 | JGI IMG/M metagenome (GOLD analysis project Ga0070765, IMG submission 71516) | Warmed and freeze-thawed soil microbial communities from the Hubbard Brook experimental Forest, New Hampshire - Hubbard Brook CCASE Soil... | ecosystem: Environmental > Terrestrial > Soil... | reverse complement strand
AATAAATGCATCGGCTGCCGCTACTGCGAATGGGCGTGCCCTTGGGGCGTGCCCACTGCGGAATGGGACTCTCTCGCCCCCAAGATTCAGAAGTGTACCCACTGCGCCGACCGCGCTGATCAGCCCATGCCCTTGGCGCGCAATGGGCAGGAGCTTACGGACGCGGAGAACAAATCTTTCCGTGAAAATATTGTGGTGCCGGCTTGCGTCAAGGCATGCCCGGCTGATGCGCTGATCTATGGTAAACGCGAAGAGATCCTGCAGGAGGCCCACAAGCGGATTTCGGATCAACCGGAGAAGTATGTAGATCACATTTACGGAGAAAAGGAAGCTGGCGGCACCAGTGTCTTGTACCTATCCTCGGTGCCTTTCGCGAAGCTTGGTTTTCCTGACGTTGGTAACAAAGCGTATCCGGGATTTTCGTGGTTGGCTATTCACGCTGTCCCGCCTGCTGTTCTGGCCCTAGGAGCATTCTTCGGTGCTACCTACGCCTTCTTGAGACGGCGGGCCGTTGCGATCGCTGGTGGGCCGGGTGCGGCTGCAGACATGGAAGCTCACAGCCCTCATATCGAGTTCGAGCCACTGCAGCAAAAACTGCTGACGCCGTGGAATTGGTTTCTGCTTGCAATCATGGCGTTCGGTCTGATTTCCCTCGTTGCCCGATTCGCCTTGGGCTTGGGTGGTAGCACGCATCTTTCCGACACCTACGCGTGGGGACTCTGGATCGTCTTCGATTTAATTTGGATCGCAGTGGCTGCCGGCGCATTCGCGACCGCCGGCCTGATTTATGTCTTTCAGCGGAAGGACCTGTACTCTATGGGCCGTTCCGCTGTGCTTATGGGTCTGTTGAGCTACTCGTTTGTCACGGTCACACTGGTTGCTGACCTGGGCTTGCCATGGCATTTTTATCAGCTCGGCCTGCAAGCTCCGGAGCAATCGGCGATGTTCGAGGTTTCTTGGTGTGTCGGCCTGTATGTCACGATCTTGCTGCTAGAGTTCTTGCCGGTGCCCTTCGAACGTTGGGGGCTGCAAAGGGCGAAGGAGATCTGGCAGCGGTGGTCTGGCTTTTACGTCGCTTTCGCTGTCACGCTGTTTGTCTACCTACTCTCGCGCAAACTGACATATGCGTTGCTGGCTGCTGCCTTATTTTCTTTTCTTGCGTGGGCGTTTCGAGCCCGCGACAAGAAATCTGAGCCGATCATGCTGGCGATCGCCGCCGTAACGCTCTCCACAATGCACCAGAGTTCTCTGGGCTCTTTGTTCTTGCTGATGCCGGACCAGCTTGCTGCACAGTGGTGGTCTCCAGTAATGCCTATCTCGTTCTTCTTATCCTCCATCGCAGCCGGCACGTCTCTCATCGTTTTGGTCGAGATGTGGATAGCCAAAGCGTGGGGCAGGAGACTGCGACTTACGCAACTGGCAGCGATGGGCAAAATCTCATTTTGGGCACTCTTGTGCTATTGGATCTTTCGGCTGAGCGATATGGCAATTCGAGGCCAGTTCTCCAACGCATTTTCTGGAAGGTTGGGTTTCCTGTTCGCGACCGAAATCATCGTCGGCGGCGTCCTCCCTCTGGCCCTGCTTGCTAGCGCTTCGTTACGATCTCGCCCGATGGTGCTCTTTTTCGGAACCCTTCTCGCCGCTGGCGGAGTGGTCTTCAATCGCGTGAATGTGGTTATCGCGGCCATGGACTTGAAAGGGGCGATGCCCCAGTTCGCACCAGTGTCCTACACTCCGTCCGTGTTCGAGTGGGGCGTCTCGGTTGGTCTCATTGCTGCGAGCATCTTCCTTTTCGGGCTTGGTGCTCGACTCATGCCGATTCTCCCCAAAGAAGAGCCCGCACAGTGATGGGAGTCTTGATTCAATGACTCAAGATGTCTGGCTTAGGAAGCATCCATACTTACGTTCCGTCGCGGACTTCCATACACAAGTCGCCACGGCTGCAGCTAGCATCCCAAACGGCCGTGTGGACATTCCAAACTGGGAAGACTACGCATCTGACTATCAGTTGGGCATCCCTCTACTGCGGAGTTCTCACGCAGCGATCGACTGTCAGCCCGTCGAGGCAATCCTCGTATTGCTAGTCGATAGTTTGGCTTCGAAATCATTGCCAGAAAGGTTGGCAATGGAGTGCCGGGTTTCGGGCGCTCAATTGCGCGCCGAAATTAATGCGCCGCGTCGTGCGCTCGCTTGGTTACTCGATAATCAAGTTTTCAAGCCGGCGCACCCAGGTCTGATTCGCTATCTAGGTTGGACCGCGCTGGCCCGATACCTCCGGCCACTTGTCGATGCGTTCGGTAGCTGGCGCGATGAGGAGCGCTGGCTTTGCGAGTACTGCCCCACTTGCGGATCGCCTCCGGCCATGGGTCAGCTGGTCGGCTTTGATCCTGGCCGTCTGCGCCTACTTTCTTGTGGCTGTTGCGGTACGCGCTGGAGATACCGGCGAGTTGGTTGCCCGTTCTGTGAAAACGGCGACGATCATCGGCTCGTCGCGCTATCGATTGAGGGAGAGGCATACCTTCGTATCGACTACTGTGATTCGTGCCTTGCCTACCTCAAAACTTATGTTGGAGAGGGAAGCGAGGGTCTCTTGTTGGCAGATTGGACTTCAGTTCACCTCGACATTATCGCCGGCGATCGTGGGCTGAAACGACTGGCCAGTTCGCTCTATGAACTATGACTAGTCCTTACAAGTCTCGCCGATTAAATAGCACCCCTGATCTGCTTAGGAGGACCCGTCGTGACCTCTTCCCAGCCGGCGCCCGACAAGGCATACCTGGACCGGGCGCTCGAAGTTTCCATTCACATCGGCCTTTTCGTCTCGCTCGCTGCGGCCTGCTTCCTCATCCTAAGACCCTTTGTCTTGGTCACCGCTTGGGGACTGATCATCTCCATCGCTGGCTATCCCGGATACCGCAAGCTTGAGAAGCTACTCGGCGGGAGGAGTGTTCTTGCGTCGGTCATCTTTACCCTCCTTCTACTAAGCGTCTTGATCGTACCGATTGCCTTGCTTGCTCAAACGCTGATCGACGGTTTTCAATCTCTCGCGGTACGTCTTCACGATGACACAGTAATGATTCCGCCGCCTCCGCCGAACGTGGCAACGTGGCCCTTGGTCGGTAAACCGCTAAGCGACCTCTGGAGCCTGGCATCCAACAATTTATCTGCTGCACTCCAGAGCTTCGCGCCACAGCTCAAAGCGGCTGCCAGCGGACTACTCTTGGCTGCTGCCGGAGTTGGCCTGGGCGTGCTGCAGTTTTTCGCCTCGATTGTGGTTGCGGGATTCCTTCTCGCCAACTCGAGTCAGTGTTCGAGAGTTTCAAGAGGTCTTGCGATCCATCTTTTCGGCTATAAGGGCCCAGAGTTTGAAGCACTCGCGGGGGCGACCCTACGCAGCGTTACGACCGGTATCCTTGGCGTGGCGTTGATCCAGTCTTTGCTCGCCGGTCTAGGTTTTCTGATGATTCGGTTGCCGGCCGCGGGCCTGTGGGCACTGGTGTTCCTGGTTGCCGCTGTGCTTCAGGTCGGGGTGATCGTTCTGATCCCCGTGGTGGTCTATGTTTTCGCAACCACTGCTACGGCCAAGGCGGTGGTTTTCTTGATTTGGTGCATTATCGTTGGCCTTATAGATAATGTTCTGAAGCCGCTACTGCTCGGTCGAGGCGTTCCGGTACCCGTCGTCGTAGTCTTCGCGGGTGCGATCGGCGGCTTCATGGCGATGGGCATCATCGGCCTTTTCGTCGGCGCAATCGTCTTGTCCGTTGGATACAAACTGTTCCTAGCCTGGCTAGACGGAAGCATCGAACCGGTGTCGGGTGCAGCTTGAGGGAACGTGAGAACCACGTGGCAGCCGAAATTCACGGGCTCTAGGTGCTAATGCGGCTAAAAGAAATTCATCTTTTCAATCATTGGAGACGAAGCGCGACTATTGGGAGGCCTTTTGTACAGCCCCTGCGAACATGGAATACATAATAGATAAGACTCCGGCAACGAATTCACTCATCCTGTATATTTTAAGGGTCCAACTTCACTCCGGCCCCCGGAGCTTCAAGTCAGCGGTGTGTTACACTTCGCCGACTTGGAGGAGCCCGTGATCGCGAGCCTTGTCGCGGCCCTCAGACAAAATCCTGAGCTCGCAATTTTCCTCACGCTCGCACTCGGATTTCTATTTGGGCGTCTGAGGATTGGCACGTTCAAGCTCGGAAACGTCGTGGGCACTTTGTTAGCGGGCGTGCTAATCGGACAGCTCGCTATCAAAATCCATCCGCTCGTCGAGGTTGTGTTTTTCGACCTGTTCCTTTTCGCCACCGGCTACAAGGTTGGCCCGCAATTCTTCCGAGGGCTCAAGAAAAACGCGGTCCCGCAAGTGTTGCTGACGATCGTCTTGTGTGTGACGAGCCTCGTGGTGACAGTTGCTGCGGCGAAGGCACTCGGGTATGACTGCGGCACCGCTGCGGGTCTCATGGCCGGAGCCTTCACCGAGAGCACGGTCATCGGCACGGCCGGCGATACGATCGCCCGGCTGAATCTGCCTGATGCCGAGAAACAAAGGCTGCTAAACAACATCCCCGTCTCTTATGCGGTGAGCTATCTCGTTGGGACGGGCTTCGTCGTCTGGTTCCTTTCGAGTCTTGCGCCGACCTTGCTCGGAGTCAAGCTGAAGGCGGAGAGCGAGAAGCTCGAAGATCAGATGTCCGCGAAGCCCACCGAGCAGTCCGGCCAGCGCTCGGGCTACCGGGAATGGGATATGCGAGCGTATTACCTTGCTGACGCTTTTGAGAGTCGTCGGATTGCCGATTTGGAGAAATCCTTTGCGCCGGAACGTGTGTTTGTTGAGCGAATCCGGCGCGACTCCAAGTTTGTAGATGCGAAGCCCGATACTCGGTTGCACGCCGGCGACGTTGTGGCCATGGTGGCCCGGCGCCGCGTGTTCCTCAGCGAAGGTTTCGCAATTGGTGTCGAGGTCGAGGACCGCGAGTTGCTGGAATTTCCCATGGCCACGGCCGACGTTGTGGTCACAAATCGCGCTGTTGTGGACCAAACGCTTGCAATGCTCGCCGAGCAATATGGCCGCGGCGTTGCCCTTGAGAAGGTCATCCGAGGTGCGGAGGAAATCCCAGTCACGTGGGAGATGACCGTGCAGCGTGGCGACCTTCTTCGCATCGCTGGCGCCACATCGCATGTGGAGCGTATAGGCAAGATCCTCGGCTACATCGAGCGCTCCTCAAGCGAGACGGATGTCGTCTTCGTCGGCCTCGGTATCTTCGTGGGAGGGTTAATCGGTTTGCTTTCGGTCAAGGTCGGCGGCTTGCCCCTCAGCCTCACGGCGAGCGGTGGCGCGCTAATCATGGGGTTGGTATTCGGGTGGCTGCGATCCGTACGCCCAACGTTTGGTCGCATTCCCGAGCCAGCGCTCTGGGTCTTCGACACCATCGGCCTCGCGGTCTTCATCGGCGTCGTTGGCTTGAACGCCGGACCCAGCTTCATCAGCGGTCTGCGCGTCACGGGGCCGAGCCTTATCTTGGTGGCTTTGCTCGTCGCCGTAACACCGCACGCGACAGCGCTCCTCTTCGGACGCTACATCTTAAAATTGAATCCGGTGATTTTGCTCGGCGCCTGCGCGGGCGCGGGAACCTCAACGGCATCGCTGCGGGCGATTCAGGATGAAGCCGGTAGCAAGCTGCCGGCACTCGGGTACACGGTGCCCTATGCGGTCGGCAACATCTTGCTGACCGCGTGGGGCCCCGTCATCGTGATGCTTACCAGGTAGCTGCTGCCAAAGGGTCGCCATCATCCGGGTATCATCGAGCGTAAAAGATGGAAAGCGAATGGCACAGGACTCTAACGGCGAAAGAGAATAGAACCTGAGAAAGGAAATCAAAATTTGAGACCAGCAATGTCTCTCGCGGAGATATTCTTTGCGTTCGCTATCTTCTATGTCGAAGTAGACCGTGGCCTGTACGCACTGACGAGTAGCGCGACCGTAATCGCAATATAAAGAACACCAGCAACGCCCTCAAGCGCCGCCAAGATGCGCACTTCGCCCTGAACCGGGACCACATCACCGTAACCGATCGTTGAGAGAGTTACCAAACTAAAGTATAGGAGTTCAGCGTGCCGACCGGCTTTAATGGCAGCACTGTGTTGGATGGACCCCGGACTAAGTACATCGATGGCGCTATATATCCCAAACCACTGCAATCCGAGCAGTAGGTAGATGCTGATGGCGGTGTAGAGATGACCGTCATTAATGGTGTGAGCTTTTCTCAGATAACTAAATAGGCCAATGGCACACAGTCCAAAGAATGCCGCTAAAATTATCCATTTCAATCCAACAACGATTGCATTTGGGAAGAAAATACTGAGTACCGCGCAGACTACTGCACAGACCATCAAAACAGCTGAGGGCCACACCCAGCTCTCAATTTGCGCCATCTTAGTGGTTGCCACAAGGAGTGGCACGAACATCAGACCGCCCAGGAGCGTTCTTTGAAGGTCACCGCGATCCAACATGGGGTAGAACAAAATAATCAAAAAGAGGGACAGTAAAAGCAAGAGGTCCCGCCGGGTTTGCACGAACTGCCGCATGAGGATGCCCTCTGAGCGAGTAGGTTTAGTTCCTCTTCGAGTGAAGTGCCACTAGGGAAATCCCCAGGTGCTCAAAGGGAGTTCGGTTGCTAGCATTGAAAATTGTTCGGCGCCAGGCCTGGCCAATCGAGCAAACCTCGTCATTGGTTGAATGTCGCCGTTGGCACGAATCTCTGTATCGCGCAAATGGATGGAACCGGAACATCCTGTGGGAAATAACTTATCGACGGACCGTCGAAGTAACAGCTACCTGCCGATTACGGATTGGTTGTTCAAATACAAAAAGGACTGGTTGCGGCCAGACCTAATCGCTGGCCTAACTGCAGCCGCTGTGGTTATTCCCAAAGCAATGGCCTATGCAACGATTGCCGGACTGCCGGTACAGGTGGGGCTGTACACGGTCTTAGTTCCCATGGCGGTCTATTCCCTTCTCGGGACCTCTCGTCCGTTGAGTGTAAGCACTACCACGACGATCGCGGTTCTAACCGCAGCGGAACTCAGCCAAGTTGTGCCGGATGGCAATCTGTCGTCCCTCCTCAGAGCCCTGGCAATGCTGACGCTAGCCGTTGGAGGCTTCCTAATTCTAGCTTCATTGCTCCGTCTGGGCTTTATCGCTGATTTTATCTCTGAACCTGTATTGGTGGGCTTTAAGGCTGGTATTGGTGTTGTCATCGTGCTGGATCAGATACCAAAGATTCTGGGTATTCATTTTCAGAGGGGATCTTTCTTTCATAACGTAGTGGCCATCGCTCGTGGTATCTCGGAAACGTCATTGACGACCTTAGCTGTGGGGGTTGGGATAATTGCGATATTGCTGGGGATCGAACGATTCCTTCCCCGGGTGCCGGGTCCGTTGATCGCCGTGGCAGCGGGAATTATCGGCGCGCGTATTCTGGGACTTCAGGCCCACGGAGTAGAGTTAGTCGGCCGGATTCCTCAGGGTTTACCCTCGCTTTCTGTTCCTGCATTCTCGCTTGCGGGAGAGCTCTGGCCCGGGGCCTTGGGCATCGCTTTAATGAGTTTTACGGAGACCATTGCTGCTGGCCGAGCATTCGCCAAGAGTGGGGAGCCACCGCTCAGAGCAAATGGAGAATTGTTGGCGACGGGTCTTGCAAACGCGGGCGGTGCGTTCTTCGGGGCAATGCCCGCAGGTGGAGGTACAACTCAGACGGCAGTTAACCGGCTTGCGGGAGCACGTACACAACTCGCAGAGATGGTCACAGCTGCAGTTGCCTTGGCCACCGTTCTACTGCTCGCGCCCTTTCTAGCACTCATGCCGCAGGCCACGCTTGCAGCCGTGGTCATGGTCTACTCAATCGGATTGATTCGTCCAAAAGAATTCCGAGACATCCTGGAAATTCGGCGAACGGAGTTTATCTGGGCCTTGACCGCCTTTGCTGGAGTAATTCTGTTGGGAACTTTGAAGGGAATCATCGCCGCTGTCGTGCTGTCACTCGTGGCACTCGCATCGCAAGTGGCCGATCCACCCGTCTACATTTTGGGGCGCAAGCCAGGGACTAACGTGTTTCGGCCCCGTTCGAAAGAGCATCCAGAGGACGAAACTTATCCCGGGTTGTTGCTTCTACGAACTGAAGGGCGGGTTTTCTTTGCCAACGCTGAGCAGATCGGACAGAAGATAAGTGTGTTGGTCAACGAAGCCCAGCCCAAGGTAGTTGTGCTCGATCTCAGTCCTGTGTTCGATCTTGAGTACACAGCATTAAAAGCGCTGTGCGAAGGAGAGAAACGGCAGCGCGAGCGTGGGGTAGTCACATGGCTCGTGGGTCTCAACCCCGGAGTGCTACGAATGGTCCGGAGATCGCCTTTAGGTAAGGCACTGGGACGCGAGGGGATGCAATTTAGTCTCGAGCTCGCGGTTGCGAGCTACTTACAATTGTCCGCGACCGGCCTCGATGGGACCACACGGTGATCGGTAAACGCCGCCGTCAGAAAGTTCCGATCTGGTTTATCCCGGCGTTCTACTCTTTGGCAGCACTTGTAATAGGGAAGATGCTGCCTGCTGTCGAATACACCTGCTGCTCAAAGTTTGATTCCGGACTGAGTGTCTTGGCAGCCTCAATCTATTCTTTCTTCCGTTGGGACGGAAAGGCTGGCATTAATCGGTATCGTTTCTTATTCCTGTTCTTGATGCTAGAGTTAGCCCAATTGCATACTCTTCTCGTTGATCACCTGGATCGGACGGGACGCGCTGGAAGGAGAAACCATTGAAATCGACCCCGACTTCGACGATCGATTACGCCCAAACCAATGAGCAGAAGCGTCTGAATGACACGCGTGATACCGGCGTCCCGTGGAAGAAATGGGGACCGTATCTCAGTGAAAGGCAGTGGGGCACGGTTCGCGAAGACTACAGCCAAGACGGAAATGCATGGGACTACTTTAGCCATGACCAGGCTCGTTCCCGCGCGTACCGCTGGGGAGAAGATGGTCTTGCCGGAATTTCTGACGACAAACAACAGCTTTGCTTCGCAATCGCAGTCTGGAACGGCCGAGATCCCATCTTAAAAGAGCGTTTGTTCGGTTTAACCAATAGCGAAGGTAATCATGGCGAGGATGTGAAGGAATATTACTTCTATCTCGACAACACACCCACGCACTCCTACATGAAATATCTGTATAAGTACCCTCAGCAGGAATTTCCATATAGCGATTTGGTAGAAACGAATAAGCGACGATCACGCGAAGAATCCGAGTATGAACTACTCGATACCGGGGTGTTTGATACTGACCAGTATTTCGATGTGTTCGTCGAATATGCCAAAGCAGGTCCAGAAGATATTCTGGTTCGTATTTCGGTACACAACCGCGGCCCCGAAACCGCAAATATTCATCTGCTTCCGACACTCTGGTTTCGCAATACTTGGTCGATAGACCAGAAGATTGACAAGCCGGTGCTTCGAGAAGGCAAGCACGGAACGATTCTTGCCACTCACGCGCAGTTGGGCGATTACCTCCTGAACTGCGAAGGCAATCCGGACCTTCTCTTCACGGAAAATGAGTCTAACGTCAACCGGTTGTGGGGCCAACCCAACCCGTCGCCGCACGTGAAAGACGCGTTTCACAATTACATAGTCTCCGGCAATCTGGGGGCGGTGAACCCGTCCAGAACCGGTACGAAAGCAGCTGCGCATTACGTTCTAGAGGTGCCCGCCGAGGGCAGTAAGGTCGTGCGACTGCGATTGAGTGCGCAGCCAACGGCCGATCCGTTTGGCCCATTTGACAATATATTCGCTGCACGTCTGGACGACGCGGAAGAATTCTACAACCGGATCACCCCCAGTTCATTGAGCGAGGATGAGCGTCGCGTTCACCGCCAGGCGCTGGCTGGAATGCTGTGGACCAAGCAATACTACTATTTCGATTTAGATAAATGGCTCGAAGAGCATGACGCCCATCCTCTTTTGGGAACCCCTCATCGCGGTGCTCGCAACACCGAGTGGTTCCACATGCTGAACAGCGACATTATTTCAATGCCCGACAAATGGGAATATCCCTGGTATGCGTCCTGGGATCTTGCTTTTCACACATTGGCGCTCTCTCTAGTGGACTTCGACTTTGCCAAGGACCAGCTTTTGCTCATGCTGAGGTCTCTCTACGCGCACCCAAACGGACAGATCCCGGCCTATGAATGGAACTTCAGCGATGTGAATCCCCCGGTGCACGCCTGGGCAACCTTGTTTCTCTTCAATATCGAGAGAGAATTGGGCCGCGCGGACCTCCGCTTCTTGGAGCGTTCTTTTCAGGGTTTGATGTTGAACTTCAACTGGTGGGTTAACCGGAAGGATCCACAGGGGCGGAATGTTTTCGCCGGGGGATTCCTCGGATTAGACAACATTGGAGTCTTCGATCGCAGTGCGCCTCTTCCCACCGGTGGGCATCTCGATCAAGCGGATGGCACGGCATGGATGGCCTTCTACTGCCAAAACATGCTTGAGATTGCTCTCATTCTCACAGAGTACGACCCCATGTATGAGGAAGTTGCCTTTCGGTTTATAGAGCATTTCTTTTGGATCACTTATGCAATGGACCGAATCGGAGAGCATCAGGACGAGATGTGGGACGCCAAGGACGGGTTCTTCTACGATTTGCTCCACCTGCCTAACGGGGAGTCCATGCGCCTGAAAGTGCGTTCCATGGTGGGATTGCTGCCGCTATGCGCTTCGACGGTCTTCGAAGCTAGCGTGGCGTCTCGGCATCCCCGGGTGACGGAGTTGTTCGAGATATTCAAGAAGCGCCACCCCGATTTGCTGAAGCAGATTGCTCCGGACAGCACATTCGTCGGGTACGCTAAACGTCGCCTTTTGTCGGTCTGCAGTAAACAGAAGATCGAGCGAATCCTGGCCTACATGCTCGACGAGAGCGAATTCCTGGGCCCCTACGGCATACGGTCTTTATCTCGCTACCATTTGGAGAATCCGTTCGTTTTTCATGTTGGAGGAGAGCAGTTCCGAGTTCGTTATCTGCCTGCGGAATCAAACACCGGAATGTTCGGCGGCAATTCCAACTGGCGAGGGCCCATCTGGATGCCGGTAAACGTATTATTGATCCGCGGACTGCTGAATCTCTATCAGTTCTACGGCGATGAATTCAGAGTCGAATGCCCCACGGGGTCGGGAAAATACATGACGTTATTTGAGGTGGCTCAAGAGATTTCTCGAAGGCTGTCGAGTATCTTTCTCCGCGATGCGAGCGGAAAGCGCCCAATCTATGGTCGGACCAAAAAGTTTCAAGAAGACCCGCACTGGAAAGACTACATTTTGTTCTACGAGTATTTCCACGGTGACAACGGAGCTGGCCTTGGGGCCAGTCACCAAACCGGATGGACTGGAACCATCGCTCGGACGCTCGATTTGTTCGCACGTGTGACGGCTCAGGATTTGCTCCACGTCTCCAAAGACGAACTTGCAGCGCGGATGACTCGATCACAGGTTGCAGGTAAATGATCTGGACGCATACCAGCTCTACAGAATGTCTCAAGCGTTCAACGTCCGGAGTTCAAACTCACCATACAGCCAACCTTGCCTACACCCGGATCCGGCTCTCCTAGGGATTTCCCTAGTTGAGTAGACAGCTGGGCCGCACCTAGGATCACTTCAGAAACCAGGCGTGGACGTTTGTTTTGGATTCAATTCCAGAGAAAAAGAATGGTGGAGATGTATAGAAAAGCTGGTGTGATAAGTCTAGGGGTGTTGTCGTTTCAAGTAACATAGATGCCAACAAAAAATAGAAAATTCACGCGGTCAGTTAGGAACTAAGGAGGAACCGGACTTGCCTGAAACACCATACGATTTCTCGCTCGTATTGGGTGGACCAACCTACCAGCTCCTTCTTAAATCGCATCTTGCCGGAGATGCCTTGGAAATGCTGTATCGCCGGCTAATTATTATCACCCTGCTCGCATGGGTTCCGCTCTTGCTGCTCTCGACTCTCAGCCCCTCGGCCGGCGGCGTTAGTCGGTTTTACTTCCTCCAGGACGTTGAAGTGCATGTCCGATTCCTTGTTGCGCTTCCGGTCCTGGTCGCTGCCGAGTTGATGGTTCACTCGCGCATGCGTCCGATTGTGCACCGTTTTGTGGAGCGACGCATTGTCATGCCGCAGGATTTGTCCCGTTTTGAGCGCGCGATCGAGTCCGCCAAATCGCTGCGCAACTCCATCCCGCTCGAGATTGGCCTTTTGCTGATTGTCTACACAGTTGGACTGTGGCTATGGCACACCCGGATCGCGATCGTCGCACCAACCTGGTATGCCCGTCCGGGTGGACGCTGGAATCTGACGCCCGCAGGGATATGGTATGTGTTCGTTAGTATCCCCATTTTACAGTTCCTCCTACTGCGTTGGTACTTGAGGCTCACTATCTGGTTTCGATTTCTCTGGCAGGTTTCCAGGATCGGCCTAAACCTTATTCCGACTCATCCCGATCGCTGCGCCGGCCTCGCTTTCCTCGGCAGCGGTGCCTACGCCTTCGGCCCGGTCCTTTTTGCACAGGGCGCCATGCTCGCTGGCGTGGTTGCGAGTCGCGTCCTTTACAGGGGAGACAGCCTGACCTCCTTCAAGTTACAGATCGGCGGCTTTATAGTCTTCTTCGTCATGGCCATCCTGGGTCCGCTCGCGATGTTTACTCCGGCGATGGCCCGCGCTAAAAGGAAGGGATTGGCCGACTACGGCCTACTCGCTCAGCGTTACGTCCAGAACTTCGAACAAAAATGGCTCCTCGGAAATTCCACCGAGGATCCTCTGGGATCGGCTGATATTCAGTCGCTCGCCGATCTCGACAACAGCTTTGCCATTGTGCGCGAAATGCGCTCGATCCCATTCGGACTGCAGGACATCACTCGTCTCGCTGCGGCTACTGCGGCTCCTCTTTTGCCTCTGCTACTCACTGTTTTCTCTCCGGAAGAACTCATCATGCGCATCATAAAGGTTGTGTTTTGAAACGCGTGGCCAGATATCGTGCGGATATCATCGACTCAATATCTTTCCGGAATGAACTTGCGTCCCTGAATTGATCTTTGATCATCGTAATTATGCTTTTCGGAACGCTTCGGCAATTTGACTGTCTCGCGGGGTGCTTTCTTGTACGGAATCATACTCAGAAAATGAGAGATGCAATTGAGGCGTGCTTTGCGCTTATCATTTGAGTGAACCAGATACCACGGTGCATGTTTAGAGTCGGTTGCTTCGAGCATCCTATCTCGGGCTCGCGAGTATTCGTACCAGCGGCGGAACGATTCCAAGTCCATTGGGCTGAGTTTCCATTGGCGAAGAGGATCTTTGACGCGGGCATCGAAACGCTGCTGTTGCTCTTTCTTTCCAACTTCGAGCCAATATTTGACGAGGATAATGCCGGCATCTACCACGTACTTTTCCACCGTGGGGCAAAGTTTGAGAAACTGCCGGTACTCCTCGTCACTGCAAAATCCCATGACATGTTCGACGCCGGCCCGGTTGTACCAACTGCGGTCGAAGATCACTATCTCTCCTGCAGCGGGAAAATGTGCAATATAACGCTGCATGTACATCTGCGTTTTCTCGCGACCCGTCGGGGCCGGTAAGGCAACTAGCCGGAAAACGCGCGGACTTACGCGTTCCGTAATCGCACGAATTGTACCGCCCTTGCCGGCGGCGTCGCGCCCCTCAAAAACGACCATAACGCGCAGTCCTTTATACTTCACCCAATCCTGCAATTTACAGAGCTCTCCCTGCAGCCGCCTAAGCTCTTTTTCGTATTTCTTGCGCTTTAAGGATTGTTCTTCATGTACTGCTTCTTGTTTGGCCATCAGGCTTAGCCTCTCCACTACCAAGCGGCTACAGTTGATACAGGGTCTTTATCCAAGGACGGTGCGATCCACCATTGATAACTTGCCCTTCACGTTTTCTATGGGTTAGCTGATTTCGAAGCCCCAGACGCAGTTGCAATTGCAGTTGCAGTCGTAGCGCTACTCCACTGCGAATCATTCAGGTTCCAGCTACCTCCCAGCGATCGATATAGATTGACGAGGGCTACCTTACGGCCGAGGTCATAGAGAATGGCGGACAGTTCCGCCGGATACATTTGGATTTCAGCATCGATGATTTCAAAATAGCTCGCGAGCCCACTATCATATCGAATGCTAGACAGCTGGACTGATTCCCGGTAGGCCTCCACGGAGTTCAGTTGGCTTTCATAGGCCTTTGCCAATTCTTGATGGGCCGATAGCGACGACGAAACCTCACCGAACGCCTGCGTTATTGTTTTCTCGAAGGCAATTCGTGCTTGGTCGCGCTGCGCCAGAGATGCCCGATATTCGTTCTTCAAGCGGCCCGCGGTAAAAAGTGGGCCGGCCAAATTGCCGGCGAGGCTCCACGCTTTGCCGCCTGCCGTGAGCTCGGAAAGCTGGGGGCTGATTCCACCGAACAAACCCGTTAAGGAAATCGTCGGGAAAAAATTGGCTTTCGCCACGCCGACGTTCGCATTTGCAGCTATCAACGCTTCCTCGGCCTGGCGGACATCGGGCCGACGCTCCAACAATTGAGAAGGCAAACCGGTGGGCACGTCGGGAGGGTCGAACTGCTCCGCCAAAGTACTGCCTCGGTCAATCGGGCCCGGGTTGCGCCCTAAAAGCAAATTCAGCGCTGCTTCCTGGGCAACAATCTGCCGTCGAAGATCCGGAATTGCGGCGGCCACGTTCTCCAGAGCCGCTCGTGCCCGAGCGACCTCGAGACCGGAAGCAGCGCCGCCCTCAAACTTGTGCTGAAAGAGATCCAGAGTGTCCTGAAAACTCTTGACTGTTCGGCGCGAAATTTCGAGATCGGCATCGAGAGCGCGCAGTTGAAAGTATCCTTGAGCAACTTCCGCCAGCACCAAAAGACGAACGTCGCGTTTGGCTTCCTCACTTCCAAAATACACAGCGCGTTGTGCTTCATTTAGTTTGCGGATGCGCCCAAACAAGTCCACTTCCCAGATGGTGTTCAAATTGTAGGAGTAGTATGTGTGGTTCGCAACCAGGGGAAAAGGATCCTTCTGCCCGTAAATGCTTGCGCCGTACCCGACTTGAGGGAAATATTCGGAACGGGTTACGCCGGCAAGGGCGCGTTCCTGCTCCACTCGCGACAACGCAGCTTGCAGGTCATAGTTGTTCTTCAGCGCTTCGCGAATGAGGCCTTGTAGGACAGGATCCTTGAACAGGTCCCACCACGCCAGATCCGCCTCCGAACTTGTGGTTATTTGTCGTTCCGCATAAAAGTCGGTCGGAGGCTGGAGTGACGGGCGGCTGTATTTAGGGCCCACGGTACAACCAGCCAAGAACAATGCCAGGACTGCGGCTACCCAGGTTCGTCGCATCAGCCGTGTCCTCCTTCGAGCGCGGCGGGTTGATTTACCGCTGCTGCCTGAGGTTTTTTCTTGGCGATGCGCTCAACCACCACAAACAAAACGGGTACCAGGAAAACTCCTAGTACAGTGGCCGCCAACATTCCCGTAACGACCGAGCTGCCTAACACCTTCCGACCGATCGCGCCGGCACCTTTTGCCGTCCATAGCGGAACGCATCCCAGGATGAATGCAAAGGAAGTCATCAGGATAGGTCTTAACCGCAAACGCGCGCCCTCGAGTGCCGCTTCAACCAGCTCCTTTCCTTTTGAATGCTCTAATATTGCGAACTCGACGATCAAAATGGCGTTCTTGGCCGTGAGCCCGATCAACATTACTAGTCCAATTTGTGCAAACACGTTGTTATCGAACTTGCGCATCAGCAGTCCGCCATATGCGCCGAGAACTGCAACCGGGACTGATAGAAGCACACTAAATGGCAGCGACCAGCTTTCGTATAAGGCGGCCAAAATCAGGAAGACGAACAGAAAGGACATGGCGAAAACCATTGCCTGACCACCTTCAGCCTTCTTTTCCTGGTACGACATGTCGCTCCAGGCGTAGCCAAATCCAGCGGGCAAGACTTCGCGCGAAACATCTTCCATCGCCGCCATGGCTTGCCCGGAACTGTAGCCCGGAGCCGGTGAACCATTGATCTGGATACTTCTGTACAGATTGAAGCGATTGGTATATTCCGGCCCAGACACGCGCTTTATCGAAATGAGTGACGCGAGTGGCGTCATCTGGTCCTTGGAACTCCGAACATAGAAGCTGTTGATTTTGTCGGCACTCGTTCTATATTCCGGTTCTGCTTGGAGGTAAACCTTCCACTGACGACCGAAGCGATTGAACTGGTTGACGTAGGCGCCACCGAGGAAAGCTTGTAGGGTTTGGTAGACTTCGCCGAATTGTAAGCCCTGCTTCAGGATGCGATCCTGGTCAACTTCCACGTAGAGTTGTGGCACCGATGGCCGGAACGTGGTGACAAGAGAGGCAAGCTCAGGACGCTTCTGCGCGGCTTGCGTCAGTTTGCCGAGAGTATCCCAAAGTTGTTCAACGGTGCCGCCGCTGCGGTCCTGCAACATGAATGTGAACCCGCCAGCCGTACCCAGGCCAGGGATCGCCGGGGGACCGAACGCGAACGCAATGGCCTCGGGGATTTCCTTGCCCATTTTTCGATTGAGGCTCTGCATCAGCCCGTTGGCCGAGAGTTCTTGTGTCTTGCGCTCTTCCCATGGATCCAGTTGAAGGAAGTAAAAACCGGTGTACGAGGCGGAGGTGTTGGAGAGCAAGCTAAATCCGGAAATCCCGCTAAAACTCTTGACGCCGTGCGTGTGTGCAAGCATGTCATCAATCTTGCGCATTACAGCATCTGTCCGTTGCAGGGAGGCGGCATCCGGCAGTTGAATCTGGAGAAACGCATAACCCTGATCTTCTTCAGGGATAAAACTGGTTGGAAGACTTTTCCCCATTCCCACAGCGACAACAGAAATTCCCACAAGCAGGAGTAGTGACAGGACCCAGCGCCGGATGAGCACATGGCTCCAGTTCACATAGCCACCGGTCATTTTTCCGAACCACTTGTTGAACAGGTCGAAAAATTTTCCTAATGGACCCTTCGACTTCTTTCGCGGTCTCAGCATGAGAGCTGCGAGCGCGGGAGATAGCGTGAGCGCATTGAATGCCGAGATCAGCACGGAAATCGCAATCGTGATGGCGAATTGTTGATTCAGCAATCCCTTAATGCCCCCGAGTGCTGCCATCGGGATGAATACAGAAGAAAGCACCAAAGCGATGCCAATCACTGGACCGGACACTTCGTCCATCGCCTTGAACGTGGCTTCCTTCGGCGTCAGGCCATGTTCAATGTGATGCTCCACAGCTTCGACGACCACGATGGCGTCATCCACCACAAGGCCGATCGCAAGAATCAGACCAAAAAGCGAAAGCGTATTGATGGAAAAACCCAACATTGGAAAAATTGCGAACGTGCCTATCAGCGAGACGGGCACTGCAAGCAGCGGGATGAGCGTCGCACGCCAGTTTTGGAGGAATAGGAACACCACTATGATGACCAGTACGATCGCTTCCAGTAAGGTCGTGACAATCTCTTTCATACCTTCCGTGATGGGCAGCGTTGTGTCCATGGCGATCGAGTATTCCAAGCCTTCCGGGAACCGGGTTTTTAGGTCTTGCAACTGCGCCTTCACCTGTTTTGCCACAGCCAAGGCGTTGGACCCAGGAGCTTGGTAAACACAAATAATCACGGCGGCGTTGCCATTGTATCGGCCGATCTGCTGATAGATCAGGGAGCCCAACTCGATGCGTGAAACATCTTTCAGCCGCACTGCCGAACCGTCTGGATTTTGGCGCACGATAACGTTGCCAAATTCTTGGGCATCGATAAGCCGGCCTGGAGCACGGACCGCATAAGTAAACTGCTGCCCTTTAGGAGCTGGCTCGGCACCAATCTGGCCCGCCGGATTAACAGAACTCTGTTGCTGAATCGCATTCGTTAAATCCGAGACGGTCATGCCGAGCTTCGTCAGCTGATCCGGCTTCACCCAAATGCGCATGGCATAGTCGGAAGCCCCGAAATTCGTGACTTGCCCTACGCCGGGAACACGAAGCAGTGCGTCGTTAACATTGATCGTGGCGTAGTTCCCAAGGAATTGCCCGCTGTAGTTGCCCTTCGGCGAATAAAGGGAAATAACCAGAAGAGGAAGTCCCATCAACTTCTTGACCGTCACTCCGTATTGATTCACCGAGGTAGGCAGATTGGGGCTGGCCTGGGAAACACGATTCTGTGTGTTCACTTGGTCGATATCCACGTTGGTGCCGACGTCGTAAGTCACCTTGAGGGTCATGGTGCCGTCGTTGGCATTTGTGGACATCATGTAAAGCATGTTGTCCACACCGTTCATCTGCTGCTCCAGGGGAGTGGCAACCGATTGCTCAATCGTCAGCGCATCCGCTCCGGTATAAGTGGCAGACACGTTGATCTGAGGAGGAACGATATCTGGCAGTTGGGCAACCGGTAGCTTGGCCATCGCCACCACACCCGCGATCACTGTGATGATCGAAATAACGATCGCAACGATGGGCCGGTTGATGAAGAACTTTGACATGGCTATTTCTCACCACTCTGTGCACTCGCCTGAGTATCCTTGAACGGTGCAGGCGCAACTGTCATGCCCGTCTTTACCCGTTGCAACCCATCGACGATCACCTTCTCTCCCGCCTGAAGGCCGGACTCGACCACCCACATGTCTCCGAATTGCGGACCTAGTGTCACTGTTTTAATCGTCGCCTTGTTGTCTGAGCCGACGACTCCTACCTGATAGATGCCCTGCAATTCGGAAACTGCTTGCTGGGGAATTAGGAGGGCACCTTTGCGAACTTCGGTAGTGGCACGAATGCGCGCATATTGTCCCGGCCGCAGCACGTTGCCCGGGTTCGGAAACTCAGCCCTCACCTGGATAGTTCCGGTTCGTGTGTCTACCTCGCGATTGACAAGAAGTGCGCGCCCACCCTGTGGGAAGACTCTGCCGTCCCCTAGAATCAATTGCAGGGATTGCCCAGCGGCCTGTCCAGATTTTTCGCGCGTAAATCGCATGTAGTCTTGCTCGGCGATGCTGAAGTCAACATAAATGGGATTCACATTCGATATGGTCGTCATGACCGTTGTGGGGGTCATGAGATCCCCGACGCCAACTTTGGAGATACCAGCAATCCCAGAGATAGGCGATGTCACCGTTGTCCAGCCCAGATTTAGGCTCGCATTGTCGAGGGCCGCCTGATCCGCGTCCACTTCTGCCGTTGACGCCCGTTCCATACTTGTCGCCTTGTCGAGTTCGGCTTGACTGACAGCCTTTTGCGCCACCAACGGTGTGTACCGTTTCAC
>Ga0070765_100000749_pt1 | contig 19386 bp, 12 predicted proteins | sample HubBroMetageWFT5_FD_71516 | JGI IMG/M metagenome (GOLD analysis project Ga0070765, IMG submission 71516) | Warmed and freeze-thawed soil microbial communities from the Hubbard Brook experimental Forest, New Hampshire - Hubbard Brook CCASE Soil... | ecosystem: Environmental > Terrestrial > Soil... | reverse complement strand
GTTCGTATACGCCGGGTTGGCGAGCCATGCCAAGGCGCTGACGATCGCCGTGTACGCGGACCATGGCGGTCGCCCCGGGCGCCGGCTCACTGCGGGCTCACGCCACCCGCTCCGGCGAGGGAAGTGGGATCTCGTCCGGATCGCCCCTGTGGAGTTGCTGGCTAGGCACACCTACTGGCTCGCGCTGCTCGCCACCGGCGGTCGCCTCGAATACCGTGACGCGTCATCATGTCGCAAGAACACGGCTCTCCTGCACCGGCGCTCGCGGATGCCTGTCCGCTGGCCCTCCAACTCCCCTGCCCCGAGCTGTCGGGTCTCGGCGTACCTCGCCGGCTCAGTATCAACAGGGGCATCCTCGCCAACCAACCCGAACCCGCCCGGTTCAGGTCCGCCCGGCTCAGGCACCGGCAGCTCACCGGGTGCGCCGCCGGGCCCAGTTGGTTGGCCGAACGCCACGGACACCGGCGCCATCGCCGCGCCCGTCACACAGACCATGCCGGGCACAGGGATGCACACGGTAGGTGACGGCGAGATCGACAACACCCGGATTACGGGCGGCATCTACTACACCGGAAACGGCACGCTGACGCTTCGAAATGACATCATCACCGCCGACTGGACGAATACCTGGGCCGCTGTCGTGGCGTACAACAACGGGAATCTGATACTGGATCACGTGACAATCAACGGTGTCAACATCGGTCAGGGGTCCAACTTCACAAAGGGCTTTCTGATGGAGGGGAATGGTTCCCTCGACGTCGGATACTCGAACGTCAGCGGGATCTGCCAGGACGACGTCGGCAGCGGTCCTTTTGACATTCACGACAGCTATATCCACGACATCGGCTCAGGCAACGGCAACACCTGCCACGCCACAGCGGTCGAGGATGAATCCGGGGGCGCTGAGCCGCGCACAGTCGAGCACAACACGCTCGACGAGTTTCCCGGCCAGAACTTCGAGCCGGCGACCGACGGTGCCGTCTTCCTGCAGGGGCTCTACGGCGCGATCTCGAAGATCACGATTGACGACAACTACCTCCACGCGGCGGACTGGTCGATCGAGATCAGCGCGAACGGAAACTATCCCATAACCGGGCCGTCCGTCACGAACAATTGCCTTGCGTGGCCATCCGGCAGCGGGCCCGTTTCCGACCCAAACCACACCATCAGTCTGTGGAGCGGGAACACTAAGTGCGACGACACCGGGAAAAACAGCGGCCAACCCGTCCCATACCCCTAAGAGCCTCTCTGCGGCACCGGATGTGTCCGTGTAAACGCCCGACGAACCTACTCGCCGGCGACTCGGACGAAGGGCGTTCGCGGCGACCGCTGAATCAGTTGTCGGGCGGCGTGGCGACCCCGCTGTTTGAGTTCCGCCCGCATGAGCCCACGGAACCTTGCGTCGGTGCGCGGACTCCGCAGGATCGCGGCGTGCACATAGCCGTATAGGAATGAGATGCCGGACACGCCCACTGGTCGAACGGTCATCAGCTTCAACGAGCGGATCGTCACCCATGTCGGGGTATAACCCAGGATCCAGGCCGCACGTCCGTGTCGCGCCCGCCCGCGAAGCGTTCCGTCGGCGCTGCCCCAGTGGCGATGGTGCTTGACCACGATATCCCGATAGGAGCGCGTGTGGTATCCGAGTGCACGCGCCGTCACCTCGTCTATGGTGTCCCAGCCAAGGGTGTTGCGCACCCCCCCGATGGCTTGGAAGCAACTACGGCGGTAGAGCTTCAGCGCCCCGTGCACGTGGTGCGCAGGGACCGGAATCCGCCGCCACCCGTCGTCGAAGCGCTCGACGAGTTCCCCGCACGCTATGCCGAGCTTCGGATTCAGGTCGAAGTTCGCGAGTAAGCGCTCGAAGTAATCAGGCGGGAGTTCTACGTCTCCATCAAGCTTGCCGATGAAGTCGAATCCGGCAACGTCAAAGCCCTCGAGGGCGACGTTGAAGGCGCGCGGCGCGGCGGCGGCCGCCAGGCGGTCGCGGGCCGCGGACAACGGCTCCCCCTTCGCGCAAGCGCGCCGAATGTGGAGAAACGGGATCTCCTCACGAAGGGATTGGAGAATCTCCCACGTCTCATCGGTCGATCCGTCATCGACGACGACCCAGGCTCGCGGACGCACGGTCTGCGCAGCCAGAGACCGAGCCATACGTCTGAGGTGCTTCGCCTCGTTGCGTACAGGCGAGGCGATGAGGATTTCTGCTCCAGGCATAGTCATTCGAATAACGCGCCGAGGGCGCAGTAATTCACGGCGCCACCGCCCGCCGTGCTGAGGCGACACTAACGGCCCGGCACCGGTTCCTCGGTGTCGTGCCCATGGTCGTCGCACCGCGTATTACCGCGCCAAATCTTGATCGTCTTGCCGGGATCAGACACAGGTGCCCCCGTCGACGGCCAAGCCAGGCAGTTGTTGATCACAGCCGGCCCGGACACTGGGAAGCGTCCGTTGCCGCTGATCTCGATCGACCAGTACCCGGCATGGAGGTAATTGTCCTTGATCGTGATCGGCGCGATCTTTCCGTACAGCCCTTGCAGGAAGACCGCGCCATCGGTTCCATTCTCGAAGTCCCGACCGGGGAACTCGTCGATATCGTTGTGCTGAATCACCCGGGGCTCGGCGCCCCCGGATACGTCCTCGATCGGTGTCGCGTGACACGTCGCGCCGTTGCCGGATCCGATGTCGTGGATGTAGTTGTCGTGTATATCGAATGGGCCGCCGCCGACGTCGTTCTGGCAAATGCCGCTGATGTTCGAGTATCCGACGTCGAGGGAACCATCCCCCTCCATCAGAAAGCCCTTGGTGTAGTTACCAGGAGCTCCGACGTTGACGCCCTTTATGGTGACGTGGTCCATGACCACGCTTCCCCCTCTCGTCGACATAACTGTCGCCCACACCTTGGCCCAATCGGGCCTCAGGATCACATTGCGAAGCGTGAGTGTGCCGGTTCCGGTCCAGTTGACGCCGCCATCGATCTCCGCGTTGGTGATCGTCAGATCGCGGGCGTCGGACGAATACCAGCCGTCGGAAATCGGCAAGGTGCTCGTCACCAGGGCGGGATTTGCACCGGTCGTGCTTGCATCGGGCCACCGTGAGTGGCTCGCGGCCGTCGCCAGAGCATGCCGAGCCGCCGGTGACACGGACTTGGGCGGCTTGCGAGCGTGGTCGCCGCTGCCGCCGCAGGACACGCAGGCAAGGCCTACGGAGGCGGCGGCGAGGAGGCTCGAGAGTATCCGACTCAGCGCGCTAAGAAACGTCAGGTCGCGACGACCAAGGTCGGCTCGGCCGCGATACCGCCGACCGTACCCGCGACGGGATCGTCGATGAACGTGCGCTGCCACAGCTCAAGGGTCAGGAGCGCCCAGATCCGTAGCGCGTTATCGGCACGGCCCGCTGAGTTGTCGGCGATCATGGCCGCTACCTCGCGCGGCCGAACAAGACCGCGCTCCGCGATCACGTCGGGGGCGAGCATCTCGGACACGAGGGGGGCCAACTCGCCAACCAGCCACGCGCGGATCGGAGCGCCGAAGCCGGCCTTGCGCCTCCAGATGACCTCTTGCGGAAGAAGCGACTCCGCACTCCGCTTGAACACGTACTTCCGCTGCCAGCCGTGCAGCTTCAGCGATGGCGGGATGCGCGCCGACAGTTCGACCAACTCGTCATCCAGGAGCGGCACGCGGACTTCGGTCGACGCCGCCATGCTCATCTTGTCGGTGTACTGGAGGCACATTGAAGGCAGGTAGGTCTTCATGTCGACGTAGAGGAGCTGGTTGAGCCAGTCCTCGCCGGCTACCCGCTCCGCATGCTTGCGGTGGCAATCGAGAACATGGGACGCCCGAGATGCCACATCGGGCATGAGCAGGCGCTCGAGTTCCGCCGTGACGTACGAACTGGAATGGACCAGGTAGCGTTCGATCGGTTCGAGGTCGAACCCGCGTGCGAGCTTAATCAGGTTGCGACGCGGGGCTCTCCACCGTCCCGGGCCGCCGATGGTCAGACGCTCGGTGACCGCTCGGGCAAGAGCCCGGCGGACGCCGGCGGGCAGGAGATCACCAGTCCGACCGATGCGCGCGGCCACATGCCTGGGGTAGCCCGCAAAGATCTCGTCCGCACCCATGCCGCTGAGGATTACGGTCAGCCGCTCTCGCGCCGCGGCGCAGACCAGGTACGAGCTAATGAGCGCGGGATCGGCAACAGGGACATCCATATGCCAGGTAAGCCGAGGCAGGAGGTCGACAATGTCCGGCAGCAAGACGCGCTCGTGATTCTCAACCCCCAGCGACGAGGCGAGGCCGCGGGCGTAGCGGAGATCGTCCGGAATGATGTCGTGCCGGAGGTCCTCCGAACGGAATCCGATCGTGTACGTCGTTGCACGTCCTTGTTTGGCCAGCATCGTCGCGACGACCGCGCCGGAGTCAACGCCGCCGCTCAGGAACCCCCCGAGCGGCACGTCCGCGACGAGCTGGCGCTCAACGGCCTCGTCCACGCCCCGGCGCAGGGTCTCGATCCATTCATCCTCGGACCGCTCCTCCGGCGCAAACGTGAGATCCCAGTACTGACGCACCTCGACTGCGCGACCGTCGAACGTGGCGCAATGACCAGGCGCCAGCATGTAGATCCCGTCAAACAGGGTGTCGGGTTCCGGCACCCAAAGGTGGGCCAGATAGTCCGCAACCCGATCCCGGCGCAGCCTCGGCTGCGGAAGCGCTGGGAGCAGCGCCTTGACCTCGGACGCGAACAACAGCGAGTTTCCGTCGAGCGCCCAGTACAGCGGCTTCACGCCCATGCGATCACGGGCCATGAACAGGCGACCTCGCTCGCGGTCCCATATCGCGAACGCGAAGATCCCGTTGAGCCGTTCGAGCATCGCTTCGCCTTCGGTGGCGAACAAAGCGAGCAGCACCTCAGTGTCGGTACCGCTCTCGAAACGCATTCCGGCTCGCTCCAGCGGAGCCCGTAGCTCCCGGTAGTTGTAGATCTCGCCGTTGAATGTGATCCAGTACCTCGAATCCGCATGCGTCATCGGTTGACGGCCCCGCACCGTCGGGTCGATGATGCTCAACCGCCTGTGGCCGAGACCTGCGGCCGGTCGGCCATCGCGCGCCTCGAAGCACACCACACCGCCCCCGTCTGGCCCTCGGTGGCGCATCGTATCCGTCATCGCGATCAAGGTCTCGCGATCAACATCGCCGACGACCCCGCAGATTCCACACATGACCTATGAACGCCGCCGCGGGGCCGGTTCTCGCGCGCTCGCCGAATCCGTCGCGGTGCGTGCGCTCTCATCGGCGACGGCGAAAGAAGTCCATTTCCGAGGCCGTTGAGTGGATGTCATGTCCATTCAGAACGCACCAGCTGATCTTGCCATCATCGTCGTCTCGACCAACGAGGGACACTGGCTCGAGGGATGTATCACGACCGCCTTCGAGCACGCGGGGACGGCGACCCTGGACTTCGTCGTCGTCGACAACGATTCGTCCGACGGAACCCGCGATCTTGTAGAGAGCAACTTTCCCCAAGCCCGGGTCGTCAGCTCGACCAACCGCGGCTTCGCCCACGGCAACAATCGTGGGCTCGAGACTACCTCCGCCCGTTATGTCCTGTTCCTGAACCCGGACACCGAGGTCGTCTCGGGGACGTTCGGTGAGCTAGTGGAGATGCTCGACGCCCGCCCCCACGTCGGCCTGGTCGGCGTGCGGCAGGTGATGCCCAGCGGGGAATTGAGCCCTACCATTCGCCGCTTCCCCAACGCGGCGCGAGCGTTCGGCGAGGCTCTTGCGTCGGAGAGGTGGCCGGTACATCCCCCCTGGGCCGGCGAGCGCGTCCTCGACCCTGCCGCCTATGAGCGCGAGGGAGACTGCGACTGGACCTCGGGATCGTTCATGCTGGCCCGCCGTGAGGCGCTCCAGAGCGCGGGCTTTCTGGACGAGAGATTCTTCATCTACTCGGAGGAGCCCGACATCTGCCTGCGGATCAAGCGCGCCGGCTGGAGCGTTCGGCACCTCCCTCAGATGACGATCATCCACCACGCCGAGAAGGGCGGGGTGCGCCCGCGTATGTCGGCCCAAGGGGGCTTTGCCCGCCGGCAGTACGCGCACAAGCATTTCGCGGCACCTCATCGCACCCTGTTCCTAGGCGCGCTCGCCGCGCGCCACGCGGTCCGTCTCGCCGCTTACGGCTTGAAGTCCGGCGTCGAGGCCCCGACGTGCCGCGAAGCGTCCCGTCAGGCGCTCCGTGCCGTGCTCGGCCGAGGCGAGCCTCCTTTCGGTCCGCCGGCGCAGACCGCGGTGAGGCCCGGGCCAGCGCCGCGCTCGGGCCACGGTCCAGATCTCGCGCAAAGCGCGTATGCCCCTCTGCGTTCTTAGGCTGAACGCTCAACCAACCACTGGATGAAATGGAAATAGCAGAGATCTTCAAAGCTGTCCGAGCAAGGAGGCTGTTCGCGACTGCGGTGGTCCTGATCGCCGTTATCGCCGCTGTTGGCATCAAGTTGTCGTCGCACTCGGTCGACACCGGCACCGCGACGGCACAGTTGCTCGTCGATTCTCCTCAGTCCGTCCTCGGCGACCTCCAGCAGGATCCGACGCCGCTGGCGACACGAGCGTCCGTTTTCGCGCAGGTGATGGCGAGCACCGAGGTCTTGGAGTCGATCGCACACGTCACCGGTATCCCCGCCAGCGAGATCACGGCGCAGGGGCCGTTCAGCGGTGCCGGGCTGGCGCTCAACGTGGTGACGCCTTCCGAGCCTCGTGGCAGCCAGTTGCGCGCTCAGGGGATTCCCTACCGGCTCACGTTCGTGGCCCAGGCGACGCTCCCTATCGTCACCGTCTCCGCGCAGGCCCCGACTCCGGCCGCGGCCGCGCGGCTGGCAGATGCCGTGGCGGGCGGCACAAACCAGTTCATCAACACCCTCCAGAGTCAGACCCAGACGCAACCGTCCAAACGCGTTATCATCCGCGAGCTCGGCCCGGCGCAGGACAGCACGGTCAACTCGTCGTCGGCGCTCGTGATGATGGTCGCGGCCTTCGCCGCGATCCTTATTCTGGGCCTGGTCCTGCTGCTCGCACTCGAACGGCGTGACCGTCGCGCCCGCAGGAAGATCGAACTGGAGCTAGGCGAGCAGCTGGAGATGTACGACGCCCCCGCGGCTCGCTAAGCGGGGATCCAAATGAGAATGCGCCCGCCGTTGGGGGGATCCGGGCGGCGGTGGTCGGGCCGAGGCTCGCTGCCCCGGTATCGCCGCCGCCTTTTGGTCGGCGCCGCGATAGCCGTGATCGCAGCGGCTGCGGCGCTCCTGGCGACGTACAGCCCCTCGTTTCTCCCCCCAGGACTGCATGCGCGCGACAACGAGTTCGCGGCTGCGACGGCAAAGGTCCTGGTGGACACACGGCCGTCCACGCTTCTCGATCCGTCACTGAGCACGGGCCAGACCGGTCAGCAGACCGTGACGTATGCGCTCTACCTCGAGACCGATCCGGTCAAAGCGGCCATCGGGCGGGCGCTTGGGCTCGGCAACAAGGAGATAGAGGCGTCGGGACCGTTTACGCTGCTGCTCGGCCGCTCGGGAACGCCCGCACCGGCCTCGACGCTGACGCCGATTGCGGTTCCCGTCGACGGGCGCTACCGCCTCGTGGTCGACGTGGACGGCGTCAACCCGGTACTGACCTTGTACTCGCAGGCGCCCAGTACGGCGGCGGCAATGAAGATCGTCGAGCAAGCACGCTCGATCCTCATCCAGCACGTGGCCGCCCAAGAGCGCTCCTATCAGGTCGCCAGCACCTACACCCCCGTCATCTTCCCGCTGGGGGGGACGCAGGGCGGGATGGTCGATCCGACGGGCCGGCTCCAGCTTATGGTGCTCGTCTTCGGATTGGTCGCGCTGGCCGGCTGGATAGCTGTCGCGGCACGGGCGGCGCGGGGCCGTCGCAAGCTGAGGGCCGCGGTCCGGGCGTCCGCACCCACCGATGTGCTCGGCCCGGATGAGGTGGCATCCGACGACTGGCCTCACACCAAGCGCGTACTGCCGTGGGCAGCGGCAGGATTCCTGGTGATGGTGTTCACAGTGCCCTTTGACCAGATCGCGCTGCCGCTGCCGTCGATACTGAGCCCGCCCGATCGGTTGTTCCTGGTTGCCATGGTCGCCCTGTGGGGTGCCAGCCTGGCCATCGTGCAGGGCTCTGCCCGGCCGAGCACAAAGCTGACCGCCGTGCACCTTGCGGCCGGCATCTTCTTCGCCTTGTGCTGTGCCAGCGTGGCGCTCGGCGGCCACGCGCTCGCGAATCTCACCGAGATCTCGCCCACGGTCAAGAAGCTGGCGCTGCTGGCGAGTTTCTTCTCCTTCCTGTTCGTCGTCGCCTCGGTTATCCGGCCGGGCGAGGTTCCGCGGTATGCCGCGTTGATCGTCGGGCTCGCAGTGGTGACATCAATTGCGGCCATCGTCGAGTTCAGGATGCACTACAACGTCTTCTACAACCTGTGGTCGAAGGTTCTTCCGGTCTCTCTGCCTCCCGACTTCGGAGTCCGCGACAACATCGGTCGGTTGACGGTGGTGGGACCGACAGCCGAGCCGCTGGAGTTGGCGACCTTGATCGCCATGGCCTTCCCGTTCGCGCTGATTGGCCTGATCAACGCCCGTGACCGGCGCCCGCGCATTCTGTACGCGCTCGCCGCAGCGATTCTGATTGCCGGTGGGCTGGCAACCGAGCGAAAGACAGCCGTGGTCGCTCCACTCGTCGGCTTCAGCGTGCTGCTCTTCTACCGGCCGCGGCCCATTCTGCGCGGGTTGAAACTCGCTGCCCTGCCGATGGCAGTGCTGATCCACTTTTCGGCTCCCGGCGCGATTGGTTCGACGGTGCATTGGCTGCTTCCCGGAACGTTCGGGAGCGTCAATACAACCAGCGACCGCGTGGCCCGCTATGACGCAATCCGGCCGGACGTCATGAGCCACCTGCTGATCGGCCGCGGCTTTCAAAGCTACGACCCCCTGAAGTACCGCATTCTGGACAACGAGTTCCTTGATCTGCTGATCGGCGTCGGCGTGATCGGCTTGCTGGCGTACGTCGCCATCTACTGGGTGATCTTGAGGTCCGCGCACCGAATCGCCCGGAGCGACGATCCTAGGAGGGCATCGCTCGGAATGGCGTGCGCAGCGTCAGTGGCGACCACGCTCGTGGCTAACGCCTTGTTTGACACGTTGGCATTTCCGCACGTGCCCTACCTGCTGTTCTTCATCGCCGCGATGGTTGTCGCTCTGCAATCAGGGGCGCAGCGACAGACCATCCTGACATCGCTCGCGAGCGGACGCGCGCGGCGTGCGTTCGCAACCGCGCTCGCGCTCGCGCGCCACCGAGCACCTGTGGCGAGAGCTCCCGGGCAGGCGCACCAATGGAGCGGAAGGGCCACAGCGGGCCGGGGCAGCGACCTGGCGGGGACGGGGACGGCTCGCCAATCACAATCGCAGCGACAGACGACAATGACACCTCTCGTGGGTAACGCGACGCGGCGGGGGTTCGCAAACGCGCTTGCGCACGCACGCCAGCGCAGAGCAGCGGTGAACGGCATCGCGGACAACACGACGACCGCATCCGACCCGGCAGTGCGGGTCGACAATCGCTCGGGTCCCATATGGGATCGCATCCGGGCCGCATCTCACGGGGAGGAACGATGGGAAAGCACGGAACCAACTCACGCGGACAGCCTCGAGTAAGCGTGGCCAGGACACCTCCGAGCATCGGACGCGGCTTCCTCGGCGGCTACAAGGGGATGACCCGAATACGCCGGAAGGCCTTCTCGGTGCTGGCGTCCGGTGGATTTGCCGAGTTCGGCGCCCACAGCGTACTCGCACCTCCCATCCGGCTCGACGGACAAGAACGGATCGCGATCGGACACGGTGTAGATGTCGGGCCCAACTCATGGCTGCACGTCGAGGGAGACGAGAAGTCAGTCGCGATCGTGATCGGTGATGGCGCCAGCATCGGCGCCCACTCGGCCCTCTCGGCCGTCCACTCGCTGCGCATCGGGCGTCGGGTGCTAACCGCTCGCGGCATCTACATCGCCGATCACACCCATGAGTTCTCCGATCCGTTGCAGCCGATCAAGGATCAGGGACTGACCCGAGTCGCGGCGGTCGAGGTCGCGGACGGAGCCTGGCTGGGCGAAAACGTCGTTGTCTGCCCTGGCGTTCGTATCGGCCGAGGAGCGGTCATCGGCGCCAACAGCGTGGTGACGACCGATGTGCCTGATGGTGCCGTGGCAGTAGGTGCGCCGGCCCGGGTCATTCGCATTCGCACCGAGCGCACTTCGGCCTGACGACGAGCTGCCCGCCCTCCGCGCCAGCGGACATACACTGAGCAGTACGGAACTCAAGCCTCAGCAGGGCAGACCACGCTCACCGTCAGCTCGACTTCCGACTCAACCGCCAGAGGCCAGTCGTTCTGCACCGACGAAGTGGAAACGCCGGCCGACCCGGATCGCGCTTCAGGCAAACGCGAGGTCGAGCACATGATCATGGCGGGAGCGCCAGGAATTGCCCTCGACGAACGCGAGTCGTTCAGATTCGGGTGCGCGACCGATGACCAGTGCCGATCTCACGGCGGCAGCGAAGTCGCCTCCGTCCGGCACGAGGACGACGCCCGGATGTCCGAGCGCGCGCACTGGGCGGAGATCGGTGGCCGCCACGGGGAGTCCGGCGGCGAGGTACTCGAGGAGTTTCAGCGGACTCATGGCACTGGTCAGCCTCGTAACCCGGTGAGGGAGCAGCCCAGCGTCCGCGTGGCGGATGAGTGCCGTCAGCGGTCCACGGGCCACCGGATCACGGAAGTGCACATTCGGCACCGCCCGCAGCGGGGCGAGATGATCCGGCTCGGTAAGCGGCCCGATCAACACGATCGAGCTGGATGGCTGCGCGTCCGCAAGCGTCTTCAGCCAATCGACGTCGATGCGGCTGTCGAGCGCACCCGCATACACGAGGAGTGGCCTCGGCAGGGCCGACACCCACGCCGGGGCGGCCTCGTCGCCGATCCACTCGCTCGGATCAAGTCCGTTGGGGACGATCGCAGAGGGTCCGGTCGGTGCCAGACGCTCGAGAAGGACCGACGACACCGCCGCGACCCGCCGGGCACGCGCCCGCACAAGCTCGTAGCTTTCGCGGTAGGCGTTCCACCAGCGGCTGTATGCCGGATGCTCGGCCCAGTCGTCGACCGCGTACCAGGTAACCGCCCGAGCCCACTCGAGATTGCAGAAACCGGCGACAAGCGGATGGCCAGTGATAACCACAGGGTTCTTCATGCCGACCCTGCGCACGGCGCGCTCGAGCGCCCGATCGTAACGGTCAAAGCCTCGTCGAACAGCGCGGATCGACGCTGGATCAAGCCTTCTCAGACGCACCGGCTCGACAAGTCGCGTGCGCTCGTCCGTGGGAAAGATAGCCTGGTCGGTCCGGGAGAGATCCCGCAGCAACTTCAGCGGCAGGCTCCGCGCGTGGTTGCAGACGAGCAAGCGGTCAACGCGGTCACTGGACAGCAACGACCGGACAAGGCGGTCCTCGGACATGAAGAAGCCCCGCCGTGCCGCTGCCTGCCAGGTTACGTTCGAGAATGTGTAGACGACGTCGACCCCGGCGCTGCCGGCGCGCGCGCGACGCCGTTCCGCCGCCGGCGGTTCCTCGATCCTCGGCTTTCGAGGAGACTGCGGGGCGGGCGCGACCGTCGTCGCCCTGGGACCAGCCGGTGGTGCTGGTTCTCTCGTCACCATTACTATTGGGCTGTGGCGGCCGCCGTCGCCGTCCGTGTCCGGCCGATCCGTGCCAGTGGCGGCGCGACGCGGATGGCGACCGTGACGAGGTCATGCCAGGCGCTCGTGAATGCCGATCGCAGCACTAGCGCGTACGCGATCAGCCCTGCGGACCCGGCAATAGCGATCGTCAGGATTCTCGGGCAGACGGGGTCAAGCACTTGGGACACCGGCAGTGCCACAGCCAGCAACGCGATGCTGCCCACGATTGCCGGGCCGAGCTCGGGCACCAGCCGCCGGATCGAGATCCCCACGTAACGATGGAGCAAGCACCGATACACGCCGGCCAGGATTACCACGTAGAGAAGCGCCACGACTACCGAAACGACGATCAGTCCGTGTCGGGATGCGGCGAATACGCCTGCGCCGTACACAATCAGCATTGCGACGTTGAAGTGCAGTAGGGCACGGGGACGGCCGATCGCGAGCATCACCTGCGGATAGCCGGTCAGGATGGCGGCAACCATGCCGGCGACGGCCAGGATCTGCGTCGGTACGACGGCCGGTGTCCACTCAGGACCAAATACGAGCGGAACGAGCAAAGGGGCAAGAGCGACCAGACAGGCCAGCACCGGGAAGATGGCCACAGCATGGACGCGGGCCACCCGTTCGTGCATCCGGCGTAACTCGTCCCGATCGGTGGTGCGCGAATACAGCGGGAAGGCGATCTGAGTCATGATCCGGCTGAGCTTGTCCTGATATACGACGCCCACGTTGAAAGCCCGGTAGTAGAAGCCCGCCTCCGCCGCTGGTGTACGCGCAGCCATGATCGCGTAGTCGACGTTGCGAAACGACGTGTCGACCAGTGCCGCCAGTGCAGCTGGGACGCCGAACCCGCTGATTGCTCGTTGCGAGGTGCGCGACCATCGAGGCGCGGGCGGAGGCGCCGAGCCGACGAGTAGCAGCGTGGTGGCGGCAGTCTGAACTAACCCGCCGATCACGATTGCCTTTGCGCCCCACCCAGCCGCGGCGAGCGCGACAGATGCGATGCTCCCAGCGAACAGGCTTATTGCGTCGATCGTGCTTACACGACGAAAATCGAGTCGGCGCCAGACCGCGGCGCGCGACACCCCCCCGAGCGCTGCGATCAGGACGCAAGGGGACACGAGCTGGATGAGTGCGGCGGTGCGAGCACCGAAGACTGGACGCCAAAGCGGATCACCGAGCGCGTACACGGCGACGCTGAGCACGAATCCGCCCAAGATGCTCATCAGCATGGCTGCGCGTCGATCGTCTTCCGTGACTTCCGACCGCTGCACGAGCGCCGACGCGAATCCCTCGAAGGTCAACATCACGCCGAGAGTCACAAAGATCAACGCCACCGCCGCACGACCGAAGTCCGCTGGGGAGACGAGCCGCGCCAGCACGACGGCGGCGGCGAGACCGACCGCCTCGGAAACCACGCGCATGACCGCGAGCCAGCGAACCCCGGTCACCGTGGCTTCGTCCAGGGATTGGCGAGACGTCTCCTCCATCACCTTCCCCGCGACACCCACCGGTGAGCAGACCGGTCCCGGCCTTCGGCGGCGAGGCGACGGACGAGCGGACCAAAACGCCGCCGACCCGGATGGACCGAGGCCAGATCGATCCCTCCGTCGTCGAGGTCCACCTCGACTACTCCCGGGTGGTCGACGTCCACATGAGCTTCCTCGAGGGCCGGAGAGAACATCCGCTCAATCCCTCCTGCGCGCACCGTCAACTGAGCATTCAAGCCGGGCGCCAGCGCGGTTGTATCAATGCTTAACTGAGCGACGGCGGCTGGGACCTCCACACGTACCCGTCTGCCCAACATCCGCAGCTCCAGCCGATCGCCGGCGCGCCTGGTTTCGCTCGCCCCGCGCGCGATCCCGGATAGCGAGCTCCAGCGCACGTCGCCGAGCCGCTGGACCTCGGCGGCTACGGCTTCGAGCCGGTCAGTGCCGGCTTCGAGGAGGTCGTGGTGGCCGTACAGGATCACGGGCTGGCCGAGGAAGGCTCGGATCACCAGCTCCTCGCGGGGGTGCTCGAAGTCCATTCGAAGCAACAGCGGAAATCCGCCCGGCATCAGCTCGGCGCTTCCCCAACCGATCAGAGGATCTGCGTTCGCGGGGCGCGTCAGCCAAGGTAGATCCGGTGAGAACCGGATCCAGCCGTACGGTCGGGCTCCGGAGATCGCTTCATACCCACACGCCCGCAGCGCAGCCATGGTGGGCTCGCTGACTTGCTCGTGCGGCGCCACCATCACGGGGTCCACCACCACACCGGTGCGCCGCTCGAACGCTCGCGAGCGCCGCATTGCCTGTACGACCGGACCGATGGCCTCGGGTAGCGAACGTGGGCGGGCAAGCTCGGGACCATCGTGGTCGTTGCCATGGATGCACAGCGACAGGTGTGTCCGCCCCTCGCTGAACAGGCGCACGGCGCGCGGATGAGCGGGCCAACCGTCAAGCGGAATCATCGCGATGGCCACGTGATAGCCATGGAGTGCCGCGCTACGGGACAGCGCGGCGTAGTCGATGTGGCCATATGTCGGCCACCGCAAGTTCGGGTCGTCGATAACAATCGCCGCTCGCGGCGCCGGCACCTCCCAGCGGCGACCGGCGGTCAGATCCCGTATGAACTGGACCAGAGCCAACAGGGCCAGACAACGCCCCGGCGCCAGACGATTGCGCAGAACCTCACGAGGGCCGAGTTCATCCGGCCCCACCGCAACCCGATGACTGGGGACGCCGCCGTCGACCGAAAGCACCCAAGCTGGGGATCCACTAACGCGGCCCAGCACATTTTCCTCCGGCCGCGGGGCGATGGCGGTGAATCCCGCGGCGTGGCGCTCGCTAAGGCGCGCGCCATGAAGCGCGCGCGCAAGCGCAGCGTGCTGGCCGAGTTCGACTCCCAGCGCCTCCCCAGGGTTTTCGGCACCGGTGTAGACCAGGCGCGGGACCCCGTGAGCTTCCACCGTAGTGGCCGGACCTAGGGCGCCGAACACGACCAGTCCATCGATCCCGCGAAGTGACTCTGGATCGCGAGCTTCGAAGCGGATGGGATACGCCGCCTCGAGCGCGTCAAATAGCCGTGCGCGGCGGCGGCGCTCGAGCGGAGGGACTACACCAACTACCGCCCGCGCCGCGAGGGAGTCGGGTGCGGAAGTAAGCCCCGTCTGCGCCTCCTGACTAGCACAGGAAGCGCTCGTGACAGCCGTCTTGCTCATCCCGTCCGCAGGCGAAGGACCGTGAACCCATGCGCCGGATACGTGCCAGCGGCGGGGTGCGCAAGAGATCCGATCGTCGTCCTTGCGACGGTGACGGAGCGCAGGTAGTCCCCCACCAGCTTGTCGTACCCGACGCCGAAGCCCGAGGTCTGCCAGATGGCCATGTCGCGGGCGCTGAGCACAGCTAGGCGAACGTGGTCCTGGCGCAGCCGCGCGATCGCCCGGGTCTCCGCTGCCCGGTCGGCAAGCAACCCTGGCAGTAACGAGAGCTCGTACGATGCAGGCCTACGGTCGGAGAAGAAGTACATGCCGCCGTCGATCGGCGCGGCGAGGATCCGATCGGTGGGCTTCGTGTTCTGGTCGATCGCGTGAACGGTCGCCTCCAGCGCCGGCGCGGCGGACGCGAACGTGACAAACGTGCCACGTGGCGTGTGTACCGGGGTGTCCAGGTGCCTGTACATGCCCACCAGCGCGTACGTCGCGAGGCCCAGCGCCACAGCGCCAAGGGCGCCGAGGATCACACCCCGCGCCTGCGGTCGACGCTGGGCGAGGCGCGCGTGGAAAATCCCCAAGAGGAGCACCAGTGGCGCAGCGTAGTACGGGGCGTATGAGCCTTCGGCGGTGAAGGCGTTGTAGGCCCGCAGACCGAGTCCGACCGCGGCAACCGTCAGCGCGAAGTCGACCGGCCAGCTGCCGCCGAGCGGCGAGTCTTCGCCGCGGTACAGTCTCAGCGCCGCCCAAGCGAAGGCTCCGAAGCCAAGCGCAGGGAGCCAGCTCATGCCGAGAATAAGATGACGCACCTCGCCCTCGATCGCGGCGCGCTCACCGGCGAAGACACCGGTGGTTCTGATAAGGCCGTCCGCAACCGCCAGGCCACCGAGAAAAGCGGCCAGCGGCCATAGAGCGAGCATTCGGCGCAGACCGCTTCGGCTCGACATTCGCTCGGCCGAGATTAGGAGCGCGGCGACCCCGCTCAGGTAAACCGTGGCCCGTGCAAGAACCCCAAAGACGCTCGCCACATCGAGGGGCATCCAACCTTGCTGGAGTCGGAAGCCGGCGGCGTGCAGGAAGGCGACCGGCCATAGGTTGTACGTCAGGAGATTCGACAGGCCTGCGCGGGTGGCAAACCACCCCAGCACGAACAAGGGTATAACCGCCGCCGGAAGAACGAGCCGCCACAACGCGTCGAACGCTGCGCGGCGACCATCGACGCGCCAGGTGGCGATGACGTAGGCCGCGCCTACCCCAGCCGCGACCGCCAAGAACTCAGGTCGAGTGAGGCCTACGAGCCCCCCGGCGATGCCAGCGAGCACGAGCCGGTCGCGGCTCAATGCAAGCAGCATCAGCAGAAGCGTGAGAATCCCGAAGGTCGCGGAATTGGTATGCGGAAGGACGAAATCGAACGCGGTGCCAGAGAAAGCGATTGCGAGCAGGATCGCCGTTGTCAGCCCCGCTGCGAGTGGCGTCAACCACCGCCGCGCGAGCGCGTAGAAGACGCCGAGGATGGCGGCTGTCTGCAGGAGACCAAAGGCGTAAGCCGTGGTCAGGCTGGTCCCGAACACCTTGAACATCAGGGCCAGCGAGTACAGCCCGAGCGGACCGTAGAAGTACCGCACGTCCGTGTAGACAACCGCCCCGTGCTTGATCAGGTCGGCGGTCGTGAGCTCGGCTCCGGAATCGCCCTCGGGCATCCCCCACTTGCGCCAGGTGAGGGCGACTATCACGGTGAAGACGAGGAGTAGGACCGAGACCACTGTCCGGTCACGGACAGCGCCGAGACCACCTGCTCGGTCGCCGGCCGCGGTCACCCGCGGCGCTACCGCCGCCTCAGGCGGAGTCAGAGTCGCGCTCATGGGGCACCTCGCCGTGCGGCGATTGCGCCCAGCAGGACCTCGACCTCGCGCCGTGCCACCAGGCGCAGGCCGGCGAGATACGCGATCCCACCGATCCCGGCGGCGCACACCGCTGCGAGCCCGGCACTGGGCAGAGGCTCGCTCACGGCCCAGGCCAGTCCGAACGCCACGATCGCGAGAGCCGCGAAGGCGGACGTGAGTCTGATGAGCTTATGCGCGACGGCTGAGCTCCGTGCCCCCGCTCCAGCCAGGAGCAGGACCACCACGAGGCAGGCCGGGGCAATCGTCATCGCGCCCACGGCCCCGTACACGCCGAAGAGCGCACTTCCGATCGCCGTCGCCGCGAGGTGAACGGCGAGCAGCGGCAGCGCGAGCTGGTTGAGCAGCCGAGAGCGCCCTGCGGCCAGCATGGCGGGAATGAGGAAGTTGGCGAGCAGCGCCACGACTGTCCATGGCGCGAGCAGCGCGGTGAAGGCCCGGAGCGTTCGCACGTCGGCGCCGGTGAGGCTTTTGGGCAGGAGGGCGTGAATCAATGGGGCGCCCGCGGTGATGAGCAACGCCATCGCGGGCGCCACGAGGAGCATCGCGTACCGGTAGCCCTGCGGAACTGTGTCCTCGACCAACGTGGAGCCCTCGGAGCGCGCGCGGCGCGTCATCTCAGGGATCCGCGACATCCCGAGCGCGGTGCCCGTTCCGGCGACGAGATAGCTGGCGAATAGGTAGGCGTAGGAGAGCACCGTCGAGTCACCCGCGGCGCCGCGGCTGGCGAACGCGAGCGTGATCACGAACAGCATGTTGAGCGCGAGATACACCGGCGTTCCACCGAGCACGAGTCCGGCGGAGCGGGCGAGCCTCTTCGGCCTTAGCGCCGCGGTGGCCTTCCCAAGCCCGCCGCAGCCGGCGACACCCAACAGCATCACTGCGCAGGTCACGACTGCCATTGCCAGCATCGACCACCCCAGCGTCTGGACGCCGGCGCGGCCAATCGCGGCCACGAACACAACGAGCCCGGAGATGGCACCGGCGATGTACGCGGTGGCGATCGGGCCGAACCTGTCGCGGACCGCGAGGACGGTCGCCCCACCGGCGGCCCACAGTTGCAGGATCATCGCCGCGCCGAGCACAGGGAGCGCCGCCGCCGTCACGTCCCGGCCGGCCGGCGTCAGGCCCGGTGCGATCAGATGCGAGACGGGTCCGGCCAGCAGCACCGTCGCGATCAGCACCGGCATCGCCAACAGCACCAGCGCTCCGGCGAACTCCCGCACGCTCAGCTTCGCGCGTGGCTCGACGAGCAGCGGAACCGAGGTGAGCCGGAGAGTCTGGCTGAAGACACCGAAGGTTGTGTACACCGCGAACGCGACGAAGAAGCCGTCGGTCCGCGCGTTCGTGCCGAACTTGCTCAGATAGAGAACCGCCTGGAGGCCAGAGGCGGCCGCCATCACGAAGGTGGCGATCGACATCGCCATTCCGGCACGTGCCTTACGCACGGTGGAGTCGGTGGCCGCCGCGGTTGTTTGTGGGATCGAAACGCTTTGAATGCTCATATCACCGAAGGAACGCGCGGCGATCGTGGTTTCTCGCGCGGCTCCGGCTCGCCCCGGCGACCGTCGTCGGCGCCGTGGCGAGCCCTTTCGCTGCAGGGTCTGCGCGCCTTCACCCCTCGCTGGCAGTAGGCCCACGATGCTGACGCCATGAGCTTGGCAATGGGTGATGGCACGGCGCAGGAAGCCGACTGCGGTCGTCGCCTCTCGTCGGAAAGGACTTCGACGTACCGGCCAACCACTTGCGCGCGGTGCGGCCCTTGACGCTGAGCCTGGCGTTACGGTGCAGCCTCATCCGGTGTCCTCCTTGGCACTGATCGCTTGGCAGCTCTCAGCCTCCAAGGAGCGCCGGATGATTAGCTCATCGCCGGAACAAACGTGATCAGCAACTACACCTAGGGGACGCCGGCTGCGTAGTGCGCCGCGATCGTCGAGGCGGTCAGGTCCTGGTTGTAGATCGCGACGTCATCCAGGGTGCCCGCGCCGAACAGCGAGGTACCGCCCCGGGACATCATGTACAGGGTGGAATTGGCGAAGTTCCCCGCCCCGGTGCCGCTGGCATCCTTCGTGTAGCTGACCGCTTGGCCGTCGACGTACGGCGTGATCTGAGTGGCGCCCGCCTGTGTCGTGTCGAGCACAAACGCGTAGTAGTGCCAGGCGGCGGCCGTGGGTCTCGCGAAGTACGCCGTATTACGCGACGACCCACTCCCAAGCCCGACGCCGAAACCTCCGTTGGAGGAGTCCGGTATGACTAGGAAGCCGCCGGGATTGTTGTTGAAGTTCGGGGTGAGCTCCATTGCCACGGCATCGTCGTTGGCAAAGGCGTTCCAATTGAGCCAGAACTCAAAGGTCACCTGGCTGGTGGTGGACAGATTCAGCGGCGCACTGGCGTAGTTGCTCGTACCGTTGAAGGTCGCGGCGGTGCTCGGGTCGGCGAAGATCGATCCGGGGGCACCCAGCGTGGCGCCGAAGATCGAGCCGGCGTTCGTCCCGAAGCTGTCGGCGATCGTGC
>Ga0070765_100000747_pt1 | contig 19400 bp, 14 predicted proteins | sample HubBroMetageWFT5_FD_71516 | JGI IMG/M metagenome (GOLD analysis project Ga0070765, IMG submission 71516) | Warmed and freeze-thawed soil microbial communities from the Hubbard Brook experimental Forest, New Hampshire - Hubbard Brook CCASE Soil... | ecosystem: Environmental > Terrestrial > Soil... | reverse complement strand
TTTTGGCTATTTCCCGGGGGTGGGTGATGAAGATGCGCTTGCGATTCCTGATTGTGTTGCTGGCGATTGGTGTGTCGATACTGCCGAGCGCTTTCGCGCAGACACAACAAGGACAAATCAGTGGGCAAGTAACCGATTCGAGCGGTGGCGTAATCACTGCCGCCAAGGTGACGATTGAAAATCTGGGGACGCAGGCGCAAAGAGTTTTGCAAACGAACCAGACAGGGGATTACGTAGCCCCGAACCTGGACCCGGGACTTTATTCCGTGAAAGTGGAAGCGGCTGGGTTCCAGAGCGCTATTCGCGACAAGATACAGATTGAAGTGGGATTGGAGCTGCGAGCCGATTTCCAGCTGCAGCCCGGCGAGGTGACGCAAACCGTAGAGGTGACTTCTGAAGCGCCGCTGACTGATACCACGAACACGACGCTGAACGGCGTGCTCTCGAATAAAGCGATTACCGAGCTGCCGGTGCAAGGGCGCGACTTCCAGAATTTGTTGATGTTGCATCCCGGCGTGCAGCGAACACCCGGCGGAGGATTTCAATCGATTACATCGAACGGAAACCGTCCCGACGAGAACAATTTTTACATCGACGGCGCGGACGATATGGACGTTTACTACGGCGAAAGCGTGATGAACGATGCGGGCATCGCGGGAACTCCGGCCAGCCTTCTTCCCCTGGACTCCATTCAAGAATTCAACACCCAGGAAAGTCCGGAGGCCGACTACGGAGTCAAGCCCGGCGTAGTGATGAACATCGGTATAAAGTCAGGAACCAATATGATCCATGGCTCCGCTTATTATTTTGGTCGCACCAGCGATTTCGACGCCAGAAATTTCTTTAACTTCGCGCCGCAGCCGATTTCAACAGTTTCGATGAGCGAATTCGGCGCCTCAATTGGTGGGCCGATTAAAAAAGATAAATGGTTTTACTTTTTCAACTATGAAGGGTTGCGCGATACGGTGGGCAACCCGTTTGTGGCGGACAGCCCGGTTACAGTTTCGCTGGTGCCCCATACCGCACAGCTTGCGACGTTGGGCTTGGTGCCTGCGGATTTGAGCATTGTGGATGCTCTAGGCGCCTGCGCGCCGACTTGCAGCCCGCTCAGCCAGCACCTCTCTTCGCTATTTCTGCCGAATCCCGGCTTCACGCAGAGCCAGACGGATCCGGCGGCTATCGATTTCGATTTCAACAATACCAACCGCAACGACAACGTTGTTGCCAAAACCGATTACATTTTGAACGAGCACAACACGATTACTGCTCGGTTCATCTACTCAAACACTTCCGAAATTGAAGAGGACACCGTTCCGATCCGGCCGGAGTGGCGTTCTACTGCGGCACCGATCACGCAGGTATTTGGGGCAGATTGGACCTATACGCCCAACTCGCGCTGGGTAAATCAGCTGCGCTTCAGCTACAACAATTTTAACGAAGCGATTTTGCCGTTGGATCACAACGTGAATCCGCTAACTGGCTACGGGATCGACACGGGTGTTACGGACCCCCGGCTATTCGGCTTTCCGCGCATCGGTCTAGGTTCCGGATTTTCGTGCTGCTATATGGGCGGAAATTCCGGCTGGCCGTTGGAAACCACGCCTAGCCGTACATTCAATTTTTCCGATACCGCCTCCAGAACGCAAGGAAAACATTCGATCCGGTTTGGCGGCGATTTTCGTTACGGAACAGTGGACTACTATCGAGCGACGGAAGGCCGTGGCCGCATAGATTTCGACTCGCTTGAAGATTTCGCGGCGGGCAACGTGGAAAAGTGGGAAAAACTGTACGGCGATCCCACGCGCAACGTGAGCTTGAAGTCAGTGGGGTTCTTCATTCAAGACGAATATCGAGTTAGGCCGCACGTGACGGTGAACATGGGACTGCGTTATGACATCACTGCACCGATTGAAGACTCACGAAACATGTTGGCCAATTTTGTTCCGGCAGGGCCAAATCCAGGGATCATTCAGGTGGGGAAGGGCATCGGCTCGCCTTATCCGACGCGCTATAACAACGTTTCGCCGCGCCTGGGAGTGGCTTGGGATATTTTTGGGACTGGCAAGACGGTGTTGAGAGCGGGCGGCGGCATCATTTTCATCCAACCTTCGATCCGCACATTTATGTTTAGCGGCGGTGGATTGAATCTAGATCCGACAGCCGCGAGCCTGGGTGTGACTCCCGGAACCGGGAACATCACGAATTACCTCGATTTTTCGGAGGATCCAACTTTGGTAAATTGGCCCACGGCATCGAATCCGAATCCCGGTCCGATTTTCCCAAGCGGTGTAGGTGCGGGCAGCGGATGCACAGCCGGTAACCCTTGCTATATTTTCGCGACGACGCATTTGAAGACGCCGTACGTAGCAAACTGGAATCTGAATGTTCAACAAGCCTTGTCGCCGACGGCGACTCTCCAAGTAGCGTACGTGGCCAACCACGGTATCGATCTTTATGGCAATATCGACGAAAACCAGCCGATTCCGGCGCTCAGCGTTCCATGCATCAATGCGACCGGCGGATTTTTCTATGGGGATTTTTCAGGCTGTGAACAAGCCGCGCGGCCCTTCACCATCAATTGCCCTACCTCGCAGGGAGGTATCGGCAGAGGAGGCCCATGCTTCCCCTATTTAGGCCAGGTGGATGTACTCAACAACGCGTCCGACTCGAACTATAACTCGCTGCAAGTGACGTTTACGAAGAGATATTCGCACGGGCTCTATCTCCTGGCCGGATACACCTACGCGCACGCGATCGATACGGCCACAAACAACATCGCGCCTTATCCGCAGAACAGCTTGAATTTCAACGGCGACCGTGGCAACGGCGATTTCGACATTCGCCACCGGTTCACCTTGTCACTCACATACGAACTGCCTTCGCGCGATTCCAAATTTCAGATGCTGAAAGGATGGTTGGTGACTAGCATCGTCACCTTGCAAGGTGGCGAGCCGTATACCCTGAACGACTTCGAGGATGACAACAGCGCCACAGGAATTTTCGAAGATCGCTGGGACATTTCCGGCAGCCCGGACAATATTCATTGGTCCACCACTACACCGATTCCTTACGTCAACGATTTTACGACTGACGTCCACGGCAATGTAACCGGCGGAAATCCTCAATGTATTGCCGCTGCGCAGAAAGCCGGTGGTCAAGGCGCGGTGAATATGTTGGCGAACGATGGCTGTTACATGGAGAATGGCACCATCCTCACGGCACCCGCGTTCGGCTCGTTCGGCAACTCCGGGCGCAACATCTTCCGCGGGCCGACATTCAAGAACTGGGACTTCTCGCTTTCGAAGATGTGGACGTTCCACGAGCGATTTGGCCTGCAGCTTCGCGGAGAATTCTTTAACCTCCTGAACCATCCGAATTTCGACGTGTTCACCATGAACAACGATTTGTTCAGCCCGAGCAACGTCGGTACGGTCATCGCTACGCCGGACGTGGCGGCCTCGAACCCGGTTATCGGCTCCGGTGGCTCGCGGCACATTCAACTGGGCGCGAGATTTACCTGGTAGGCGCCACTCTTAGCTTATCGGTGAGCTCTGTTCGTCTCGCGCACGAGTCACGGCTGACGGAGTCCGTTTTTGTAGCGGTGGGCGCAAACCTGCTATGCTGAATTCGGATGGCCGGGCCTGCGTTACCTATGCGCCGCTCGACGCATCAAACTAGCATGCCACGACGAAAAAAAGATTCCGCCTTAGCCCGGTTGATGCAGGCTTCTACTGCTGCCGGCTTTCGCAAAGCTTACGAAACAGTTCAGGTTGATCCGCACAAATTCCTTAAGCACATCAAGCGCGCGCACAAGCTGCCCATTGAGTCCTGGCGCGACATGTTTTATCTCGGCGAAGAAGTGATTACGCCAATCGCCAATCGCATCATCAAGTCTTCCACCCGTACGGCGACACTGGAGGGATTGGGTCTTGGAATGGGCGGGATGCTAACGATTGTCCCCGACGCGGGGATTCTTTCTGCTATTACGATCCGGATGTTGCAGAAACTGAGCCTGGTTTACGGATTTGAATATTCCACGGAAGACGAAGTGAACAGTCTGTGGATCGCCGCAGCCAGCGCAGCGGGCCTCGACTTAGGCCGCGACTTTGTGGAGAAGCAAGCCATCGAGCGTCTCGTTCCGCGAATTATCGACCGCATCGCGGTCAAAGTCGGGGCGGAAGTGGCCGAAAAGTGGTCCGGCAGGCTGATTCCGGTTCTTAGCGCGGGTTTTGGCGGCACTTTGAATTATTACTTCGTGCGCGGGTGGGGACGCCGCGCGCAGAAACATCTTCTGGAACGCCATCGTCTCGTTCGCTCGCAGCGGCTCATCGAGGCGCGAGCAATTCCATCTTCTGGCCGTACACAACTTCATCCCGCACGATAGTTTTTTCCACGATCTAATGATTCGCCACTGGTTTGATGGTGGCAACACGCCCGTCTGTGGGGAATTTCTGAAACTGGAGAATGTCGTGGCCGGGCACGACGCGATCAGGCGACCCGGCGAGCTCGATCATCCGCGATTGGGCCGCGATATTCGCGGCGTGGTCGGCATCGCTGAAAGTGGCGCTGGCCATATGAGACGACAAGTTTCGGTATAGATAGCAATTGTCCGATGCCAGGACGAACGTAGGATTTCCGTCTACCCGCAGATATTGCGAAGCGTAGGTGTGTCGCGCGCCGGTGTACGCGCGAATACCGGGAAAAATTTCCACCTCGTCACCATTTACCAAGCGAATTCGTCCTTCGGTGTTCAATTGCAATAATTCCTTGGCGTCCTCCGGATCGATGCCGCCGTGGGCTCCGCCAGGTTGCCATGCGTCCATGGTGTAGTAGCGATATTCGTCCTTCTGAATCCACACGTTGGCTTTCGGAAAAAGATCGATGCCGCCTAGGTGGTCCCAGTGGGCGTGGCTTACCACGATGTCGGTGACTTCTTCGGGGGTCACGCCTGCTAGGCGCACCGCTTCATCGGGGCGCAAGTAATCCTTCATGGGAAAATCTTTTATAAAAGTGTCGCGGTGAAAGCCGCTGTCAAAAAGTATCGTGTGGCCTCCGCCGCGTATCAACCAGACGATCATGGCGGCGTCGATTTTCTCGTCCTGGGGAGCGCCGATCACGAGCATGGACACCGGAAGGCCTGGCGCAGTGGCGTAACGTATTGCCTGAATCGAATATTCAGGCGTCGAAGCTGCGCTAGCTAGCAGAGTGGCAAAGACATAAGTGATGAAGAAGCGCCTCACAATGTTTTCTCCCAAGAATTCTTAACGGCTCATTTAGTCGCGAGCGGATGCTTGGCCTTCTCGTAAAATTCATTTTGCAACGTGAGGCTTTCGGTATCGTACTTCACCGCGCGCAACGCGGTTACAAGCTGGCTAATCCATTCCTTCATGTCAAATTCGCCAAGTTCTTTGGTGGCGGCAGCGCCTTCTCCAGCATAGTGATTGGGGAAACGCGCGTACCACCAGATGCCGGTGTAAAGCGTGTCTGGAAGATAGAGCCGATGCTGATCGGCCCCCGATTCGTCCTGGGCGCGATCCATGTGAACTAAATCCGGGCGAGAGATCATCAGGTGAGAGGTTTCGGTTTCGCCGGCGTGCATGTCCGCAGGATTTTTCACAGCAGGACGCCCGGGCTGGTCGAGGTGCTCTGGCAATGGAAAAATATAGACCACGTAATCGTGCGGGGTGGCGAGCTGGGTTTGCGCAAAGTAGGGAAGCAGATTCTCGTTTCCACCATGGCCATTGGCGACAACGATTTTCTTACAACCGTTTCGCGCCATCTCGTCCGTAGTTTCCTGCAAGAGCTCTAGCTGAATTTTCGTGCTGTAGGCCACGGTGCCGGGTTCATGACGCGCTTCGAAAATCTGTCCAAAATAGTATTCAGGGAAGACTATGGCAAATTCCTGCTGCGCTGCGGCCAGAGAAACGTATCTGATATTGAGCAGGTCGGTGCCCAGAGGAAGGTGGGGCCCGTGTTTTTCGAGAATGCCGATCGGCAGAATGCAAGTGAATTGCGATCTCTGGATGGCTTTTGCGAAGTCGGATGCTGTGAGCTCTTCCCACTTTACGATTGATGGTGTTTGCGCGAAGAGAGGGGCCTGCGGCAGCGCCAAGATTAACAGGAACGGCACTGCCAGCAGAGTTTTGCGGGCTGCAGTCATTTTTGATCGAATCATCATTGCGTCAACCTTTCCCTTGTGGACTAGCTCCCAAAAGGAGCGCGCCGCGAAAGTATCATAGGGGGCAAAGAATTTACATTGTCCATAGCCGGTGCGCGGTAATATACCGTGCGCTTGGTGGCGCGAAATTGTTGCGGCTTTTCGCGGCGGCGCGGTCTTCAAAAGGAAGGCAGAAACTATGAAACGCGCGATTTGCTTATTCGTATTGTGCACCGCTCTGTGCTTAGCTTGTTCGGCAGGCGCCCAAGAGTGGAAGCCGCCTACGTCCATGAAAAAACTGCCGAATGGCCTGACCGTGGTGGTTTCCGAAGATCATTCCGCACCGACATTTGGAATATGCATCAGCTATGGGATTGGGTTTCGCCTGGAGCCGGAAGGCCGCACGGGGTTCGCGCATCTTTTCGAGCACATGATGTTCGAAGGCACGCCGAATTCTCCGAAGGGCGTGTTTGACCGCGTGATTGAAAGCGGCGGCGGAGCGAATAATGGCGATACGCGTTACGATTTCACGGAATACATCGAAACGGCTCCGACCTCTGCGCTGGATCCCCTACTTTGGCTCGAAGCGGACCGTATGAAGACGCTGGATTTTTCGAATAAGAATCTGGAAAACCAGCGCAATGTGGTGGAAGAAGAAGTCCGCGTAAACGTGATGAACCAGCCGTACGGTTTTTTCTTTGCCATCGACCTGCCGGGTAAAGCGTTCGATACCTATCCCAACGCACACAATTTCTACGGAGATTTCAAGGATCTGGATGCCGCGAAAATCGAGGACGTCCAGAAATTCTATGAACAGTACTATTCGCCGAACAACGCGGTGCTGGCGATCGTTGGAGATGTGAATCCCGCGGAGGTCTATGAAAAGGTGGAAAAATATTTCGCCGGTATTCCTTCGCGACCCGCGCCTCCCCGGCCGACGATGGAAGAAAAACCGCAGACGGCGGAACGCCGTGAAACGGAAACAGATAAACTGGCCAAAGTTCCGGCACTGGCGATTGGTTACCGCATGCCGCCGCCACGTTCATCAAGCTCGCTGGCAGCGGCGGTGACCGGCGAATTACTGCATAACGGGCAGGCCTCGCGTTTGTATCAAGCTTTGGTGAAAGAAAAACAGGTGGCGCTTTCCGTTGATGGCGGCGTGAACTGGCCGTTGGGCAATCCGTTCGAGTACAACGGACCCACGCTGATGGCTTCGTTCATTGTGTATCCGCCAAACGTGACGGAAGAGCAGGTGCTTGCGGCATACGACGCGGCTATTAATGAACTGGCGACCACAGGGCCGAGCCAACAGGATTTGGATCGTGTAGTCACCAAGATGCGCTCGGATTTGTACGGCCAGCTTGAAATTCCGATTACACGGGCTTCTGCACTCTCGCACGCGGTGTTGTTTACGGGGAGTTTCGAGAGCGTGTTTAACACGCCCGACGAACTCACCAAGGTGACGCCCGATCAAGTGCGCGATTTCACCGCGAAATATCTGGTGAGCACGAACCGAACGATGATCAATCGAGTTCCCGCGCCTGCGCGTCCGGACGCTGGAAAGTCGGGAGGTGCGCAGTGAGATTCGTCAAAATTATTGCCATTGTTGCATTGTGTGCGTCGTGCGCCTTGGCGCAAAAACCAGCACCCTTGCCGAAAGATCTGCCACCGTATGGCCCGGAGAAGCCGGTGGAAGCGCCGCCGGTAAAAATTGCGAAACTCGATAACGGGCTCACCGTATGGCTGGTGTCGGAACCCGGATTTCCAAAGGTGTCTTGTACCGTTGCGATTCGCGGCGGGTATGCAGCCGATCCGGGCGACCGGCCGGGGATATCCGAACTGCTCTCCAACACAATCGATCAGGGAACAAAGTTGCGCAACGCACGCAAAATTGCCGAAGAATTTCAGGGTGCCGGCGGAGACCTGAGCGCGTCCGCGGGACGTGATGAAATTCAAGTTTCAACCACGATTCTTGCGTCCAAGGTGGAACCGGCCATCGCCGTTCTTGCGGACATTTTGCAGAACGCGTCGTTCCCGGACGACGAAGTGTCGCTGGCCAAGAAAAATCTTGCGGACTCGCTGCAGCAGCGGGAAGCCGATCCGTCATTTCTTGCATCGCGCGCGGTGGCGAGCGTACTTTTTGGCAGAAGCCCCTATCACGTGATCGCTCCGACGCAGGAATCGATTGCGGCTTCCACACCTGCGGATTTGCGAAAGATTTACGCCCAGCGTTTTCGCCCCGACCAAACCGTTTTCATCGCGGTGGGAGATTTTCGCAACGAGAAAATGTTCGAACTTGTGAAGACTAACTTCGGCAGTTGGAAGGCACCGGCGGAATCCCCGGTTGCGGATACAGCGCGAATAAATCCCGAGCCTGCGCATGCGCTTTTCCTGGTCGAACGGCCGGGGTCGGTGCAGACCACGATTGAGCTCGCGGCCGCGGGTCCGTTGCGCAGCGCGCCTGATTACGAGTCCGCCATGGTGGCAAATGCAATTTACGGCGGAACGTTCGGCTCGCGCTTAGTTTTAAATATTCGTGAGGACAAGGGCTACACCTATTCGCCGTACGCCGAGCTGAACACTTACAGGGCTGCCGGCGACTTCGTAACTCGCGCGGACGTGCGCAATGAGGTTACCGGAGCAACCTACAACGAAATGAGTTACGAATTGAATCGCATGGTCACCAGCAGTCCCACGGCGGACGAACTCACGCAGGCGAAACGTTTTCTTGTGGGCATCGAGGCGATTCGGTTGCAGAGCCGGTCAGCGGTGGCTGAAGGACTTTCTGACCTTTGGGTGAAAGGCTTGCCGCCGGAAGAAATCGGGATTTACGGGAAGAAAATTGCCGCTACGACTTCGGATGATGTGGACGCAGCAGCGAAGAAATATTTCCCGGCATCTCGCGCGGCGATCGTCGCTGTGGGAGAAGGTAAAGTAGTTCGCGAAGCGCTGGCGCCGTTTGGAATACCGATTCAACCTGCGCCTTAACTCGGGAAGCGGGGAGCAATCCAGAATTGAAACGCCTATGGGAAAGCAGGGCGCTGGTCTGCGCTCGATTCGCGATACTTATTCTGAACGCCGTTGCGATCGCGGCGCCCTTTGCTGCGCGTGCACAAAATTCCAGTTCGGCGGACAACGCCCTTTCCGCCAAGGTCGATGTTTATGTAAACGGCGAAATGCGCGCCGAAAAAATCCCGGGGATGGCGCTTGCGATTGTCCGAGATGGAAAGATGGTCAAGGCGCAGGGTTACGGCCTCGCGAACATAGAGCTTGATGTGCCGGTGAAGCCGGAGACGATATTTCAGACTGGTTCGGTAGGGAAACAGTTCACCGCCACGGCGGTGATGATGCTGGTTGAAGATGGAAAAATCCGTCTCGACGACCCTGTTGGAAAATACCTTCCCAGAACTCCTGCGAGTTGGAACAAGATCACGGTACGAAGCCTTCTGACGCACACTTCGGGGATTGCGGATTACGAATCGGATTCGCTGACTAAGAAGGATGCCGCGTTCATTAATTTGCGCAATGATTACACCGAAGACGAACTTTTCGCGAAATTGAGCGGGCTGCCGCTGGATTTCCCCCCCGGATCAAAATGGAGTTACAGCAACAGCGGCTACCTCCTGCTAGGAATTCTGATTCATAAAGTGACCGGACAGTTCTATGGCGACGTGCTGCAAGAGCGGATTTTTCGGCCACTGGGCATGACCTCGACCCGAATTATCAGCGAGGCCGACATTATTCCAAATCGCGCCGCGGGCTATCGACTGGTGAACGGAGAAATAAAAAATCAGGAATGGGTTTCGCCGACACTCAACACGACGGCCGACGGCGCGCTTTACACCAATGTTCCCGATATGGCGAAATGGGATGCTGCGCTTTATACCGATAAGCTGCTGGGGAAGGGAAGTCTGGACCAGATGTGGTCCGCGGTGCGTTTGAACGATGGGAAAACCGCTCCGTATGGATTTGGATGGGAGGTAACGGAAGTAAATGGCCACCGGCTGATCGAACACGGTGGTGCGTGGCAAGGTTTCACCACCCAGATCTCGCGGTATGTGGATGAAAGATTTACGGTCATCGTGCTAACCAATCTGGATTCCGAGCATTCACAGCCGGATAAAATTGCGCACGCAGTAGCTGCTCTTTACAATCCGGCCCTGATGCCTGCCTCCGAAAAGGCGCACTGAAAAGGCATCTTGCCCGAGGCGGCGTTTTGCATGGCCGATCACGCCAAAATCTCCGCGTCGCAAGGTGTCTTGCGCCAGGTCTGCCCGCGTTGTCGTAGCGGCAAGATTTATCCGACTTCGATTTTCCGCAGCTTGCCGAAGATGAACGATGAATGCGCCATTTGCCATTTATGGTTTGAACGCGAGGAGGGCTATTTTCTTGGTGCGATGATCATCGACTACGCACTGGCGATAATTATAACGACGATGATTGGTGCGATTTTGTGGGCGTTCACGCACTGGTCTTTCGAAAAGCTCTGTATCGTGGCTATTTCACTGTTTCTTCCAGCGGTACCTGTGGTTACGCGGCTTGGACGCGTGCTCTGGATTTATATGGATCAGTTCATTGACCCTCAGCGCTAATACACGATTCGTTCCGCCGGAGTGACCTCAGCTTGCGCTCGCGCAGGAGGCGTGGCATTCTCAAGCCGCCAGTAGCCGCATGGTAACCCCCGGGAAAGGCAAGTAGAGCGTGCCGATTTGCGAAGGATGTGGAGCGCGCGTGGACGAAGCGCACGTTCAGCGGCGAAAGGAGCGGCTTGATTTTGCCGCGCGCTTTCGTCCCAATCAGATTAAGGTGCTCGTGCTCGATTCTGCGCCGCGGGGCGCGGAATTGGATTACTTTTATCGCGCTGCGAAGGACCGTACGGTGCGTTCAGTGGCTTCTCGCATGTATTTCGACGAGTTGGTAAAAACGATGGGTCACTCCAGCACCAAGATTGACGAAATCCTATGCCTGAATGAATTCCGCAAGCTCGGTTTCTTTGTAAGTTATGCGGTGGAATGTCCCATTGAGAACCGCGGGGAATTGCATAATGCTTTGCGGAAATTGGCGCCCACGATTGTAAAGCGCGTGCAATATTTTCTGCAGCCTGCTTACATCGTGCCGATTTCACAGGGTACGCAGGAACTGATTCGTCTTTTCGGGCTGGTTGGTTGGGGAGATCGGCTGGTGTTGGACAAAGGCGGGCCGTTTGTGGATCCGTATCTCGGAGACCCGGAGAGGCAAGCCGTTTTTGCGACTTCCTTCGGCGATCGTATCAGCAAAGCTCTCGCTGCTTTGCCTTCGTAATCCGGCCGTGGACCGTTAATCCGCGCAGTAAAGTTCATCGCCTATATGCGAATGATTTGCTGGACGCGTCCCACAAAAAGTGCTACTAAAATCAGATGAAAACTATTTCTAGTTTGTGCGTGATCGCGTTGATTCTGTGCGCCGGAGGCGTGCTTGTCGGCACCCGAGCGATGCAAGCCCCCAGGCAGGCAGCTTCCGCCAGCGCAACGTCAAATCAAGCTCAGCTCAAGCGCGGAAAGTATTTGACAGAAGAAGTTGCCCGCTGTACGGAATGCCACACGCCTCGCGACGCGCGCGGCAACCTCGACAATTCTCGAACATTGCAAGGCGCGCCGGTATGGATCGTTCCCGTGCATGCGGATCAAAACTGGGCGCAACAGGCTCCGCCGCTGGCTGGTTTCGCGGCCTACACGGATAAGGACGGAGAGGAAATTCTGGAGAAGGGTCAAGGCGCAAACGGCGAGATTATTCGTCCGCCCATGCATATCTACCATTTAAATCATCAAGATGCGACGGACATCATCGCTTACCTAAGATCCGTGCCTACGACAACGCACTGAAGCTCCGTTTGTTGAACTTCCGGCCGAATCGAAAGAATCATATACCGATAAGACAATGCGTCCGCAACGAGTTGGTCCGTCCTTTTCTGAAGAGCGTATCGTTTAACGTGGGGAGATTCCCGGCGCAAGCTTGAGTGCCTCGTCCATACCTGGCACCGGTCCAGTTCCCGAATTTCGCAGGACGAGCAAACTCAAGTCCAGGCTCACGCCGGGCAATCAGTACCTGCGCTGAAGTTCTGCATGTAACCAGAAATTTTCGCGGGCGCGTATGTTCGGGGATTCGCCCGCACACAAAAGCTCTGTGAGGTTTATTATGAGAATTGCAAAAAAGTTTCGATTCGTTAAATACGCAGGCGCGCTTCTGCTGTTGACCTTCTGCCACGCGGGTAGAGCGCAAGCCCAGAGCGACTACACCGCGATAACGGTTGAAAATGGCGGCACGATCACTGGTACCGTAAGATGGACCGGCCCGATTCCCAAGATTCCGAAATTGCCCGTAACAAAAAATACTGATCTCTGCGATCCGGATTCGCTAAAAGTTCGCGACCTGGAACGTTTGGAAATCGATTCCGACGGCGGGGTGGCGAACGCCGTAGTGTTTCTGAGGGACGTCACCAAGGGCAAAGCTATGGATCTGCCCGAAGCCCGCGAGCATCTGGATCAGAAAACCTGCCGCTACGTCCCGCACATTTTGCTGGTGCCCCAGGGCGGAAAGTTGCAGATCAAAAACAGCGATCAGGTATTGCACACGGTGCAAATGACAGGCGCGGCTTCAAGCAACATCCCGTTTCCGTTTCAGAACCAGTACATCCCGGTCTCCCTGCAGCGCAACGGCGTGGTGGAACTAAAGTGCAACGCGGGCCATGTGTGGATGAATGCAAATGTGATCGTAGTGAAGCATCCCTACTACGCGGTCACCGACGAACACGGATACTTCAAGCTGAACGATGTTCCGCCGGGAGATTACGAAATCGTCGCCTGGCACGAGGGTTGGCAAATTCTTTCCGAAGCTAAAGTGCTGGACGTCGCTGCCCAAACCGAAGTTAAGCGCCCGATCTATAGCTCGCCATCAACGTGGGCTAAAAAAGTCGACGTGAAGCCCGGCCAGTCGAGCGAAGTAAATTTCACCATGTCGGAAAAGAAGGAATAATTCCGTCTCTCCGGCCCGCAATTCTTCTCCAGAACTGCGGCAATCGCATTGTGACCTAATCCCCATTTGTTCATAATTCTCACTAGGCGTCTGTCTTTTAACCCTTGAAAGGGAAACCGGTGAAACCTCTCACAATCTTCGGACTTTTCGCGGTGACCGCCATGCTGGTCTCCTATTCACTTGAGAAGCGCAGCCATTGGTTCATTCTGGCGTTCGCTGCGTCGTGTGGGTTGGGCTCAGCGTATGGTTTTCTACAGGGCGCTTGGCCCTTTGGAGTGGTAGAAGCGATCTGGGCGGTCGTGGCGATTCAGCGGTGGCGCGCTGCCCTCACTGGAAAGTGAAAGCGACACAAACGAATACTCAAGTCTCTGCACCGATTTTGGTAAGCGCGGGTACCCTGCATCCTGCCGAAGGGAGCTACAAAAAGTTACACGGGTTCACCATGAGGAAACCGAGGATTCACATGCCTGTAACCTTGCCCCTCTACGCTTCCTGCGCTCGTGTGTGGAGGCTGTACGGGGCAGCCGACAGGTCACGAAGCCAAATGGAGGATTTGAATCTATGCGCAGAGTCTGTGCCACATTGCTCGCGGGGATGTTGCTTAACCCCGGTATGCTGGGTGCTGCACCGCCGCCACCCGCTAAGAACGTGAAGACTGCCACGCCGATCAAGCATCTCGTCGTTATTTTTCAAGAAAACATCTCGTTCGATCATTATTTCGGGACGTACCCGCTGGCACTGAACCCGGGAGGTGAGCCGGCATTTCACGCCGCAGCTGGCACACCCACAGTGAACGGCTTATCGAACGCGCTCCTGAACAACAATCCAAACCTGAATCCGGCAAACGGAGCTGGCGCAACCAATCCCTTCCGCCTCGATCGATCCCAAGCCGCAACAAGCGATCAGGATCATGACTACATCAATGAGCAAGAGGCATTTGACAGCGGCTTGATGGACCTATTTCCGGCCTTCACCGGAACACCGGGGCCGCCGCCTGGAGCGCCGCCAATCGCTGATACCACGGGCTTGGTGATGGGCTACTACGACGGCAACACCGTCACCGCATATTGGAATTACGCGCAACACTATGCGATGAGCGACAACTCCTACGATACGAACTTTGGGCCTTCCACTCCAGGCGCCATCAACTTGGTGTCCGGACAGACCAACGGCGCAATCAACGATGTAAACGGACCGGGAGCCTTAGTAAGTGATGGAAACGGAGGGATGACCGACATCAGCGACGCGGATCCGGGCGGAGATGTCTGCTCCACCACAAGCGGCGAGACCTTTCAGATGAGCGGCCAGAACATCGGCAGCCTGCTGAATACGGCGGGCGTGACCTGGGGCTTCTTCGAAGGCGGTTTCAACCTCGGCATCGTGAATCCAAATGGAACCACGGGCTGCAACCGGAAGACGACTTCGGCGATCACCGGGACGCTCAAAAACGATTACATTCCGCACCACCAGCCGTTCCAGTATTATCCTTCCACTGCAAACCCGACACACGTGCGTCCGACTTCGGTTGCCACTATCGGTCAAACGGATGGCGCGAATCACCAGTATGACATTCTGGATTTCTACGCGGCTGTTCAAGCCGGGAACTTTCCCTCGGTGAGTTTCTTGAAGGCGCCGGGATACCAGGATGGCCATGCGGGTTACTCCGATCCACTGGACGAGCAGAAGTTCGTCGTCGATATAATTAATTTCCTGCAAAGCCAACCGGATTGGGACAGCACGGCGGTGGTAATCAACTACGATGACTCCGACGGTTGGTACGACCATCAACTCGGCCAAATCGTGAATACCTCAGCCACCGCTGACGACGCGTTGACCGGTCAGGGAGCTTGCGGAACGGGGGTAACTGCTCTGCCCGGAGTGAATCCCAACACGCTTCATGCACAAGGGCGTTGCGGCTACGGTCCACGGTTGCCCTACTTGGTTATTTCGCCTTGGGCGCGACACAACTTCGTCGATCATTCTGTGACGGACCAGACTTCGACCATTCGGTTCATCGAGGACAATTGGCTCGGTGGGCAGCGCATTGGACAGGGTTCGTTCGATGGCATCGCAAACTCGATCACCCAGATGTTCGACTTCAAACAGACGCCCAGCAACGAGTTGTTCATCCTGAACGATAAGACTGGTGAAGTAGAATTTTCTTCTACGAAATAAGTTTTGAATTCTTCGCGCACGAAGAGTGACAAAGGCACGTGTGGAATTTCCGAGCACGTGCCTTTGTTGTCTTTGCGTGTTATCGTTCGAAACCTCAGGAAGCTGCGTGATCACACGACGTAAATTCCTACACCGTTCGAGTTTGGCCACCACAGCGTTGCTGATGAATCGCCTCCCTGGTTTACATCAAGCCCCAGCGGTCAAGCCCTTAACCATTAACACCAGCACTTTAGCCAAGTTTGTGGACCCACTCCCAATTCCGCCAACGATACAACCCGTCGACCGGCGCGCCAGCCCGGCAAACCCTTCGGTAACGGTGCCCTGCTACCGTGCAGCCATGCGCGCCTTCGAGATGAAAGTCCACCGCGACCTGAAGCCCACGCAGATGTGGGGCTTTGGCTCGGGATTTCCCGGACCTACGTTCGACGTTCGCAGCGGACAGGAAATTATGGTGGAGTGGGCAAACGAACTTCCGGACAAACATTTCTTGCCTATTGACCACAATCTTAGCGGAGCAGGGAAGGACCAACCCGAAGTACGAACCGTAGTGCATCTTCACGGCGGAAAAGTGGCACCAGAAAGCGACGGTTTTCCCGAGGATTGGATGGTTCCTGGAAAATCCGCCACCTATCACTACCCCAATAATCAGGAAGCGACGATGTTGTGGTATCACGACCACGCGATGGGAATTAACCGGCTGAATGTTTATGCGGGACTGTTTGGTGTGTATTTGATTCGCGACGGCGTTGAGGATTCGTTGAATCTCCCCTCGGGTAAATTTGAGGTTTCCCTAGTGATTTCTGACCGGCTATTCACTCCGGAAGGCCAACTCTTTTATCCCGTGTCGGACAAGCCGGATGCTCCGTGGGTTCCGGAAGTTTTCGGTGACGGGATTCTTGTGAATGGAAAACTTTCTCCGTACCTCGATGTCGCGGCGCGCAAATATCGGTTTCGCGTGCTGAACGGTTCGAATGCACGCTTTTACCATTTATCGTTCGAAAACGGAGCCGCTCTCAACCAGATAGGGACGGACCAGGGCCTACTGCCGGCGCCAGTTTCGCTGAAGGCTTTCGTGATTGCACCGGGTGAGCGAGCCGATCTGGTTGTGGACTTCAGCGCTCATCGCGGAGAACAGATGATTCTGAAGAGCGATGCCTTCGCGATCATGCAATTCCGAGTTTCCGCTGACAAGGTGGACGACGCGAGTTCGCTGCCAACCGCTTTGCGGCCTATTCCCAAGATGGCGGAGTCCCAAGCGGTGAAGACTCGGTTGCTCTCGCTGGACGAATACCAGAATCGCGTGGCGGAACCGGTTCTGATGCTCTTGAACGGAACTTATTGGCACCAGCCCATCACTGAAAAGCCTGTGCTGAATACCACCGAGATTTGGACGCTGGTCAACCCGACGGACGATGCGCATCCGATTCACCTTCATTTAGTGCGATTTCAGATATTGGATCGGCGGCGGTTCGACATTTTTTCTTATACGAGCAAACGCGAATTGAAATTCACGGGGCCTGCGGTGCCTCCGGAGCCATGGGAAGCTGGATGGAAGGATACCGTGCGAGCGGCGCCGGGAATGGTGACTCGTATCATTACTCATTTCGAAGGCTGCACAGGGCGCTACGTTTGGCACTGCCATATCCTGGAACACGAAGACAATGAAATGATGCGGCCATACGAGGTGATCGCAGCGACCTAATTCAAACTGTGTTTGCACGTGCAAGGTGCGAGCGTGACTTTAACTTTACGCGCTGACGATTCACCTTTCTCTGAACGTCGAGTGAGGGGAATCATTACTTGCGGACAGCTGCATGGCTCGATTCGATGGACGCGAACGAGAGAACCGGCACGATATTGCTCGGCGAGAGCGGTCACCGCCGGTTTCCGGCGGATCAACGGGCAACCCGTCCATGAACCGCTAAGGAAGGGTTGCCGAAAATCAAACCGTGAATGATGTCCTCATGCATCAATTGCAATGCCCCGATCGCCCGCATTAGTCGATGCCGGGCGTACCCTTCCAATCGATAATGTCAACCAACTTCCAAGGGTTCCCAACGAGATTCCATTGCAGCTCCCCCTGCTTATTCATCACTAGTTCGGCTTCAGGGTACAAGAAGCCGGCACTCTTGGTCTTATCCGCGTCATTCAAGTCGAGTTCACCAACCGTCAAGTTGTAAGAGCTAGATCGGGTGTCCCAGTAAACCTCACCGAACCGCAGGAGCCGATTAGTCACAAAGCGAATTTTCCGTCCGGTTGGTGTTGGAGTCATCTGAATGTAACTTACGTCATAGCCAATGGTCCCGGTAACGGCGATATGGCCGACCACTTTCATCTTGGACAGCGCGTTGTACAACCCTTGATCTTTGCCATTCTGAAAGGCCTCGAACAGAATCTGTTTGTCTGCCCGAGGAGAGTATTCGTAGATGGTCAGGGTTACTGAGAATTCTCTGCCAGTTTGCGTCTCGGTCCCCAGAGCAGTAGCTTCGATCGTCTCTGGCTTCGCTCTCGCTTGGGAAAAAACCGCAGGGCCTCCTAAGCTCAGCAGACAAATCAGCAGAAAACTGCCGGTGACAATTTTGCGACCTCTTGCAATTGTGTTCTGAATTTGCAACATTTCCTATCCTCCGTTACGGTGCGGCTGGAAGTCGTTCAACGTACGGATGCTTCGTCTTCGTTACATGCGGATCAATGTCAATCCCATGCCGCTGGAGTTGCCGGTTTGCGGCGACGAATACAATCCGCGTGATGCTTCGAAGTTGCGACGAAACACTTTCATACCATGGATTCGTTGACTTCCGCCATTTCATTGATATTCTCTGAATAGTGGCGATGGAGTTCGCCCCCTAACCGCTGGCCCGCTGCCGGGACAGATGATGACTCCTGACAAGGAATCCTTGTCGCGGAGTCATGTCCCCGGCGACGATTCCACAACCGAAATAGAAAGCGAGGACTGACATGCAGAATGTCTGGGCACTAGCTTCCTTGTGGGTCGGACTAGCGCTCGTCGCTACGCTCCTGGCGATCTGGTTCAAAATCTCCACAGCCTTGACGGAAATCGTTGTGGGGACCGTGGCACAATTATTCATCGGTGCTTTAGTCGGTACGGCGGGTCTTGGAGCGAAGTCCGAATGGATTACATTTTTAGCGGGTACGGGTGCAATTGTTCTTACGTTTCTAGCTGGAGCGGAGCTCGATCCAGTCATTTTCCGTACGAAGTGGAAAGAAGCGATGGTAGTGGGACTCGCAGGCTTTTCCGGGCCTTTCCTCGGTTGTACTGCCATTGCGCATTACGTTCTGCACTGGACGACAAAATCGAGTTGGTTAGCCGGGGTTGCGCTCTCCACAACCTCTGTCGCGGTCGTTTACGCTGTCATGTTAGAACTTGGACTGAACAAGACGGACTTCGGAAAAGCCATTCTCGCGGCCTGTTTCGTAAACGATTTGGGCACCGTCATCGCGTTAGGACTTATCTTTTCACCGTTTACGATTCGCACCTTGATCTTTGTGGTTGTGAGCTTGCTCGTTTTCTTTGTGCTGCCTTTCATTACGCCAAGATTCTTCCAGCATTACGGGGGGCGCGTCTCCGAGCTGGAAGCGAAATACATACTTTTCCTGTTGTTTGCGATGGGCGGCTTGGCCGTTTGGGCTGGAAGCGAAGCCGTGTTGCCAGCCTATGTGATCGGAATGGTCTTAGCGGGCACTGTAGGAAAAGATCACATACTCATCCGCCGTCTTAGGACACTCACCTTTGGTTTGCTGACGCCATTTTATTTCATCCGAGCCGGATCATTCGTTTCAGTCCCAGTTTTGATTGCCGCGCCACTCGTCTTTGCGATCCTTTTCGCCTCAAAGATGATATCTAAAATCGCGGGTCTGCTTCCAACCGTGAAAGCATTCAAGTATCAGCGTGAGGAGGGTCTTTATTACACCCTGATGATGTCAACCGGACTGACTTTCGGCACGATCTCGGCACTTTTCGGTCTCGGCCACGGAATCATTGATCAAGGGCAGTATTCGCATCTTGTCGCGACGGTGATCGCGAGTGCGGTCATTC